>Ga0308160_10007538_pt1 | contig 10800 bp, 13 predicted proteins | sample PhyFR1_FD_201036 | JGI IMG/M metagenome (GOLD analysis project Ga0308160, IMG submission 201036) | Phyllosphere microbial communities from UC Gill Tract Community Farm, Albany, California, United States - DLSLF.R1 | ecosystem: Host-associated > Plants > Phyllosphere > Unclassified | place: USA...
TCCAGATTCAGCTTCCCTGATATAATCACATTCATCCTCCAATTCTCGCTTCATGACCGCTATCGTGTTCTGCAAGTACAGTCCTTTGGGTAGTAAAGCTGAAGATCGAAGTAAGATTGATAGATTCGATAAATCAGACGAGATTGAGGAGGCGATACCTGGGAATTGAATCTTGACTGCTACTGGAAGACCTGTAGAGGCCATTGTTGCTTTGTGGACTTGACCAATTGATGCTGATGCGATAGGTACCCTGTCGAAGGAGGAAAACATTTTCTGCCAGTCTGGACCGAACTCTGTAGACATGACTTTCTACCCTGTCAGCTTTACTCACTTAGGGTGACTTACCTCCATCTGCCAATCTGGCATGTAGTTGGCATGAGCCTGGACTTGCTGTAGGACTTTCTCGATTTCAGGAGGCAGCATATGATTATCTACCCATTAGCTCCTTTGCTGTGATGATCTCGTAAGATGTAACTTACCTTGAATACTCATAAACTGCCCAAGCTTCAAAGCAGCCCCTCGCATTCGACCTAGAGTGGAGACCAGCCGTCGAATATTGGCATCACTCATGAATACACTGCTGCCGGAAGGAGTACCTCCCGTGGACCGTCTCAGACCCTCTGAAGCTGCACCCCAGCCCATCGATGCTGCGAGGGCTGATGATCAGCATGGGAATACCACACAGAATGGGGATCTTACATCCATAATGGAACAATCGTCCTATCCTTGACGATGGGACCTTCGAAGCACGCATCACTACAGGTGCCTGAGATGTCAGTGAATGGTCCAGGCTGCGTGGAGGAACCCACATCCTCGGCCTCGTCAGCGACTGGGAGAGGCGACTCATTGGTAGTCGGCAGTATATCCCCTGATTCCACTTCTTCAGTCCTATGTTGTACCGGATCGGTGGACAGTTTTGCCGTGGGCTCCGGAGAAGGTGACACAACAGGTTCGTCCACTGGCTCAGTTGCAGCAGGCAGAGGCTGTTCCGCTGGTTTCGTTTCTAAATGGGGTTCGTCCGCCTTCGATTCAAGGATTTCGTGCAGCTGGTCCGTGATTGGCAGTTCTGCCTGGATGAGGGGGCTGCCCTCCACTGGTGATACTCTGGCAGGAACGGGTGTCGGTCTGGGCGACGTTGATGGCTGGGGAGTTGGGATGGATTTGGTAGCATCAACTTCTAGTTTGTCACGTTCTTGTGATTTCGGGGTCTGCAAGACAGACTGAGGTGTCGAATACTTCTGTTCTTGTGGGATCCTAGGTATAGTCTCTGGGCGCAGTCGAGGTATACGCGATGGCCCTGCCGAGCTTTCTTTGACTTGAGGTATCTCATCCACAATCGATGCTAAATGCTCCTCCATCCCATGACCAGCTCCCAATCCTACTGTCCGCTTCCCACCCAGCTCATTCTTCTCTCCGCCAAATCCCTCTGTTCCAGCATGAACCCCCAGATCCGATTCCACAACAGCAGCCTCGGGTCGGATTTCGCGACGGATCGGAAGTGCCCGCTCCTTCCCCTTCAACAGTGTCCTAGCGGGCGCGCGAGGATGAGCCGCTGCAGCTTCTTCCAGCTGTATAGTAGCTGCTCTAGCTAGTACCCTGACTGCTGCGCTGAACATCCTTTCGATGCTTGTTAGTGGTCTGGTATAGGTGTAGATCGATCTTTGTAAATGTTGGCTCATTAGTATGATTCTGGGGCTCCAGTTCCGGGTTTAGCCGTGCTTCTGTGCCGCAGCCGAGTAGATTCGTAAATTCAGTCGTCAGTCGTACTGCTATCTGTCTTCAACAAGGGCATATCAGGTCAGCTAGTAACACACCCAGCAATATGTCGACGAGAGTTCTGAGATCTGCCGCGCGTCTCAGGCCAGAAGCGAGACCGAGGCTCGTCAAGCCCTCGAACAGTGAGTGGTCCCCGATAAGGAGCTGACGCTAGTCCGCCATTATGCCACCGAACCTACACCAAACTCAAATCCAAATCGATACCGAGATGGACTGGTCAAAGCAGCCTTGACTGGTGTAGGAACTGGTTTCGTAATCGCCTTTGTGAATGATAGGGGATGGTTGAGGAAGGATGTCAAATGCGATGGTGCACCTGCTGTCACTGTCACTGAGACTCACGGAGCACCCTGGTTACCTCAAAATGCAATTGAAGCGGATGACCCAAAGGTGAGTCTGATATATCATGGATGGTGCTGATGCCAGAACCCAATGCGTATACGAATGGCAACATGGGTCAAGAATCTACAAGACCATATCGTCAATACCCTCGAAGAGATTGAAGCAAATGCTCCACCTTTCAATCCAGTCCAACCTGAATCAACACAGCCGCTGTTCTCGAAGATTCTCCCATCCTCATCATCACCGACTCCACCAACTTTCCATCGAGACGCATGGCTCCGACCTGAAGGTGGTGAAGGTTCATCCTGCGTCTTGACTAATGGCCGAGTATTCGAGAAAGCAGGTGTAAACGTTTCCATCGTTCATGGGAACCTCCCAGTAAGGGGTCAACAGGCAATGCGAGCCGACCATTCCAGTCTGCCTATCTCCGATCACCCCGTTCCATTCTTCGCTACGGGCCTTTCGATCGTTATCCACCCCTGGAACCCTCATGTCCCTACTGTACACCTAAATTACCGATACTTTGAAGTAGAAGACCCCGTTACCAGAGAACCGGTCGCATGGTGGTTTGGCGGTGGATCCGATTTGACCCCCTCCTACCTCGTTGAAGAGGATGTTAAACATTTCCATCAAACATTAAGGAACGCATGTGACGAGCACAATTCGGCATACTGGCCTAAATTCAAGAAATGGTGCGACGAGTATTTTTACGTTACACATCGCAAAGAATCCCGGGGGGTCGGTGGAATCTTCTTCGACGACTTGACGACAACTTCGGAGATCAACGGTGGGACGCAACCTGATCAGAACGAGTTATTCAAGTTCGTTAAATCGTCAAGCTCGGCTTTCTTGCCAAGTTACATCCCGATTGTCAAGAAGAACATGGCAAGGAGCTGGACAGAACAAGAGAGAAGATGGCAATTACTTAGAAGAGGACGTTATGTTGAGTTCAACTTGGTCCACGATAGGGGAACGAAGTTCGGACTGGCAACTCCAGGTGCCAGGATTGAAAGTATCTTGATGAGGTGAGTACCGTTACTCTGTAGGAGCTGACGATAGTCTACCAGAAACAGCTAGATGGGAATACATGTCAACAATGGGAGAAGAAGGTACGGAAGAAGGCAAATTGATGGATGTACTACGTAATCCCAAAGAGTGGGCATAGATCTAGAAAGCATATGCATACCTCTCAATACAGCCCAGAGTGTCCAATTACATATTATACAACAATCAAGACACTGCCTCTCTTTGTCCACCTCGAAATCTATGCAGAAACGGATGCTGTACTTTGTCGCCTGTCTTCCTCTAATATCGTTGACCGGCGCTGTGCATCGTCCGGGCGCGGTGTGGGCGGTACACTATTCTTAGGACCGGCAATTGGTCGAGGAACAGCTTGCGTCCTCAGATCCTTATTATCGATTGCAATACTCTTCGTACACTAAACATCAGTATTGATCACCTCAGCTTGTGTTCACTCACATTTGAGGTCTTGTAGATCCCGACCAGACGATGGGCCAATTCAAACATATCATTACGTAGGGAAATGACGATACTGCCGGTCAGTCTCCGGTCACCACAGTGAGAATGGTACGTACAACTGAGCAGCCTGGGTCTTTGATTGGATATAGTTAGCGACAATCGAGACGTTCTTGAAGTCGAGCGCAGCATCTATCTCGTCCTGGCCGTTAGCTTGAACATCAGGAGTGAACATACCATAAAGTATAGTGGCGTTGGCTTGAAGACGTGTAGGGCAAACACTAGTGCTAGAGACGCTAATGTCTTTTCACCTCCAGACAAATTTGCGATAGCTCGCCAACTCTTCTTGGGGGGCATGATTGACAGAACGACACCTACGCATTCAGCATCGGTCTTTGTCAACTGGTTTAAATTGACTCACCCTCAGAGAAAGGGTCCATACTATCGATCAATTCGATCTCGGCATTACCGCCCATCGTGATCATCTTCCCATCAGCTTCATCACTCGTGCCCGAGGATCCGACGTACCTGGTACATTTCCTTCAACTTGGCACTAATAGCCGAGAAACCAGCCATGAACTCGTCCAATCTGACCTTCCTCAGATCATCATATCTCTGCTTAGCAGCATCCCGCTGAGCATTGACGGCATCCAAATCTCTGGCTCGTTCCAGGAACTCTGCTTCTCGTTTCCTAAATTCGTTGAGGATAGTCAAGTTCGGTCTAGCCTTTGAGATATCTTCTTCGAGCTGAGTGATTTCGGCCGTCAAGAGGTTCTTGTCGACAGAGCGGAGTTCATCGGGAGAATACTCGACTAGCTCGGTTGTATCGTTACGAGGTCCTTTACGTTTGGGGGTAGCGGGAGCGGCCTCAGCGTCGGCATCGCCATCGCCTTCCTCTGTGGGCGCATGACCTTCTGCCGTTGGTTCTTGAACGACAGTCTCGTCGCCTTCTGCTTCATCTTCGTCGTCCTCACTAATATCAGCCATGTCCACCATCGATAACGTACTCGATATAGGTCAACTCAAGCTCATCATGTCTCTTGCGCCAGTGCTTGAGCTTGTCTTTGCTGTCCTTTTGCAGACGGTGATTATCCTCAATCTTCTGCTTAATGTCCATCTACCTGTCAGCAAATGACCCAAGCTCAACTCGTTGAACCCACCTCGAGTTTCCTGAAGGCATTGATATCGGTCAACTTCTCATCAAGCTCAGCTTTACTAGCTTGCAGACCCTCGTGCTCGTCTGCCGAAGCATCCTGAGCTTCCTGAACCTTCTCCTTGATCATCCTCAGATCTCGCTCACTAGCTTCCAAATCAGCCCCGACGACTGCCAATTCCTCCTCGACCTCCTCGAGTTTCTGTGTATTACTATCAATAGCCTTCTTCAGTTTCTCGACATCATGCTTGGCTTTCGCCTGTCCGACTTCAGCTTTGGTGATGGCGTCATTGGCGAGGTCGAGTAGGCCTTTGGTGGTGGAGAATTTCGATTGGATAGCTCTGAGTTTGACTCCTCCAACTTCTAAGATCTTGTTTTGGAGTGCTTTGATTTGATTGCTGATTCCAGACGACTTTTCACGTAATGAAGCGACTTCTTTGGTGTTCTTGGCGATTTCCACCTCGAGAGCCTGGATCCGTTTCTCGTCGTTGGCGTCGGGCTTGCTCTGTGACCTAAAAGTTAGCCTCATTCCCACTTTTGAACATACTGTAGTTCGGCAAGATGTTTCTCCCCCTCCTTGATACGCTTGTTGGCGGTCGAGACGTCCAAGTCGATCTTCTCCAAGGCAATCTCAATTTCGGGTAATCGTTTGCGTATCTGCACTAGTTCCGCCTCTGCAGTCTTCTTTTCCATCTGCCATGCCTGCCATTCCTGCTCCGCAGAGGCCAAATCGTTCTCGTAACGAGCAACTACCTCCGGCTCCATTCGCTCAGGGACGAATTTGGAACTCATACCACCCCTCTGGACTCGAGTACCACCACCCGACATTGTTCCGGAAGGATCAATGAGCTGACCAGCAAGCGTGACCACTCGCCATCGTTTCTTGCCGTACCCAATTCGTTGAGCTTGTGTCATATCGTCGGCGACAAGGGTGTTGAAAAGCCCCTTGTAGAATGCAGTAGCGAATCGTGGGTCTTTGGGCTTGATGAGATCGAACAGTCGGTGAACATTCTCGGGAGTCTCGATACGGCCAAGATCACGAGGAGGTAATTTCTCGAGAACCATGAACGATGCTCGACCGACGTTTCCTTTTCGTAGGTGTTCAATACAAGCTTGACCTTGCTCGACGGTATCGACGACGAGGTTGTTGAGGGCACCACAAGCGGTAGTAACGGCAACATCGTACTTGTCGTCAATGACACCAAGGTCTCCCAGACGTCCCTAACATCAGCTGCTACTCTGGCGATGACAGATGTACTCACATGGAAGCCCTTGATACGACCTTGAGCCTTGAGCTTGTTGAGAGAAGCGAGCACTGCGTTCTCTGATTTATCGGCAGCAAGTGATGATTTGGCTTCATCGACTTTATGACGCGAGTTGGAGACTTTGGCGCGTAAAGCCTCACCACGGCCGCCGAGCGACTGGACGTCAGTTGAATCAATCAATCGGGAATACCACAAGTACGCACCTCTACATTGGCTTCCTTGGTAGACAATTCCTGTTGGATCTTGGCTGCTTCACGCTTCAGATCATTCGATTCCTGCTGCTTTGACCCATCCCCTTCCTTCAGAGCTGCGAGCGATGCCCGAGCCTCTTCCAGAGCAGTCTGCATTCCAGTCGCCTTTTGAGTAAGAGCATCACGTTCAGAAGTAGCGACATCGACCAGGGATTGCTTTTCGTTGATTTTAGCTGTCCATGGTTCAAGTTCCCTCTGCTTGGCATCGATCTGGACTGTAAATTCGTCCGTCTTGTCTATTTGTCAGCTTCCAACGTGTTACTGAACGCACCTTTCAAACTATCTCGGACTTGCTCCAATTCCGCTTCCTCAGCTTCGAGCTTCTTCTCCAAGTCTGCCACCTTCTTTCGGTTGACTTCCAGTTCACTCTCGAGGTTATCGAAAGATGCACTAGCTTCAGAGCGAGAATGTCCATCCTACCATCAGCTCCGCCCGGTGAAGTGGACATACGTCTGTGATGGATTTCTTGAACTTCTTCTGCTTGGTCACCAGGTGCTTCTTCTTCTCCGCCAAGGCCACTTGTTCCTTTTCAAATTTCTTGGAATCCTTGACCAACCCATCTGTCAATTTCTTGACTTCCTAATCCGTCAGCTGAGCCTGACGTATTGACTCACGGCGAAGGCGGCCACTTTCTCGTCGTACAGCTTTTGCAGATCCTCAATCTCTGCAAGCTGACCAGCATTCTTCTGTTGCTCTTCAAGCAGGCTCTTGTCAAGATTATCCTGTAGGTCAGCGAAATACATAATGAAAACGTACGATAGCCTTGGCGGTAATCTCCAAATTGGAAGACGCAGTGAGCATATGGAATTGCCAAAGCAGACTCTTCTTTCTGGTAAGTTCATTCGAATCCCTCAGATAATCCTCGGCATCCTTCTTCTTGTCCTCCAAAGCGCTCTTCTCCCGTTCAACCACTCGTAACCTGTTGACCTTTTCCGCTCGCTGATCGTTCAACTCCTCAACTTCCTTGTTAGCATCGTCGATTGGCTGTTTATATTTCGTCGTGCCGATGATATCTTCTAAATATTCCAGTAGACCGTCTTCATGTTCATTCTGGGCTTTGGCCTTCATGAGAGCGATGGACTCGACTTCTCCCTAATTGTCAGCTCATGTCTGGAAGTGATATCGTACCTGAAGAATGAGGAAACGGTTGTGATCCAAATCAATCCCCTTGGCCTTCAACAACGTCGTGACCTCGGTGAATGTACTCGTGTGGTCATTGATCGAGTATTTGGACGAGTTGTTTCGGAAGGCCGTACGCGTAACGATCAAAGAGGAGTCGGGGACCAGTCGGAAATTATCGACACCAGCCTAAACGTCAGAACCGCAACATAATTGATGAGCACGCAAACTCACCTCATCTACAATCTCTCTAAACCAGACTTCCACTGAACAACTTTCCAACCCCTCCTTCCCAGCTGAATTATGGATCAATTCAGACAATTTCCCCTGCCTCATCTTACTAGCCCTATAACCAAACACGAAAAGCAGCGCATCAATCGTATTACTTTTGCCACTTCCATTTGGTCCAACGATTGCACTGAAACTCTTGTGGAAAGGTCCAATTTCCTGTCGCCCTGCATAAGATTTGAAATTGACCAAGACCAATTTATGGATCGTTAACCTAGGTTTAGGTTTGCTAGGACCAGCAGGCATTTCCGGCATGGGCAGAGGGATAGCTTGTGGGATCTGAGGTCCAGGTGTGGTCGGGGTCGCATCGGTAGCTGTACCGAAAGAACCTGGAGTGGATTGAGCGGCGGTCTTGTAATCTGAATGTTCAGATATAGGGGTTGGTGATGGCGGTTGGAGTAATTGGGGTTTCTTGTATCTTGGTTTAGCGGTACTGGCGAGGTGTCCTTGGGGCAAATGCTGGGTGAAGTCCTCTTCCTCTTCTTCTTCTTCGTCTTCCTCCTCTTCCTCAACAGCGGGGGCGGGTCGTATACGATTAGGCATCGGTGTCGCCTCTTCCATCTCATCTTCATCAGTCTGGGTGGGAGCGGTACTGTTGAACACATCGAGGGTAGCGCGTGGTGCAGGCCGAGACGCCTTCTTGGGCACAGGAGTAGGTTCCACATCCTCCGAGGCGGCATGGCTGCCAATCGGCGTGGACTCCCTAGCTTCCCTTGACGTCTCCTCCTCTACTTCCTCGACCTCAACAGGTTCCTCCTTCACTTTCACAGCCTTCCCCTTCCTCTTGGGTTTCACCGGTGTCTCCTCCTCTTGTTCCTCTTCTAATGCCAGAGAATCTTGAGTTATCCGCCGACTTCGACGAGTAGGTGCAGGAGCAGGTACAGCGGCAGCTTTAGCTTTCGAAGTCCTCCGTGTCGGCTTAATAGTGGCGGGTAATTCCTCCTCTTCGCTAGCGGCTGAGGAAGCATCTGATGGAGCTGGCGATTCGGATAGTATGCGCGATGTTGAGCTTACTGCTCTTCCTGACCGGCGTGGAGGCATTGTGAGTGGTATGTACAAGTGGTAGTGAGTGAGTGTAATTTGAGGTTGTTGATCTTTCATTTCGCGACGCGTCGCGATTGCCACGTGGCTTTGGCTGTATTGCTGGACTGCACCATCAGAGCGTTTCTGACCTGTGTCTTGTCATTATTGGTCCTGCAGGAAGAAGCTCTCCTCCTCTGTTGACCTTATAGATCAAGGCGCGGACTTATATTGCTTTGGTGAGAATGGGCGAAATTGGAGACCTGCGGAAGGAAGTAGAGAAATCTCGTCTGAGGTGCCAGAGACACACACACACAATGACGCAGCAACACGCCTTCTAGCAAGACTCGAGGACTAAATGACCATCGTGTCTCTACTCATCAATCAACCACCAGATCATCCAGAAACCAATTACCACCAGATCAGGAGGACAATATGCGCGCAGTAATCCTAGCTCTCATCATCCCAACCGCGACATTCCTGCAAGAATGGTTACTCGACACTACAGTCTCCTTGAACATGTATCGACTCTATCGAGATATTATGATTGGTCTACTAGCTATTCATTGTTGGGATGTATATGCCGAGAGGGAAAATCAGAAAGTCTTGGCTCTTGTCGAGAGGGGTGCTGAGAAGGTTGAAGAGGGGGTTGAGGAGGCTGGGCATAAGTGAGTTCTTTCGTGAGTGCTTGGGATCGAGCTGATGTCAGACTTGTGGATGAGGTCACGGGATAATGTCTGATAGATGTTGGAGTCGGAGAGGGACGATCCACATATGCAAGCTCATAACTTAGACGAGACGTTTCCCTTCTTTGCAAGATACCCCATTGCCAGATCTGCGGCTTCTTTCCCAATTCCAGCACTTGCTTGGTACCTACTCATCAGCCTGGGATCGGCAACGAGAGAGAAGCAAACGCACCCTGCGGGTCCAATCCCGTATGCGTGAACCACCCCAACCTTCCTCTTTGTCCCCCTGACACTAGCAGGCAACAACTTCCCCTCCCCAGTCACCCTCTCTTCCAATTCAATCCTAGCTCCTCCTTCCCTACAAGGTCGCAATCCGACATTATGTTTAATCACCTCAATCTTCTCCCACCCTTGCCCCATACTCAAGGCCGGACAGAGTTTATAGGCATTCTTCAAGATCTTCTCGGCGGTTTCCATATCTGGTAGTGTCGAGTATACGTTAGGTAGGAAAGTTCCTCCTAATATCACATGCCCTTCAGAGGGGCGAGGGATGATGTACATTGATTCACCTTTCGGTAAGAAGTTCTGATCCCGACATCCGTAATTCGTCTTGACATTTGGAGCCTTCACCAAAACGGTCTGGCCCCTTGCTGGGAACACTTTAGAATCCTCGACACCGATCAAGGTCTGCGAGCCAAGACCGGTAGCATTGATTACCAGGTCGACTGGACCAATTCCTGGGATATCGTACGCTTCGTCCAGTGCTGAGACTCTTTGGCGGATGAAAGGGACCCCGTGGGATTTTAGCTTATCAGCGATATAATTGAGGTAAAGGGGAGCATTCAAAGTAAATGCTTCCCATGCGAGACCGTGATTCCAACCAGAGGGTAGATCAGATTTGTCAACACGACGGTACTGATCATCAACCCTCACCGAAACCAAGTGATGATTCCTGACTTACATTACGGACCAAGTCTTTCCACCATCCCTGACCGTACAGATCTTGACTTGCGACATAGAGGAACGGCGTCCTTATGACCAACTCTGGATGTGTCTCGGCAAGTCGGTCGAAATGGTGGAATGTCGCCCTCTCTCGTTCCTCTTCAGCTTTGTTCACTGCATAAGCAGACCAGTTTGCACCCTGGTCATTAGTGCCTGGAGGGTATGTGCGAGCTGATACGTACCGCCCAAGGAGAAGCGAAGCCGGCACTATCGAGGTCTTGTGGGAGCTCCCTCCCTACGATCGCGACTTTGACCCCCTTTTCCACTAATTCCATCGCGACCGACAAGCCAAGGACTATCTGTCAGCTGGTTCCGAACCTGACCTCACTTCCTGAACCAAGTACAACGACATCGTAACTGCCCATCTTGCTTTCTTTGTGTCTAGACGATGAGTTGGAGAGTAAGTATCAAGGAGAGGGTCAAGG
>Ga0308160_10007539_pt1 | contig 10799 bp, 7 predicted proteins | sample PhyFR1_FD_201036 | JGI IMG/M metagenome (GOLD analysis project Ga0308160, IMG submission 201036) | Phyllosphere microbial communities from UC Gill Tract Community Farm, Albany, California, United States - DLSLF.R1 | ecosystem: Host-associated > Plants > Phyllosphere > Unclassified | place: USA...
CTCGCCCGGTCGCAGGCGCCGCCTGCAACCGACGAGCTCGAGGACGAGGACGACTATGACTCCCTCTCGACCATCGTCGAGCACCCGGAAGAGTAAGATGGCTCCTCTCTCCTCTCTCCTCTCTCCTCTCTCCTCTCGTCTCCTGTCAATTCCGGTCCTCCCGCTCCTCCTCCGTCTCGTCTTCTGTTCTCTCCTTTCTCTCTGCTGTTCCCCCCTCTCGTCTTTTGTCCACCCTCCCCTCGCCTCGATGTCTGTCCTGTCTTCTCCGCTCTGCTCTCGGCTTGTCGCCTGTCTTTTCTCTTCTCCTTCTCCTTGTTCTTTCACTCTTCTCGCACCGCTCAATCCCTCTCCTCCTGCTAAAACGGTGAGTGGCCCTCCTCTCGCTCGTGCATTGATAAGTCCTTCTACAAGTCCTTCTACTCTCGCCTTGAGCATCGCGCATAGGTAAGTCGTCTGTTTCGGGACGGACTCTGCGCTCGCGTCGGTACGTCTCTTCGTCGAAGCCTCCCTTACTCCTGGCTCGCCCCAGTCGCTGAACCCCTCGGCTCTCCATCTCAGGCCCGGATTCTCTCGCGCATGTGCGACGGTACGTCTTCCTACTCTTGCCGTCCTCTCTGTTGATTTGCTCGAGTCACTGACCGCATCGAATCCCTGCCTCGGTTCCCGGCCTCTCTCACCGCGCTCGCTTGCAACGGTACGTCTTGCGCAACTCTCTCCCTCGCTCGCGACTCGCTCAGGTCATTGACCATGACAACTCGCTCTCTCGGGCCCGACCTCTCTTGTGGCACTCATTCCAGTACGTTCCCTCCTTCCTACCCCCGTGACTGCCTCCTATCGACTTGCTCAACTTGCTGACGACTCCGGCCGGCGCCCTGTCTGCCACAGGCACTCTTTCGCGCGCACTCTCGTACCGGTTAGTCCTTGCCAATCAGAGCCCTCGCTCTTACTTAAACATCCGCTGACCCTCTGGTCTCCTCGTCTCGGGCTCAGCTTCCTTGGCATACCTTGCATCGGCACGTCCTCCTCTTCCCCGCCTTTCTCGCTCCTCGCTCGTTACAGTCGCTGACCCCGTCGACACTCTGTCTCAGACTTATTCTCTCTTCGAAACGCGTGCACTGGTGCGTCTTGCTCTCTGCAGACTCCTTTGTTCTTGACACGCTCCAGCCGCTGACCTTGTCGACTCTGCGTGTCTCAGCCTGCCCCCCTCCGGCCTCGCTGGAGCGCATCCGGTACGTGAACGCTCGTCTCTGCCCCTCGCTCCCAAGACTCCCTGCCAGACGCTTGCTGACCTCCTCTTCATGTGCTCCGCTGAGGCTCGCCTGCTTCATTGTCTCGCACACTCTCCTCTAGCGCATCGGTACGTTTCGTCTCGCGTTGCTCAGCCGACCCCGCTTCCGACCCCTCGCCGACCTCCATCCCTTGTGCGCCTCTCCGTTCTCGGCAGCTCTTTCGGTCTGGTTTCACAAGATTTGTCCGCTCACTCGCTTGCTCTGACCAGTCGCCGACCCCTCCTCGCACGCGCCGACTCTCCCTCTGACGCATCCCCGCTGATCGAATCTCCTGCCCATCGTCTGAATGCACCCCGTGTCAGTCTCCTGCTTCCTCTCTCTCCCTCGTGCGCCTTGTTGGACTACACCACCTCCTGGATGGTAGCTGCGACAACGCTTCCGACGGAAGCCCCAGCGAGGCCTGTCGGGGAGGCTTCCGAGAGGCTTCTCGGCTAGCTTCCAGAAGGCTCCCTAGTGGCCTCTCCGGATGCTCTCAGCCGGCCCTTCAATATCCATCGAGGGGCCTCCGACGATGCTACGGGTTGCGCTGCCGGTAGGCGCCCAGGAAGAACCCCGGTGGCCGCGTGAGCGTCAGGGCGGCTGGCGACTGGATCATGCTGGTGGGGACCTCACCCAGAACGTAGCTGGAAGAGGGACAGCTTCGAGCGTCAGCGGAAGGGCACCTGACAGAGGCGGCTGGTGCCTTCAGCCGCAGAGGGTGACGAGCCGACGCACCTCGGACGAGCTGATGTTGGTTGTTGCCGCGCTCCTGCTGCGACTGCCACTTTTGGATGAGGCGCGCCAAAGGAGGTGAAATTGAGAGTCTGAAGTGCGTCGAACGGGAAGAGAAAGGGCAAGATGCGCGGCGACTCCGACGCCCAGTTGGGCAGGCACGGACTTGAGGAGGGAGGGCAGGACGTCAGCAAGAGCTTCAAACCGCCCTGAATCCGTCGCCAGCGTGACGCACTGGCTAGGGATACTGGCTCCTCTCGCTAGCAGTCGAGTTGGCTACCGTCAGCTTGTTGTTGACGAACGCCGCCTTCGCCGACGAGCGAAGCCGGCACGAGGCTCATCGACCGGGCGTCGGCGTCGAGCGCGTGTAAGACGCGCAGGAGCCGCAAAATCTTGGCCTGGGCCGAATCGGCCGAAACCGAGTCGGGCACGGCCGTCGCCGAGGACGGGTCCCGCGTCGAAGGTTCGGGCGTCTTGTTGGCGTCTTCGAAGCAGTGAGGAGGGGTTTGGGCGTCAGCGGAGGGCCTCGCGCACGAGTCAGCCCGAAAGGAGGGGAGGACGCACCGCCGGTCGGGGCCGGGCCCGCCATCTTCTTGAAGGCAGTCGGGTCGATGCCTGACGAGATGCCGTGCTGGACGCCGTTGGTGATGCCGGTCGTACTCTCGTATCGGTAGACGGCGTCGTAGACGATCATATCGAGTGGGAGCGGCTTGCCGTTCATCGAGAACTCGAGGTGTCAGTCGGTCGGCGACGTCTTAAGCGCGGTCGCGTACGACGACCCGCGCGCGCTGCGCTCCATGCCACGCGAGGGGCCAGCCTCCAGCGTTGGCCTCGGCCGCCTGGACCGGCGTCTCGACGCGAGCGCCGTTCGGGGTCTGGGTGACGATCGGAGCCGTCTGATGGAGCGGGCGCGAGCGACGGGAGGGGGAGTCGACCGGTCAGTCGGGGCCTCGAGACTCTGGTCCTCCTTCTCCCCCTTGGGTGGAACGCACCCTCGGTCACCGTGACGCCGACCGTCGTCTCTGCCGGCCGCGGCGGGCTATCCACCTCGCCCTCGAACATCTGCAGACGAGCGCGGCGTCAGCAGGTCGCACAGGGAGAAGGGTTGGCGGAGGACGCACGACTTTGTCGTACTCGTCCGAGTAGCCGTCCTCGTCGTCGTAGCCGTCGTCAAAGTCGCCCATGCCGAACGCGAAGCGCCATCTGGGCGAGGGTCGCCGATGGGGGCGGCGTGCCGACCTCACCGCCGGCCTCGGCTGCCGGGTCAGACGAGGACGAGGCCTCGGCATCGGCCGGTGCAGCCTCGTCGGGGCCCTTGCCGCTTGGCCGGACGCTACGCCGACGCGTTAGTGGCTTGGTGTCGCCGGTGGCGGCCGTCGAGGCTCTCGTCCGGAGCGTCGGCGCTCGTCGACGAGCTCGAGGCGGCGGCGGCGGCGGCGGCAAGGGCCGTGAGAAGGCGGCTCTGAAAAGGAGAGGGTTTTGTTATCTATATGAGGGTTGAGTGCCCTCTGAAGAGGCCTACCGAGCGCCGTGCCAGGCCGGGCGGAGGCGCCGCCGACACACTTGCACCAGGCTCGGACCAGGGACCAAGCCCCGGCGGCACCTCTCGATGGGCTCTCAGCCGACCCTCCAATAGAGAGCCGACCGAGCGTTCAGGGAGAGCGCGAGTCTCGGATGAAGAAGCTGCAGAGGGACGCCCACGGGTGGACCGGTTGGGAGACGAGGTGGTGGTGGTGGTGGTGGTGGTTGGCTCGGAACAAGGTCTCTATCAGGAACGCCGAGTTTCCCTCACAGCAGAAGAACACCACAGCCGAAACTGTCCATTCAGCGCCGAGGGGTACGCTTCAGGGCCCAGCTGCTTAGATAGGCCTTTAGCCGTCCTGCAGAGAACCCTGCCGTACGTAGACAGCCGGCTGGCTCTTGCTCTCTGGTCCTCGCGTGCTTGCGTGCGCCAGAGCCGCGAGAGCCGCTGCCCGATAGATGGAGGCCCGTAGGCTGTCAAGGCAGGAGGTGCGAGGCGGGCAAAAGATGCATAGATCCGCGGGGGGAAGGGCAGCGAGTCGAGCGAGAAACGTAGAACCGGGGTATGTAGGCGATAAGGATGATGGGGCGGGTGATCCGGAGGGCGGCGGCGAGCTTGAGCTGCTGAGCGCGCGTGACGAAGCTCGGAGGCAAGCTGCCAGTCGGAGGCTAAACTGGCGGCCGGCAAGCCGGCAAGCGTCTGGGCCGTCTGCCCGGCCACGAGCCAGCCGGCGACGACTCTCGTTCTCGCCCGGGCCCTGCCAACGACCACCCCGGACCTCCCATCACCTACTCCTCTGCCACCTTCTTCACGCGCCCTCTTAGCCTCATCCTCCCGACACCGCTTCTCCTCCTCGCTTCCCTCCCTCGATGCCGCCCGTCTCCTTCAAGGACCAGGTCGTCATCATCACCGGCGCCGGCGCCGGCATCGGTCGGGTGTCAGCCTCCCTTCCCTTCACCCCTCCGCCCCTTGGCCGACCCCAGACTGACACGCGCTCGGGCCCTGCAGGTACTCGCTCTACTATGCCAAGCTCGGTGCCAAGGTCGTCGTCAACGACGTCGGCGCCAAGCCGGCCCAGGCCGTCGTCGATGAGATCGTCAAGGGTGCGTGACGGCTCCCGCGCGCTGCCAGCCGGCCCCGAGCTCCCTCCTCTCCGGACCCTGCCTCGGAACCTGCCAGCTGACGACGACTCTGCATGTCCCAAACGATGCTGCCGCCTCGCGTCTCCTCTTCACGCTCGGTCCCTATCTCATCCATCACGCTGGATCCGCAGCGGGCGGCCAGGCGATTGCTTCGGTCCATTCGGTGACGGACGACGCCGAGGCGGTCGTCCGCGACAGCCAGGCCGCCTTTGGGCCGGCCGTCCACGTGCTCATCAACAACGCCGGCATCATCCGCGACAAGAGCTTCAAGAAGATGTCGGACGCCGAGTGGGATCTTGTCCAGGCTGTCCACCTCCGCGGCGCTTTCCTGATGACCAAGGCCGTTTGGGGTCCGATGCGCTCGCAGAAGGTGCGCCGGTCGAGCTGCGCCTCCAACGGGCTCCCTCTCGTGTGGCCCGACTGACTCGCTCCTGCGCCCGCCTGTCCTCAAAACAGTACGGCAAGATCGTCAACACGGCCTCGGCCGCCGGCCTGTACGGCAACGTCGGCCAGGCCAACTATTCGGCCGCCAAGATGGGCCTCGTCGCCTTCACCAAGACGCTCGCGCGCGAGGGGGCAAAGTACGGCATCGCGGCCAATGTGATTGCGCCGATGGCGGCGACCCAGATGCTGGCGACCGTCCTCCCGCAGGAGATGCTCGACGCCCTCAAGCCCGAGTTTGTCGCCCCGCTCGTCGGCGTCCTGACCGCGCGCGAGGCCGTCGGCGGCGCGAGCCCGATCAGCGGCCGCATCTTTGAGGTCGGCGCCGGCTTCGTCGCCGAGGTCCGCTGGGAGCGCAGCATGGGCGTCGTCTTCCGGACCGACGACAGCTTTACCCCGAGCGCCGTCAAGGCCAAGTTCGCCGAGATCGGCGACTTCACCAACGCCGAGCACCCCGAGAGCATGACCGACAAGGACATGATGGTGCGCCGCCCGCCGCCCCCCTCTGCTTGGTCAATCCAGCTGCTGAAATTGACATGCATCGTCGACCTGCAGACCGTCCTCAAGTCGGCGGCTTCGCTTCCGTCCAACCCGCAGGCGGCCGACAAGGTCTCGTTCGCCGGTCAGACGGTCGTCATCACCGGCGCCGGCGCCGGCCTCGGCCGGGCCTACGCCCACATGTTTGCGCGCCTCGGCGCGGGCGTCGTCGTCAACGACGTCAGTCAGAAGGGCGCCGAGGCGGTCGTCGACGAGGTCGTCAAGGGTGCGTCTCGACGTCTCGTTCTGCCCTGCTGCGTCTCGTGCTGACCGGCCGTTCCCCCCGACTCGTTGGTCGCACTCTAGCTGGCGGCAAGGCCGTCGCCTGCGTCGCCTCGGCCGAGGATGCGGCCAAGATTGTCTCGACCGCGCTCGGCGCGCCTTGGAACAAGGCCAAGAAGATCGACGTCTTCATCGCCAACGCCGGCATCCTCCGCGACAAGTCGTTTGCGGCAATGACGGTCGCCGAGTGGGACGCCGTCATGGCGGTCCATCTCCGGGCGACGTTCAAGGGCATCCAGGGCGTCTGGGAGGGCATGCAGCAGAATGGCGGCGGCCGGATCGTGACGACGTGCTCGGGCGTCGGCATCTTCGGCAACTTTGGCCAGGCCAACTACTCAACCGCCAAAGCGGCCATCCTTGGGCTGACGCGCACGCTCGCGCTCGAGGGCCGCAAGTACAACATTCTGGTCAACTGCATCGCCCCCTCGGCCGGCACGGCCATGACCAAGACGATCTGGCCGCAGGAGATGGTCGACGCCTTCAAGCCCGACTATGTCGCCCCGCTCGTCGGCTACCTCGCCTCCACCGACTGCGAGACGACGGGCGAGCTCTTTGAGGTCTCGGGCGGCTGGGCCGCTAAGGTCCGCTGGGAGCGCTCGGGTGGAGTGGGTCGCTTCATGCCTTGCGCCAAGACGGAAGGGTCAGATGCTGACTGCCTCGCCTTGCTCTCTACGCCTCGCCCCCAGTTTGGCTTCCCGAACGACCGCTTCTACACGGCCGAGGAGCTCGTCCAGCAGTGGCCCAAGATCACCGCCTTCGGTCAGTGGCCCGCGCAGACGCCCCTTGCCTTTGACTCGGGAGACCGCAGGCTGATGACGTCTCGGCCTACAGACGACGGCCGGACGACGCACCCGACGACGACGCAGGAGGCGATGCAGCAGGTTGTCGAGAACTTTGATAACAAGGCGGCGGCCGGCGGCGGCAGCAGCAGCAGCAGCAGTGGTGACGACCCGGAGGACCCCGAGCTCGTGCGCGAGGCCAAGCGCAACGTGCCCCCGGCCGAGGACTACACCTACGTTGAGAAGGACGTCATCCTCTACAACCTCGGCGTCGGCGCGACCGAGCGCGACCTCCAGTGGACGTACGAGGGCCATGACACCTTTGGCGCCCTGCCGACCTTTGGCGTCATCCCGGGCTTTGCGGCCGGCGGCGGCCTCAGCTTCGACTGGATCCCAAACTTCAACCCGGTGCGTCTTCGCCTGGCTAGGCTCCGTCTGTCGACGTAAGCGCTGACTACCCAATCGAACCCCTCCGACCTCCGATGCCCGCAGGCAAAGCTGCTCCACGGCGAGCAGTACCTCAAGATCTTTGGCGACATCCCGACCTCGGGCACGGTGACGAGCCAGGCGCGCGTGCTCGAGGTACTTGATAAGGGCAAGGCGGCCTCGGTGACGATGGCGACCGAGGGCATCGATAAGGCGACCGGCCGCAAGCTGTTTGAGAACCAGTCGACCGTCGTCCTCCGCGGCAGCGGCGGCTTTGGCGGCAAGAAGAAGGGCGCCGACCGCGGGCCGGCGAGCGCGGCCAACAAGCCGCCGGCACGCAAGGCCGACAAGGTCGTCGAGGAGAAGACGCTCGAGCGCCAGGCGGCCCTCTACCGGTGAGTTGCTCGCGAATCCCTCGTTGAAAGCGAAAGACACACTGACCGGTGCCGCTCTTCCAGTCTGTCGGGCGACCTCAACCCGCTTCATCTCGATCCCGACTTTGCCAAGATGGGCGGCTTCGAGCGGCCCAGTGCGTCCCGTCCTCGGCGTGTCAGCGCGTTTACTGGCGAGCAAGTCGGCTGACCCGTCGCGTCTGCCTCTAGTCCTCCACGGGCTCTGCTTCATGGGTATTGCGGCCAAGCACGTCCTCCAGTCGTTTGGCCCGTTCGAGGACATCAAGGTCCGCTTCGCTGGCGTCGTCTACCCGGGCGAGACGCTCGTCACCGAGATGTGGAAGGAGGGCGGCAAGGTCGTCTTCAGTATGTCTCCGCCGCGCGCGCCTTCCTGCCCGAGCGCCAGAGGGCTGATCCTTAACTCCTCCACGCCTTACAGCCTGCAAGGTCAAGGAGCGCGACGCACCGTGCCTCGCCGCTGCCGCCGTCACGCTCAAGGAGGGTCAGGTCAAGGCCAAGCTCTGAGCGATCCCTGCCCAGCCTTCGCGTTCCACACTCGCCCAGCCCGCCTTCTGCCCTCTCTCTTGTAGCGTACCGTCGTCTGCCCCATTGTACGAAGTCTCCGTCGTGGTTACTATGCGCCATCCCTCTCCATCCGGCATGCTTGTTGTCTGCACGATGAGCCCGCGGCCTCCGGCCCCTCCGGACCGGGTCGTCTTCCTTCCGCGTCGGCAGAAGTCGGAGGTTGCCGCGCGCGCGCGGCCGTCGCCGGCACTTCAGCCCTGCAGCCTTCTCTGCCCTGCTCGCCCTCATCTCCCACCAACGTCCGTCTCGTCACCCTTCGTCATGTCTGCTGGACCCGCTCCGGTCCCTCTGCCGGCCAGCTTGCCGGCCGTCGTCCTCTCGTACCTCGTCCCGGCACCCAATCCGCCACTGCCGCCCGAAATCCTCTCGCTCTCGCTCACGCAGCTGCACACCTACCTCCCGCCGTCGCTCGACGATCCGATCGCCCACTTTCTACCGAGCTCGACCGTCAGCGCCAACGTCAAGCAGCGAATCGCTGACGCCGTCCATGAGGTCGGCCGTCTGATGGGCGAGAGCGAGGTCGGTCCCGGTCGTTTCAGGGCGCAGCTGCCATCTCGTCTTGTCTCCCTTGCCATTGGGCGCAGCTGACGAACCGCTCCTGCGGATGCTCGCAGCACCCACCTCTCGAGCCCACGTACGCGTTTCCAGATCCGCTTTCGCTCCAGGCCCGTGTCCTGCTCTTTGCGACGCACGACTTCCGCGAGCCAACGCTCGAGCTCGTCTTCACGTACGAGGGACCCGACCGGTCTTGGCGGCTCGAGGGCCTCCGGCTGGCGAGCGACTCGCCCTCGGGCGTCCGCTGGTCGTCACTCGAGCAAGCCCTCCAGGCCGGTCGCGAGGCAGCCGACCGGCTCGCGCACGAGCACGAGCTCGACGAGGCCAAGGGCGAGGACGATCGGACTGACGACTTCTGGGGCGGCTACGACTCGCCGCCGCCGGCCGAAGACGACGGCGGGCCGTCACTCGGTCGGGTCGACTCTAGTGCTTCGATAGGCGACGACTACTGGGCGCAGTACGGCGCCGTCGACGATCACGTCGGTCCACCTTCGAAGGGCGTATCGCCTCGGGTCGGAACGCGTGGGCTGCCTGACGGTGGCGCAGCGAGCGCGCAATCGAGTCTGAACGGCGTCGGCGGCCGTCAGTCAATCGGACACGACGGCTGGCAGAAGGAGGCCTGGGGGACCGGAGGCGAGACGCCCGTCGGCTGGACGCCGATCGTCACGCCAGAGCACTTCATCAACGACCCGCGCAACCGGTCAGGGACCGTCACGCAACAGGACCAGCAGCAGCAGCCGGGGTCGTCTCGCGGGTCGCCCGACCGCCAGCGATCTTTGAGCACCTTAAGTGCAGGGTCCAGTGCATCCGAGCGCTACCCTTTTCCGACTCCCGGCTCGGAAGACGGCGATGACCACCCCCGCCGGTACGACCGCAAGCAGTGGGCGGCGGCCATGCCTGTCTTTCCCGAGCCTGACTTCAAAGGCCTGACGCCGGCCAGCATGACGCCCTCGACGCCGCCGGAGGCGCCAGTTTCGCGCCTGCCCCTCGGTACGACGATCCTCGCCCCTCCGCCACCGTCGTCGTCGGCCAGAAGCGGAACCTCGGCTTCCGACTTTGGCCAACACGCCGACTCGAACCCGATCAAGCTCACGCTGCCCGACTTTGCGGCGCCCCAGCGGGGCGGGTCCCGCGCCGTCGCCGACGGCTCGTCCTTTTCGCTGGCCGCCTCAGCGCAGGACCCGCTCCGGTCGGCCCTCGCCGGCGTCTTTGCGATGCACCTCGCGGCCCACCCGACCCAGTCGCGCGAGCAGGCTGCGGCCGACTGGCTCAAGGTTGCGCTCGACGTCGTCGCCGCCCAGAGCGGAGCTGTCGTCAATCTCGACGACGGCGACGACAGTCCAGAGGCCTCGCAAACACCCGTCGGCGCGGTCGGCCCATGGGGGGTCTGAGGTTGCACACTCTTGGGCTACGATGATTGCACTCGTGCCTTCGACCTCTGCTGTGCGACTTTGCCAAGCCTCGCTTCCCCCTTTCGCTCGACGACAGACAAGATGTGGTTGCGGAAGACGGTCATCGGATGCACACGAGACAGACAGCGAGAGGGAGGCAAAGGAAGGACGAGGGCACAAGTCTAAGCAGGAAAGGGCGAGTCGCCACAGGTCGAACAGAGCAGAGAAAGAGAGCAAGGCAGGCCGTGTCGCGCGGTCACGAGAGAGAGGACAAGAGACGAGAGGGGGTGACAGCAGAGAGAAAGGAGAGAACAGGAGGCGAGACGGAGGAGGAGAGGGAGGATCGGATACGACAGGAGACGAGGGGAGAGAGGAGATAGGAGAGAGGAGAGAGGAGATAGGAGAGAGGAGAGAAAAGCGGAGAAGAGAGAGGAGCGGAAAGGAGAAGAGCCATCTTACTCTTCCGGGTGCTCGACGATGGTCGAGAGGGAGTCATAGTCGTCCTCGTCCTCGAGCTCGTCGGTTGCAGGCGGCGCCTGCGACCGGGCGAGTCGGCGACGAGCTTGGAGAGCGCGGCGGGTGTCTTGGAGGGCGCGGCGGGCCCGACGGCCAGCGGCGGCGACCGTGGGACCGGCCGAGAGCAGGATGGCGCGGACACGCTTGATGTGGGACTCACCTGCTTGCAGACGGGCGCGAGAGAGGAGCTGCATGAGCCGGGCGCGGAACCTGTTCGAGGGCGGGCGGTGG
>Ga0308160_10007540_pt1 | contig 10799 bp, 9 predicted proteins | sample PhyFR1_FD_201036 | JGI IMG/M metagenome (GOLD analysis project Ga0308160, IMG submission 201036) | Phyllosphere microbial communities from UC Gill Tract Community Farm, Albany, California, United States - DLSLF.R1 | ecosystem: Host-associated > Plants > Phyllosphere > Unclassified | place: USA...
GAACGAACGCTGGTAGCGCTCATGCGCGGCGCGCGCCGCCGGCCCGTCGATGCCATGGGCAGGGTTGGTATTGGCCGCCGCGCCTGGATTGACCGTTTGCGCCGCCAGGTTGGCGCGAACCGCCGTGCCGAAGTTTTTTTCGAAGCGCGGCGCGGTCGAGCAGCCTTGCAACAGCAGCAGCGCCACGATTCCTGCGATTGTCCTGGTGATCATTGCCGCCTCCTATTTGAGTTCGAATCCGTCGACGCTCTGGGCCGTGCGTGCACTTGGCTCCGGCGGCTTTGCCGTGCTCTCAAGCCGGCCGCCGAGCATCAAGGCGGCGCGCGACGGGGCTTCGATGCCATCGGTCGGCAGTGCGTAGCTGGTGGCAGTCAATGGCTTGACCAGGCGCGCCGTGATCACGAAGACGAGCTCGGTGCGGTCTTGCTGGAAGTCGGTGCTCCGAAACAGCGCGCCAAGCACAGGGACCTCGCCCAGCACTGGAAGTCCCTTCAGCCCGGTCACAAGGTTGTTCTTGATCAGGCCACCAATGGCGAAACTTTGGCCGTCGTACAGCTGTACCGTGGTACTGGCACGGCGCGTGGTAACGACCGGCAGGATCGCACCGGCGTTCAGGCCAGTGGCATTGATACCGATGCCTTCGCGCGACAGCTCGGATACCTCGGGGGCGACACGCAAGTTGATCCGACCACCGCCCAGCACTGTCGGGGTAAAACGCAGCCCAACGCCGAATTCCTTTTCTTCCAGCGTGATCCGGTTGTTGTCCTGTGCCACCGGGATGTAGAACTTGCCGCCGGCGAGGAAGCTGCCCTCCTGGCCGCTGATGGCCATGACATTCGGCTCGGCCAGCACGCGTACCAGGCTGTCCTGGGTCTGGGCGGCGACGCCATAACCGTTACCGTTCGGGCGCTTTGAACCCAATTCGCTTTTCAGGGTGCCGCTCAGGAAGTTCGTCGCCAGCGTAGTGGCCCAACTGCTGGTACCAAAAAAACTCCAGTTGGTGCCGGTTTCGAGCTTTTCGAGCAGGTTTTTCGACACCTCGGCCACTTTCACTTCAAGTTGTACCTGCTGTGGCGCCGCCACCGCGAGCAGGTTCACCAGGCGCAGGCCGGCTGTATCGGCACCGGCCGCAGCACCCGCGCCGTTCGGCGCCAGTTCCTTTGGTACGGCGCCCAGCGGACGAAGCGGACGGCGCACATAAGCAGTGGCCAGCTCGGCCGCGCGGGCGACTGCCGAGGCGTCGGACACGGTCCCGGTCAGCACCAGCGAATCGGCGGCGGCCAGCACGCGGATATCCTTTTCTTCGGGCATGACGGCAGCAAGCGTCGCCTGCAACGCACTGGGGTCCATCGAGACTGTGATATCAAGCACGCTGCACAAACCGCTGCGGCCCTGGACGATCATGTTGGTGGTGCCCACGTCGACGCCGGCGATGTACATCGTGTCGGGCGCGACCAGCATCGCCTGCACGACTTCCGGATTGCCGACACTGCGGTTCTGGACAACCTCCGGCAAGCGCATCAGGGTCGATTTACCCATCTGCAGCGCAACCTGCGCGGGACGGGCCGCTTCGCCGCTGCAGCGCGGCCCGGCGCTGGTACGCTCGCCGGCAGCCGGCACGGCATCGGCCTGGGGATTCACACGGGCGGCATGCGCGGCGCCGGCCAGTGTCAATGCCACGCCGCCGAGCGCGCATTGGCGCAACAGGGAACCCAGGCCGGCGCGCGAATGAATGGAGTAGCCCGACGGTTTTGAACTGCTGTTCATGATTTCACCTGACACGGTAAAGGGATCAGAGGCACTCTTGCGAGGAATGCAGGCCATTGATGACGGTGACGCAATTGCGGCGTACGAGTGGCGTGGCGACCCGGTGCACCGTAGGCTTCACGGGGCGGCGTGCCGTGGCGGCTGGCTTCGGCGCAACCGGCTTGACGACCGGCGCCGCGACCGGCAACAAGGTCAGTTTGGTAGCGCCCTCGGTCTGGGCCGATTGCGGATCGACCTGATTGCGCAGTGCGAGCGACAGCGTGCCGACGCTGCGCGCCAAGTCGAGCTTCTCCGCCTGTTCCGGCGTAACCTCGAGCGTGACAGCGTTTACCACGCGCGGCTTGGTTTCGTCGCGGTTGACTTCCTGTGCCACCGCCAGGACCAGGATGCGTTCGAGCACGATCTTCGAAATGTTCTGTTCGCGGGCGTTGGTCTCGGGCGTTGGATCCTTTGCGGTGCTGACGATGATATCCACGTAGTTTCCCGGCAGCGTGAAGCCTGCCACGCCGATGACATCGTTGACGCGCACCGTGATCGCACGCTTGCCTTCGGTGATCAGGGCTGACAGGCCACCGAGCGTGCCCGCCGGCGCCAGCTTCGCTTCGCTCACCGGTTCGCCCGCCAGCACACTGCTCTTGAGCACCCGGCCGGCCAGCTTGGCCGGGTCGGTAAAGGCGCCCTTGGGCATGCTGTCGGCGGGCCATTCGGCGAGCTTGACCATTTCCGGCGTCAGGCGCTGACCGAGGTTGATATCGGTGGCTGCGACCGCGATATGTCCGGCACTGGCGGCCGGCTGCAGCAATAGCCAGCGCGAAGCGAGGATCACGGCGGTCAGGCCGAACAGAATGGCAATGGCCATCACGACAAGGGCGCGCTTGTTTTTCATGGTTCGATTCCTGCGACGGGGCACGAGGCCGGGACGCTGCCGCTGGTGCAGATGCTGTTCCACGCCTGCTCCAGGGCAGCGATCGTCAGGCGAGGTTCGGTGCCGGCAAAACCGGCGAAATCAAGCACACGGCAGAGAAGCTCGTGCGGGTAGCAAGCCAGCAGCGGCGTGCCGCTGGCGCGGTGCAGGCGCGTAACCAGGTAATCGATCACGCTGTCATTGCAGTCGACGCCATGCAGCCTGCTGGTACGACGCAGCAAAGCGCGGTAGGCCGGTTCGGCCAGTGGCCCGAGGTCGATGCGGTAGGCGATACGGCGCAGGAAGGCAGCATCGAACACGCTGGCCGGCGCCAGATCAGTGACGAGAACGAGCATCGCATTGAAAGGCATGGCTTCGCCATGCCCATTGCTTCCAAAGCGGGCAGGACCGCCGTCGAGCATGCCACGCCAGGCCGCCAGCAGCTCGCTCACAGGCGTACGCGCGTGGCCGAGATCGTCAAGCACGAGGATGCCATTGTTGGCCTGCAGTTGCAGTGGAGCACGATGGATACCGCTGGCGCGATCGGCCTGTAGCGTGAGCATCGATGCCTCGAGTTCCGCGCCGACATGCACCAGCGGACGCTGGCAGATTGTCCAGCGCGCGTCGCAGCTGCGGCGGTCTTCCTGTTGACGTCCCAGCGGCAACGGCGCTGGATGGCGCAGTGGGTCGTAGAACGGAACGATGTGACCCTCGATCAGGATCGCGTACGGCACTGCGACCGCGCCCGGCAGCAAACGCGCCAGCTTGCGCGCCAATGTCGTCTTGCCACAGCCGGACGGACCGTGCAACAGCAGCGGGCGCTGCGCATGCAGAGCGGCGCCGAGCACCCCCCGCGAAGATGAATCGAGGCCGTCTTCAGCCAGGACGGCGGCCAGTTCCGCTGGCGTCAAACGGCGGGTGGGAGACGACTGCACTGCGTGGGGTTTCGAGTGGCGCAGCATTGGCTGGCGCAAGGATTGGCGCTCCACCATCGCGTGGTAGGCAAGGAGCGTCACCGGCGCCGGTCCGATATAGCTGCACTCCGCCAGACGAGCAAGCGCGGCAGGTTCGCCAATGGAGGTCAATTGATACTGCACATCGATGTCGGAATCGCCTGACCATGCTACTTCAACCTGCTGCTCGGCCGTCATGGCAACCAGCACTTCGCGCAGCACGCTGACGGAGAGGCGTAGTTTTCCGGCCAGGAGGGGCAGTGGTGCGCGGCCAGTCACATGAAGTGTCTTGAGCACGAGGGTGGCCAGGAGGCGCAGATCGAGCCCGGTGTCGCTGACAGTCCATGGCTGGCGTGGCAGGATCGCTGTCACCTCGGTCTCACCGGCTGGCGCCGGAGACGTTGCAGCCGCCGTACCGGATGCTGCAAATGACAGCGTTTCGCTCATCGTATTTCTCCTAGCATCCGTAAGGAAAATTCCCACGGAATATTGAACTCATTCTAACTACCGGGTCTTTCTGGCCATTGAGGAGCAGCAAGCGGTTACCTCATGAAGGTAACGTTCTGCCAATATCAAATGCACAGGCAGGCTTGATCAGGTTCAAAAAAGCCCTCCAGGACATATCTGGAGGGCAGTTCACGTCATTACAGATTTTTCATTTTCGTCACGACACTCTGGAATGTCGTATTGATCTCGCTGCCCAACGCCCGGGCGGTTGCCGCCATGGCGACGCCGATCAATGCGGCAATCAGGCCATACTCGATGGCGGTAACACCGTCTTCGTCAGCGATGAAAGCTTGCACTGTGGTAAGGATCGTTTTCATGACAAACTCCATATGGTGGGTTTATAAGGACGACCTGCAGCGATAAAACTTTCCCTTGACTTGCCATTCTTGATCGGTCAAACCCGCTGCAGTGAATCCACTATAAAATATGATTCCCTGAAGAAACTTGACTATAAGCAAGTTATTTCCTTATGGAAAATATCGCTCTCCCAGTAGCCAGAGCGCGGCCAGCGCAATTGCCAGCCCATACGGCATGGAGCCGGCACTGGGGCGCACCAGCGTTGCCGCCTGCACGGTGGGACCGATGCGCAGTATCGGCAAAAGCAGACTGCGCACATTGGCATACGCATCAGACCAGCGGCGGGTAAACAGGATCATCACCAATGCCATGACACCCCCTACGCACCAGGCCAGGACGCAGGCTTGCATTGTTTCCGCAGGCCCAAGGAACAGGCCGACGGTTGCCATCAGCTTGACGTCGCCGGCAGCCATGCCGCGCACGACATACAAGGGAAGGAAGAGAGTAAAGCCGACGAGCGCGCCACCCAGGGCGGTGCCAATGGCGGGCAACACAGGCGCCGTGTCGGCCAGGTGCAGACCCATTACGGCGCACCAGGCAAGCAGTAGGAAGAGATTGGGAATTTTGCGGATCGCGAGATCGGTCGCCGCCGCGCTAACGACGAGAATGGTCAAGAACAGGTCGAGCCAAAGTGGAATGGGCATGATTGGACTCCCCCAAAAAAACCCTCCGGACCGAAATCCGGAGGGCATAACTACTTGATTACTGACCTTTCAGCTTGTTGACGACGGTTTGAAAAGTCGTATTGATCTCGGAACCCAGTGCTGCGGCAGTCGCCGCCATTGCGACACCGATCAGCGCAGCGATCAGGCCGTACTCGATGGCAGTAACGCCGTCTTCGTCAGCGATAAAAGCTTGCACAGAGGTAAAGATCGTTTTCATAATAAACTCCAAATGGTGGTTTATAAGAACAACCTGCAGTGGTTGTCAGCTTCCTTGACGCTGCCAACGTCGCTTTGTCGTTCCGCTGCAGTGAGTTCACTATAAAAGATGATGCCTCACAGCAAGTTGACCCTTAGCAATCTTTCCTTATGGAATTAATTACCTCATAAAAACATTGATCCAGATCGCATGCGCTCTCATGGGCGGCCAATCGAGTCAAAAATGCAGGCGCAAATATTGCTCGGATAACAAAAAGGGATTATGCTGCTTCGCTTGCCCTTGGGAAATTTTGGCGCACGGCGTCAGCCTGGGAAGCAGTGGCGGGTTGATTACATTTCCGAGAACGACATGGATTCCCTTCTAAGACACATGGTGGACATGACCGGCCACCGCGACCACGCGATGCTCGACATCTCGGTGGTGGCGGCGGTGCAGGAACTGGCCGCCGCCGCGCAGACGCGCGTATTGTCCATCTCGACCGCCGGCGTACACCGCTACGTGCGGGTCCGCGCCACTATCGGCATCGGCGCCAGTGCCTGCGTCGAAGACCTGCACGACAACAGCACGCCCGGCGAGCCGCTCGATGCCTACCCGGAACTGGCGGCCTGCCTGGCGCGCCATGACACCAGCGTCGAAGCCTGCGGTCCCGGTTGCACCCGCACTTTATGGCTGCCGATCTGGTGCGGCGACAAGGCCGACACCTGCCTCGAAATCGTGCGCGACGCGCCCTTCCCCGCCGCCACCATTCACATGGTGGCCGGCATCGTCGGCGTCTACCGCAATTTCCAGAATTTGCTCGATTACAGCGAACGCGATTCGCTCACCGGCCTCCTCAACCGTAAAACTTTCGAAGACCAGCTCGCACGCATGCTGCAATGCCCGGCCGAGCCCGAGCCGCCGCTGGTGGACCTGCCGGAACGGCGCTGCATCAGGGGAGAAAAAAGCGGGGGCGAGGAACAAGGATGGCTGGCCGTGGTCGATGTCGACCATTTCAAGATGGTAAACGACACCTTCGGCCATCTGTACGGGGATGAAGTGCTGATCCTGATCGCCAACCAGCTGCAGGCATCGTTTCGCGCCCAGGACCGGGTATTTCGCTTCGGCGGCGAAGAATTCGTCGTGTTGCTGCGCGCGACGACGCTGGAGAATGCGCGCCGCATCATCGACCGCTTCCGCGGCAATGTCGCCTCTTACCAGTTCCCGCAGGTGGGACGCGTGACGGTGAGTGTCGGTTTTGTCAGCCTCAGCCCGTACGACTCGCCCGTGGTCACGCTGGGCCATGCCGACCAGGCGCTGTACCACGCCAAGACCCACGGCCGCAACCAGGCCTGCCATTACAACGAACTGGTCGAGCGCGGACTGCTGCAGACGGTGACCTCGAACGACACCGCCGAATTTTTCTAGGAAACCAGCAAGAACTTGTCCGGATCGACGCGCCACGTCTCCGGCGACTCGTGACGCACGATCTTGTCGCCACCGCCAAAACCGAACGCACGCGACAGGTCGAGCAGCTCCGGACGGATATACGTCTGGCTGCGGGTATTGAAGAACACGTTGACCTTCGGCGTGAGCAGGTTGCTCTCGTGCGGCTCCACCACCACGCCCAGGCGGCCCGATTCGAGCATCACCATCGTGCCTACCGGATAAATGCCGACGCAGCGCATGAATTCCTGGGTCAGGCCCGGATCGAAGTGGAACTTGCTCCACTCGTACAGTTTGCGCAGCGCGTCGGCCGCCGGCATGCCCTTGTGGTAGCAGCGGTCCGAGGTGATCGCATCATAGACGTCGACAATCGCCGCCATCTGCGCAAGTTCCGATATCTCCGCTGCGTTCTGCATTTCCGGATAGCCGCTGCCGTCGCGCCGTTCGTGGTGGTGCAGCGTAATGTCGAGGGGGATGGCGCCGATCTCCGGGGTCTGGCGCAGGAAGTCGTAACCGTCGCGCGGATGCCGTTTGATGACTGCGAATTCCTCGTCAGTCAGGCGTCCCGGCTTGTTCAGGATGGCGTCGGGCACCAGCGCCTTGCCGGTATCGTGCAGCAGGCCGCCGACGCCGGCCTGGTAAATCGTATCCTCGTCCATGCCGCGCGAACGGCAGAATGCCACCAGCAAGGTGCACACGCTGACCGAATGCAAAAAAGTGTAGTCGTCCTTGGTCTTGATGCGCATCAGGCTGAGCAAGGCGCCGCTGTTGCGCAAGATCGATTCGGTAATGTTCTGCACCACCGGCGCGACGTTTTCCGATTGCACCGCCTTGCCCAGGCGCGCGTCCTGCATCACGGTGCGCACCAGGTTGACCGCCTGGCGCCGGATGCCGACCGCACGCTGCATCTCCTCGCCCAGGGTACTGCGCACCGGTTTCATGGGCTTGCCGGCGATCGCCGTCACTTCCGCTTCGGTTTTCGCCTGCGCTTCGGCCAGCGTCGGCGCTTCCCGTACATCGAGCCCTTTCGAACAATCGATGACGACGTGGCGAATCCCGGCGCGGGTGATCTTGCCGATCTCGTCTTCGCTGGCCAGGACGAACCGGGCACGCACGAAGGGGTGATCCATCCAGCCGCAGTCGAGGTCGTGAATGGCCATGCCGACGCGCAGCTGGGAGGAATCGATTTTCTTGAGCATGCCAGGATCCGGCGATATGGTAATCTCCGCCACCGCGACGGAAGGCCAAGTATATTCAATTTCATTTCCTTACATAAACTTTTCGTCTTGACGTGTTGTAGCCCGGCACAGAATAGTCTTTATGGAATTACGCCAACTCCGCTATTTCGTCGCCATCGTCGACCACGGTTCGCTGTCACGCGCAGCCCTGGTGCTGCACGTGGCGCAGCCCGCGCTGACCCAGCAGTTGCGCCAGCTCGAGGTAGAACTCGGCGCCCAATTACTGCACCGTTCCACACACGGCGTACTCAGCACCGATGCCGGAAAAATTTTTTACGAACACGCCCAGGCGATCCTGAAGCAGGTTGCCGATGCGCGCGCGGCCGTCACCCAGTCGACCACGCGCCCTTCCGGCAGCGTCACCCTCGGCCTGCCGCACAGCATTTCCGGGGCCCTGGCCTTACCCCTGCTCATCGCCGCGCGTGCCACCTATCCGGAAATCACCCTGCAATTGACCGAGGAAATTTCCGGCAACCTGATCGAACAGCTGAAATCGGGCCGCCTGAATCTCGCCGTCCTGTTCGACGACGGCCAGCTCGGCGGCTTCGAAGCGACGCCCCTGGTCGAAGAAGATTTGTTGTACATCTGCCGTGCCGATTCCGCTGCAAGACCGCAGGGAGCGGCAATCACGCTCGCTGCCGCGCTCGGCACCACCCTGATCCTGCCGGCCCAGCAGCACGGAGTACGGCCACTGATCGAGGGCGCGGCGGCCAGCGCAGGCCTGGCGCTGAGTAAACTGATCGAAATCAACTCGATTGCAATCTTAAAATCCGCCCTGCTGGCCGATATGGGCGCCACCCTGCTGCCGCTAGCCCCGCTGCGGATGGAGATCGACAGTGGCGCATTGGCCGCGATTCCGATCGAGAATCCGCCAATCCGGCGCAGCGTCACCCTGTGCGCCTCGCGCAATATCCCGCTGACGAATGCGGCAGCGGCGATCAGCCGCCTGGTGCAGCAAGTGACCGAAATGCTGTGTGCTGATGGCGGCTGGCCCGGCGCGCGGCTGTGCGAATAACAGGTATCATTTTTTCTTATACCCCCATCCGCAATCCGTATTTCCCCTGCCGGCACGCAGCCCCTACACTCCACGCGCCCGTTGCCAACCGCGACAAACTTCCGTCTCCAGCGCGCGCCTACCCGGCGCAGCGGCCAAGGCGGAAATCCCTCGATCACCCATGGAGTCCGTATGCCCGATACCGTCGCGCCGCAAGCCGCGCAGGATGCAACCCCGTCCCGTTTGACCACTGTTACCCTGGACGACAAATACACCGCGAAGTCGGGCAACATCTTCCTGTCGGGTATTCAGGCCCTGGTGCGACTGCCGATGATGCAGCGCGAGCGCGACGCTGCCGCCGGCCTGAACACAGCCGGCTTCGTCTCCGGCTACCGCGGCTCGCCGCTGGGCGGTTTAGATGAAACCCTGTGGAAAGCAAAGGGCCACCTGGAAGCCAGCCACGTCCAGTTCGTGCCGGGCGTGAACGAAGACCTGGCCGCCACCGCCGTCTGGGGTACGCAAACGGTCGACCTGATCGGCCCGACCAAATACGATGGCGTGTTCGCCATGTGGTACGGCAAGGGTCCAGGCGTCGACCGCTGCGGCGACGTCTTTAAACACATGAACCATGCCGGCACCAGCAAGAACGGCGGCGTGCTGCTGGTGGCCGGCGACGACCACGGCGCATATTCCTCCACCCTGCCCCATCAGTCCGACCACATTTTCTCGGCCTGCATGATCCCGGTGCTGTACCCGTGCAACGTCCAGGAATACCTCGACCTCGGCGTGCACGGCTGGGCCATGTCGCGCTTCTCCGGCTGCGCGGTCGCCTTCAAAGCGCTGGCCGACACCGTCGAATCGAGCGCCTCGGTCGACGCCAACCCGCACCGCGTGCAAGTCAAACTGCCGCGCGATTTCACCATGCCCGAAGGCGGCCTGAATACGAAATTGTCCTCGGTGCCGCTGGGCCAGCAGGCGCGCAATCAGGAAGCGCTGATGCAGGACTATAAGATCTACGCGGCCCTGGCCTACGCGCGCGAAAACAAACTGAATCACACCACGATCGACAGCCCGAACGCCAAGCTCGGCATCATTGCCTCCGGCAAATCCTACCTCGATGTGCTGGAAGCGCTGGAAGAACTGGGCATCGACGAAGCCATGGCGGCCAAGGTCGGCTTGCGCCTGTTCAAGGTCGCCATGATCTGGCCACTGGAACCCGAAGGCGTGCGCGAATTCGCCCAGGGCCTGGACGAGATCCTGGTGGTCGAAGAAAAGCGGCAAGTCGTCGAATACCAATTGAAAGAACAGCTGTATAACTGGCGCGACGACGTGCGTCCGCACATCATCGGCAAGTTCGACGACAAGGGAGAATGGGTCGCGCCGCGCGGCGACTGGCTGCTGCCGCCGAAGGCCGACTTCTCGGTGGCGCAGGTCGCGCGTGTGATTGCCGGCCGCATTGCGCGCCTCGTCAACGACGAAACCACGCGCGACCTGATCAAGGCACGTCTCGCCTTCCTCGATGCGAAAGACGCCGTGCTGCAAAAGGCGATCACCACGCCCTTCCGCCCGGCGTTTTACTGCTCCGGCTGCCCGCACAACACGTCGACCAAGGTGCCGGACGGTTCCTTCGCGCTGGCCGGCATCGGCTGCCACGTGATGGCGACCTCGATCTACCCGGAAATGAACAAGCTGACCACCCACATGGGCGGAGAGGGTGCGCCCTGGATCGGCCAGGCCGCGTTCTCGAAAGTGCCGCACGTGTTCCAGAACCTGGG
>Ga0308160_10007544_pt1 | contig 10791 bp, 8 predicted proteins | sample PhyFR1_FD_201036 | JGI IMG/M metagenome (GOLD analysis project Ga0308160, IMG submission 201036) | Phyllosphere microbial communities from UC Gill Tract Community Farm, Albany, California, United States - DLSLF.R1 | ecosystem: Host-associated > Plants > Phyllosphere > Unclassified | place: USA...
ATATCGTTGGGTATTACAGCGCGCTCAGGCCGCATGAATATAACGGTGGGTTACCACCAAACGAATCGGAAAACCGATACTGGAAAAACTCTAACGCGGTGGCCAGTTTTAGTTGACCACTACACTATGCGAACCCATCAGATGCAACACGTAGAGGTTATCCTGGCTTTTTTCTTGCAATGCATTCTGGAGCAAGGGCAGTAGGTCATCATCATCGGTGTTGCGTGACTGGAAATCCCCCTTTTTCAGAAAATGGTGAGTGTCGCTGAACATGGCCACTTTGGATACCGGAGTATCGAACTGCCCGAGCATCCCCTGATTAGATAGCCAATGGGTCTTCATGCCCGCAGCCTTGGCCAGTGTAACGACATTATTGGCAATAGTGGTATTTTCACCGCTGCTCAACGCTAGCGTCCTAGGCAGAGACTCAAAGGTGTTGGGTGCGGTGGAAATATAATTGCTGTAGAACTGGCCGTTTACGCTATCCAAAAATGGCGTGGTCTGCAACGGGTAACCAAACAGCGACATATGATCTCTGCGCATGCTTTCGCCAATGATAATAATGTAGTTGCCATTATTACGCGCCATTGTGCTGACAACCCAGTCAGGCTGCTTCATGGTAGTGGCCTCAAGATCGGCTATTTGTTGGTGGTATTGATTAAGAGAAGAATAGGCAGATAAAAAGAAATCAGGCAGTTTAATACTTTGCACGCCACCGCTGATTGTCCTTGCCACCACTACGATAATAAAGATCATGGATAGCGACAGTATACTTTTAATGGAAATAGTATGCCGCCAAATAAAAAAATTGAGAGCGAATAGTATCAATAACGTCGCGAGAGGTAACAGATAGCAGCTCGCGGGGATCGTGTGCAAAAACTCATTGGCTTCAGCGCTGTTGGTTTGCAACAGGGCTGATATTACGGCAACTGAAGGAGAACCATACATCTCCCCGACCGGTGCATAAAGCGCGCACAGCAGAATATAAGGAATAACCAACAAATAACGAGTGAGCGATATTGCTGACAATAATAACAGCGTAAGCGCAATGAACAGGATATCAATCCCTTTGGCACCGCCATAACCCATAGCTCTGCATAATATTATTGCGGTAAAGGCATAGAACACAAGTATTTTAACCAGCGGCTGTGCGGTGTAAGAACGGAACTTATCTAAAATCACTGTGTGAGTGTTCATAAAATATGTCGCTAATATAAGGCTGTCCATGCATGTTCAATTTCTGCGTGGTAATTGAACAAATAACTATGCCCACTACAGTTGATTTGAAATAATTGAGTGGGCAGTTTTTAAATTTTCTGCATTATACACTTCAGACCCGTTTCTTCTTCAACTTTTTGCTGTGGCCGCGCGTATGATCGAGATCGTGCTGGATCAGCGCCATGAACAGCAGAGCGGTGAGGGCGAATTGCTGCAGCATATCCAGCGCCAGATGCAACCGATCTTCGCTGTTGATATTCAGTGCAGAGCCGCCTGCTTTTCCACCCGCATTTTCACTAATGGTTTTAGCGCATCGCTACTGAGGATCTGGTTATGTATGGTGACCGCTGGCTGCGCCAGCTTCAATGCCGGAAAGCCCTGGTAGCCCATTTTCTGGGCAAACTTCACCATACACTCGACGGGTTGACGCCCGCCACTGGACGGCTTTTGCGAACTAAGATGACGCGCCTGCTCGGCGTTATGCAGCAGGCAATCGGCCAATTCACGGCCGTTTTGAGCCAGTGTCGGATACACCTGGCGAGTACGCAGCAGGGGACACATTGATCTTTCTCTAAGAACCTGTGGTCGTTCCACGGCGATGGTGAAAACGTGCTGTGAACGTTTTGTCAGTTCGCCTTTAAAATAGCCAATAGTGCTCGCTTTGCTGAATTAAATATTCAAATAATGGTTTTATATTTTGAATTAAAAATTCAGAGGTAAAAAGATGAATTTAGGCGCATTGGTATCAGAAACCCGCAACCCGGCCACCATGGGGCTGGATGAAATGTCCACGCTGGAGATGATACGTTGTTTTAATCAGGAAGACCGCAAGGTGCCAGAGGCGGTTGAAAAGGTGCTGCCAGAAATCGCCCAAGCGGTTGATCTGGCCGTTGTGGCGCTGAAAGCGGGTGCGCGCTTGATCTATCTGGGGGCTGGCACCAGCGGGCGTCTTGGGGTGCTGGATGCGTCCGAATGTCCGCCGACCTTCGGCGTGCCGTATGGCAGGGTGGTGGGTCTGATTGCCGGTGGCTACGGCGCACTGCTGAAAGCGGTGGAGGGTGCGGAGGATGATGTTTCCTTAGGCGTATCGGATCTACAGGCACTGAACCTGACTGCCTCCGACATGGTGGTGGGGCTGGCGGCATCTGGCCGCACGCCCTATGTGATCGGTGCACTACGTTATGCGCGTCAGTTAGGCTGCCCGACGGCGGCGGTCTCCTGCAACCCCGATTCGCCGCTCGCCCATGAAGCGCAGGTGGCGATTTCCCCGGTGGTCGGCCCGGAAGCCCTGACTGGATCGACGCGTCTTAAGTCTGGCAGCGCGCAGAAGCTGGTGCTGAATATGCTATCGACTGGCGCGATGGTTAAGCTCGGCAAGGTTTATCAGAACCTGATGGTGGATGTTAAGGCCACCAACATTAAACTGGTGGATCGCGCTTGCCGTATCGTGGTAGAAGCCACCGGCGCACAGCCTAGCCAGGCGGAAGCCGCGTTGGCTCAGACCGATTTTGAGGTCAAACCGGCGATCCTGATGATCCTGGCAGGCCTCAGCGCCGTGGAAGCGGTACAGCGGTTGCAACGGCACGGCGGCTATTTGCGCGCAGCGTTAACCTGTTAAATCGGGCGATGGACAAGACAACGACACTGGCAACACAGATTTTGGCGCGGTGGGCGGCGCATTGATCAGCTATTAGAAAGTGGCGACGGTGATCACTTTCGGTATATCAGGTTTGCCTTTGACGTTAACCATCGTCTCATGGAAGGTGATGCTGTATCTGGCGGGGATGGTGATTACGGTTATCGTCGGGTTCATTTTCACCTGGATAATGGGATTCAACGATCCTGAGAAATAGCGTCTGAGCGACAAGCAGAGACAGGGGGCCGTAGTTTAAAGGGCGGACTATCCGCCCTTTATTGTGGCTAACCGTCTTCGGTCACATCCTGCGCCCCGCGTCCTAACTGCCAGATCTTCTCGGCATAATGCCCCAACGCCCACAGGCTCAGACCGAGCAGCACGAAGAAAATCGCCTTCGGCGTGCTGTCCCAGAAGAATTCGAACAGCCGGGTATAGAGATTGATGCCGAGGAAGGTCAGGCCGAACCCGCGCAACATAGTGTCGTCGCGCTTCAGCCCCAGCCAGATAGCCGCTGTGGCAACCAGACCGAATAACAGGCTCCAGTGGAACAACCTAATTTGACGCACGCGATACCAACTGTCGAGATCGCCGTAGTTGCCAAAGATCGACAGCAGCCACAGAGCGATAAACAAATACAGTAGCCCCATTGCCAGCGTAACCCTATCCAACCCACGCCGGGCTAACAGGGGTTGCAGCAGTAACGCGGTGGCGATCAATACCACGCCGAAAGCGATAAAGCGGATCGGATAGCTCATGCCGAGCCAATAGGCACCCCAGCCGGATATATAGCCGGTTTCTGCGCCAAAGGCATTGCCGAGCGATAGCAGGGCGCCCCCCCACACTAGCCCAGAACGGGCAAACCAACCGATCGTCCCATACAGCAGCGTAGCGAGTATCAGTAGCACGGAAACCCGACCACTTCCGTTGTCCAGCCACACGCCCATTTGCCACAGGGCGCAGGCGGTGAGCAGCACGGCGATAAATAGTGCCGCTTCATTGCCGTAGCGTTTTTCTGGATGAAATCGACGGCGGCGCAGCGCCCAGGCATAGGCCAAAGCCGCCAACACACTGGCAATTACCATGCGTGCCAGTACATCGAAGCGGAATAGCCCACTCAACCATGCCAGCAAATCGCTGTCGTTGAATAGGCTGGTGAAGGCGATAACCAGCGAGGCCAGGGCCGCGAGGAATGCATAGCGTGCCAGACGCCGCCAGTCGAAAGGTTGCACTTCTACCTGCTGCTGCAACTGCTGCCACTGCTGCTGCGTCAGTGCGCCTTCTTTCACCCAGCCGTCCAGTACATTACGCACGATGGCGGCGTTCTTTTTACTGAGTTTCATGTTTTCTTTCCCTGCACAACAGTGATATTCGGCCCGTCATAGACGAGTAGCTGAGACAAAGAGGTTTAGGCTGCGTCCGGCAATTGTCCGTGAGCGCTGCTGGCGGTCATTTGAACGCGCAGCAAGACCTGGGCTGGCCAAATAAGCGGTGCGTCACCGAGAGACGCGTTCATGTGGCCCAGCCCTTCGGGGCGCGTCCCAAAAGCCCATACCTCGCGTTGTCGGCCCGCTATGCCCGGCACCTTCCGCCTTGATACGGGCTTTTGGGTCTGCAATTCCGCCACGACCCATTACGGGACATAGTCTAGTGTGTATAATGCCCGCCGCAAAAGCGCACGAGGAACTTGATGATGACTAAATATAGCGATCAATACTGGATGTGTCAGGCATTGCGACTGGCTCTGCGCGCGCAGGAAGAAGGCGAAGTGCCGGTAGGGGCGTTGCTGGTGTTGGATAATCAGGTGATTGGCGAAGGCTGGAACCGGCCAATCGGCCGTCACGATCCCACCGCCCATGCGGAAATTATGGCGCTGCGTCAAGGTGGGGCGGTGTTGCAGAACTACCGTTTACTGAACGCCACGCTATACGTCACGCTGGAGCCCTGTGTGATGTGCGCCGGCGCGATGGTGCACAGTCGCATTCGTCGGCTGGTGTATGGTACAGCCGATGAGAAAACCGGCGCGGCTGGTTCGTTGATGGATATTTTGCGCCATCCGGGCATGAATCATCAGGTGGAGATCGCCTCAGGCGTGCTAGCGGACGAGTGTGCCGCGATGCTGAGCCACTTTTTTCGCTTGCGCCGTGAGCAGAAAAAGGCGCTGAAGCAAGTGCAACGCGTGGGCAACAAACCGGATCAGTAGTCAATCACCAATTCCGGCGCAATGGCCGGATAGGCTCTTCCCATTGCTTCCTGGTTGGCGGCTTCTTGCGCTGCCTTCTTTTCTTTTTCTTGCAGATAACCAACCAGGCTAACCTGATAGCGGCGGATGTTTTCTACATAGTTATAAGCCTCGCGCCCACGGGCGTAACCGTAGGTCAGTTGCGAATGGTAACGCTTCTGACTGAGCATCGGCAGGCGCTGTTTGACATCGAGCCAACTGTCTGGATTGCCCTGTTGCATTTTGGTCAGTTTGCGGGCGTCCAGCATGTGACCCCAGCCCATGTTGTAGGCCGCCAATGAGAACCAGATGCGTTCGTCTACCGGCACGCTGTCCGGCACCTTAGCCATCAGCCGTTGCAGGTAGAGCGCTCCGCCCTGAATGCTCTCCTGCGGATCGAGGCGATCGTTTACCCCAAGGCTATCGGCGGTGGCGCGGGTCAGCATCATCAGGCCGCGTACCCCGGTGGGTGAGGTGGCCTGCGGATCCCAGTGCGACTCTTGATAGGCGATGGCCGCCAGTAGCTTCCAGTCGATCTCCTTGGCGTATTTTTCAAATAGTGAACGAAAGTTGGGTAGGATCACATCAATAGCGGATAAAAAGGTTTTGGTGTCAACGTAGTCAAAACTGCCGACGTGGCCGAGATATTTTTCTTCCAGCCGAGCCAGGGTGTTATCGTCCACAATCTGGTTGAAGAAGTCCAACATCGCCGCATATAGGCTATCGTCGTTACCGCGCTTCAGATACCAGGTGATCGGCTGTTCATCGGTGACATCAAACGCCACCGCCAGTTGCGGATGGACGCGCTGCAATAGGGCAATGGTCACTGAATCGCCGAGGGTATAGTCCAACTTGCCATCGGCTACCTGTTCCAGCAGTTCCTTTGACGTGAGGTCGCTGGCAGTTTGCCATTTGAGATCTGGGAATTTATCCCGCTTAAGCTGTTTCAGCGTGCTGATGTGCGCGGAACCGGAGGCCACCGCCAGCTTGCCTTTGATATCCGCGAAGCTTTTTGGCCGTGGGCTACCCAAACGGTACACTAACTGCTGGGAAACGGAATAGTAGGTTGGGCCAATGCGCGCACTGGCAAGGCGCTCTGGATTATAGTTCAGGCTGGCTGCCAGCAGATCGGCGTTATCTTCATCGAGGTCGTTAAACATATCGTTGATATTTTGCTGCGAGATCACCACCAGCTTGACCCCAAGGTAGTTGGCGAAGTGTTTCGCCAGCTCATAGTCAAGCCCCCCCGCGCCCTGTTTGGTGGTGAAATAGGTGAGCGGTGAGTTTAACGTGCTGATTCGCAACTCACCGCGGGATTTGATCGCGGCGAGTTGCCCCCTTTGGCCACCGTGCCAAGTGATGTTGGGCCACAGGGCGAGCGCTAAAAGCAAGGTAACAGCACCGACGAGAATATAGTTTATTTTGATGCGTTTCAAATAGTTATCCAGTAGTGGTACAAGGACACTGATGATGACAATCCCACCTTTTCTTATAGTTAAATCACCAGTGCCGGGGCATTTTGCGCAACAAAACGCCAACGTGCAACTTTATTGACATGCTATGACTACCCGATGGAACAAATAGCTTTTATCAATAATCGCTACGCAAACGGTTTCGTCGCAGGCGCGGATTCTCTATAATGACGCGCGTTTTTCCCTGTTGCGCCCAATGAAGTGCTGAAGTCAGTGGCTTCAATGACGAGAGAATTTTGATTATGGAAATACTGCGTGGTTCGCCCGCTTTGTCGGCTTTTCGCATTACCAAACTGCTATCCCGCTGCCAGGACGCTCAACTCCCGGTCAATGATATCTACGCTGAATACGTCCACTTCGCTGATGTGAGCGCACCGCTAAGTGCCGAAGAACACGCCAAGCTTCAGTGTCTGCTTAAGTATGGGCCTTCTCTCGCCGAACATGCCCCTGAAGGGTGCCTGTTGTTGGTGACACCGCGTCCGGGCACCCTTTCACCCTGGTCTTCCAAAGCAAGCGACATCGCCCACAACTGCGGTTTGCAGCAGGTAGTCCGGTTGGAGCGCGGCTTGGCATTCTACGTCAAGGCACCCACGCTGACGGGGGGCCAGTGGCAGCAACTCGCCGCCTTGCTGCATGATCGCATGATGGAAACCGTTTTTAGCGAACTGCAACAGGCTGAACAGTTATTCGTACACCATCAACCGGCGCGGCATCAAGTGATAGACGTAGTGGGCGAAGGGCGCAGCGCGCTGGAACAGGCTAATGTCGGACTGGGGCTGGCGCTGGCACAGGATGAAATCGACTATCTGCTGAATGCCTTTATCGCTCTGGGGCGCAACCCAACGGATATCGAACTGTACATGTTCGCGCAGGCCAACTCTGAGCACTGCCGCCACAAGATTTTCAACGCTGACTGGATCATTGATGGTGAACCGCAGCCGAAGTCGCTGTTTAACATGATCAAGAACACCTTCGAGCAGACGCCGGACTACGTGCTGTCGGCTTATAAAGACAACGCCGCAGTGATGGAAGGCTCTCAGGTTGGCCGTTTCTTTGCCACGCCGGAAAACGGCCAGTACGATTACCATCAGGAACAGGCGCATATCCTGATGAAGGTGGAGACTCACAACCACCCGACGGCGATCTCCCCATGGCCGGGTGCCGCTACCGGCTCCGGCGGTGAGATCCGCGATGAGGGTGCCACTGGCCGTGGTGCCAAGCCGAAAGCCGGTCTGGTAGGTTTCTCGGTATCTAACCTGCGCATTCCCGGTTTTGAACAACCGTGGGAGCAGGATTTTGGCAAGCCGGAACGCATCGTCACAGCACTGGACATCATGACCGACGGCCCCTTGGGGGGTGCGGCGTTCAACAACGAATTCGGTCGTCCGGCACTGGTCGGTTACTTCCGCACCTACGAAGAGCAGGTCAACAGCCACAACGGTGTCGAACTGCGCGGCTATCACAAGCCTATTATGTTGGCGGGTGGCATCGGCAACATCCGTGCTGGCCATGTGCAGAAAGGGGAAATCACCGTCGGGGCCAAGTTGGTCGTGCTGGGGGGGGCGGCGATGAATATTGGCTTGGGCGGCGGTGCCGCTTCCTCTATGGATTCCGGCCAGTCCGATGCCGATCTGGACTTTGCCTCGGTGCAGCGTGACAACCCAGAAATGGAGCGCCGCTGTCAGGAGGTTATCGACCGCTGCTGGCAAATGGGCGAGCAAAATCCGATCCTCTTTATTCACGATGTTGGCGCGGGCGGCCTGTCCAACGCGATGCCAGAACTGGTGAGCGATGGTGGCCGTGGCGGGCGTTTCGAACTGCGCGACATCCTCAATGATGAACCGGGCATGAACCCGCTGGAAGTATGGTGTAATGAATCGCAGGAGCGTTACGTGCTGGCGATTGCGCCAGCACAGATGGCACAGTTTGCTGCCATTTGCCGCCGCGAGCGTGCGCCTTATGCGGTGATCGGTGAAGCCACTGAAGAGCAACATCTGACGTTAAACGATCGTCACTTCGACAACCGGCCAATCGATATGCCGTTGGACGTGCTACTGGGCAAAACGCCGAAAATGACGCGCGATGTCACCAGTCAACAGGCCAACGGCCAGCCACTACAACGTGAGAATATCACGCTGGCTGACGCGGTAAAACGCGTGCTGCATTTGCCGGCGGTGGCGGAAAAAACCTTCCTGATCACCATCGGCGATCGCACCGTGACTGGTATGGTAGCACGTGATCAGATGATCGGCCCATGGCAGATCCCGGTGGCCGACTGTGCGGTCACCACTGCCAGTTTGGACAGCTATTACGGCGAAGCGATGTCGATTGGCGAACGTGCGCCGGTTGCTCTGCTGGACTTCGCTGCTTCCGGCCGCCTAGCGGTAGGGGAAGCCTTGACCAACTTGGCCGCCACCGAAATCGGTGCGCTAAAGCGTGTGAAGCTTTCCGCTAACTGGATGTCCGCTGCTGGCCACCCAGGCGAAGATGCTGGCCTGTATGCGGCGGTGAAGGCGGTGGGCGAAGAACTCTGCCCGGCGCTGGGCATCACTATCCCGGTGGGTAAAGACTCGATGTCGATGAAAACCCGCTGGCAGGAAGGCAACGAACAACGCGAAATGACCTCGCCGCTGTCGCTGGTGATCACCGCTTTCGCCCGTGTGGAAGATGTGCGTCACACCGTGACGCCACAGTTACGCACCGACAAAGGCGACACCGCGTTGCTGTTGATCGATCTGGGTAACGGCCATAACGCGCTGGGTGCAACCGCGTTGGCGCAGGTCTACCGTCAACTGGGCGACAAGCCCGCCGATGTGCGTAACGTGGTGCAATTAGCGGGCTTTTTCAATGCCATGCAGCAACTGGTGGCCGATCGCGTCCTGCTGGCTTACCACGACCGTTCAGACGGTGGCCTGTTGGTCACGCTGGTGGAGATGGCGTTTGCTGGCCACTGTGGCGTTACCATCGCTATCGACGGCCTGGGTGACGATGCTCTGGCGGTGCTGTTCAATGAAGAGCTAGGCGCGGTGATCCAGGTGACTGCCGCCCAGCTTGAGGCGGTGAAGCAGGTGTTCGCCCAGCATGGCCTGAGCGATAACATACATCACATCGGCAGTGTGCAGACGGGCGATCGCTTTGTGATTAGCCAGAATAGCAAGGCGCTGTACAGCGAGAGCCGCAATACGTTGCGCACTTGGTGGGCGGAGACCACTTGGCAGATGCAGCGCCTGCGTGATAACCCGGCGTGTGCCGATCAGGAACACCAGGCCAAGCAGGATGAGCACGATCCTGGCCTAAACGTGAAGCTGACCTTCGCACCGCAGGAAGACATCGCTGCGCCATACATCGCGACGGGCGCTCGTCCGAAAGTGGCGGTGCTGCGTGAGCAGGGGGTGAACTCCCACGTTGAGATGGCGGCGGCATTTCATCGCGCTGGTTTTGATGCGCTGGATGTACACATGAGCGACCTGCTGGAAGGGCAGCGTAATTTGCAGGACTTCCACACGCTGGTGGCCTGCGGTGGCTTCTCTTACGGTGATGTGTTGGGGGCCGGGGAAGGCTGGGCGAAATCGATCCTGTTCAATGATCGGGTGCGCGATGAGTTTGAGTCGTTCTTCCATCGTCCGCACACCTTGGCGTTGGGGGTGTGCAACGGCTGTCAGATGATGTCCAACCTGCGTGAATTGATCCCCGGTGCTGAACACTGGCCGCGCTTTGTGCGTAATTTGTCAGATCGTTTTGAAGCCCGTTTTAGCCTAGTGGAAGTGGCAGCCAGTCCATCGCTGTTCATGCAGGGCATGGTGGGTTCACGCATGCCGATCGCCGTTTCCCACGGCGAAGGTCGAGTCGAAGTACGCGATACGGCGCACCTGTCTGCGCTGGAAAGCGATGGTCTGGTGGCACTGCGCTTCGTCAATAATGCCGGCCAGGTAACGGAAGATTATCCAGCAAACCCGAATGGTTCGCCGAACGGCATTGCCGCCGTCACCAGTGCCAGCGGACGGGCGACGGTGATGATGCCGCATCCAGAGCGCGTCTTCCGCACCGTCAGCAACTCCTGGCACCCGGAAGAGTGGGGTGAAGATAGCCCGTGGATGCGCATGTTCCGCAACGCCCGTAAACAGTTGGGTTAAGCGGCTAGATATCGCAGTGGTATCAGAGGGCGCAAGCGATTGTGCCCTTTTTACTGTGTGCATTCTGCGACAAAGACTGTTTTTTTCGTCTCTAAAAGGAGACATTTAACTATT
>Ga0308160_10007545_pt1 | contig 10786 bp, 14 predicted proteins | sample PhyFR1_FD_201036 | JGI IMG/M metagenome (GOLD analysis project Ga0308160, IMG submission 201036) | Phyllosphere microbial communities from UC Gill Tract Community Farm, Albany, California, United States - DLSLF.R1 | ecosystem: Host-associated > Plants > Phyllosphere > Unclassified | place: USA...
TGATCGATGCTTTGGACAGGCTTGATGCAGGGTTTCGAGAAAAGCTCGAAATACTGGCTGAGGAGCCGCGCAATCGAGAGCGCATGCAAAAGGATCGTATGCAACAGGTGATTATCACCCTATGCAAGGAGCACTATCTGACGCTCAACGTTTTGGCTAATTTGGTAAAGCGCAGTCCAGATGCCCTCCGTCAGCAGTACTTGAATGGAATGGTGAAAAGCAGGCAGATTCAGTTGGCATTTCCGTCCAAGCCGACTCATGAAAGGCAGGCGTACAAAGCGTACATTAGTGGGCAGGACGAGGAGTAGGCTAACGGCCTACTCCCTCAAGCGGCTTTTCGCCTTGAGCCGCGTGACGTTCGTCCCGGTCTGGTTTGCAAATTCGTGCGGGGTGACATGCTCCTGCCGGTTGGCCTCCAGATACCGGCTCCACCAGTTCATGATCAGCCTGCGCTCCTCGATGAACTCGGCCTTGTGGATGTAAGCGGCACGGACGTTGTTGCGTTCCTTGTGGCTCATCTGCCTTTCGATGGCGGTCTCGGACCACAGTCCAGATTCAATCAGCGCACTACAGGCCATCGAACGAAACCCATGTCCGCAGATATCGGTTTTGGTGTCGTATCCCATCGTCCGAAGCGCGTTGTTCACGGTATTTTCGGACATGGGTTTCCAGGGCTTGGCATCGCCTGCAAACACCAGGTCGAATTTACCGGTGAGTGCGTGGATCTGTTCAAGCAAGGCCACAGCTTGCGGCGATAAGGGTACAAGATGGATATCACCTGCCATCTTCGTACCCCTTGTTGAAAAGGGTACTCCGTCCAACGCGGGTCGAGTGTCCGGTATCTCCCAGGTGCCGCGCTTGAGGTCGAACTCGCTCCAGCGGGCGAAGCGCAGTTCGCTGGAGCGTACGAACACATGCAGCGAGAGCATGACCGTCAGCCGGGTAAGTGCGCGGCCTTTGTAGGTGTCGATACGCTCCTGCAATTCAGGCAGACGCGATAAGGGGAGAGCGGGGCGGTGGATCACTCTCGGGGCTTTGATCAAGTCTGCAAGGTCGTAGGCAGGGTTTGCGGTGATCTGCCGAGAACGCTTCGCCTCGCGCATGATGCTTTTCAGGTAGTTTTGTACCCTTAACGCGACGTCAATCGTGCCGCGCTTCTGGATCGCTTCCAGGGGTTGCATCAGGTCATGGGTGTCCAGATCTACAATGGAGCGAGCGCCGATCAGCGGGAAGACGTGGGTTTTTAGGCGGCTCAGAACCGTCTTGGCGTGGCCCGGTGCCCATTTGGCAGACATCGCTTTGTGCCATTCCAGTGCAGCGCTTTCAAAGGTTCGGCCTTTGATTGCGGCCTGCTTCTTGGTTTGGTGTTTGTTCTCTATGGGGTCGATGCCTTCCGCCAACATCCGCTTGACCGCCAGACGCTTGTTGCGCGCATCGGCGAGGCCGACCACGGGATAGCTGCCGAACGAGGTCAGTCCTTCGCGTCCATCAGGTTTGACATACCTGAGACGCCAGCCTTTACGGCCATTGGGTTGGACTAGAAGGTAGAGGCCGTCGCCGTCGAAAAGCTTGTAGGCGCGGTCGGTGGGCTTGGCTGAGCGGCAAGCCGAATCGGAGAGTGGAGCAGTGGTGCGCGACATGAGGGTACTCCCCCTTTATCGAATTACCTTACCCCTAACATTACCCCTAAAACGGCCGGAATCCACCAGATTTTGACGTAACCCGACAGAACCCCAAAACGAAAAAACCCGCCAGAAGGCGGGTTTTTCGGGGGTTTCAGAGATTTTGAAAGCCTTCTCTGGAACCTTGTATGGTGCCGGCACCAGGAGTCGAACCCGGGACCTACTGATTACAAGTCAATTGCACTTTTCTTTGAAATCAGTAGGTTAGGGAATATTCTGTTACGTGCCCGAATGGATCAGCCCCCGCAAAGACACTCCACTTGAGCAGCTTGTTACGTGGAGATTCGTCATCTCTCTGATGACGAACGCAGTACGCTCTGGGAATTTCTGCTGGGCCAATTTGATTTCTCAGAACGGTAGACTCGAAATTGTCGAAAACTTGGGATGTTGGTGAGGGAATTTTCTTTTTCTACCATCTGGGGTTACTACTGTAATGCCAGAGTGGTCATAATAGTAGAGAGAGCCAATATCTTTCCCATCTAAATATATGGTTTCCCCAACTGATATGGTTTCTCCATTTATTATATAAGATTCCGTGTCTAGACTTATGTCGCTCATGGCCGTCGGGACTATGTTTAGAAATGTAGTAAGTCCGCGCTTAGGTTGCATCCGAATAGGAGCAGCTTCGATGTCAGACAATCTTGAAGCGATACTTTTCAGAGATTGAAGGATTACGCTCGTGTCATTTGATAGTTCAACTCGATTTGGTATAGGGGCCGGGCTCACACTTAGTAGTTGAATCATAGAGTTGAAATCGTTTGGTTTTTCGACGGTTTCAATTATTGCAGCACGAATTGTTTCCTGCTCTTTTTGAACCTCGTCAATCCTCAGAGAGTGCCTGTAGTCTGCGCAACGAAGTCCCTGGATATCAAAAATTCGCGGTGTTATTTGATCTTTGATTAAAACGGTAGGCAAGTTGAATGCTTGGCGGACCCCTAGCTCATATAATACGTTAGGGTTTCGTCCGCTTAAGTCGCAAATTACCAAGTCGCTCTCAACAATCTTACGCAATATGTCGATTATTATATAGTTGCTCGCGGCTACCATATCTGCGCGATGTGCTTCATACCCAGCTTTGAAACAGGCTGGCTTAATTAAGTGCTCATAAACTCTTGAAAAGTGCCCTGGCTCATACCCGTCCATGTCTGCTATTGGCATGATTACGAAGCACGTTTTCAATGCGCTTTGCTGGGTACCACTATGGTCACCAGATTTCTGGTCTGCAACTGAAGGGGCTTTATCTTTCTGAGTCATGATGAATCCGTTCTTTGTGTTGTTAGGAGTCGTAGCGCAGATACAGGGTTGTTACTTTTTATGTAGTGTAACGCGAAACATAACGGTTGGTTTTTTTGACCGTGAGTTAGGTCGCGGAGGGGTCAACAGTAGGGATACTGTAATCATAAACGTCCATCATTTTAGAGTCACGGTGTCCGCTGGCTTCTTGCTTTTGAGCTCTGTTACCTACGGTGTCCGTGATGCCGCGTCTTTTCAGGTCGTGTAGGGCAAACCGCTGCTCTTGCGTGATGAACTCATCCGCGAGTGCCAGGGTAATGAAACGTTGCCATGCCGTATCCAGGCTCGTCTTCCGAAGTGGGCCGCCGTGGCTGGCCACAATGATGTTCCGGCGTGACGGCTGGATTGGGGTCGCGGTCTTGCGTTTGGCCCATACCTTGGATCGATAGGCTTTTGCATTTTCCCAGGCTTTGCGCAGCCGTGGCGTCCAACGAACGATATTGTCACGGCTGCCCTTGCGACGATTGGTCATTATCCCAGTCGCCAGTTCGTTCTCGTCGGTAAGGGTCACCACCTCGATGCCGCGCAACCTACAGAGATAAGCCAGCTCCATGACGTAGCCCAGATACTCAGGGCAACCACCTTTCTCGTTGCGCTGCAGCAGCCCTCTGGCGATTGCTCGATCAATGAGAGCGTCCATGACCTGATGGTTCGGTAGACGGCGCTGCTTGCGCTCTGCGGGCGACTCAATGCCCAGTGCTGGGTTCACTTCCAGGAAGCCGCGATTACGGCCCCACTGCAGCACACGGCGAAGGTAGCGCAGTGCGTGAGCGGCCTTCGATGGTGTGCCTTCGTCCGCCAATCGGTCAACGATGCGCTGCACCAGGGCAGAAGTGAATTTCCGAACAGCCAGATCCCCCAGCGGTTTGCCCAGCTTGGTAGGTAAGTTCAGCAGGACATCGCGGGAGTAGCAGTAGTCGTCATGGGTCTTGGGGCTGAGCTTTTTGTACCGATCGCTGTCGTGGAACTGTGCGCAAACGTAACGAAGCGTTCCACGGTCGACATTGGATGACTCGTCCATGATCTGGTGCAGCTCTGCCAGCGAAACACCAGCCGGCGCTATGTTGCGCCGGCGCTGTGCACCCGTCTCGTCACGATGAAGGGAGTACCAAACCCCTTCGTTTCTCTGATCAAAGTAAACGGCCGCTGGGAGAGCGGCCTGGTCAATGTGAGCGGGGATGTGCGGATTGTGCTTCCGCTTCCTTGCTTTCCTCATAGGATATCGGCGTCGTATCGCTCTGCAGCGACAGGCTTCATGCCTGCGGCTTGGTTGATAAGGTCCAGTGTTGTCCATGGTCCAGTACGGCCGCGGAACAGGCGAACGCCCTGGTCAATCAGCGAGCGTTCAACATCAGACCGGCGTTGGTAGCCGGTGATGCGCTGCAGATCGGTGAATATCAGGACGTTGTCCGATCGGGAGTTCATTGCTAGCCCTCTGTAAGCTGGAGCACCCCGGGCAGTCTAGCGCTGCAGCCGGGGTATGATTGTTAGAAGTTGGGATGCAAACTGCTGGAACTATTGGCTGGCCAGCAACTGGGACACAAACGCGGTTTCACCTGCAGTAAGGTCACCTTGCAGGTGCGCCATGGTGGTGACTGCCTCGAGGCGGATCCGGGCGTCGGGTGTCTTGTGGACCTGATAATCGAAAAGAGCGGTACCGACGATGCGGATGGCCATCAGGTGCCGCGCCGCCTGCAGTCCTTCTGCTGGCACTGTGGTAGCCTTCGGATCGCTGCTGCTTTGGTGCTTTGCTTGCATGGTGTTGCCCTCAGTGGTGGTTGGTACCGGGGAGCTGTAACTCCTCGGTGCCCTTCATGTGCCGGCGTAGCCGGTGTCCAGTCCGGTTCTCAGGCTTATGCCTTTCGCACCAGGTGAATAACCAGGTCTTCAAACTCCCCTTCGTCGTTGCAGGACTGCCACTCCAGCACGGCCTGCACTTGTTCCCGGGAGCAGTCCATAACGAATATCTCGCTCTGGCCACCGGTGGCCCGAACCTCAAGTATCTGGACGAGGCCGTCAGCGCCGTAGGCTTCGGCAAATACGGTTCTGCCCTCGTAACCCAGCTGAACCATTACCGCGTTGATCCGGCGGATCTCCTCGGCGGCGTTGTCCTGTTCCCGCTCAACAATCAATTGAATGTGCATGGCGATCACTCCCGAAAGATGAAGCAACGCATGGTCGACGGGATGTGAGCAGTCGGCGCCATATCCTGCTGACGTGCTCGGATCGCGCTTTCCACGCGTTTCTGAGTGTCCAAGCAATGGTGAGCACGGCAGTCTTTGAGCAGCCGGCGCAGCACTGCCAAGTCCGGAATGCGCTGGCGGTGCTCCAGGGCGACCTCGGCGAACTGGTTAAGATTGATGGCGATCAAGCCAGGCTTTTTGCTGTGGTTGACCATCGGGGCAGAGGGCAGCGATTCCAGGTAATCAAACACCTGCCAAAACTCGTTCACTTCCTTCGGATCGGTGCTGATCGCCGCCTGGCGCTCGTTGGCTGCTTTCAGAAGGTATTTGCGGCAGGCCTGGACCATGTGGTCCGGGATTGCGATGACGAGCTGTAGGCAGTCCAACAGGGCCAGCATCATGCTGTGGTTCTTGATGACCCGATCGGATGCCAGATTACGGCTGGCCCAAAGCTCGGCGCGGTATTGGGGATACAGTTCCGCGAAGCGCTTGAGCACCAGCGGCTCGGCGCGCATTGCCTTCACCATGAAGTGGCTGACGTGCTCCAGCTCGGTCTGAACAATTGCATCAGCAGCCTTGCGGCTCTTGTCGGTGATCACCGGCTTGAGAAACGGCAAGCGGACGATACGGCTGATGATCGCTTCGTGGCCGGTAACGATGGCGTTCTGAGCGATTACGATGGACGCGCGAAACGGCGGTTCGTAGGTATCGTTGCTGTTGGACTTGACGCCCCGGGTACGCAGGGTGCCGCCGCCATAGAAGTCCTTGAACTGGTCCCACTCGAAGGCCTTGGTATTGTCCTCGTTGGTGTTTCGGTCAGCCTCAAGAAGCACCAATGGCAGGTTGGCCACCTGGCCCATTGCTCGGCTCAAGCCTGAGAACGAACTTTTGGCCGGATCGAAACCCTCGTAGGTCCGCCCGAACAGCTTCCAGATGAACTTGATCAGCGTGGTTTTGCCCGAATCGGGCTCACCCGACATTTCCAGGAACGGAAAGCTCTCATGTTCGGCCCGGATCTGCTCGGCAAACAGCGAGCCAAACCAATACGTGAGGGCGAGAACGCCATTCTCGCCAAAGACGGTCCAAAGGTTCGGCAGCCAGTCTTCGCGATAGCCCTTACTGTCCAAGGCCATTTTGATTTTTACCGACTTCATCAGGCATTTGACCCGCTGCTTTCCGAACTCGAAATAGTCCTCGTCGTTGGCCTTGTAAATAGACCCGCCGTGGATAGCGATGTCGTTGAAGATGTACGCCTTGTGATCGCGGCTGTAGCCCAGGAAGTCGATGGTCTCGACGGTTTTCAGGCGTTCGGTTTGACGGATAATGATCTGGTCCAGGTGCTTTTGCGTACCCAGCCAGGTCGCGCCCGAATACATCAAGCGGGTTTTAAACTCGCTGCTCGAGGAGATTTGCTTCGGCGTGAACGTGTAGTTCTCGCCATGGTCGTCGTGGATCCCCAACACCTGGAAGTAAAACCACGCCTCGTTTGTCACGTCGTTCACCTGCTTGTACAGCGCCTCAAAACGACAGTTGGCCAAGAGCTTCAAGCTGCAGACGCTCTGCAGCACCTTGCGGCGTGCAGCCTTGTCGTTGAGCTGTTGGTCCTCATGGTCTTCGCTGGTTGCCAGTGCCTTTTGTTCTTCCTCGAGCTTCGACAAATCGAACTTGGCCCAGTAGGTTTGGTTGCCGAAGTCAAAAGCGAACTCTGGGAAACCTTCCTCCCAGGTGTACATGAGCAGCGCCTTTTCTTTCGGCGAGGGGGCCAGCAGCAAGTCACCCTCATGGCGCGCGGCATCCAGGTCACGCTTGCGCTTGTCATTGCGCGCTTTACCTTCTTCTTCGAACTGCCAGCGCTGGTGCAGGTCGTTCCAGTCGACTTTCTTATCCCGCTGGGGAATCAGCGCCGCCTTACAGCTGAAGCCCATTTCACGTGCCTGTTTGACCCAGCGCAGCAGGTAGCTGCGAGCAGTTGGCTCGTTGTCCAGGGCCCAGACCAAAGTGGGCAGGTTGCCCGGGCGCTGCTCGACCAAACGTTTCAACGCTTCCAATGGGAAGTTCACACTGGACATGGCCGACACCGCATCGACGTCGTTTTGCACTAGGGCGGTGGCGTCGAAGATGCCCTCGACAATCCACAGCTCTTTGGCCTTTGCCAGGTCCACGCTCGGCGGGCACCACAACTCGCCCTGGGCGCTATATTTGGGCTTGAATCGGGCTTTCATTTTTCCGAAGCGGGAAGGGCGATCGATCAGGCGTTCCCAGTAACCACCGTTCGGCAGGGGGAATCGAATCGTGGCACTAGACTCGTTTGTCTCGTGGTTGACGTAGTTTTCTTGGGTGAACCAACCGGTCATAGCTCCGGCATTCAAGCCACGAGCAAACTCCAAGTAAGCGCGTGCGGTTACGGTTGGATCGTTGTCAGTAGCCGGCGCGCGCTTGCTCCAGTCCTCAAACAGATCTTCATAGATTTCTTTGACGTGCTCGATATGGCCGCAGCGCTCCGGCCGGCCGCAGCGGATCTGCCAGGGCTTGTCGTGGCGGGCATACAGCTCTTTCTTGTTGCAGGCCGGGCAAACCCCGCCCCGCATGTAATTCGTGCCTACGCGTAGCTTCAGGCCGAAGTCATCTTCCAGCCGCTGCAGTAGTTGGGTGCGGATATCTTCATTCATCATTGACATTATTTCGCTGCTTTTAAGCTGTGAGAGAGCGCGGCCATCAGGCGTTTTTGTGCTGCCATTACCGGAACGTGGGCGAGGATTGCGCCGTGGCGAAGACCGTGCGCTACAAAGCGGAATTGGTCGTCGTACCAATGTTCATTGAGGCTCAAGCGGTACTGTTCACGCAGCGCGGCCAGCAACGCTTCGGCCTCGGCCGGGGGCAGTTGAGTGGTGACAATTACGGCGTTTACCATCGTGAAACCTCGACTTCGGGCGCAGTTCACCCAAACCCACAAGACGTGGGGCCGGCGTTTGGTTTGGGTTGGGTGTTACGAGTGCGCGGAGCGCAGACGGACGTTGTCCGGGGTGTTCAGGACGCGTTGATAGATCAGGCTGACAGGCACAGCCCAGCAGTGCCCTTTGACTGGATCGCGGATAACCACAACGGTCTCGGTGCTGTGGTCCAAGATGAGACGCTGACGGAAAGCGATTTCCATTAACTCAACGTGGGCAAGGGAAGCCAGTTTGGTTGCAACCGATTCTGCTACGTCGAAGCTGTTCACCAGGTGGTTGATGGCACGGTTAAGCAGTGCCGACAGATCGCTCAGGTGTTCGGCTTGATGGCGCTCAAGGAAAGCCAGGGCGGCGTTCTGCATGCATTCCTGATAGTCCAGGGCATTGGTTTGAGTTGTCATTTGGCTTTCCCCGATTTGGCGCGGTAGAGATCGATCGCGGCATACACTTCGGCGGTGCGTGCGGCCATGTGCAAGGTATGGGCGTTCTGGATCAGCTCGGCTTCAACGTCGGTGATCACCCCGTCATCAAGTGCCTGGGCAATGATTTGGTCGACCGTCCCTTGTTTGGCTGAACTCTGCATGGCCCGTGCGTACATCTCCACGTTGTCCAGTTTGTCTGGATGGACCACTGGGACGAACATGCCGCCGTACATTGCTGCGACATAGTTGGGCAAATGGTGAGTGCCCGTGACCTGCTCCAACTGGAAGATCTGTGCATCGGTCAATGGGCGGCAGTTGTTGTTCTCATAAGCGTGGTTATCAAACTTTTTGAGTGGCAGGCCGATCCGGGCAGCGGCACATTCGCGGCCACCTGAGTAGCTGCAAATGATCGCGCTGACCACTTCCCTACGCGTCTTTAGAACACGACTTTTCATCTTCTGCTGTTCCCTCAGTGCACTGGCCATTACTGTGCAATCACGCCGTCTTTGATACCGAGCAGTACGGCGGCGCGATGTGCCTCCCCCCGGCGACCTTTTTTACGACCGTTCAAAAGGTCGCTGACCAAATTCTTATTCAGTGAATGAGTGCGGCAGAATTCCGCAATGCTCATCCCTTTGCGATCCAGAGCCTCCCGGGCTTGCTCGGGTGTAAGGGTGGCGGGCATAGTGTTCGCTCGTGTGCGTTCGTGTGGATTCGTGTTTGTACGGCGCTGATTATGACCAGTTTATTTGTCCTGTAAAGGGGCTAAAGTTTGAGAAATTTGTCCTCGGGAGAATTCCCAGATGTAAGTGCGGGCGAATGCTTGCGCGAAGAACGAGGTCGTTTGGGCCTCAAACAAGAAGAAATGGCGCAGATTGGCGGCGTAACCCGAAACACCCAAGGCAGTTATGAGCGTGATGAGCGCCGCCCTGATACCGGCTATTTGAAAGCCTTGCATGCTGTGGGTCTGGACGTGCTCTACGTCATAACAGGCGTGCGGACTCCCGAACCTATAGGGGACCTGACCGAGGACGAAGAAGTATTGGTAAAGCGATATCGAAGCATGCCGTCCGATGACCAAAAATCTGTGCGTCGCTTCGTCCAAGCCATTGCTGACGATGTGGCAAAAAGCTCGAATTAACTTGTAACAAAACTTGTATCGCATTCAGGCCTCCCCAGTTCTAAAGCGAATCCCTGCCCCGATAACGTCGATTCAGCAATGCATTTCATGGAGTAATTAGCATGTTGGATCGCACGAACAACGAACGCGCCTGCGTGGAAGCCCACGATTTTGAATGGCTCGCCCTTTCCAAAATTGAACGTAGTTTTATCGGTTTGTATCGGCAGTTGAATGAAGAGGACCGGCAGCAGCTAAGGCGCCTTACCGTGGCATTGGCCACCGTTCCAGAGGAGTCGGTAGCGAGCTGATTCGTTACTGCTGAATCGTCACCTGCCTTCAGGCGTAGCCTGGTCGCCGGCCTGTATCGGTCGGCGTTTTAGTCGAGTCACGCCGCTCCCAGCTGGTCGAATAGCTCCCGCTGTTTTGCCCTGGGCATATCCCTTAAACGATCAAACAGCATTCTTTCGTAGGATTGAGCGGAAGGGCTGAGCGTGTGCGAAAACGTCAAATTCGCTACCCACGTGTGCCCGCACGTTGCGTCCAGGCACTGGCAATAGAGCTTGGCAAAATCCCGCGACAGTTCTTCGCGTGAAGCAATCCGGCCCTTGTTCCCGCATTTGCATACAACTCTCATTGTGTCCCTCCCCAGGGCAGCCAATAGCCACTATTTTGCCACATTTTGTAGTGGTAATAGCTGCTTTAAGACGTTTGCGCAGTGTTATCGACTGGTGTTTTGGTTTGTTGCCACGATATTTTCCTGTCTCGCCGAAGCGTGTCGTTCAACTGGTTGAACAGCTGACAGATCGGCCTGATCTCGTTGCTGGTGTACACGCGATCGATCTTCTCGATGTCACCGAACCCCCCGCTGTTTTCCGGGATGATCCCGGCCAGAGCAGGGTTCATCCGCCAGGCGGCAATCACGTCGTTGCGGGTGATGTTCTTCACTTTCTCCAGCTCGTCCTTGGCCTGGAAGTCCCCCACGGGAATGATCTGGATCGCGTTTTCCTTGCCATTTGGGATGTTGACAAACATCGAGCGGAAGTTGCCCACGCCCTTGCTCGCACTGATCTGTGCGCGCAAGTTGTCTTCGTCTTCCTCGGTCAGGTCCGGGTCATTGGTGTAGAAGATGTAGCCC
>Ga0308160_10007546_pt1 | contig 10786 bp, 10 predicted proteins | sample PhyFR1_FD_201036 | JGI IMG/M metagenome (GOLD analysis project Ga0308160, IMG submission 201036) | Phyllosphere microbial communities from UC Gill Tract Community Farm, Albany, California, United States - DLSLF.R1 | ecosystem: Host-associated > Plants > Phyllosphere > Unclassified | place: USA...
GCCTGGCGCGCGGAAATCGGCCGAATCGAATTTACGTTGGAATCGACCGACTCGTCCTTCTTCGTCCGTCACTCCTCGTTTCTCCGTTCCGGGAGCCCACAGCGCATTGTTCGTGACGTCTCGTGTTAGTCGCAAGATCGCAGGTGAGGGGGCAGTGGTATATGAGGTGAACGTCGATCCGTCGGACAACACGACGCGTTGTGGGTAGATCCGGGGAAGCGGGTTGGGTACGACTGGAGGGCGTTTTAGGTGAGATTTGCCCTTCCAAGGGTTGTAGTACGGCGCTTCGAAAGCCGGCCGGGAAGTGGAGAACGTTCGACGAAGCGATGGCTTCAGTGTTTGTAATGATGAGCTCGCGCGGGGTGTGATGAAAGACATGGCGGGTGAGTGGGTCGATGAGGAAGTCGGACACAGACAAAGTCGAAGGAGACTCGAAATCGTGGACAACACCGTGGGAAAATGGGATGCTTCCTCGAGACGATTTCGGGCTCACTCATACTTGTCAACAAATCTCGTCGCTGGGTGAGCTGTACGAAGGCGCGCAATATGGCCAAATCGAGGTTTGAATACGTGCGGAATTTTGAGCTTCCCGACCCTCTTCTCCCAAATACGTTCTCCGTGGTCCGGATAGATGGACGAGGCTTTCACAAGTGAGCCGGTTCAGCCAGTAGATCTGAGCGTCGGCTGACCGCAGGTTCTCCGACGCACACGCATTCGAAAAGCCTAACGATGTCCGAGCTCTAGATCTCATGGATCGAGCCGCTCGCAGCGTGATGGAAGATCTAGATGACGTCGTGATGGCTTTTGGCGAGTCCGACGAGTGTAGGTCGGCCCCGCTGCTGCTCTTTTACCCCGCGGACCGCTCAACCTGATAGACAGTTTTCTGATCCGACGTCGAGCGCAGCTGTACAGTCGCCGGAGAAGCAAGATCAATTCTACGATTGTGTCCATCTTCACATCGTCTTATGTCTTCTATTGGCCGACTTATTTCCCCAACCTGCCATTGAGGTATCCGCCAAGTTTCGACAGCCGCGTGGTCACCTATCCGTCAGAACGCGAGGTCAGAGATTACTTCGCCTGGCGCCAAGCAGATAGTAAGCTGTCTAATGGCGTGTGCTTACGAAAGCGCATATCAACAATCTACAGAACACAAGTTTTTGGGCCCTCGTCAAGTCTGGCCAGAGCACGACCGAGGCGAATACGGCGTTGCAGGTGAGTGAATCGAGGTCCAAAGAAGGCAAGAGCTGATGAGCAGGGAACCGACTCCAAAGACAAGAATGAGCTCTTGTTCACGAAATTCGACATCAACTACAACAAATTGCCGCCAATGTTCAGAAAGGGGAGCACGCTGGTGCGGAGAGATCCGAGGGCCGTGGTAGAAGATGCACCGGCCGCCTTGACAAGCCTGATAGGTGCGGCGAGTACGGAAAGCGAGGTGTCAGCAGATACTCCGATTGGCACGACAGATTCAGATAACATCGACGACGCTACCTCATTGGATGTCGCGGACGCGCATGGACCGCAACACGCGGCACCTCGGCGGCGGAGGGAGAAGAAAGCCAAGCCATACGAAGGGATCTCTGGAGATGTCGAGGTGCTGCACGAGGATGTCATCAAGGACGCTTTCTGGACGCAACGGCCGTGGTTGTTGCAGTAGCGATGCGAGCCTTTAGTGTATTGCATCATGATGAGCGATGTACCATGGTCGCGTGTAGAACCACGATCCGCACGGGCCCGGCAAGGCGCGCAGTGTGATCGGTCTGAGCAGTGCTCAGAGCCGTTTCAAACAGCTCAAAGAACGTCGTGCATCGCAATGCTGTCAAATCTACAATTTCTCTAGTCCCTCTTGTTTTCCTCTCGGTCGCTGCCGTATCCTCGCTCCGTCATCTCGGCGTCCGCTTGGTCGTTGGCCAATTTGTCCGCCTCGCTGCAAACCGCATCCGCCGTGACGTGACTTTTAGGGTACCAAACAGTCGGGTCGATCTTTTCGCCTCGTTCGGTCCTCTTGGCACGGGAAAACATGCCGACGCTGGGGTCGGTGATGAACTTCCAAGTAACGTATGGCCAAGACTTGTGAGAGGGCAGAGGTGAGTAGAAGTCGTAGGCGATACGACGAAGCTCGGGGAGTCGTGTCCAGGGGACAGAAGGGAAGTCGTGGTGTTCGTTGTGGTATCCAACATTGTAGCACAACCAGTTGAGTTTGCCGTAGTAACTGGTAGTCTCCTGTGCCAAACCCATCTGTCCATCGGGTCCCTCGACGATTTCCCGCGGACCGTCCATGAGGTAATGCTCGGCGATGAAATGAGCCGCGCAAGGATGCAACGATCCAGCGAGGAGCGAGCTGATCAGGAGGTAAAACATCGAATACCACCCGAGCGTCTTGACCAGGACAGCGTCGAAAGAGAGGATCACGGCGAGGTTAAGCGCATGCCATCTAGTGGGCTTTTGCGTCCTGATGAAGCCGGGCCGGAAGGCGTAGAATAAGAGCTGGAATGTGCTGTTGTCAGTCGAGGCAACGCATCGGTCTACACTACACGAATCCACTCACGCGAAAAAGGTCTTGCCAGCGACGTTATTGAGGAACAGAGCCTCGACACGGCTCGGCAAGTCGGTGTCGATTCCCTCTTCGCCAAGGAATTTGTGGTGCTCAATGTGGTATCCCTTGAAGGCCATGGCGTATGGCACACCAATTGACAAATTGGCGAAAATAGCCAAGAACTTGTTGGCGCGAATACCACGGAAGGCAAGGTTATGAGTGATCTCGTGAATTGCGAGGAAAATGTTTTGGTTGGCCGTCCCGCCGATCACGTAGGCGGTCAGGAGGAAGGAGAGGGAGAGCGGGTGGGTGTTGCGGAAATAGTACGCGAGGGAGAGTTGCACTGCAAGCACAAAGACGACCAGTGGAGCAGTCACAGGAGTCGGTCCCATCAGCTTTCGGACCTGGTGTAAGCGCAAACGCGGGCGGACAAAGCGGACAAACCTCGGGGTGCGCTTTGAGGATGGCCATTCGACGCGAACGGTGCGGCTCCTCGGTGGTCATCCAGAGGAAATCGGGAAAAGGGTCTTCGAAGGAGGCAGCTTTTTCATCCGCAGGGTCGGTCGGCTCGCCGCCAGACGATTCCGAGGGTGAGTACGACGAGACGCTTGGAGAAGAGTCGGATAGGGGTTCGTGGAGAGTGGGCGCTTTTCGCGACGCGGCGCTGAGCAGTGACGAAGACATCTCGAGCAGGTTCGCAAACGATGCTGCTCTGCAGCTGGGTAGCGTTTGAGAGTGACAAACGGAAAGGTCAGGGGCGGTGAGGGGTGTGAGAGGAGGAGGGGAGGTGAGAGAGAATGAAAGGAGAGTAAAGGAGAGTAAAGTGGAGCGGCGGGATTAGCGGACACGCGCGCGTGGAAAGATGCGAACTGATGATACATGTGATATTCTATGTTGTACAACTCTATTATTTATTGTATGCAATGTATCAATTATAAACCATGTTGTTCTTCACCTCAGCAAAAGCTTTCTTCCCCCCAGAACCGCGTCGCGTTTCGAGCCAGTCGACGACGTCGTAACCATGTGGGGTAAGAGGGCCATTCCTGTCCATAGGGTCAAGGGTCAAGCTGAGCTGCGAAAATGAAAGCGAAGGGAGAGATTGATCGTCGGAGGAAGCGCAAGAGGAGGATATCGATCCGCGAGTGATCGGAGCGAGAGTTGGGACCGAGGGGGATTTGCAGTATCGTGACTCGGTTCGTGACTCGGCGAATTCGGGCATGTTGATGCCCAAGCCTCGTCGGGTAGCTACGGAGGAGGAAGATAAAGGCGAGGCAATGCGAGGACGAGCTGGGCCGTACGTATCGGGGATGCGGGCGGTATGCGGCGCGAGAGACGACAAGGGGACGGCGTTCCGCGAGTCGAAGTTATTTCTCGAGTCAACGTACGCCGGAGCTGTGACGGGTCGTTGGCGTGAGCGCCTGGATGAGATTTTGACCTCCTCCTCTGCCGCATAGCTCATGGGATAACGGAACTGGGGCGGTTGCGTCGCGGCTACTGCACGTGGCATCGCAGTGGACGCTTCCTGGTCGAGATACACAGAAAGGCTGACCATGCGAGCGTTCGACTTGGTCTGGGGAAAGTAGTGGGAGATTGGGAGATTGGAATCGCTGAGGGAGATCGGCACCAGAGATCCGGGCGGATACCTTATATTAGCTTTGATCCGATGCCAAGTTCGAGACTCACGGCCATGGCATCCGCCCGTTCTTCAAGCCGCCGCGTTCGCCGATGACCACCATCTCCTCCTCGCTCATCTCCACCCGCCAGAGAACCACACGGTCGAGAAGCTCTTCCTCGACCACGCGCTGGTCCGCGCGAAGAATAGCGGCTTTGAGTTCGCGGACCGTTTGAGTAGGGGAAATGCAAACGACGGCTGGTGAACGAACCGATTTGGGCGAACCAAAGGGCGGCAGTTGTTCCGTTGGACAAGGTGCAAAGTGGGAGACGAAGGTGACAGGTGGAGCTCGAGCTGCCATCAGCTTGCGGCCAGTGCGACGAAGGATAACTCACACGAAGAGCTCTCCGAGGTGCGGACTAGGATGGAAATGCAATCTCCCTGTGTCAAGTCGGGAAACCAGTCTTTGACGAGCAAGCTCGACGCGACGGGCGTTGACCAGGGTAATCCAAGGCTCGCAGCTAGCTGTCGAGGGTCGTCCAGGTTGAAAGCAGGGAATGCGGTAAGGAGGTTGACCGGGGTCGAGAATCGTCTGCGATAGTCGACAGCTTGGTCGTGAGCCCGTTGGGGGATTGTGACCTGATGTCAGTTGATGATATGCGCTCGGACTCACCTTGAAGAGACTGGTCGAGGTGGTGCCGATCATCTCCGCGATGGCACCGCGGATTCGCTCAATGCCCGCTTCGTGGTCGACTACGATAGTAAAGACCGAAGCGTCCCCGTCATGAGACGCTGGGTCAACGGCGACTCGCAGAGCTATTATCGGATCGAAAAACGGCTGCGAGGGGTAGTAAGCCACTCCAGGAGAGGCTGGGGGGGAGGGGCATATCGTCGAGAAGGAGGAGCTGGGTGAAGGCGCCGACCGGATTGATGATGGCGCAGACTTCTTTTTCCTGCTGAAGAGACCCATTTTCGGTGTGAATGCGGTGTGAAGAGGTGAGGCGAAGGCAAGTGAGGCTTATGAATGATGGGAAGATTCAAGAGTGCGGCGGATAACAGGCAGCGGTCATGCCCATTAATGACATTAATGACGAGCCTGGGATGAAGCTACGACATGGGCAATGCGGGCTTAGACGTCGATCCTGTCTCGGCCAATATTTGATGAGATTATGGATTGGATTAGTCAGGTTTGAACCATGAGGATCCCGGCCCAGCGCCGCGAAGCCGAGAGAACTTAGCACCCGGATGTAGGGAGGCGTAACACGATGGTCAGACGCCGGAACGCGAGAGGAAGATAGCGAGGCCCTGCACTCCCCAGCCGGGAGAGGTATCACGGAGTAACGTGAACGGCTTATAGTGGTGGCGTAAACGGATCGTCCAGTCAGGGTGCCTGTCGGCACCTGAGTTTAATATGCGGGATCGTTGCGGCCTAGCCGGGATCTTTTGAGGGCAAGGGCGAGAGGAAGACGGTGAGACACGGTGGCCTCAATCGGCTCAGGGCCGACCGATCTAATGCGCTCCCGGCGTTACGCCATTTTAGTAGACTTTCCGGCGCTTTTCAGCTGCATAAGCATCCGATAGCAGCAACAACGCCCCTGCGAGCCCCGATCACAGTCGGCTCACGGAGCGACTTGACGCTTATTAAGTCTACCTCGGAGAAACCAACGGCCGACTCGCGACGGCCGGTCTTGACGAGGCCGACTCGCCTGATCCATCAAAGCGTTCGGTAGCAATTGCCTTGCTCGCTACGGCTAACGAGTCAAGTCGCGTTCGAGACGGAACCGAGAATCATCGATCACATAGCAGGTCACGGCGATGTGCGTACAACACAACCTCGCGGGAAGGAGAGTGTGAAGTGCCACCTTATCCAAGCGTAAGCTAAACCGTGACACGTTTTGCTTCGACGTGTCATCTCACGAGAATATCGGATGCCGGAATCCACTCAACCATCGTCAGCCTGTTTACCCGCTTCATTGTCGCAATCCCAGGCACCCTCCCGGGACGACGCCAATAAAACCCAAGATAGTCACGATAAAGCAACAGGTTCAATTTTCTCACGGTCTGCACCTACATACAATGTACCCATGCGCGTGATACATCGCCCACTCCCGTCCGAGCTGGACGAGGATAAGGTGCAGGCGTTCATGGCGGGAATGCAGGTGAGTTCACGCGTGATAAGCCTCTGAGCAACAGGCCGGAGATGTTTTCACGCCGATAGAATTGGCAAAGGTCAGGGCCCCCCTAAGAGCCGATCCCACGAGTACGATTCACAACTTCTATTTCGCAATGGGCGGCTGCCATCGATATGAAGCGAGTAAGAGATTGGGCCTAGAGACCATACGTGCCAGAATCATAGATGTGCCCGCTAGTCAGATGAGAGTGTACCTCGGAGCGGGAAGTCCGTTCTAAGCGTCAGGAACGATGTATTTGTTTACATCTCTCGAAGTGAATATATCGCGTCGGCGGACTGTGACCGCTCGCCGCATTCCCGATTCTCAACACGTGGTCCCATCTTGAAACGCGATGGAGCCCTTCAAAGCGGGAGCTCTTCGGAGCGATATACTGGAACTTTCACATGGTCCGGTCATGCAAATCGATGCAGGAAGACCAGCCATCAGTCATCACAAATATGTTTCATTGGATGAAGCTAGTAGAAGATCACAGGTCATGCATTGAGAGTAACATGCTAGACAAGCAACCAAGGTGATTCGGACGAAGAATTCGGGCGAATCGATTAGTCGAACAAGCCGAAGCCCTGTAGCATCAGCGTTTATCCGGCGAGTCATTGTTTGACACCCACCATGTCGTCATCAGACTCCTCCTTAGCCTCCTCCTTCTTCTCCTCCTTGGGGGCCTCCTCGGTAGCGGCGGCAGCGGCACCACCGGAAGCGGCAGCGACACCGGCAGCGGGGGCACCTCCACCTCCAACGTTGGTCAAAAGCTCCTTGACGTCCTTGCCGTCGAGGGCCTTGGCGAGGAGAGAAGCCCAGATGGGCTCAACCTCGACCTTGGCGGCGGTGGTGAGAGCGGTGATCTTCTCGCCCTGGAAGATTAGTCGTTGACTTTTTGACACGATTTCTTTCAAGGTTCCGGCGATGTACACAGCGCAAGAAACCCTTGGCTTCGACTTCCGCCCAGGCGAATCGAAGGCATAAACCGTGCACCGAAATTCGCGGCAGAAATGACTTACGGTGATCTCAATACCCTCGTCAGCGAGGATAAGAGCGGCGTAGGTAGCAGCAAGTTCGGCAGACTACCCATCAGCACCGCGACTTCTTCACTGCATCGTCCGCCTGCTTCTACTCACCATCGTGTACGTAAACCAAATTTAAGCCTTGAGTAGGGCAGGAATACGTTTCTCGATGAAGATAGGTGGTTGAGAAGAGCAAGCCTGATGCGTTGCTCAACATTTGATGAACCGCGGCAAGGGAGTGCCACATGCAGAGTCAGTTTCGCAACGCCAGTGTGGCACATTCATGACGTGGACTGTTGGTTACAGTCATCTTGGACGACAATCGGTGGCAAATCATGATAACCGGCGTTTTATCGGTGTTTCGGTTTGGCGAAATTTGACCCCTGTCCACCGCCCTCCCCCTCGGTCGCTGGCTGCCGCTCGTTAGATTTCACTCAACAACGCTTCAAGACTTCTCATCCTTCAATCCTTTTCGACAAAATGGCTCCTTCTACATCGTGAGTGTGACCGACTTCTGTCATCATCGCATAGCTGACTTTGTCCAGGGTCGCTTCCGCCGAGGTGAGCTTGTTTTTCGATGTCGTGCGAGGTGGAGCGGAGTTGTTGGAAGGATTTCGTCCGGGATGGGAGGACAGGATGAAAACCGACGACCGCTCCACTCGCCATCACGAAGACTTGAACATATGGAAGGACGTCCACTAACAATCAGCAAATCGCCGTCCCAGAGACCCTCCTCAAAAAGCGCAGGACAACCGAGGCTAGCCGAGAGGCCAAGCTCGCTGCCGCTGCCGAGGCCAAGAAGGTGAGCTTCAATCCATCTCCCCGTTATTGCGGACAGCGGCTGGAAAACTTTCACACTCTTTCCATCTTCTACCGCATCAATGATGCAAAACTACCGACACCCTTGTCGGATCCGGCTAGCCTACGGGCAATGCTGTCGAAATTAACCATCTTTCGGGGCTGAACCTACACAATCATCACCTACACTTCCGCAACGCAGACGCTGACTGTCAGAGCCGAGTCGCCAAGCGAAAGGTCATCTTCAAGCGTGCGGACGAGTACGTCAAGGAGTACCAGAACCAGGAGAAGGAGCAGATCCGACTCCAACGCGAGGCCCGCAAGACTGGCGACTTCCACGTCGCCGCTCAGCCAAAGGTCTACTTTGTTGTCAGGTTGAAGGGGTGAGCAACTCTTAAGCTATCGATACTGAGCAACGCTCACTCGCAGTATCTCCAAGATCGCCCCCAAGCCAAAGAAGATCCTCCAACTTCTCCGTCTCCTCCAGATCAACAACGGTGTCTTTGTTCGAGTCACCAAGGCTACGCAACAAATGCTCCACCTTGTCGGCCCATACGTCACCTACGGAGAGGTCAACCTCAAGGCCATCCGAGAGCTTGTTTACAAGCGTGGTTACGCCAAGGTTGACGGTCAACGAATCCCCATCACCGACAACGCCATCATTGAGAAGAAGCTCGGCAAATTCGGCATGATCTGCATGGAGGACCTCGTTCACGAGCTCGCCACCTGCGGACCGAACTTCAAGCAGGCTACCACTGCTCTCTGGCCATTCAAGCTGTCCAACCCCAACGGTGGATGGAGGCCGCGCAAGTTCCTCGGTTACGTCGAGGGAGGTGACGCTGGAAACAGGGAGAAGCACATGAGCAAGCTCGTCCACCAGATGGTGTAAGCGGGTCTTGTTGCTTGTTTTGGATGTACGAGGAGTAGACAGGCAGAGGATAGGGTATATTCTTTGCCAGTCTGTTTAGCTGCGAGCTTACGAGCCCGTGGATTTATGCACGATACCGACCACTGTTAGTGCTTCGAGCTATTGTCCAGTGGCTACCAACGGGCACCCATATCTAACTGCGAAATCGTCCGCGGTTTGGCATCACTTCAGCGACCTGATGGTATACATGGGCACATCTGCGGGCCTCCAGCGCACTGTCTCCATGGCGCGGGCGCTGGCGGTACGCAAGGTGGGGTATTGATACAGTGAGCGGGCGAATTTCGTTCTCCGTAGCTTGATGCGAAAGGGGTTCGCAACCCAATCATCCGGGAAGGATCTGAGCAGAGTCGGGGAGCGGAGACTTTGTGAGCAGCGGATCGCCTGAGACGAAGGTTCCTTCTGCCGTCGAGAATGTTTGCACCTCCCAAGGCTTTGGTCGTCTCGGCATGATGGCGGCCGAGGGCGGCTCGGTCTGCGATTGTCAGCCGACGCAACGTGAGACCTCACGTTGAGCTCGTCCGGTATGTCTCTGATGCCCGGAACTTCTTTCCCCTCGGAGATCAGTTCCGCGAGCAGGTCAAAGGTCAACCCGTTGTGGGCTCCGTTGCCGGGAGTAGTGTAGTCATCGCTGATCATCATTCGCCTTGCATCGGCAGTAGGTGTGGCCTGGGCGATCGATGCAGACGTAGAGCTGGAAGCACACGCGGTCGCACCGCGTGATACATGCTCCGCATAAGCTTCCCATGGGAGATCGATGCTGCGCAACCTTGTCTCAGCGCCGCGGCGCGTGATGCCCACCTGGTGAAGTAGAACCATTGTGCCCGACTGATCATCTCGTCGATCTCCGCTGCAGACCGCTTGGCCCCACGAACGGACTGTATAACGGTGGGTAAGCCAGACTGATGTCAGTCACAGCCTTGGCAGCTTCGTGAGCGATATGGGCGAAGTAAGCGATATAGGAGCTTCAGCGACGCCTCTGTCTCAGCCGGAGTGACGTACCTTGAACACTGGGTCTTCCAAGAAGGCATAAGATTCAAAGTCGTCAAACACCTCTGCGTGCGCCTTTAAAGATGTATCCTGCACATGATCAGGTGATGTCGACGCCGTGTTTTGCATTTCAATGGAATATGTAAATCAGATGAACGGAGATGATGTGGAGGGCAAGTTCACGACGTCACGTCACGTCAGTGCAAGTCGATTGGCATCATCAGGCACGAACGCGCGATGCATTTCTTGCAGTCGCCCATCATCTGGCTGGCGAACCTTTCCAGCTGTTGAAACAAAGAAGCCGTGACTATGCACGAAGCATGAAACGTTTGTTCAGGAGCAGGTAGTCGGCTCGGTTCCGGTACTTCGGGTTCGACACATCATCATAGCGGGAGGTCACTCTCACTTGGCAGCTCGTCACCTTACGCATTAATTGGTAACATAGCGCGTGAGAAGATGACGGGTAAGCCTGGAGCAGGTTTTACAGCATGCACTGTGCGCTTTCGGAAGGAACAATCGAGGGTGAGGATGATCAGGGATGCCCGTGGGCGAAATTTTTGCGAGACATTCTGCAATCAATTGCCGGTAGCATTGATCGAATTACGGTGGAAACATCAGTTGCCATTCATGCGCCTTTTCACCTTAGCGCAAGGCTGAGTAAACGGCCAGGGTCGAGGTCCCGTCTGCCTCGGGAAGGCGTAGAACGGTTACGTGCAAATTCACTGCTGAACG
>Ga0308160_10007549_pt1 | contig 10784 bp, 9 predicted proteins | sample PhyFR1_FD_201036 | JGI IMG/M metagenome (GOLD analysis project Ga0308160, IMG submission 201036) | Phyllosphere microbial communities from UC Gill Tract Community Farm, Albany, California, United States - DLSLF.R1 | ecosystem: Host-associated > Plants > Phyllosphere > Unclassified | place: USA...
TTCGAACGAAACACCGACATGCTCAAGCTGACTCGTCATCGGCACGGCCGAGGAGTGTCGGGCTCGATTCTACATGAACGCACAACGATTGGGTAAGTAGGTCATCGGGCCCCGACTTGTACAGCCCAAGTCCTCGTGCGTCGCGTCAGCTGTCGAGATCGTACGGCCAGATTGTGAAACGCATGCGGAGCTATATGGATCCTTGATGGCAACGGATATCAGCATCCATTGGCGAGTAATGCGGAGACATATAGTTCCAGACATCGCTCACTGCTCCCGACACTCCTTGCTGCGACCAGCAAGGTTCGGTCAGTCTGTCTATTCACCCAACTTCTGTTATCACTCAGTATGGAACGGCGAGGCCTTACGGTATCAACTCAACGCGGTCGTGGAGAGTACCTTGACAGACTCTCCTTCTTTTGCAGCTTTCGCCGAATGAGCGTCAATGGGAGGCGAAAGGCTCAACAACCTTTCAGCCTGCGACCTTTCAAAGAGAAGTGGATCGACCCTGGCGAAGACCACTTATCGCCATCCTTTCTGGAAAGGGGCCTGCGTCTTACACCACCAAGGGCGACGACCCAGGTATGTTAGACGTATAGATCATCTGAGCGCTTGAGGCGTTGGCTGTGTACTTCCATTCGGGAGTCATGTCGGGCGAGTTGGTCAGTAGAAGGGCGGACCTTTCATGGACGATCCGCATAGTTATATATCTCCTGCTGGGACCCCTGCTCCGTCTCTCAGAATTCTAACCATCTTAAACATGCCTGACCTCTTCACACCAGTGTGAGTGTAGTCTGGAGGTCCGCGTCGCTCATGACCGCAGTGACGACCCTATCAGAGGACCGTACATCCCTCCAATACATAGAGACTCTCGCGACCTTCTCCCGCTCCTCAGGTACCAGTATCTCGCCAGTGAGGAAGGCCGCCAGAGTCTCCAATCGGCTGTGGGTGCTGACAAGCTGAGCTCAGCTGACATTAGATGAGAACCCAGATTACAAATGATAGCAACTTTCGGCAGCAGGTGACGGAGGGTAATGACAAGGGGGAAAATAACGAAAAGCTGGTGCGCATCTTCGATGTGCCATAACCGTGGACAATTTGACAGTTCAGTTTGACAGCTTTGCGCACATGTTCGGGTCTGTCAAACCAAGAGACCACAGATCACGATACGGAAACTCATTCATGGACTTTCTGATTTGGGATGTGCGTATTGTAGCCTTGGCCACGCTAACATGTTCAGGCCGACGAAGGGTGGGGCATGAGGATTTCCAGCAAAGACTGTTCAGACCGCGCACGACCAAGTCGAGATACTTTCCGTCTTGAAGTGTCTGAGCCCTTCCCGACCCAGGACCGCCGCTTCCCGAAGGCAAGTACTGTAGCTATCACCGATCACTGACTCTGTAGTATGCGTATTTGGACGTCCCTTGGCCCACTCAACTCTCAGCAGTGCAAGCCAAACAGACTGAAATTGACCCCTCGTGGTCCCACGGTGAACTCTCCCCGCCGACTAAGCCAGAGGGCAGCGGTGCGTCATTGTCAGCGTCACTCCCCTACGCCGCGACTGGTCCAGAGCAATCACACCGCTCGTGGTGAGAGGAGAAGATGCCTTTTGGACTAATCGAAACATAACGAAGATTGGTGCGGAGATCTTGTGAAGTCGAAGGTGTCTTGATGAGAGGTCACGGGATATGCATATAACTCTGATGGAGGCACAGCGGTCTGTTCATTGCTTGATGCCCTAATGGCTATGAACAGGTCACGGAACGCGATAGCATGTGCGGCCAACCGCTCTCGTATACACTGACCGCGGCGTCCACTCGACTGAGCACATTCGGTGAAGAGGTCTTCGATTGACTGGGACTCCTTTCTGCCGACGGCCAGTGGAGTCACGGAGACGAATCAAGGTAGGAGCGCAGGGGTGTAGCGACCTTTCATCTCATTCGTTTCGACTTCCTTTAACGTGAATGAAAGGCCAGCCTGAGGAAGCCTCCGCTCGCCCACCCTTTCATAAGGGCCTGACTTGCGTCGCCCACAGCTCATGGCGTGTCCACCAAGATAGAAATGCGAAACCCTTCCATTAATGACCACTCGTGGATGTATCAGGCTGCCGCTCCTTCCACTGCCACCTGGGAGGCAGTAAGAGAGGCTCAAGGGCGAGCCTTCCTCCGGGAACATCCATTGACCGCTGAGCTTCTCGTCAGTATATGTAGGTCGAGAGAATGCGTTTTGGCTGCTTTTCTTACAATCATCCCCAACCTGACACATACGCCTACCACCTCGAATAGTCAAAATGAACACGTGAGACAGGCTATAGAGGTGCATGAGGGTATACTGACGACCGCATTAGCACCGTCGCCAGCTCCCCCCGAAATTCTTCGCATTCATCCGATGGCGATGTTGCCGACCTCTACTACCAGGCCAACGTGGAAAAGCTGAAGGATCCGAAGTTCAGAGAGTCTTTCCGATCAGCTGTAAGTGACAACTGGGCTGATATACGCCGGACCTGATTGTACAGCTTCGAACAGCAGCCGAGCGTGACGAGTACACCTTTTGGATGGAGAAAACTATGATGTGGACCAAGACGAAGCAAGAGCAGTGGGTATGACGGCTTCTCGAGTTAGCCGTGAGACCGAGCTGACAGCTCTGATTGACAGCATCGTGGAGAGCATCGTGAAACAGGACCCTGTTGTCCCAGAGGGCAAAAACATGCTCAAATGGCCTGTACGAAGTCCAGTCGAATTGCGGTGATGTGTGCTGATGCTTGAGGTCTACTCGGCGAAAGACTCGAAATGGACCCTGAACGTGAGCGTACAAGAAGGGCCTTTCTGTGCAGCCGCTATCGAAGCCCAACGAAAAGGCGAGGACATAAGCAACGCCTTCTTCTTCGAATGGATGGGGACCTTCGATGACCCGAACAAGATTGAGGTGAGTCCAAAGCTCGATGCTTGTCATTCGCTCACCATACCAGTCAGGCTCTCTGTGTGCCACTTTTTCGAACCCCGTCAGTGACCATCAAGAAGATGAGTTCGAGAAGGTTGAAGAGGTTGCGATTGAGCGCGATGAATCTGAGGCCGATGAGGTGGATCCAGAGGACGAGAGGGAATTTTGCGTGATCAAGGGGTCAGCTTAGTTACGTCAAGACACGCCATCATCGTTTGTCGATTGTGGCACGATGTGAAGTAGACATGTATATCATGCGGAATCGGGAAGTACCCTCTCGAGTTCGTAACATACTGATTGGAGCCGAGTCGAAACTGATCCAACTGATGGCGGAGGGCCGACAGCCTATTGACAACTTGGCATGGACGAATAGGGTTTTCATTCTTGGTAGACGGTATACCAAATGAGCCCACCTCTGCTGGTGCAATACGCCAGCCAGTTCTTTCTCGGGTGCCAGACAAGCGATAGTACAGCACCAACAACCGGTATTTTCCCGACCAGCTGCTTCGAGTAGACAGACACCTGGATCTTAGCCCAACCTACTTTTGAGCACTTACAATGTGGATGAATGGGTCGTCTCCTGCGATAGCTATGAGCTCTCCATCCGACGAGAACGCTGAATGGCGGATCGCAGCCCTACTCATGAGCCATGTGGTCTCGATTCGAACATGATGCGGACTTACGTGCACATGTCAAATGTCCTCTGACAGATCCAATCCTGAGTGTCGAACAGACTCAGCATAGCGTCCTGACCGCCTATCGCCATGAACCTGATCATCAGCTGATACTGCGAACGAGTAGATTATCAAGACGTACTTTCCACTTGGATCGAAGCTCAGGCTGAGCAAAGAAGCAGAATGGCAGATGGTATGCCGCAGGCATTTTAGTGGTGTGACTTTAGTCTGTTTCGTTGTCGTGGTTGTCATTGCGGGTGGTGGAGTGGGTACACGGGATGGCGCACTGGATCTTGAGGGTGGACTGGTCATTGCGGCGGACTTGATTTGACTACTCGACGCGATTGGCATTTCTATGTCGGACTCTGTGGGTTCTTCGGTTGATACCTCCATAGAGGTTGACACATCCGTCATTTCGACATCGGTCGTATCGGCGGGAGCAGTGACCGCGTCCTTCACTTCCGATCCCTCCTCTCCGACCGGTTCTCCAGCCGCAGGGGTATCCGCCGATTCACCCTCCGCATCGGGTTTGTCGTCGGCTTTGCCCTCTTCCTCGACTGGTGTACCCTCCCTAGGCGTCGAGGCCCTGCTTTTCCGGTCCTCGTCATCCCTTCCACCTTCTTCTGGAGCTTCGTCCAACTTTGCATCATCGACGACTTGAGCTCCTTCCGATGGTGATGGCGCCCGCGAGACTTCTGCTAGAGGGTACGCCCACGCATTGGCACTTCCGTCATTCGAGACCGCACACAATATCTTGCCCGACCTCGAGAACCGTAACGAGTTGATCTGAAGTCAGCACAATCCTGCGACAGAGTGCACATTCAGAGCTGAACTCACCTCTTCCGACTCGACATTGCCCAACGACCCTCCTAGGCCTATATCAATTCTTTGCGCCCATTCTCCTGCCGTAGACCGACGAAAGAAGATCGCCTCATCCCTCAATGTCCTCGTACACGTCACTGCAAAGTGTTCGCCATTCGGATGAAAGTCGATATGAAGGATGTCACCAGGTAGTTTGAACGATGCGATAGCTGTAGTTGGTTCTGAAGGTCAGCGCTTAGCTGAACATGGGGTGTGAGGTCGTACTTGAAATGTCCCAGACTACGACTACTGGACCTCCCGAGGCACTTTTACAGCCCGAGACTAGGATATCTGGGTCCACTGGTGAGAAAGATAGAGCAGCTGAGACATCAGCACAGTCTACTGATAAAGGATCCAGCATACCGACATGACCATTGTGCGGGCTTGAATCTGATCCCTTCGGTAATGAATAGCTCCCATTGATCTCCATCTAGATATTCAGCTTGGTTCCCGCTGCAGACAAGGAGACTGACTGGCTGAGTAGCATTCCATATACGTAGACCCTTGTACTCTGTCCCCGTAGCTACCTTCTTGCCATCACAGTTGAAGGCAATACTTCTTATCGATTTGGTATTTCCACCTCTGACTTCTTGAACTCTACCGAACCTTGGGACCTGCTGTCAGTGATACTCTAAGCAATGGAGACCTACAGGCAGCTCTCTAGCCAAGTTTTGTAGGTACCCTATGCTATCTGATTCGTTGACCATTGTAGTGATGAACGAGACCTTTGACAAGATTACGGTCGCGTGAAGTTGATTGCTGTTGACGTTATACTTATCACTTTTGGGCTTGGGGCTATGCTATAGTCAGCGACTAGCGGGTAGCCAGGAGTATACACCCCAGCAAGGACATATACATATCACACCAAGCACAGCATGCTTGTCCGCTCTACCGCATTCACGCTCAGACCGAGCTACCGGTCATTCTCTACATCATCATGTCGCCCCACCGTAGCCGAAAGTATCGAATCTCTAGCCACCAAATTCAAGCAAGCCGTACAGCAATCACATAGTGAAGAATACAAGGGTCCGACGGAGAAGGGACTGCGCATGCTAGTGTTTGGTAAGCCAGGTAGTGGAAAGGTAGGTCTTCACGCATTCCAGGATCAAAGGCCTACATGCTAACCGGGTTTTAGGGTACTCTAAGTGCGAGGTAAGCTAACAAAACGGTCTCGTGAGTGTCTCTGATGTTCAGACTGGTCAAGGACTACGATATCGCTTTCGTATCAACAGGTGATGTCCTGAGAAAAGAGATCATGGCCAAGTCGGAAGTAGGCAAACGAGCAGAAGAAGTGGTAGCTAGCGGAGGTCAGTGTCTTGTTGACCATTGCCAGACCGCGACTGATGACCAGGTCTGGTTCCTGATGAGCTTATGCTTGATGTCGTCAAGACCGAGCTGGACAGGCTAAGGGGAAAGGTGAGCTGACCACTGACTTGTTGTGTACAAAGCTAATCAGCAGAGCTGGATCATTGATGGGTTCCCACGAACATTGCATCAGGGTGAACTCCTTGATCAAGTCCTCGAGGCTGAGGTGGGTCATCGTGAATTCTCATCTCAAAAGCATCAATTCTGATCAGTAGGACCGACCGCTCAACATGATCGTTCACTTGAATGTACCTGATTCAGTCATCATGGCTAGAATAGCAGGTAGGTGGACAGCTCGATTAATTATTGATTGTCCCTCACACATTTAGCTCGATGGGTCCACCTCCCCTCAGGTAGAGTGTACAATACCACCTACTCTGCCCCCAAGGTACCAGGAATCGACGACGTGACCGGTGAACCACTGAGCAAGAGACCTGATGATACACCAGTACGTCCTTTCCTCACGTTTCGACATCACGCTGATCAGCCAGGAAACCTTCACCAAACGCCTAAAGGCCTACTACGAGTCAACAGCTCCGTTACTGAAAGTGAGCACACTCCCATGACTTTCCTCGGCCGGGAACCATACTTATTGATAGTACTTTTCGGATCATTATCCCGACTCGCTATTTTCCCTCACAGGATCCACATCAGACGAGGTACACCAATCTCCTTCTTCTCCTGGTGGACATCAAGCTCAACCTCATGCTTCCTCCTCATCACCTCCCACCCCAACACCATCGCCGTCCTCACCTCGTATTCAAACACCATCAATGACATATATACACGATCTCGAATTGGATAATAATGATAATGCCAAAACTGCCGTCGATCAGCTCTGGCCCAAATTGCAAGCGCTCATCGAACCGTTCGGTCTGCACCGAGACAAGGAGTTGGGAGACAAGGACAAGAATATAGAAGATGTGCGGAAAGAGGCAGATGATCTGCGGGATCCAGAAGACGATGTACACAAGGCTCAGGAGCAAAAAGCAAAGAAATAGGCTAGCAAGTAATCCACAAATACCAATGTGATGCATATATAAAACAATGTTCTTCTGATTAAACCCTCATCCCCTCGTTTTTCTGAATCCTGGAGACGCATACCCTCTCAAAACTACATGGAGAGCTTGGAGAAGAAGTGGAAAAAGTCGACGTTTCCAGCGGCCATCGAGCTCTCGTAGATGTAATTTGACGAAACCCAAGCAGACCAAACAGCTCGTTGGTACTATCGAGTCAATATCGCCTTTATAAACTTGATAGGATACTCACCTGTTCTGGTAGTCGTTGCATCAATACGTCAAGACCGATCTTGTCGATCAAAGTACGTGGCAAAGCGCGAGAAAGGACATTCTTTCGGGAAGCCATGTTTTCGTAGAGATCCGAAACCTCCAGATCGGATTGTAGCTGATTAAGCGTCGACGAGAGTTCGTCCGAGATGATAGTTCGGGGCTTGGCGGACTTGTTTCGGTGGTACTCTTTGGTGATACAAGAGTATTCTGCAGCGGCGTTTTCGCAGATCTTTTGCTGGATGTCCTTGACGTAGCTTTGGTCTGGATTGTTAGCTTTGCTCAATCTCTGCAAAGAAGCTGTGCTTACAGAAAGCAGAAGGCTTGCCATCCTTGAACATCATAGACTCCTTGTACTCCTCATCAGTCAAGCTGAGACCAGCGAGAACCTCCAAAGAACTGGAAGTGACACCACCCTATACAGTCAGCTTCTGTCCGCTCTGAACATCAAAAAGAGCTTACCTTGTTGGTACTAGAGTCTTTGAAGAGAACGACACCCTTCTTTTCCAAGAACAATCTCGCTTGCTGGGTAAAGAACAAGTTGGCGCCCTCGACGACGTACTTGAAGTTTGGCTTGCCCTCTGGGTCGATCAGGTTGTTGACGTTCGAGATGTTGACGGCCTCGGGTCGACCACCACAGGGAACAAAGAGATCGGCCTTGACTCGGAAATGGAAGTTGTTTCGGAAATCAGTTCCGTCGGGAACGATTTCGCCGGCTGATGGTCAGCTCGTTTCGATCAATGATCGTAAGATAGCTTACAAGGCAACTGAATATCCTTCTGGTCGACGAGGATCTGGTAGCCTTCGGGACCGAGCTTCTCCTTGGCAAAGAAGTTGATGGGCTTTCGGGCCTTGGCAAGTCGGACAAGCTCGGATCGGTCCAATCCTGCGGGGTCGTACAAGACACCAGATCCATCAATAATGGCAACGGTCTTGTCCTTGCTGAGCAGGATCTCGTCTGTCGGTGAGTATGGTGTCCACCAAAATACTCATCTGCACTTACTAGATCCAAGATCTCCATCGGGACCACCAGTCTGGAACTTGGTGACATCCCTCTCGCTTAGACCATGTGCCTTCATGACACCAAGGATGTATTGCCTGACAGATAATGAAGTCATTCCGTCTGAAGAAGTCAGCTAATTCCTACCGGATGGGAAAGCTAGCTCACAAATATCGTGAGGGATACCTCCAAGCTTGGCAGCGCTCTTTCCGGTAGTAAACGACTTCCACCAAGGAGCATTTCGAGCACGAGCATGCTCAGCAGCCCAATCCATGAGATCTGCCGAGTTCTCGTCTGGACCAAAGAAGAGGATTTCTGGATCCTTTCGGCCAGACATGTCGACGATGGGGCCCTTGATACCTGGTGATTGACCGGGAATGAGGAGATCGATGATGGACTGATGTGATCAGCGGTGATGATGGAGGAAGACGAAGCAGGGGACTCACGTCGACGTATCGCTCAAAGGATTGCTTGAAGTTGGCTCCGAGCTGGGGAAGGATAGTTCCCTTGGCTCCACCTTCTGGGATATCCTTGTTTTCTACCAAGTCAGCCAACATCAACACGGGGACGGGAATCACATACTCAGATTCTGGGTAGCAGCAAGCGCGTAGTTCTCGTCAAACAAGGTTCGGACGTTGGTGTTGTAGTTCCTGGTGGATCAGCTTGAGTCTTGGAACGGACGACTCGCTCACTCTTTGCCTCGCGATCGGATGATTCGGATACCACCTCGAGCGACATCCCTGAAACGAACGTGGAATCCTCGGAAGTCGGCGCCGACGACAAAGAACATGCCGAAAGGCTTCTTGGGGTATTCAACCTCTGGCAAGAAAGATGGATCCAGCCTGAAAGAAAGGGCGACCTCTGAGATTTGTCAGCGAAAATTTCGAGATGAGAAGAGGTACTCACTGGTAGGCTGGTAGAAGTTGCACTTCAAGACATGCTTGTTGAAGACGAGCAGAGCTTCTAATATTTGGAATGCGTGCTGGTTGGCAGATTCTTTCCTGATCTTGAGGTAGAGGTCCTCGTCGGACAAGGGCTGTTCTGTCTTTAATCGCTGGAATGATAGAGTGGGAGTGAGCTGAGAGGCCTCGTCGGCAGCGGGATCTAATTGTTCAGCTTCGTGGTGCGCAAAGCAAGCGTCCAAAAAGCTCACAATGAGTCATGGCAAAGTTGATGTAGAGCATTCGCACCAGCTCGGGGTGAGCCTGAATGACTTCCCGAATGCTTTCACGAGTGAAGGTCTCTTCCCTGAATCGAGTCTTGATCTTGTTCAAGACCTGCTCGTGACCAGGCTTCGTCTCGTCAAGCACTACAGGTTAGCTAAAGATCCAGCCATAAGAGGATCGGACTCACCGTTCTTGAGAGCCAAGTAAGCGGAACCCAAGCGGTTACAGAAGTGCTGGGCAAAGATCCAACCGACATAGGCATATGTGGCTTCCTGGACAGCATGCGCAGTGTCTTCGCCTTGGACAACGGTGAACTGAGGGTCAGTATCGCACAGTTGACCTCAAGCAGGACACATACGAAGGGGTTGTCTGGGAGACAGTAGAGCAAAGAGGCTTCTCGGACGACTTGGTGAATCGAGTGCTCGATTGGTGGGGCTCGAGTGTTGGGCACAGGGTTGAGGTAGAGGGCTGGATATCAGAGGGACTCGTGTATTACTGCGGATGAGACTTACAGAATATGGTGACGCCGTTCGAGAACTGCTCGACGTACTTCCTGGCGGAGCTAAATAGTCAGCACAGCCTCTTTTGGGCGGTCGCTGCCAACTCACTAGAGACCGTAGAAATGGTACAGATCTGACATGGCAGAGAAGAACTTGTGAGTTCCGCCCATCTTGAATCCAATAACGATCCTCCTTTCCCTACTCTCTTCAACCTCAAACATCTCGATAACAGGTCCACTCCTCCTTTCGACCTCATTCATGACTTCCTGGTAAATGTCGATAGTGTGGTCAGAGGCCTTGTCGAGGAAAGCAGCGTCGGAAACACTTCGGATATCCGTCAATCCGTCGGCGTTCTTGACGGGTCCGGCGGGTGGAAAGACACATCGAGCGACAAAGTAGCATCGGAGCTGTTGGGAGACGGTGGATGAGATGGCACCGGTAGATCGGTAGGTCTCCATTCGGAAAGCCTTTTCGACCGTGCTATTGTCGAGGTAGAGCTGGTCGATCCTGGGCGTCAGCTTGTTGTAGGAAGTTCGAGCTGAAGACTGACCTCTTTTCAACGGTAGCTCCTGGCCCGACAGTGACACTTTCTCCAGCTTTACTGGTGTGAATAAAGATGGCTCCCTCCTTTCCAGACTGTCCCTCAGGTGTAATCTTTTCCAGGTCAATGACGAGCTTCTCTGGATCGTGCTTGGTGTATGCGAGGAGCTTGGCCGAGTACAAGGCGAGAATGTGGTCGGCAACAGTCTCGGGACCTTCGTATAGGCTGCATGTCAGCCACGTTCCTCTGATCAGTAGCGCGACTTACAAGAACTCGTTCGAGAGACCGAGGTGGCTGTAGAACCAATCTACTTCTCCGTGGACTAGTTCTGCAGGCATGAAGCCAGTCTCGGTGAGGATCTTGGTGACTTCGGCCTGCTGGTCCGCCTTTAGAGGAAATGGAGATGACTTGTAGCCACTGTTTCGCGTTAGCCCATATTATCAGTCTGAGG
>Ga0308160_10007550_pt1 | contig 10784 bp, 11 predicted proteins | sample PhyFR1_FD_201036 | JGI IMG/M metagenome (GOLD analysis project Ga0308160, IMG submission 201036) | Phyllosphere microbial communities from UC Gill Tract Community Farm, Albany, California, United States - DLSLF.R1 | ecosystem: Host-associated > Plants > Phyllosphere > Unclassified | place: USA...
TACCGGAGGATCCTGAAAAAGAGGCCTTGCAGCGTCAACTCGATGCTCAAGACTTGGCAGCTACAGCAGCGACCTATGATGTGTCTGGACTCAATCGCGATCGACTAGAGAGCGATGTTGGGACGACGCATCACAGTCACTCGGAATTGGCTTTACCCCCTCCTCCTTACAACCCTGATCTCGTACAACGTGCACTGCCACGCTGGTCGGGTGTTCAGCATGGCGACAATGACTCCACCCAGACCAGCGAATCCAATGGAGGAGACTCGTCATCTGCGCAAGGAGTTTTGCCATACGACACGATCCCTCTCCCCTATGGAGTCGGCTCATCCTTTGGGACCTATTATCAACCTCAAGCGCAAGCTTCTACATCTCAAATCACCTTGCCCTCGTCCCAATTTCGGATCGACGACTCTGCTCAAACGACAGATAGTCATACCCAGGGTAGTCAACGGAGTGGAACTCGAAGCCTCTTACGGCTACCTTGGACTGCTCAGAACCGTCCGGAACAACGAAATGCGCCGGGGGAGCGCTCTTTATTTGGCAGGCTGGACGAGGGGAGAAGAGGATACAAGGGGAAACGGCGCGTAGGCGCTCAGGGAAGAAGCCAGGTATTCCAGGGCTTGCTGGTCAAGCCAGGGTGGGCATGGAAGAGATGGGGATGGAAGCGGTGTTTGCTCCTGCTGGGTTTCATCGTCGTAAGTCCCGTCGCGTGTCGAGGGTTGTTTCATGAAGTAATGCGGTTTTCTGATTGCAGTCCTTCTCTTCAGCTGCTGATCGGAGCCACGGTGGGGGGTCTGCTGGGAGGGTTATCGATCGCGAGGGGAAATAAACCCATAACAAAGACATATTCTGCCAACGGTTCTCGAGTCGTTGTCCCGTTCGATGCCAATGGGTATCTCGCCTTCGACCCTATCGCAGACGGACCGCCCCCGGAAGATGGAACGCCGGACATGTGCAACAATTTTACCACTCTGTCCAGCTCCAATATCTTGCGTTCCGTTGCCTTTGCGCCACGTGGACAGAACATCACATACTCGACCTTCTATTTGGATAAGAACGCGTCGTCGATCTTCATTCACTCGAAGGGAGACTCATCGTCCGGATCGATTCAGGTGATCGGGATGGACGACTATACTTTGCTGGAGGCTGGACAAGTCCCGGAGGACCAGGTTCGCGTGGATGTCATCATGCGGTCGGGGGCGAATGCGAGCGAGAGCTTAGTCTGCCGTATGAAGGACGATACAGGAAGACAAGGAGTCGGGCTTTACGTATGTAGGAGGACGCCATCCTTCACGCAAGCCAAATTGACAAGCGTTCTTACTGTTTCCTTGACAGACTCAATCACTCACCACAAAATCTCCAGACGAGGTCGTCGCAGGCGATCCCAATCTTTCATTCTACGTTTTGGTGCGCTTTGCATCTCCAGCTGAGGTGCCTCTTCTAGACGACGGGAAAGAGCTCAATGTGTCTGCCCTCGTCGATCAACCGGACCAAAAGATACCAAGCTTGAGTATCGATACCGATCAGATGGGAGTCAGGATGGGATACATGAAAGGGCTGGCTAGCTTCTCGAATCTCAGTATTACGCTAGGACGGGGTCTCATTTCTGCCGATGTGCGTCTACTCCCCGGTCATCCTTCCCCGCTTGCTGAAGACTCAAATTACCTTTCTCCCTCTAGTATGTTGCTGCCGAAATGATGACGCTTGAAACGCAAACGTCTAGCCTTTGGGGTAATTTCAACGTATCTGAGAGCTTGGTCATGAATACGACGAAGTAAGCTAGGTTCTTCTCCTCGGGCTCCAGCGAGCTTCACTGATTACAGACCTTCTGATAGTGGCGGTCTGCAAGCAAATGTTCTCCTGCACAATCCCGTAAGTGACTGACTGCACACTCTGCTTCGCACGTTATAGCAGGGTTTGCTCACACGAACAATGCTTTGATCAGCGCTATGACGATCCGGTGCCTGTAACGTCTTCGGAATACATCGCTCGTGACAAGGTCGTTCAACCCGCTGTTGAGATGCGGGCCGTCTACGCGCAGCCTGTACATAACCCGGTCGACCATTATGCGCAGGAAGGCAACTTCGGTCTTTCATTTCTCAGGGTAGACGCGGATGATCTGCCTATTCAGCAGGTGAAAGTCAGAGCACAGACCACCAATGGACCTCTCATACTTAAATACTTGTCACAAGCACCCGGAGTCGTACTCGATAGTGGCGCATATACTTCGAATGGGGAAGCTTCGACCCAGATGCATCCAGCTTTTCAAGGCGGGTTTCTCTTGTGAGTTGGCAACTTGGTAAGAATCGTTCTCGTGTCTCCACTTGCTAACTTTGGGGGAATATGTTCGCTGTTCACAGACGCTCGGTCAATGGCGACATGCGCATCCCTGAATCGAACGATCTCGAAAACACCGACAACGGGATTTTCAATTTTCCTGACCCTTGGGATGAGGATCGTCGGCGGGTCATCGTCTTTGATCAAGGGAACAATACGACATTTGGCCAGAACTTGACCTCCACCATGGATGATTCGCGGTCCCCTTGGGGTTATACACGAGGTGAGTGCTTCATCCCGACCGTAATTTCCCTTCGCGTCTGATCAAACGCTTCATTGTCTTGCCGTCCCAAGGTGACTCTGTATACAACAAGGATGCCGGATCATTCCAAGTGTCGGGGATAGCCATGTGGCTAACGCAGGATGAGATCGATCAGACCGTCAACGTCAGTAATACCGCGATCGCAGCGGCCGTGGAATGTGCCGATCAAGCATGTGTAGGGTATGCGGCCATGAGGAATAGTAAAAGTGTAACCCAGACAAGCTGGGGAGGAGGCGAGTTGACCTTTTCTTGAGATCAGCTACGACATAACCTGTATGAGGGGCTTTATAGTTGTACTGCTTCAGAGGACCCGTTGTTATGTACAACGTCGTTTACCACCGGATACCACAAGATGTAGCTCTATCATGATCCATCCCGAGAGGCCGCGCTGAAGTTTACAACTTTGTCAAGTGATAAGCAAACCTCTTTATTTGCTTCCGGTCGATCTCGCCGATCGGAGCTCGACGTTTGCTGAAGGTGGTCAGTGAGGGTTGGCGCTTTACATCATCTAAGCTTGATAGCCTGGACACCCCAATGATATTCCCCTGGAAGTGGTGTGACTAGATTCGTAGCCGGCCTTCGCTCCGTATGCTACCAGCATGTCGGCTCTCCTCGAACTAGGCAGGAAACCGAAAAGGAATGAATTCGCTCGGACAGTCTTGACCTACCGACATGTCCTGACTCCGCAGGCGATGACTGTGACGTGAGTAGGAGAATGGATGGCAAATCATGTAGTCACCAAGATCTGAAGTAATTTCGAAAAATCAGAAACCCTCTGTGAGGCTTTTTATAAAGGCAACAGGTTCAGTCGCTAACGAGGTTCTGTCTCAGCCGGGTCATAGCTCACTGCGATATCGATGCCGCTTATGCTCGTGCGTTTCATATCTCAGACACTTCGATTACCAGTCTTACGATTCCTTTTCAACAGAATTCGAAATGGTTCGACTAGGAATCCCAGAAGACCAGCCCGTCTGTGTTCAGCAATGGACAGGTCTGATCGCTGTGAACTACCCTGCAAGGAAATACGGCATCACAAGGCACATGGACGTAAGCTGACCGGGTTGCAGGATCTCGTCTTGTCTGTCGATGCTGAATGAACTGTTACGGCTAGGTCCATGAAGCTAGGAAGAAGTGTCCAAATCTTCAGGCTATTCACGTTGCAACCTGTAAGTAGTCGAAGAATGCCTAAAGCGGATGATGATGACAACTGGCTGATGCCGGACGTCTGTCGTGCAGATAGGGAAGGAGATACCGAGCCGGGCTACTGGGGAGACGGAGATCCAAAAGTTCATAAGGTGAGCATCCACAAAATGTGACTCAAGTCACCGGAAGCTGACTCAAGCTTGCAAAAGGTTTCCCTGGATCCTTATCGCAGAGAGAGTACCAAAATTCTGGCCGTTTTCAAGCGTTTAGTCTCGGATGGCGAAGTTGGTGAGCAGCATCATCGATCTCATTCGTCCCCTGCGAGTTAATGTTAAGGGTTGTATCCTTGTCAGAAAAAGCTTCAATCGATGAAGCCTACATCGATCTGACGGCTTTGGTCATCAAGGAAATCTTAAGTCGCCATGATCATATCAGTAGCTTGCCGGTCGACGCTCCTTTCGGTCTAGATACACCCCTTCCACTGCCTCCGCCTATCGTTTGGGATCCGGTCAGCAACATATTCCCTATTCGAGGCGATGCTCCACGGGCAGAGGATGGTGATGGCGACGGATATGATGGGCCGGAAGAGGAGGAGGTGGGAGGGTGGGAAGACTATGCGCTTTCTATCGGAGCTGTTCTCATGGCCCAAATTCGGGCGGAGGTCAAACGAGAACTAGGATATACATGCTCAGCAGTAAGAGAAGTAGCGAACGCATTGGCGAGACCGTTTCAGAGCTGATAAGTTGTCACATCCGACAGGGCGTTGCCCACAACAAGACCATTGCCAAGGTGGGTCGAAACACCTACGTATCTGAGCCTAGGGAAATACTGACGCCGAAGATATCCATTAGTTGTGTTCAGCATGGCGAAAACCAGATGCACAAGTAGATATCAAAACGGTACCCGCATCGCGCTTGTGCATTTCTGACCGACAAATAATTGCGGAATCTTCCAGACAGTGATGCGTCAGGCAGCGGTACCCGCTTTTTTGAACCCCATGCAATTCACAAAGATCCGTTTCCTAGGTGGAAAGTTAGGCGATGCAATGGCAAAAGAGTATGAAGCCAACACGGTGGGAGATATGCTGTGAGCAGCTTTGGCAGATATTAGCCAATCACGTCGATAAGCTGACCTACCACCTCGCAGGGCGGTTCCTCTAGAGGAGATGCAGCGTAAATTTGGAGAGGAAAGTATTTGGGTCTACAATATCCTCCGAGGTGTCGATCTTAATCCCGGTAAGCACGGCTTGCGTAACTGTCAGTCAGCACCTTTACCTACAACAGCGTCGTACATCCAGTCATCGAGAAGACCGCTACCAAATCGATGTTGGCATCGAAGAATGTGCAACCGTCGATCACTACCCGAGAAGGAGGCTATCACTGGCTCAACATCCTGGCTGGAGAGCTTTATGTCCGGCTAAGGGATGCCCGCGATATCACTGAGGGCCTCTGGCCGAAGACAATAACGTTGACAACGCGGCAGGGTGAGTCTTGATCTAGACAGCGAAGCCGGTTTTTTCTTACCTTTCTCTCTCCTGCTGCAGTTTCAGAGCAGCCAAGAACTCGACAAGCTGCCTTCCCCTATACTCGCAGTCTTTCTACGGAATACATCACAAAATACGCTCGACGTCTTTGGGATGAGGTATCTGAGCCAATGACGAGACAACTTGAAAGCAAATCTGCTGCCATGAGAATCAGTAGCGTAAGTCAGTGATGACATTTTGATTTGCGTTGCATGCTCATTATTTGACTGGACTCGACAGCTGGGATTGTCATTCTCCGGTCTAGAACGTTTGGAAGGCGGGCAGAAGGGTATCGAGGGTTTCTTTAAGGCTGGGATCCCGCTGGCACAGGCACGGAAACGGTCTCGATCACCAATCGCTGCATGTCGACCGTCCTCCAGCAAAGTGACAGGCCTCAGGCGTAAAGTCTCCAGGGAAGTGCTTCCCGCAACGACGCATCAGTCAGTGACACCAGAAATCATCGAACTGTCGGACGACAGTGATAGTGATCCAGACGTAGAGGCACCTCTGAGCTTCTACTGCAAGAAATGCGATAAAACGATCCGTCCGACTCGAAAGCCCGAAATCGAAGAGGAGAAGACGCTGGCAATCGAAGCGGTGCGGCAAGAACACAGTGACTACCACATCGCTCGTGACTTGCATAGAGAAGATATAGCTGGAAACGGGAGACACTCAAACGATTTTACAAATCGACCAGCAAAAAAGAGAAAGGCTGCAATTAAGAAACCCGAGGGTATACGAGCTTTCTTTGTTCCGAAAGAGCCCGCAGCTTCTACATCGAAGCAGAAATGATAAACCAGTGGATGCCAATAACGAACTCGACAACGCATGAAAATCCAGCAATTCGCTGGGTGAACGAATGACTATCATGAATATCAGAAAGATCTCATTGTAGATATATAGGCCAAAAGACTTACGCTTGTTCAGATCATCGAGTCTCCTTCTCCATCAAGGCCCGGGCTAAGAGTCAAACGCCTACGCTTTCTCCTTTCTTTGGCAGGGTTCGAGTGCTTTTCGGTCTAATGAGGGATTCGCCACAGTCATCATCGAGCTGGCAGGAGGAGAAGATAAGAACGACCCACAGAAATATCGCCACCTCCATTCGGTGACGCATGCAAGGCAGATAAGACAACAGCTTGTTCGCCGCACACAATATCGCTGTGCGTCTGGACATCCGACCTAGCAGAGACGTCGATTGAGAGGTCGTGCTCGGCGAGTTTTGGCGGTACTTCAACTTCCAGGTAAGTTGCCAGATCGCAATCAGGCTCGGGGGAGATCGAGATCCGCCTTTTCCTCCTCGGTACTGAGAAGTTGGACGTGTCGGACGGGGTATCTTGCCCGGTGCCGTCGGCGGAACGTCCCGAATCCTCTTTCTCGGTGTCATGTGCTAGTACGCCGGGGACGTCGATAGTCTCTTCAAGAACTACTGCGGCTTTTTCTGCCATGACGCCGTCCAGCAGCGATCGTTCCAGCTTCGCGAACCGTTCGTCGAGCATTGTTTCCATTTCTGGAATGAGCTGAGAGAATTTCTCCTTCAAGGCATCCGTGAAGGCGTTCCCCATTCTTGTCGCCATGTTTCCTGTGTCTGTCGCAACTCTGATCGATACAGCCTCCTGAATAGATTGACTGATCCGAGACACCATTGTCTGCTGCAAAGAGCCAAGCTGTCCAAGCTGGTCGCTGATATTTTTGCTGTAATTCTGAAGTCGATCGAGAACTCGCTCTTGCTTGGCAGTGCAGGTACTCTGACGCTCAAGGTTTTCGCTGATTGATTGGTGGAAACGGTTGAAAGTTTGCGGAACATGGGTGATTGGAGTAAGCAGATTCAGGAGATGGGTCAGAAGAGGATGAAGATTCTGTTGCCGATAATCGATGTCAGCCTCATAGACTAGAATGGACGGAGGTCTTTACCTACCTGGAGGCTCTCTGCGACTTGTCTTCCTTGCCTGGCTTCGGCCGTAAGATTTTGTAGTTCCCTTTCGACTGTGAGCAACCTGGATTGCATTTGGTGACTGACTACCGAGGGAAAATCTTGCTTCATCCCATTGAGTTCAGATGCGATCTTTCCGATAGATTCATGGATTGGTGGAACCACTAGTGAGAACCACAATAAGACACCGCCCGGACTCGACTAAGATCAAGAAGTATGCTCACCTTCTTTGTTGATTTGCACCGAGACTGCCTCAGCCGAGACGCATCGAGCCCTGTCTGCGAGGCTCTCTAGAGCCGATTGAATAGTAGCTGTAGATTCCTGCAGATCGGATACTCTATTCGTCAAACCTGTGAAGATCTTGGTCATCTATACGCCAGTCGGACTCATTGCCCAGTCTTGAAGCTTGCCTGCGATTCCTCCTCTAAGAGCTAGTCCTAGCGCGTTATACATCCCAGCATCCCGCTCTGCATTTTCTCTGCTCTTCTGTCTGCCGGAGGGTAGCCGATCCCCTAAAATCTCAACGCCGACCTGTTGTTTGTCGCCGTGCTTATTGGAAACGATTGCTGCCGAGCGATCAGTCGTAATGGTCGGCATTTTCGGAACAGCGGAACCTCTCAGAAACCTTGTCTTAGAGCTAGGACAAAGATCAGATTCTTGATAGGATGGGTCATGTCAAATCACTTCTACACATATACAAAACAGATTGCTGAGAAGGAAACATTGAAGTTACGCTTTGTGGCTGTTTAGTCTCTCGGTGATAACCGAATCTCCAACAGTCAGACCTGAGGGCAAATTGACAAATGACGTAATATCTGAAACGCGATGAGGAACGGCCAGTTGTTTCCGGCAACCCTGACCGCAATGAAATCGCGCTGCAGCGAAATCTCACTGATACTCATAAGATCATAATATTAAAGATTCCAAAGCTACCTTCGAGGAAATTATACAGCTTGCTCCGAGCGACCGATGCTTTGCTGATTCCTTTCACCTCCATATCAGGACGGCCGGTATCAATTTTTCTGCATACGCGGTCAGTTGTCCCTTATGGATCTTCGGACAATTTCCCAAAGATGGACGCATTCTGTATGACCCAGCCGGGATGTTTGTTACACAGTCTGAGCGAATAATTGTACAGCGTGCTACTAGCGAATCACAATTTGCTGATTCCTTCGTATTCGACGGTTACGTCTGCACCGTGAGGTCGCCGCTCACGTTTTGCGGTCGCCTTCGTCCCGAGCAAGTTCCTCTGTACTTTGTCTTTGCCAGTTTTCAGATTCCTCATAAACTTGTTTTGCATGAGTCCCTTGTGCTGTCGACCCAGGAGTCGGTTATGTTCCATCCATTTCCCAAACGCCGATGTGGGTTCATCATATCCCTCCAGTTCGCCTAGCTCTCGCTCAGCTATCTCGGCGTCTTCGTGTTGTCCTGCTCCACCAGACACCCCACTCGCTTCAGAATCTGTGGTCTCGTCGGCGTCCGTCTCGTGATCATCGTCCTCAGAGCTTGCCCCCTCATCGTTACCGTCGTCCCTATCATTCGAGTGGCCTTGATTGGGATTGCGACCTTTCCATATGTTCTCGACCTGTTTACTGCGGTCTCTGGACCCAAGGAATTCTTCTCGACCGCCTATATCCTGGGCAGTTTGCCATGCCTCATAAACGTGCGCCAGCCTCTTATCACGTTTGGTCAATTTACGATGAGCCCGACTGATTCCCGCGAATAGATTGAATGTGATGTCTAGCATTGGTGATTCACCCTGAGGGTCCGCTTGGCCCTTCATGAGAGCGGATTCTCGATCCAAGGCTAGATCGCATGCCTTGTTGACATCACTAGTGTCGTAGACCGGAATAACCCTGTGACAGGTCGAATTGTCGGGTACGTCTTGGAGACGGAGGCAAGCCATCCCTAGATGAACATCCTTCTTCAATCGCCCACTTCGCCGTACAAAGCGAAAGAGGAGGAAGCAAGAGTGTCGGTATTCGACAGCTATCACCTTGAGAGATTTGCGCTCTTCCAAACGCCAATCCAGTACTTCCGGCCGGAGAGCAGGATCAGCTGTTTGTTCAGCCTCGCTGCTGACAGACGTCACAGATCGCATGGAAGACATCGACGCCCGACCAGATTTTGGCCGATTTCCCAGATCGCCTTGCGCATCGTACGGTAGAACCATCGTGTCCGCATCCGTTTGTATCGTAACCGCGAGTCTATTGGTGGTCCAGCCAGGGGGACGCTTCATGGACAGTCTCTTCAGTCGGATGGTAGCGACCTCGTACGAGCTTATACCTTTTGGCAGCTCAGCGTCCACGGCTTTGAATAGCAACGATATACGGACTATCAGGGATGTGACAAATATCAGTCTCAAAGCCCGGCGCCGCGCAACGCTTTCACCGACTCACGTGATCCCCACCCCAAACCTCCCATGATAGGGTAGGTACGGCTCAATTGACATGCATCACTGAAAGCCGTGGAAAGCTCGATGGAGGTGAGTCCTAGGATAGGATCTATGTGGGGCAAAAAATCAGTATCTAGCAGCACTGATCGAACGTTATGGCGTACCTTGCTCCCGATCGCGCTCGTCTCGTATGACGATGACCAAACGAGCTTTTGACCAATCACGGATGAATCGCTCCCCCGTGGCATTCCAGTAGGGTGAGGGACTAAGCGCCTTGGTACGAGTCCGGAAGACCAAACGGCCATTGAGAATGACTTCAGCATATGCACTTGGCGGCTTCTCAGATTCCCAAGCCATCGAGTCAACGACGCCTTCCAGCGCTACAAATCGGCTTAGTACGGGGATAAACAGCTGCACGGGATTACAGAGCGCTCACCTGGTCGTCCGCCAGCTGCACTGGAGGATCTCTTGTCTGACTGCGACGAGAAGGTCTTGCCTGTACGTGAATACTCCAAGTTTATACACTGCTTCACGGAGAACTGCAAGATGCCACTCCGACGTTCCAGAGTAGGTTTAATCGAGGCTTCCATTGTCTCTCTGGCCCGCTCCCCGGTAAGCCATGCAATACTTTCCAGGCGGCGCTTCCTCCTTTCTGCCTCCCAGGGGAATGGTTCGGGCTTGAGCTGACCCATCAAACTATATATCAGGCCTGGGACCTGGGCTTGCCCTTCTCGGCCCGTGCCTATATCATTGTCTCCACTTTTGGTATGGTCCCACTCTTCCTTACCAATATCGGTTCTCTGCTTGTCATCCTGAGGCATCTTCCACAACGGATAGAATGCATGACTCCAGAATAGGCGACCTTGTGCTGGCATTCCCTGCCGAGTGGGCTTCAACTCGGTAGCTTCCTCCATGAGCTCGTTGCGTTTCTGACGGCCGTTTCCCTTCTCCAACAGATCAGCCAGGTCCACGTCCACCATGCCGATTGCGTCATCGGCTGAGAATCTGTCGGAATCATAGACGACTATCCGGACTCGTTCGCCGCTCTCGATCGCATCAGCTGTAATCAGAACGTAGGCATCTTCTTCCCACCTAGGTTGTAGTGTGTCAACGATGGTTCTGGTACTGAAGACCGGCTTGGACAGCTTCGAGAACGCTATTGTGGCATACGGATCAGAAGAGCCAAACGCAT
>Ga0308160_10007551_pt1 | contig 10783 bp, 9 predicted proteins | sample PhyFR1_FD_201036 | JGI IMG/M metagenome (GOLD analysis project Ga0308160, IMG submission 201036) | Phyllosphere microbial communities from UC Gill Tract Community Farm, Albany, California, United States - DLSLF.R1 | ecosystem: Host-associated > Plants > Phyllosphere > Unclassified | place: USA...
CGTGTCGACGGCGGAGAACCTGGACGCGGCCGACAAGACCGTGGTCTATGACGGCAAGCCGGTGACCATCAAGCTGTAATCATTACGGCGCTTACCAACAGCCGGGTGCCAGCGCGCCCGGCTTTTTTCGTACTGACTTCCATGAAAAATCTCGCCTATTCACTCGCCCTGGCCGCGTTGCTGCACCTGGCGCCGGCTGGCGCTGCCAACCAGATCGCGGCGGATCATCCTAATCTGGCCTACACGGGCCGCATTGACATGGCCGATGCCAAGGCGCCCGTCCTGAGCTGGCCCGGCACGTCAATCGCCGCCAATTTCACCGGGACCTCGCTGGCGATCGTGCTTGACGATCGGGAAGGCAAGAATTTCTTCAACGTGTTCATCGATGGCGATACGGCGCGTCCGGTCATCCTGCAACTGGAAAAGGGCAGCAAGACCTACCTGGTCGCCAATGGCCTGGCGCCGGGCGTGCACCGTTTTCTGCTCACCAAACGCACCGAGGGCGAGGAGGGCGCGACCGTCTTCAAGGGCATCGAGCTCGATGACAAGGCGACGCTGGCGCTGCCGCCCCCACGGCCGACGCGCAGGATCGAATTCTTTGGCGATTCGATCACGAGCGGCATGGGCAATGAAGCGCCCGACGACGGCCGGGACGATCTGGGCAAGGACAAGAACAACTACCAATCGTATGCGTCGATCGCCGCGCGCCAGCTCGGCGCCGAAGCGCACATCACGTCGCAGAGCGGCATCGGCGTGATGATCAGCTGGTTCCCGTTCACGATGCCGGATTTTTATGACCAACTGAATGCCGTCGGCGACAACGACAGCCGCTGGGACTTCAAGCGCTGGACGCCTGACGTCGTCGTCATCAACCTGATGCAGAACGACAGCTGGCTGATCGGGCGCGATCACAAGCTGCAGCCGGAACCGACGGATGCGCAGCGGATCGCAGCGTACCAGGCCTTCGTTGCCCGCGTACGCGCGCTGTATCCCAAAGCGTACATCGTCTGCGCGCTGGGGAGCATGGACGCGACCCGTGCCGGTTCCGTGTGGCCCGGCTACGTCAAGTCGGCGGTCGCGCACCTGCGCGCATCAGGCGACGCGCGCATCGATACGCTGTTCTTCCCGTTCACCGGCTACGGCCAGCATCCGCGCGTCAAACAGCACCAGGCCAATGCGGACTTGCTGACCGCATTCGTGCGAAAAAAACTGGGTTGGACGGGGACCAAATAACGGTGCAGTGTCTGTCATGCGATGAGCGAGAACGTCGCACTCTCGCCAGCGCGGATCGTCGTTTGCAGATGCGTCGTTCCGGCCATGCGGGCCAGCACATGATCGAGGCAGTGGGTTGCAAGGTGGATGCGGGCCAGGTCCGGCTGGAAATGATCCCATAGCACGCTGAATCTGAAGTCGGTATTGCATTCGTCGCTGGTGGCAGTCGCCTGTTGCCCGGCCGATGTCGATGCCTGCACCTCGAATGCCGCATGGAGGCGTGGTCTGGCGCGAATTTCAGCGGCCATGGTGTCGGAGATCGAAAAATCGGTCTGGGTCGATGGCGGCTCGTCAGGGAACAGTTCCTTGAACGTCTTGCCTGCATCGCCCGTCGCGTTATCCTGGTTCAGGTGGATGCGCACGATGTCTCCCGGCTGCAGGGGATGGTCCATCAGCCAGGTCAGATGGCCGCAACTGCCTTCTTCGTAACTGCCGCCCATCGCATCGACGGCCGCTTTCAGTGCCCGGTCGAGCGCCCCATGCACGGATACATCCATGACGCGCATTGATGTCAGGTTGATTGTCGTGATATGCACGTTATTGACGTCAACAGCAATAAGGGGCATGGCGCTGGTTAATTGATGAGGTAATCAACTCTAGCACGAGAAGCCGGCACGATTCGAGTCTGCGGACCGATGTCGGATTACACAGAACGCGAAGACTGCACCAGCCCAGTGAAAAACCGCGGCAGCATCTAACGCAATAGTTGGGTTCAACGAAAGCAATTTTTTGCGACAAGGACCATGTCTGCGTACACTTGTCGAAAGGCCGCTATCGGGCCATTTGCGGTCATTGATCAGAGCTACCGAAGCCATGATTTATGAACCGTTAGATTCAATTGTTGATGCGGGGCGAAAAGAAAGAGCTTAGGCTATTTCACAACCGGGGAACTAACTTGACGATGTGCAGCGCTTAATTTTTTTGGGGACCACCATGTGGATTTTGCTATTGTTTATCGGGGTGTTTGGCGCGGTCTACCTAGCTGCGCACCTTGTTGGTCGCGCGTGCCCTGCATTGGGTAATTTATTGCACAGCCAGAAGTCGTGGGTAAGCTTCTTCGTCTTCGTGTTGGCATGCTGGAAGCTCACAGGCGATTTGCAAGGTGATACTAAAGGCCTTCCACTTGGATTGTTCATCGTTGCGCTGGGCATCAGCTTTCTAGACAAGAAAAAGCGTTTCTGACCAAAAGGACGCATTGGCCATGCAGTTTGCTCCTAGCGTCTCCAGCGTCACGAGTTTCCAGCCCGTCCCCGATCGCCGGAAGGTGGACGCGTACTTATTGATGATCGCCCGCACCTAACGGGGATCCTACCTGTCGTCAAGTATGGAATACCGTGGAAGTACCTGCTGCGCGAATTCGACTGCGGCAGCGGCATGACATGCTACTGTCGCCTTTACGAATGCACGCTAGCTGGCGTTAGCGCGTTCACAAGGGATCCAGCGAAATCTCCGAAAGCATGACCGTATAGGTATGCAGTCGATATACTTTCTAGAAGAATTTCGCTGAACCCTCATAGAAATTTAGTACGATGATGTAAAATTTGCGGAGTGCAACTGACTCAGTGGGGGGGGGTAGATAGCCGGAGATTATGGCTACCTGCCGACCAATTCGCATAAGCTAGATCTGCTCACCTGTAAGAGTGTTTCGTCAGGTTGATCCAACCTGCTGTTGTATTAGCTAGACGGACACAATAGCTAGAATTATCAAATATCGGCTGCTGGAGAGGCTCGGTTCTCCGCAACTTCATTTTAACCTGCAACACACGCTGTCGCTGGCGCTCATCTGAAATCATGGGATTTATCAAAGGCACCATCAAATTTATCAGCAACGTTGCAACCTTTGGAGGCGCATATCGGCTGGAGGAGGCAAAGGCAGCTTACCAGATGAGCTATTCCGAACATGAAAAGCTTTGCAAGGAAACCCAGGGTTTCAAGAAGGAGATTGATACCAACGTCTGCGCAATTGGTGCGTCAATCACCGCGATCCGCCCTCTGTTGATAAAATGCGGAAAAATTTTGAAGACGACACATAACGCGAACAGCATAGAATTCACCTATACCGTCAAAACCAACAGCAGCGTTGAAAAATTCCACAGTGATTTCAATGCCGCGATTGGCATCGGAGCGGGAACAGCCGCCGGCGGCTCGCTCGCCGTTGGTTCGTGGGCGCTTGTCGGTGCCCTCGGGTCGGCCGGAACTGGCGCCGCTATCTCCGGACTGTCAGGTGCGGCAGCCACCAACGCAACACTGGCCTGGCTGGGCGGCGGGACTCTGGCTGCGGGTGGGGCAGGTATAAGTGGAGGCATGGCAGTGCTGGGAGGAATAGTCGCAGTTCCACTTATTGTCATCGCGAGCTACAGCACCCACAAAAAAGCGAATGAAATCCACGAAGAAACGGTCAAGCTCGACCGAGTCATCGGTGAGCAGAAAAAACATCTACTTGCCCTGCCGGATGTGCTACACATAACCCACCAGAAAAAGCTTGAAATCACTCGGAGCTGCGATGACTTCAGCACTACAGCCACGAGGCTCCTCAAGGTTATCCGCCCATTTGGGGTTTTAAGTCTGCTAAAACAGAAAATCTTGAAACTGCTGCGCCGTGAACCCCTGACACCATCTCAGACTGAAGCGTTCGACCAGCTGAGCCAACAGGTAGCCGGGTTTGTCGGCGCATTCCAGCATAACGCCGCACAGACCGGCCATGTACAGACGCTGCTGCGAACTTAACAGGCGCCTGCCGGCATGTCCCTGCTACGGTCTGCAGAGAGTGACGCTACATTTTTTTTGCGTCTTCATAGAAATAGCCGGGATCAGGTCTGACATTTGGGCACGGACTCTTCCCTAGTACGTTTGACAAGGTATCCGTCAACAGACTTCTTGTTAAGCTCGTGTCCGAATGTCAGACCTGACCCCGCTGGTGAGACCTGAGCCCGCTGGTGCTGTTCTTTCCACGCAGACCTCGTCACGGCGTCATCGGCCACAGGATGGGATGGAATAAGACCGCGCATCGCGGTGCAAGCGTGCCGTAGCGGCCAGTACAACATGCTAATATGACCACGTTTAATGGGATGTGGGTAGACATGTGCGTCCCATCCTGTATCTCTTTACATGGTCGTGGAATGGCAAACGTCAAGGCTCTCGAATCGCAGTATGCAGTGGCGCCAGGTGTGGCGGGGCAGCCCGAAGGGTGCGTCCGTCCGCCGGTCCGGCTGTAACCGGGTGGACGCCACCGTCACGCAAGAGCGCCTGCTTCAGGTCCTCGACGTCGTATCCACCCTGGCGGGCCTCGACAATGTCGACGATCTGGTGCAGCTGTCGCTGAACCGCCTTCCCCGGATTCTGCCGCTCGACCCATCCGCGCTGTCCTTGATCGTTCACAGGCTGGTCCAGCCTGACCAGGACGCGCCATCTGCGCAGCAGATCGAGCAGGCCCTGTGCACCGGCGCTACCCCGCACAAGCGCGCATTCACGCCGCACGAACGCGAACTGCTGCACCACGTCTGCGTCGCCATGGGCGCGGCCCTGGCACGCATTGGCCAGGCGCGCGCTGGCAACGCCTTGCGTGAACGAGTCGCAAAACTTGAACAGCGCTGCGCCCCGCGCGCCCTGGCGCCGGACCGTGCCTGGGCCGTGAGTCTGGAGCCGCTGTGCATCATCGATGCCAACGGCTATGTCGAGCTAGCCAATCCGGCGTGGCAGACTGTGCTCGGCTGGACCGAAGCCCAGGTGTGCAGCCAGCCATTCACGGCGTTCGTGCACCGCGATGACCTCGCGGCGACGCAGGCAGCCTGGATCAAGGCAAGTGAGCAGGGACAGGCAGTCGTGCGTTTCGAAAACCGTTACCGCACGAGTGGCGGGGTCTGGCGCTGGCTGTCGTGGGTGGCCGTGCCGGAGGACGGCAAGGTGTATTGCGCGGCGCGCGATGTCACCGACGAAAAGCTGCAGCGCGAAGCGTTGATACTTCGCACGCGCGAACGTGACGTGCTTGCAGCAGTATTCCAGGCCACCGATCTGCTGTTGCAGGTGATCGATGCAGACTACCGCTTCCTGGCGATCAACCAGGCCAGCGTCGATGACTACTGGCGCCTGTTCCAGCGCCGCGTCGCAGTAGGCGATCGTCTGACCGACGTTCTGGCCGACCGGCCAGAACAGTTACAGGCAGCCCTGGCGCTGTGGGACCGCGCGCTGGGTGGCGAGGCGTTCTCGCTGCAGCAGACATCCGGCCAGGCCCCGCCCGAACAGCGCACCTGTGAAATGCGCTTCGAGATTTTGCGCGACCACGACGGCAAGCAGATCGGCGCCTTCTTGACGTCACTGGACGTGACCGAGTGGCATATGCAGCAGCAAGCGCTGGTGGAAACCCAGGAGGCGCTGCGGCAGTCCCAGAAGCTCGAAGCGATCGGTCAGCTCACGGGCGGTGTGGCGCACGACTTCAACAACGTCCTGGCAGTGATCAAGTCGAGCATCGAGCTGCTGCGCCGGGTACAGCTTGGCGACGAGCGCCGCCAGCGCTTCATGGACTCGATTTCCAGCGCGGTCACGCGCGGCGCCCGCCTGACCGGTCAGCTGCTTGCCTTTGCACGCCGGCAGGCTCTGCAGCCGGCCGTGTTCGACGTCGGGAACAGCACGCGTGCGATCGGGGAAATGATCGGGAGCCTGACCGGCGTCGGGGTCGAGGTGGTGCTCGACTTGCCCGACCAGGCCTGTTTCGTCAATGCGGACCAGAGCCAGTTCGATACTGCGCTGGTCAATCTCGCCGTCAATGCGCGCGACGCGATGCAGTCGCGCGGAACGCTGTCGGTCAAGGTCGAATCGGTCGACGGCCTGCCGCAGCACGGCCTGCAGCCGGCAATCGGCGGCACGTTTGTGGCCGTGTCGTTGCACGACACCGGCGCTGGCATCGCGCCGGAAAATCTTGAAAAGATTTTCGAGCCGTTTTTCACGACCAAGGGCGTGGGCCACGGCACCGGCCTGGGGCTGTCACAGGTGTTCGGCTTTGCGCGCCAGTCAGGCGGCGATGTGCGGGTCGCGAGTACGCCAGGCGCAGGCACGACCTTCACGCTATACCTGCCGTGTGCGCCGCAACCGCTTGCTGGCGGCAGCACGCCGAGCGTCCAGCACACGCTGCCCGGCGGCGGGGGCCTGCGCATCCTGGCGGTCGAGGACAATCCCGAATTGCGCGCGATGGTCGAGAGTTCACTGCATGAACTTGGCTACGCAACGACTATCGTGACCAGTGCGGAGCAGGCGCTGGCATTGCTGCGCGATGATCCCGAACCTTACGCGGCCGTGTTTTCCGATGTTGTTCTGCCAGGCATGACCGGGATCGACCTGGGGCGCGCACTGGCACGCCTGCAGATCGACATTCCCGTCGTGCTCACCAGTGGTTACAGCCACGTGCTGGCGCAGGAATCGGACCACGGATTCCTGCTGCTGCCCAAGCCCTACGCCCTGGACGATCTTGCGCGTCTTCTCCATGAGGCCGTGCTCCGGCGCGACCGCGCTGCAAGCGTTGCCAAGGTCAGTACGACGCATGCCATGACCCTCGTCGAAACCGTCTTTGGCCAGCCGGCACGCGCGCCCGACGAAGGGGTCGAGCGCGTACGGCTGGCGGAGCTGGCAGCCCTGCACATCATGGATACCGAAGAAGAAGCGGCCTATGACGAGCTGACGCACCTGGCCAGCGCGTTCTGCCAGACGCCGATCGCGCTGGTCTCGCTGGTCGACGACGAGCGTCAATGGTTCAAGGCGCGCGTGGGACTGCAGGCCCGTGAAACACCGCGCGAACACGCGTTCTGCGCCTACGCGATCGAGCAGCCGGAGCAGATCATGCAGGTCGTCGACGCGACACTTGATGCACGCTTTGTCGGCAATCCCCTGGTGACGGGCGATCCCGGCATCCGTTTTTATGCCGGCGCGCCGCTGGTGACGTCAACCGGTCAGGCACTGGGTACGCTGTGCGTGATCGATACCGAACCGCGCAAGCTGACCGTCCATCAGCTTGACGCGCTGCGCCTGCTTGCGGCGAGCGTCATCGAGCGTCTCGAGGCCCGGCGCGTGGCGCTGAACCTCGGGGCGCCACGCGACAGCGAGCCCTAACGCTTCGCGTCGAGTTGCAGCAGGTAGACATCGTTCTCGCGCAGAGGTAATGCGGTGGCAAACACGCCATCGCGCTCGACCGTCACCGCCTGCTGCTTCAACGGTTTCCCGGTCGCCGTCGCCTTCAATGCAGCGACCTGCGGACGCGTCAGCTGCTTGGGCGAGCCCATGCCGATATACGCAGTGAACGCATCGTTCTGCTTGTAGCCGACCTGCGAGACCGTCATCGTGTAAGCGCCTGGCTTCAGGCCGCGCATCGCCACCTTGACCTGACCTTTCGATTTCGGTGGAAGGTCCTTGATGAAGTACTGCTGGTTGTTGATCCCCGCCGGCAGCGTGTGCGAGTAATCCCATAGCAGCACCTGCGCGTTGCCCTTGTCGTCGAGCGTCGCCGTCGAATCCTGGTCGGCGTTCTTCAGCTCACGATCGCCCAGCTGGTTGAGGAACTGGTAGGCAAAATAGGCCGGCTTCTTGATCCCCTGTGTATTCATCAAACCGAACCCGCCGTGGAAGGCTTCGAAGCGCGGCCCGGCTTCTTCGAAGATGTCGGTAAACACCCAGTACGACATCGACTGCACGGCGCCAGTGCTCTGCTTGAGTTTTCTCAGGATGTAGGCCGGCTGGTGGTAGCTGTCGTGGGTCGGATCGGACGGCGTGTACGACGAGCTCCATTCGGTATAGTGCAGCTCGAGCTTCGGCATGGCCGACGCGTCAATCTCCTTGCGGTTCTTGAGCACGTCGTGGGTCACGGCCATCGGGTCGGGGCTCAGGACCGTGCCGGTGGTCCCAAATTCGTCAAGGAAGCCCTGGTTCACGCCGTACGAGTGGGTCGAGACGAAGTCGAGCGGCACACTGTTCTTGCTGGCGTACCCGATCATCTCGGGGATCCAGGCAGCGCCCGCAGTGGCCGGGCCGCCCACGCGGTACGACGCGTCGACGCTTTTCACGGCGCGCGCGGCGTGCGCATACAGCTTGAAGTACTCGTCCTGCGAGCCGGCCCAGAAGCCGTCCAGGTTCGGCTCGTTCCAGACTTCGAAGTACCAGCTTGCCACTTCGGCCTTGCCATAGCGCTCGGTCCAGTGCTCGGTCAGTGCCTTGACCAGGCGTTCCCACTGGGCGTAGTCGCGCGGTGGCGTGACATTACCGCGCCACCAGAAGATGGTTTTGGAGCCACTGGCCATCGCAGATGGCATGAAGCCCAGTTCCACGAACGGCTTGATGCCGACGCTCTGCAGGTAGTCGAACAGGGCGTCGACGTACTGAAAGTTGTACTGCTCTTTGCCCTGCGGGTCGATGCGGAACACGGCCATGTCGTCGCTCAGCAACCCGTGCATGCGGATGTAGCGAAAGCCGGTGTCCTTGCGCAGTTCGGCCAGCTGCTGCTGCCAGTCGGCGCGCAAGCCTTCGTTGGCACGGCCGGCGCCGACCGACAGGTTGAACATGCGATCGAGCTGGCCCTTGACCTGGGTGACGTCGACGTCGATGACACGTTGCTGTGCATGGGCCACGGCTGGCAGCGCAAGCAGCGTCGCCAGCGTCATGGTGGTAATCGTGTGCTTCATGGGGTCTTTTCTCCAGATGTGGGCGAGGGGCAGATGGGCGTGCGATGCGCTTGCGCCCGAAATGCCTTCGGCGTGCAGCCATAATCGAGTTTGAACAGCTTGTTGAAGTACGAGACGTGGTTGTAGCCGACCGTATAGGCGATGTCGGTGATGCTGGCCGAATCGCGTTCGGCCAGCAGGCGCGCTGCTTCGGTCAGGCGCAACCGGTTCAGGTAACCGGTGAACGTACAACCCAGCTCGGCCTTGAGCACGTCGTTGACCTTGTTGCGGTTCACGCCAGCGCCATGCGCAACCGCACCCAGCTCCAGATCCGCTTCCGCGAAACGGCTCGCGATAGCGTGCAGGATCGCGGATTTTTCACGGTCCCGATGCGGGTCAAGCGAGCGCTGCTGGCAGGCCAAGAGTGGTCAGTCTTTCAGTCGATGGTCGAGCAGGTCCGCAATCAGCGCGCGCCAGCGGCAAACTCGCGCGCGGGCAGGCGCACCGTCACCGTCGCTACCGGCGCATCGGCCGCCGTCGACAGGATCACCCGGTAGTCGCCGGCGGCGATCTTCCAGCGGTTGCTGGCGCCATCGAACACCGCCAGCGTGCGCGGATCGATCGTCACCTCACTGGTGCGGTTAGCGCCGGCGTCCAGTGCCAGCTTGTCCCAGCCACCGAGGCGTTTCGGCGCTTCCCAGCCAGCACCGACTTTCGACACGTACACCTGCGGCACCGCCTTGCCGGCGCGCGCGCCGCTGTTGGCCACGTTGAAGCGCACGCGGATGCTGCCGTTTGTCGCGTCGGCCTTCAGGTTCGTGTAGGTGAAGCTGGTGTACGACAGGCCGTGACCGAATGCGAACAGCGGCTTGTGGCCTTTCAGGTCGAACCACTTGTAGCCGACGGCGGCGCCTTCGATGTCGTAGTCGACGTCAAAGCGCGTGTCCTTCGGCAGGTCGATGCCATCGATTTTTGGTCGCGGTAGTTGGTTCTCGGCCAGCGGGAAGGTCTGCGGCAGGCGGCCCGACGCATCGACTTCGCCCGTCAGCACGCGCGCGATGGCTTCGGCGCCGTTCGTGCCCGGATACCAGGCCTCCACCACGCCGGCCACATCGTTCACCCATGGCATGGTGACTGGCGTGCCCGTTTGCAGCACGACGACGGTGCGGGCATTGGCCTTGGCCACCGCTGCGATCAGCGCATCCTGGTTGTTCGGCAGCGCCAGCGTCGGCACGTCGGCCGCTTCGGACGTCCACTGCGTCGCGAACACCAGCACCACGTCGGCACCCGCTGCGACTTTCGCGGCTGCAGCGGCGTCCTTGCCATCGTGCCAGCTGATTTTGGCCTTGGTGCGTGCCGCCAGCGCCTTCATCGGCGAGCCTGGCAGGTAGACCATCGGGCCTGGCCAGGCGGCCGGGCCTTCGTTCGGTACAGCCATGCCGCCGCGCGGGTAGACCTGCGCCGAGCCACCGCCCGAGAGCACGCCCTTGTTGGCGTGGCCGCCGATGATTGCGATGCGCTGCACGTCCTTCGCCAGCGGCAGCACGTTGTCCTTGTTCTTGAGCAGGACGATCGCTTCTTCGGCATCAAGCTGCGAAATCTTGCCGTGCGCCGTGTAGTCGATGTCCTTGGCCTGGACCTTGACCGGATGATCCAGCGCGCCGTGCGCGCCCAGCGCCCACAGGATGCGGGCCACCATGTCGTCCAGACGGGCCTGCGGCACGTGGCCGTTTTCAACGGCTTCCTTCAGCGCGCCGTCAAAGTAGGGCGACTTGTCGAACGGGTAGCCGGATTGCTGGTCCAGGCCCGCCAGCGCAGCCGGAATCGTCGAGTGAGCCGCGCCCCAGTCGGACATCACGTAGCCCTTGTAG
>Ga0308160_10007552_pt1 | contig 10782 bp, 16 predicted proteins | sample PhyFR1_FD_201036 | JGI IMG/M metagenome (GOLD analysis project Ga0308160, IMG submission 201036) | Phyllosphere microbial communities from UC Gill Tract Community Farm, Albany, California, United States - DLSLF.R1 | ecosystem: Host-associated > Plants > Phyllosphere > Unclassified | place: USA...
GCCAATCTCCCTACTCGTCCTGGGCATCCAATAAGATTGTGGCAACAGATCGCCCCATCCCATAATCACTCCCCTTCATCAAGAGCTAGGAACAAACGTTTTCGAAATCGTTCCAACGGTATCAGTCAGATTGAACCAAAGTTCCTTTGTTCCAACTGCAATCTTCCCCTACTGTATGCTGATCTCTGCATACCACACGGGATGACAAGTACCATATAATACCCAGGAGACGTGATACAAATGCCTCATCCCGCACCTCCTAGTTATTTAATTCAAGTTCCTCAATATGTGAGCTTCATGTTGGCTCGACGATAGGCATATCCCTTGACTAATCACATATGCAGAACACGATAAACAATGTGCACTACTGCACTATTCCTTATTCTCGCTGGTCGAGTTACTTTTGTCCAAGCTCATGGGTTCGTCAAGACATGGTCGGTTGATGGCGTCTCTCAACCTGGATACACGCCTTCCAATCCGGCCGCACCCGAGAACGAAAACACTGCCGAACGAGCCACCGATAACAAGGACAATGGTAGGTACATATCAATCTCGGTGACTGATATCCAGGATTTGCCGACTATACTTCCCCAATCGTTGCCTGTGGAGGAGTAGCAACTGATGCCAAAGTGCCATCTTGGCCGTTGAAGGCGGGAAGTACCGTGACTGCGTTCTGGGATCAGTGGCCCGGCCATCCCGGTCAGCCAAGATTGTTGAATGCTAGCAGGTAGCTGACAATTCAGGCCCTGTCCAGGAATATATGGCACTCTGCGGAACCACTTGCCAAGGTGTCGAAGCCGCTTCTCTTGATTGGTTCAAGATCTCATCCAAATCCTGGATGGGTACTGAGTGGGCATCCGATGTGATTAGCAAAGCCCCAGAACACGATTGGTCGTTCGATATTCCAGCCGATCTTGCCCCGGGGTAAATCTCTATTGATTAGTAACAATCCACATCTATGCTTACCAATTAGGGCCTACCTTGTGAGGCACGAAATCATCGCTATGCACAGCGCTGGTACTCCACAAGTCTATCCTGTCTGCTTTCAAGCGGAGTTGAGCGGGTCAGGATCAGCCAAGCCATCTGATACCACCACATTCCCTGCCGCTTATGATCTCAACGACATGTTCAAGACGTACGTCGTATCTGATGTCTCCCTCGACCATACCTCTTTCATCCCACCTGGACCTGCGGTATACGGCAGCGGAGGCAGCAGTGGTAGCGCCTCCGAAGATTCCGCTCCAGCAGCCGTGAATGGTACCGATGCATCCTCCGATGTGGCTTCTGCCCCGGAGCCAAGTCAACAGTCATCAGCTGCGACTTCCCCGGCGGCATCACCGAAGGCAGCGAGCACTGGAGACAACGGAGGAACAGGGGAGAAGAGTGGAATGACCAGTGCGAATGGAGTCAATGGAGCGAGTACCGTCTCCAGTAGCAGCGACAAGGCTACCGGGTCCGCGAAACCCGCTTCGAGTGAGTCGGCGGTTTTGGGTCGCTCGATGATATGGCTGATTTCCCCAGGTCAGGCAGGTGCTGAGTCCACTGCCGTATCTGCCGAGTCGACCGGCAGCTCGGGCGATTGTATGGCTCAGATGGTAGTTTGTTTTGTTTCTTGGAAGCGGTAGAGGCTGACTGATCGTAGAACGAGTGTAAAGATAAGGTCAACAAGTCCGGCGCTGCGCCCGACGTTGTATCGGTGCGTGACCTATTTCACCATCTTGTTCTGTGATCTGACTGTTCTAGGCGGGGTTGGCGGCTTGCGACGCCGAGCATAAATGTTAGATCGTTGCTCAAATTCGGACATCGCAGGACGATGGTAGCGAGCTTCGACATTGGGAGTCAGATTAAGTAGAAGGATCGATATTAGTAGCCTGTGTCTCCAGTACCCAGTACACGTTATGGATACATACCATTCAGTCTCGCCCTCATACAACATACGTCTTGGTCTCTCCCAAAGCGCAGACCCCGAAGTCTTCCTCAGAAATACCCATCACCTCTCTCGCCTCGGCAAGCTTCTTGGGAGGCTCATCGACGGGGTCGAACGCCATCTTCCATGTTCCCCAGTGCATTCCAATAGCCTTCTTGGCGTTCTGTCATCAGCTAAGGACTCAATATGGAGAGCAGAGACTCACGAGATCCTTGAACATCCTGACGGCGTCGATAGGTGCGTTGTGAATAGGCGACATCTGGAATCGGGGAGCATACGCGCCAATGGGAATGAGAGCGAGATCGAAAGGTCCGAGCCGTTTGCCTATCTCCTTGAACGCGGGACAGACGGGCAGAGATGTGTCGAGCTTATGATCCTCTTTGTCGGTAGAGCAGTAACCTGTATGTCAGCATTATCATGGGCAGATGGAGATCGTCTTACCGGTATCTCCTCCAAACCATACCTAGATGTCAGCTCAGACTTGTCAAGATGTAGCCGATGGACTCACGGATCCCTTTGTCTTGCCAGTCTCGTCCAATCCTTGAATGGTCCACGATGACCAAAGAGCATGGTTCTTGTCAAATGGCGTTCTTGCGCAAAAGTGCTGACATGGTGCTGTATTTCAGCATGAACTCTATTAGAAGAGGGGACGACCTACTGCATGTCACCCTAGCTTTCCCCTTCCCTTCCACCTCAATAATCCTCTCATCCCACCAATCCATCTCAATAATACGATCTGATGGAACGGTACCCTTGAGTGTATGACTGTTGGCGAGGGGGATGAAGAGATAAGGTGGTCGGTCAGAGTGCTTGGTGTAGATGTCTTTGAGGGTGGGAAGATCACAGTGGTCATAGTGGTTGTGTGAGATAAGCTGCTGGTCAGCTAGGCATATGTCGAGAGCAGAGGCTTGATCTTACTACTACATCCAGTTCTGGGAGCTCGGATATCTTGGCTGGTGGTGCTGTTCATCAGGTCTCGTTGCGAGAGCATGAGAAAAAGAGAGCTCACGAGTGATCCTTGGGGCAGGTCCGACCGTCTGCGAAGGACTACATCGCTGCGAGAACACCGGGTCGCAGAGAAAGGTCAAACCCCTTGAAGCTCCTTGTTTCGAGCTTGATGGTAGTTCCAGCAGAAAGGCAGCGTGTCCAAGCCATGTCGACTTGAGTAGGTCACTACCTGTTGCTGAGAACGAAGGCTTGACGGCGGGGATGACGGATGGATCAACTGCTGGGCCCGGAAATGCGAGCTGAGCGGTCAGTCCCTACTCTGTGAGCCTCGAACGTCGTGGAGCTTTCACGCACCTTGGCGACGAACTGAGGGCGTCAGCAATGCTACACAGATGACAAGGAGGAACTTACTGATGCCATTGACCAGAATGACTATCACGTCAGCACTCGGACGCGTCTCCTCCTTCAACACGTTAATCACTCACTCGATCCTGAAAAGAAGGCCAGGGGTTCTTGAAACTTTTGCCTGATACATCCACCCAATGAGCACCCCGCACTGCCTTCTCTCCATCCCTAGGATTGACGATCGTGGGCGACGGCGTCATTAAGTGGAGAAAAGGGTAAGGAAGTAGAAGGTTGAAGTGAGAAGGTGATTGCTGTCGAAGCAAGTAATCGTCCTTTGGCCGGTCATCGGTCATCGGTCATCGCCGAGGGGGGGGGATGTAAGCAGTGCTTTATGCATCTCTGCCAACTACTGTTCATATGGGCATGGTGTCCGGGATTCGAGAGGGACGTGATGTTAGGTGTAGTGCATAGTGTGACAAGCAACAAGCAATGGATCCGACGCGTTTGTGTGTCCTCGCGTCGTCTCTCGTCAATAGTCCCTATAGCTGCTGAAGAAGACTATGCTCGAGACGGGCAGTTCCAGCACCTGCTCCCTGCACTCAATCCCCATTGCCTTTCTTTCCTTCCAGGCAGTGAAGGCTTGGGTCAAGCATTGTATGATGAGGTCCATGCCTTGTCTGGATATACTATAGCCCAGTGATCTGCAATCTAATCTTAGGTCGTGATCTAACCTGGCTGATACTCAATCATGATGAACCCGTTCTTCTAGGTATGTATGAAGCATTTTAGCTACTTCCTCCATCCCCAAGCCGTTCGGATGCCATGGGGTGGAACCTCCAAACATCATTCCCAGGCTGTATCCCGTGACCCACGGCTCATGGCTACCGACCCCATGATTCATACTGCGCTCGGCCACCGGAAGGACGCTGCATCGATCTTGACCTTCCGCTGCTTTGGCGAAGACCCTTTGAAGCATCGCTGCTCTCTGCTGAGCTGCCCCAGCTTGCCCTGTATTCAGCGGGCCGTCGATATCGGGACGGTAGTCGGTGCCGATTAAAGTGAGGTATTCGACCAGGATAATCTGCGCCTTGGGTGCTCGATGTCGGACTTGCGCTAGCACATCACGAAAACGAGTTACAAGTTTTGCTTCGTCTATGACATTGTCTCGGATTCGTCCTTGATATAATTGAGCCAGAGGCCAAGTAAGCCAGCTCGCAGCCGCAGACTCCAGCGCTATCCGTCCCACGTAAGCCATGTCGTTACCCCCAGAAGTGATCGTGATGATATCGGCATCGGCCGGTAAACCCTCAATCTGAGGCGGAAGCGAGCCCTGAGGTTCCTCGGTAATGTTGAGTAAGGTGGATCCGCCAGAAGTGAGATCAATCAGATCTGCCCCAAGGCGCTTGGCTAACAAGGAAGCATAGTTCCGTTCGGAGCGCATCGCTTCGGTGTTCTTGTAGGGCTTGAGGCCGGGGCCAGACGCAAAGGAGGAACCGAGCGCGACGAGCTTCAATCTCATTATTGTGAGAGTCTGTCGGCGGATAAGCGGTCGAAATGGTATTGGACGATGTTATGGCTGTTTCCACGAGCAAAGTGCAAAAAGCACGAGATGCGGCGAAATGGTGAGTGAGAGGTGAAGAATGTTGTGTGCGTACGTCGGTGCTTTGTTATAGCCGGTACCTTCCCAGTCTCGGCTTCCTCCGTGTTACGAATGAGCCCCATATCGTCTCGTAAGTGCCCGACTCTACCTTTGTAGATTCATTTTAAGTGCATCTTGAAGCCTGTACTTACTCGATGCGTTTTCTTAAAGGCAGCGCTTGGGATATCATCAGTCGCAAGGGTTCATCAACTCCTGCTACCCTCCAGAACTCATTCCAGATGATCTATTCGGATGCAGCCACTCCGTTTCAAGATCTGGAGACCCTCAAGACTGTTCACGCCCAATAAGCCAGATGCATGCTACAATTGCAAACACGCGAGGAAGAGACATGTGCCTCTTCTCTGTTGCAGCTAGCATGCATCAGTCTACGGCTTATATGGATGTACCTTGGCCCAGTGGTCCGCTATCTCTTCTCGGGTTGCAAACCAGACTCCGTCATGTTTCTTGGCGTGTTCAATAAACTTCCTCAAGCCTGCCAAACGTCCTGGTCGACCCACCAGCCGGGCATGTAGACCGATCGACATCATCTTTGGCGATCCGGCTTTGCCCTCGTGATATAACTCGTCAAATGCCCCAATCAGATAAGAAGCAAAGTTATCGGGCGAGAGGAATGAATTGTCCGACCCATCTTTGTAGTCGTTTGTGTCGAGACTGAGGTGAGTTGAATACCCAAAGATCGGACTTACGCATAAGGTACCACCAGCAGCCCTTGTTCTTTTGCGTGAGGGCTTTCAATCCAATGCGGCAGGTCATCACTGTAGTCGTCCGAGTAGTACTTTAACGGAAGACCTTCTTCCGCGAATGTCTTGACGACGAGGGCTCGAGATCGGACACCAGCTTTGCTCTGGACCATTCCGTAGTACCATCCTACCGGAGGCTTCCCAGTGATATCGCGTATGGCTGGGATATCAGCATTCGTTCAGTGATGGGCTTACCATTGATTGCCTTTTTGACATTCTCTACCTCCTCTTCAGGAGTCCAGCCGCTTCTGTCCACCCATCGCCAGCCGTGACTATCGTCAGGGAGCATATCATTTGTAGACAAACGCAACTCACCTGGCGACTTCATGCCCTTCCTTGACCATCCATTCGCCTACTTGGGGGTTCTGTAACAATGCCTGCCCAACCATGTAGCTCGTACATTTGATCCCGTACTCCTTTAAGAGTCTCAGTATCCTCCAAACACCTGCTCGAGATCCGTACTGACGTCTCAGTATCATCCTATCAAGCACAACTTACCTCGTATAGTGATTCAATGTTCACGTTACGCGTTCCCTCTAGAGTTTGACAGCTCGGACCCAGCTCACTGGCAAGCTTTTCCGACCCAGTATCACCGTTTACGATTGTACTCTCCGAACCCTCTTCTGCCAGTAAGCCTCTCACCGCAAAAAGCGCGTACCGTAATTAAGCACAATCTGTATCGCAATCTTTGCACCGCCAGGCCATTTTGGGCTACCTGATCAATCTGCCAGCTGATTGAGGCCTGATTGAACTCACTCTGGAGTGTTTGGCCCATATCCCACCAAGTCTCGAGGTCCGTAGTCGTCCATGATGTACTGATGACGATACTCCCGATCTGTGTTGATGGCATATATAGGTTGCGGACGTTGCCGATACCCGAACGATCCCTGAGCCTAGTATGTTGAAACCCTTCGGATCAACGCGCCAATGCATGCACCAAATTACCTCAACCGGGAACTCTGCGTTTAACCTCTGTTTGTATTTGCTTTCCCTATTCGCCTTTCTAGGCAGTTTTGGGGTACGCAGATAAAGATAACACGCGTTATCCATGGCTCTTCTTGGCCGCCAGTCATCCACCCGTCATTCCTCAATCAGTGTGTCATCCATCATCCAGTAAGCAGTTACCTTGCGCCGGCAAAGAATACCCAGGCCGCATTGCCTACATCATCTATCATTGCACTTGGCCGCGTCACCTCCGCTGCACGGAACCCGCAGTGTGGGACATGAGTATTGAGTGTAATCCTATTCTTGGGCTTCCCAAGTATCGCTTTCCCTTTTTCGTATCCCTGCAAAGAGGGCACTGACCAATTCTGGAAGATATTCCGATATCTCTAGATGAGAATCCAGACTAGTCAATTCAAGAGTACCCAGCTGCATCGCGCAGATCTAGCTGTACGCGAAGTATGGCCAATTTAGATTCAGCCAGCAACATACACATGTCAGAAATCTCGTCTGGAACCAAAGCTCCGGCCGTCAGCTCAGCAAGAGCGAGACCGGACGTATGAATAGAGTAAGTTAATGTATTCATAGCGTGTGGGGCATTCAAGCCAGAGAAGGTACTGGTGTCGCTGTTTACCTCGGCTTGTGACGGATCTCTGCACAGCTTAGCCCTGCAGAACAAAAGTAAATCTCTTCTTGCGCATTAATAGCTCCCCCAAACCTGGCCGGTATACGTTGTGATTCGGTCACACCCCGCAAGAAGCTGTCGATGTCCGCACGGCCCTTAGACGTGTTGGGGCCGACGACATGTTTTGAAATGAACAATTGGAGAGGACGATAGGATGGAAATAGAACGCGCGGATGGACCTCGGAGTTTCTTTGGGGTTAGAAAGGTCATTGGTCCCATCTTTCACCACATACGCGCAAATAGCACTGGGCGAATCATGCCTCTCGGCCCGAACCAAGCTGTATGCTCGACGTATAGTTAGTCGCCTTACAATACAGCGCCGGGGCCGAGAAGTACGTACTGGTCGGCCGAGACCAAGCGTTTCAAATAACGGGGATTTGTCGAATGAGTTAGGTGTGCCAGGTTATCATTATGAACGCCCCCTCCGTCGTTCTCCTCCCCTCCACATGCGGACAGGTCTGGCACCGAGCAGTTGGGCTCCAAATGTGTCAACCCGGGGCATCACGGGGATTCGTCGGGTGTATTGGCGATCCTGGCAACGGATATTTCTCGGTTCAACGCCGCCACCCGTCGTATCCCTCCGCTCGACATGCTGACCCGGTACCAGACTGGGCTCCAATCGTTCTAAACTGGGGCCGGGCCCACCACATTCCGTGGGCGGATTGTTCCGTTTGACGTTCTGCGCGAAGCTATATAAGATGGCCTCTGGGGAGACTGACAGCACCAACTCCCAACCCATCTCTCACGCACACCTCCACTCTCTCAATCAAACATACAACTTGACAATGAGGCTCTTCGGCGGAGACATTGCTCCTTCTCACTACAGCACTCTCCAAAACAATGCGGCTGCCTGGTGGTGGCAGGACGCTGGGATGCGAAAGCTGGCTGTTGCACTAGGTGTTGGATTTGCGGGGACCATTAACGGAGGTAAGTCTTATGTCGGTTTGCGCGAACGTACACTCACTGATCTCTTCAGGATACGACGGGTCACTCATGAATGGTCTTTTATCAAACCCACGGTTCGTGACTGCCATCGACAACCCCGATGGAAACAAGCTTGGCATCATATCTGCTGCGTATTCTTTGGGAGCGCTTATCGGTGTCGTTCCCGCCCCTTGGGTTGCCGACAAATATGGCCGAAAAGCCTCCATCGCTTGCGGTGCCATGATCATCATAGCCGGTTCCATGGTACAGACTTTCACCACTGGTGGTAACGCGATGCTCGGGGGACGATTGGTAGTGGGTCTCGGCGCTTCTTTCCAAAACATTGGAGGAGGGCCTCTTGTCGCTGAGGTCGCGCATCCTCGGAACCGGGCCCAAGCGACTGCTCTCATCAACACTTGCTGGTACATTGGATCGATTATTGCGGCCTGGACCACCTTCGGTGCTCTCAACATCGCATCATCTTGGTCGTGGCGAATTTGCTGTTTGATTCAAGCCGTTCCCTGCGCCATTCAACTGGTCGGCCTATGGTTCTGCGAGGAATCCCCTCGATGGCTTATCAGCAAAGGCCAAGATCAGAAGGCTTTAGGGGTCTTAGCCAAGTATCACGGAAACGGCGACGAAAACGACGAGCTTGTCAGCTTTGAATTTCAAGAGATCAAGGAAGCCATCGCAGCGGAACGAGCCGCCACTGCCAATATCAATGTTTGGACTTTGACAAAGACAAAGGGCAACAGGCATCGACTCTTGATCCTGATTGTGAGTGACTCCCAGGCGATCCAAAACCCTGCTGACTTGCTTTAGTGTGTAGCCTTCTTCTCCCAGTGGGTGGGGAACGGCATCATTTCGTATTACCTGGCTAAGATTCTCACTTCCGTCGGTATCACCGACCCTTCTGCACAAGCTGGATTTAATGGCGGTCTTCAAATCTTCAATTGGCTGGCTGCTGTAGCAGGTTCCTTGGCTTCCGAAAAACTGGGTCGACGGTTTCTCTGGCTTACTTCGGCTTGTGGTATGCTTGCATCCTTCATCGTCATTACCGCCTGTTCCGCCGTCTATGCGAAAACCGAAGCCGTCGCAGCAGGGCGAGCTGTGATGGCGTTCCTGTTCATTTACTTTGGATTTTACGACATTGCCTTTACCGGCCTCACCGTATCATACGTCCTCGAAATCCTCCCATTTGCACTACGGGCTCAAGGACTCGCCGTATCCAATTTCTTCATCTATGCCGCTTTGTTCTTCAATCAATACGTCAACCCCATCGCCCTTGAAGCCCTTGCTTGGAAATACTATTTCGTCTACATTGGTGTCTTGATTGTCTCGATCATCTGTATCTACTTCTTTTACCCAGAGACCAAAGGGCGCATGTTGGAGGAAGTCGCCGAGATTTTCGATGGTCCCAGCGCCGTCTTGCCTAGTGCGCAAGCTCATCCCGAGGGGCTTTCATACGGCCAAAAGCACGAGGAGGAGAGATCGGAGGATATCGAGAAGGTTTAGGGTTCGCTGCGGAGCGGAAAAATCTTGGGTGGACGTAAGGATCTTATGTCCAAAAAGGTTGGAATAGCGAATTCATTGGGCGAGGCGATCAGAATTGTGCAGAATGGGGAAATCATGCATATTGTAATATATCCTTGCACGTCTGGTTCTCGGTGCCAAATCACCACATACTACTCTTTCTGAGGGCAGTGATCCGGATATCCCTCGGCATTACCCCACCAATTCGGGAACGGGTGTGGCGAGCCAGCAGCGCCAAAGACCGCGAACGACAGAATAAAGATACAAAGTAAACTTCCACCATCCAAAGCAGCCGTGACCAGGTAAGAGTAATCCTTAAAGATCCTAGGTCGATAATTTCGGAGATAGTATTGGACAAAGAGACCTGAACAGATGATACTCGAGACTGGCGATGTTTGGGTTTGTTGGAAACCGAGTAGACCAGAGTAGACGGTAAGGGTTGGAAGATTGATGTCTCTGAGGTCGAAGCCTCGGATATATGGTTTGAACTACCGATCAGCGTCTTGCTCTTCGGTGGAGGGGCAAGCTTACGTGGACAATGACTCGGTGCAAGAACACAGCGGCGAAACCGAGCGCCAAACCAACTGGAACCAAGATGTATCGACTTCCTGCAGAGTACAAGTCGGCCGACAAAGCCCAGGTCGTAGCTTGATTGTTGAGGGACTGGAAGTACGCTCCACTCCAGGCGTAAGTACCGTTTGAGTTGAGTAGCAAGTCTCGATGCTGATTGACGATAGAAATCATGACGACATAATTGATAAAGGCGCCAAAGACAGTGCCCCAGATTTGGGTCAAGAACATCGTTCGGTATGGGATCTTGACTGCTTTGTAAGCTCTTGGCGTACGGTACAAACGATGTTAAGACGTACGGTAAGATCCAAGCTTCAGATCACCGGCTAAGTTCAGACTTTGCGAGATGACACTGTGCGACCAGGCTGTAAAGTAGAGGTTACCCAGCGGATGTCCGGGAATGATAACACCTCCGAGCATCTTACACAATTGGTTGGTCGCAATACCATCTCCAAACCGAGAATAGAGGATAGCACTCTACCACCGTCAGCGTGAGATCACGAGATTC
>Ga0308160_10007553_pt1 | contig 10781 bp, 10 predicted proteins | sample PhyFR1_FD_201036 | JGI IMG/M metagenome (GOLD analysis project Ga0308160, IMG submission 201036) | Phyllosphere microbial communities from UC Gill Tract Community Farm, Albany, California, United States - DLSLF.R1 | ecosystem: Host-associated > Plants > Phyllosphere > Unclassified | place: USA...
CGCCCCACCGTTCCGGGTGGGACGCCGCCGTCGGGCGCTGCAAGGGGCTTAGCCCTCCATCAGGTCAGTCGTTGATCAGGTCGTTGACCACGATCGTCTGGTCGCGGTCCGGGCCGACGCCGATCGCTGAGAACCGAGTGCCGGAGAGCTTCTCAAGCGCCAGCACGTAGTTGCGGGCGTTCTCCGGCAGGTCGACCAGGGTGCGGGCGCCGGTGATGTCCTCGGTCCAGCCGTCGAAGTACTCGAAGATCGGCTTCGCGTGGTGGAACTCGGTCTGGGTCATCGGCATTTCATCGTGCCGGACTCCGTCGACGTCGTAGGCCACGCAGACCGGGATCTGCTCGATGCCGGTGAGCACGTCCAGCTTGGTGACGAAGTAGTCGGTGAAGCCGTTGACGCGGGAAGCGTGCCGGGCCAGCACGGCGTCGTACCAGCCGCAGCGGCGCGGGCGGCCGGTGTTGACGCCGAACTCACCGCCTGTCTTCTGCAGGTAGACGCCCATCTCGTCGAACAGTTCGGTGGGGAACGGTCCGGCGCCGACGCGCGTGGTGTACGCCTTGATGATGCCGATCGAGCGGGAGATCCGGGTGGGGCCAATACCCGAGCCCACGGAAGCGCCGCCGGCGGTCGGGTTGGAGGAGGTCACGAACGGGTAGGTGCCGTGGTCGACGTCGAGGAACGTGGCCTGGCCGCCCTCCATGAGGACCACCTTGCCCTCGTCCAGTGCCGTGTTCAGCAGGAAGGTGCTGTCGACCACCAGGGGGCGGAGGCGCTCGGCGAAGGAGAGGAAGTAGTCCACGATCTCGTCCACCTCGATGTCGCGGCGGTTGTAGACCTTGACCAGCAGTTCGTTCTTCTGCCGCAGCGAGCCTTCGACCTTCTGGCGCAGGATGGACTCGTCGAAGACGTCCTGGACGCGGATGCCGAGGCGGGCAACCTTGTCCATGTAGGCCGGGCCGATGCCGCGGCCGGTGGTGCCGATGGCGCGGCTGCCGAGGAACCGTTCGGTGACCTTGTCCAGCACCTGGTGGTAGGGCGCCACGAGGTGAGCGTTGGCGGAGACGCGCAGCCGGGAGGTGTCCGCGCCGCGGGCCTCGAGCCCGTCGATCTCCTGGAACAGGGCCTCGAGGTTCACCACGCAGCCGTTGCCGATCACCGGGATGGCATTGGGGCTGAGGATGCCGGCAGGAAGGAGCTTCAGCTCGTACTTCTCACCGCCTACGACGACGGTATGGCCGGCGTTGTTGCCGCCGTTGGGCTTGACGACGTAGTCGACGCGGCCGCCGAGCAGGTCGGTGGCTTTACCTTTGCCCTCGTCGCCCCACTGGGCTCCGACGATCACGATTGCTGGCATGGGATCCTCCCCCATTCGTTCGGGCCGTGCAGCGGTCCACCAGGTGGTTCCGCAGTCCGGCACCGTTCATGAGAATGCCCCGACTCTTCCGCTGCGGGCAGTACCACTACGTTTCGTCCTACTACGTACTGCTGTGGACTGTGCCGTCAACGCCGGAGTCAGGGGCTCTTACCACCCAAGTTTAGCCGACGACGGCGCCGGCGGCGCGTTTTTGGCCGCCACCACGGGCCCGCGACACATTGTGGGCGTAACTTGCGGGGGGCGCACGGGTGGAATGTAGTGGGAGTGACCATCCCGAGCGGCCGAGGGACCTGGACCGTTGACGCCGCAGCAACCCCGCCGGACCCGGACCGCCGCTTGAGGCGGCTGCCGCGGCCGGCCACGGTGCTACCGCCAGGACCGATGGAAAGGAAACCGAGCCATGACCTCCCCCTCGTCCCAGAACACCGACCACATCCGCGTCACCCACGCCGGATCTTTGCCCCGCACCCCGGAGCTGATCGCCGCGAATGAGGCCAAGGACAAGGACGGGATTACCCCCGAATTCCTTGACCTGCTGGAGACCTCGGTCAAGGACGTGGTGCAGCGCCAGAGCGACCTGGGCATCGACATTGCCAACGACGGCGAATACGGCCACACCATGTCCAGTTCCGTGGACTACGGCGCCTGGTGGAACTACTCCTTCTCGCGACTCGGCGGCCTGGAACCGACCAACGTGGACCGCTGGGCCGACGCCCAGGTGCACCGCTCCTCGCCGGGCCACATCGTCCTGACGTCCTTCCCGGACCGCCGCGACCGGCAGAAGTTCAACGACGCCTACAACGACCCGTCCTCGGGCATCCTCTCGCACCGCAAGTCGGTCACCCAGCCCAAGATCGCCGGGCCGCTGACCTACACGGGCCAGGACCTGGTGGCCTCCGACGTCGCCAACCTCAAGACCGGGCTCGCCGCGGCGGGCCTGACGGAGGGCTTCGTCGCCTCCCTCTCCCCCGGGTCCTGCGCCCGGGTGGCCAACGACTACTACCAGAGCGACGAGGAACTGCTTTACGCCTGCGCGGACGCCATGCGCGAGGAGTACAAGGCCATCATCGACGCCGGCCTGACCGTCCAGTTGGACGACCCGTCGCTGGCCGAGAGCTGGGACCAGATCAACCCCGAGCCCAGCCTGGAGGACTACCTGAAGTTCATCCAGCTCCGGGTGGAGGCCACCAATTGGGCGCTCCGGGACCTGCCGCAGGAGCAGATCCGGCTGCACGTCTGCTGGGGTTCCTGGCACGGCCCCCACACCACGGACATCCCGTTCCAGGACATCATCGGCTCGGTGCTGCAGGTCAACGCCGGCGCCTACTCCTTCGAGGCGGCAAACGTCCGGCACGAGCACGAGTGGCGGGTCTGGGAGGACACCAAGCTTCCCGAGGGCAAGTCGATCATCCCCGGCGTCGTCTCGCACGCCACCAACGTCGTCGAGCACCCGGACCTGGTGGCGGACCGGATCGTGCGCTTCGCCGAACTGGTGGGCCGGGAGAACGTCATCGCCTCCACGGACTGCGGCCTCGGCGGCCGCGTCCACCCGCAGATTGCCTTCGCCAAGCTCGAGGCGCTGGGCGAGGGAGCACGGCGGGCCACCAAGCGACTTTGGTGACCGGCGGTCGGCCGGCGGGATCTTGGTAGACTGGTAAAGGCCGGACAGGTTCCGGCCCACACCACATTTTCACACCACACCGGCCGCGGCGTGCCTTACTTTGGCGCGCCTGCGGCCGGTCTGGCGGCGTTACCAATCCCGCAGGAGACCCAGCACCATATGACAGCCCTGGCCACTGAAAATTTCCGCGAACAGCTCTTTAACCGCCGCTACGAGGCCAATGTCGCCCCGGTCAACGAGCTGTGCGACACCCTCCAGACCGCCAAGGCCGGCACCACCGTCCCCTACGTCGATCCCGCCCACGACGTGGAGGAATGCCGCATCGTGAGCCTGTTCTCCAACATCGGCACGGCGGACCCGTCCGGGTTCATCACCGCCGGCGATTCCGACGCCGCCACCCGACTGCTGGGCATCCAGTGGAAGCTGGGCCTCCGTCCCGAGTTCGTGATGCCGTGGAACGTCCACCCGTGGCACGTGGAGGGCGAGCCCAACGGCAAGTTCACCCCGGACCAGATCTCCGCCGGCCTCAAGCCGCTGCTGAAGTTCCTGGCGCTGGTCCCCCGCGCCTCCGTGATCGTCGCGCACGGCACCGAGGCCAACCGGCTGGCCAACCTGCTGCTGAAGACCGAGGTGCCGATGATCTGGCGCCGCGGCCTGAAGACTTACAAGGTCCGGTCGCTCAGCGGCCGTGCCTTCGCCGGCACCCCGGCACGGCAGGAGCAGTACCTCGAGGACATGCGGGTGGCCTACGCGGACGCGATGGCCCGCACCGGCCTGGCAAAGGCCTGACGGCCCACCCGCCCCCGGCTTAAACCGCGACGGCGGGTGTCCACCTTTCGGTGGGCACCCGCCGTCGTCGTCTGGTCCCGGGTCATCCGGGGCGGCGCTGGGTCAGCCGCGCGCCTCGATGGCGGCCTTGGCCGTGGGATCGGACTCCTGCAGGAACCTCTCGATCCGCTCAGGCTCCTCGGCCTCACCGATCGCGGCGGAGGCCCGGCCGAGCGAGTACAGGGCCCGCAGGAAGCCCTGGTTCGGCTCGTGCTCCCAGGGGATTGGTCCGGCGCCGCGCCAGCCGTTGCGCCGGAGGGAGTCCAGGCCGCGGTGGTAGCCGACGCGGGAGTAGGCGTAGGAATCGATGGTCCGGCCTTCTTTCCACGCCTCCTCGGCCAGCACGGCCCAGAGCAGCGAGGACGTGGGGTGCTTCTCCACCAGGTCCAGGGCCTCGTGCCCGGCCTCCAGGCCCGCGGTGACCTCGGTCTCCGCGGGCAGGAGGGTGGGTTCGGGGCCCAGCAGGTTCTTCCGGAATTCGTCCGACACGGTTAGAACGTCTTGCCGGTGGAGCCGAGCTGCTGGGCGGCTTCGACCACGCGGGCGGCCAGACCGGCCTCTGCGGAGGCGCCCCAGACGCGCGGGTCGTACATCTTCTTGTTGCCGACCTCGCCGTCGATCTTCAGGACGCCGTCGTAGTTGCGGAACATGTGGTCCACCACCGGGCGGGTGTAGGCGTACTGGGTGTCGGTGTCGATGTTCATCTTGATGACGCCGTAGGAGACCGCGTCGGCGATTTCCTTCTCGGAGGAGCCGGAGCCGCCGTGGAAGACCAAGTCGAAGGGGTTCGCCTTGCCGATCTTGGCGCCCACCTGCTCCTGGATGTCCTTGAGGATCTCCGGGCGCAGCTTCACGCCGCCGGGCTTGTACACGCCGTGCACGTTGCCGAAGGTCAGGGCGGTGATGTAGCGGCCGTTCTCGCCGGCGCCGAGGGCGTCGATGGTGGCGAGGGCGTCCTCGACCGTGGTGTACAGCTTGTCGTTGATGGCGTTCTCGACGCCGTCTTCCTCGCCGCCGACCGTGCCGATCTCGACCTCGAGGATCATCTTGGCGGCCGCGGTGCGGGCCAACAGGTCACGGGCGATCCGCAGGTTCTCCTGCAGGGTCTCGGCGGAGCCGTCCCACATGTGGGAGTTGAAGAGCGGGTTGCGGCCTGCCTTGACCTCGGCCTCGGAGGCGGCCAGCAGCGGCAGGACGAAGCCGTCCAGCTTGTCCTTGGGGCAGTGGTCCGTGTGCAGGGCGATGTTGACGCCGTAGTTCTTGGCGACCTCGCGGGCGAACGCGGCGAAGCCCAGGGAGCCGGCCACCATGTCCTTGGTGGAGGCGCCGGACCAGTAGGCGGCACCGCCGGTGGAGACCTGGACGATGCCGTCGGACTCGGCCTCGGCGAAGCCGCGGAGGGCGGCGTTCAGGGTCTGGGAGGAGGTCACGTTGACGGCGGGAAAAGCGAAACCGCCCGTCTTCGCGCGGTCGATCATCTCGGAGTAAATCTCTGGGGTTGCAATGGGCATGCTGACTCCTTAGGTGAATTTCGTCTGCGGGCTGGGCTGACCCCTGGGGTGAACCTCGTCGGCTACGCACCATCCTAGCCATTCCCGCCGGAGGGCAGTGGTTCCGCTCACTCCGGGCTGTAACACTGCCCGCGGACCGGAGCGGATAGGGTGGCAGCATCATGCCCGGCCAGCCCACCCGCATCATCCACTCCGCCCGCCTCGTCTCCGGCGGGTCCATCACCGCTGACGCCTGGGTGGCGTTCGCCGGAGACGACGTCGCGGCCGTCGGGTCCGGGGACGGCTGGCGGGCGCTGGCGCAGCCCGGCGGCGCTCTCGCCGAAACCGGGACCAGGGGAGCAGGCGCCGGGTGCGCCATCACGGATGCGGCCGGGCGCTGGCTGGTGCCGGGCTTCATCGACCTGCACTGCCACGGCGGGGGCGGCGCCGCGTTCGACGACGGACCGGACGCGATCGGCCGGGCCCTGGCCACCCACCACCGGCACGGCACCACCCGGCTGGTCCTCTCCCTCGTCACGGCAGCCCGGCCGGACCTGGAAGCCCGGCTCGCCGCCGTCGCCGACGCGGCCGAGGCGGACCCGCTGGTGCTGGGTGCGCACCTGGAGGGCCCCTTCCTCGCCGATAAGTTCCGCGGTGCCCACGACCCGGCCCTGCTCCGCGCCCCGGACCCGGAGGACGTCGCCGCGCTGCTGGCGGCGGGACGCGGCACGCTCCGGCAGTGGACCCTGGCCCCGGAACTGCCCGGCGCGATGGCGGCCCTCCGCACCCTGGTGGACGCCGGCGTCGCAGTCGCCGTCGGGCACACCGCCGCCGGGTACGACGCCGCTCTCGCCGCGTTCGACGCCGGCGCGTCCATCCTCACGCACGCCTTCAACGCGATGCCGGGCCTGCACCACCGCGAGCCCGGGCCCGTCGCCGCGGCGTTCCGCTCCCCCGGCGTAACCCTTGAGCTGATCAACGACGGTGTCCACGTGCACCCGGAGATGGTGCGGCTGGCCTTCACCGGGGCCCCGGGCCGGGTGGCGCTGGTCAGCGACGCCATGGCCGCCGCCGGCGCCGCGGACGGAACGTACCGGCTGGGCACACTGCCGGTCACGGTGCACGGCGGGGTGGCCCGCCTGGCCGGGACCGGGGACGCGGAGGGCGCGATCGCCGGGTCCACCCTGACGCTGGACGCGGCCCTGCGCCGGGCGGTGCGGGCCGCGGGCATCCCGCTGGCTGACGCGGTGACGGCGCTGACGTGGACGCCGGCGCGGGCGATCGGCCGGGGCGCGGACCTGGGCCTGCTGGCGCCGGGGTACCAGGCGGACGCGGTGCTGCTGGATGAGGACCTGGCCGTCACCGCGGTGTTCGCCGCGGGCCGGCCCGTCTAAGAACCCTTGCGGGCCCTGCCCCCCGCTTAGCCGGGGAGCTGGTCGAAGACGTGCCGGCGGATCCAGGCGTGCATCGCAATCGCTGCGGCCGAGGCGGCGTTGATGGACCGGGTGGAGCCGAACTGCTCGATGGAGAGGGTGTCCACCGCGGCGGCGTGCACCTCGGGGGTTAGGCCGGGGCCCTCCTGGCCGAACACCAGCACGCAGTCGCGCGGAAGTTCGTAGGTCTCCAGCGGCACCGAGTCCGGGAAGATGTCGATCCCGATGATCGCGAGGTTCTCCCCCTGCGCCCAGGCCACGAAGTCCTCCACCGTGGGGTGGTGGCGGACGTGCTGATAGCGGTCTGTGACCATGGCGCCCCGCCGGTTCCACCGCCGTCGTCCGATGATGTGCACTTCCTTGGCCAGGAAGGCGTTCGCCGTCCGGACCACGGTGCCGATGTTCATGTCGTGCTGCCAGTTTTCGATGGCGATGTGGAAGTTGTGACGGCGCGAGTCCAGCTCGGCGACAATGGCCTCGTGCTTCCAGTACCGGTACTTGTCCAGGACGTTGCGCCGGTCCCCGTCCGCCAGCAAGTCCGGGTCCCAGTGGTCTCCCTCGGGCAGCGGCCCGGTCCAGGGCCCGACGCCGATCTCCGGTTCCTGCCCGGGTTCAGGCTCTGCTGCTGGCGGTACTTCTGGCTGGGTCACTCCTCAACATTAGACTGGGAGCAGTAGCGGAACACTATCGGCGGAGGGCACCATGGCGGAGCAGTCAGAGCACCACTCAGAGCAGCGGCAGGACGCGGACGAGACGCGTTCCACCGCGTCGGTGTACCGCAGCGGCCAGGACATCGAGTGCTGGCTGACGGACATGGACGGCGTGCTGGTGCACGAAAACCAGCCCATCCCCGGCGCGGCCGAACTGATCCAGCGCTGGGTGGACACGTCCCGGCGCTTCCTGGTGCTGACCAACAATTCCATCTTTACGCCGCGGGACCTCGCCGCCCGGCTGCGCAGCTCGGGCCTGGAGATTCCCGAGGAGAACATCTGGACCTCGGCGCTGGCCACGGCGCAGTTCCTCAAGGACCAGGTCCGCGGCTCCGACTCCGGCAACCGCGCCTACACGATCGGCGAGGCGGGCCTGACGACGGCGCTGCACGAGGCGGGCTTCATCCTCACCGACCAGGACCCGGACTTCGTGGTGCTCGGCGAGACGCGCACTTATTCCTTCGAGGCCATCACCATGGCCATCCGGCTGATCCTGGGCGGGGCCCGATTCATCGCCACCAACCCGGACGCCACCGGGCCCTCCAAGGACGGCCCCATGCCGGCCACCGGGGCGATCGCCGCCCTGATCACCAAGGCCACCGGCCGGGAACCCTACATTGTGGGCAAGCCGAACCCCATGATGTTCCGGTCCGCGATGAACCAGATCGACGCCCACTCCGAGACCACGGCCATGATCGGGGACCGGATGGACACGGACATCATCGCCGGCATGGAGGCGGGCCTGCACACGGTGCTGGTGCTCAGCGGTATCACCCACAAGGACGACATCGCCGCCTACCCGTTCCGGCCGAACCAGATCCTGAACTCGGTGGCGGACCTCAAGAACCAGATCTAGGCGCCGCTAGAACGCCACCTTCCGGCCGCCGCCGGCCGGAAGGGGCAGGATCTGGTCCTGCAGTTGCTCGACGAGTTGCTTGTAGATTCCCGGGTTCCACTGGGGGCTGGCGTGGGCCGGCCGGGCGCCGTCGGTCTGCAGCGAGTCGGAGATCATGTTGCCCGCGAACCGCAGCATCCAGGAGTCCCTGGCCGTCTCGTAGCTGACGGTCTGGTCCGCCGGGTTGCCGATGAACGCCATCTTGGCGTCGCCGAGCTTGCCCACGAACCGGCCCGGGTCGAAGTGGTAGATGTAGGCGGACTCGCTCTGGATCAGGACGCTGGAGGGCGCGATCGGGGAGAGTTGCTCGAGGGTCTGGTCCAGGATCTGGCCCCAGGTGCGCTCGTGCTTGTTGAGCACCCGTTCGCCGAGCTCGTAGCCGCCGCGCAGCACGGTCGGGAACCGGACACCGCTCTCGTAGAGGAACACCACGCCCTCGAACCAGCTCTGGTCCAGCACGTCGCTGCGGGTGGCGGGGCTGGAGTCCAGCAGGATGAGGGCCACCTTGACGCCGTGCAGTTCCAGCAGACGGGCCGCCACCTGCACGGCGACCATCCCGCCGAAGCTGTGCCCGTAGAAGTAGAGGGTCTCCAGCTTGTGGGCGCGCACGTGCTCGATCACGGCGATCACGATCTTGTCGATCTCCAGGCCCACGTTGGAGTAGCCGACGGCGGCCAGCTGGCCGCGCTTGTTCATGGCGCCGCGCAGTGAGTTCAGGATCCACTGGGCCTCCTCCCAGCTGGTTTTGAAGCCCGGGAAGAGGATCCAGCTGGCGCGGGGGTAGTAGCGTTCGGCGACGTCGTCGGGCACGGTCAGGATCTTGTTCACCCGGCGCTCGGCCTGGACTCGGCGGGTGAAGAGCATGTCCGCGGCCAGGAGTCCCGCGGTGCCGGCGCCGATCAGGAAGTTCCGCCGGGAGAACCGTTCCAGTTCGGCGGCGTGCCGGAGGAGCCGGGCGTCCGCCTCAGCGGTCCCGCCCTCCGTCACTTCGGTCTCACGCGGCACACCCCAACCGTAACCACTGCGGCGGCCACGGGAAAATGCGCCGATTCAGGCGGTGCTGCGGCACCGGGCAGCAGGTGCCCGGGCAGGTCAGAGGGTTTCGGTTTCGCGGTCGAATTCGCGCCGGGACATCTCGAACCGGATGTCCTCATAGTGGGCCAGCAGCTCGGAGGCTGCGCCGCGGGCGGGATCGTCGAGCTTGCTGAAGGCGCTGTCCGAGGCGGCCAGCAGTTCTGCGTCGGAGTACCGGCCCAGCGGGCGGATTTTGGCGGCATGGCAAGGGGCGCCGGCGGCGAAGTCCAGGTCCTCAAAGACGCTGCCGGCCGCGGTCCCGGAGCACTGCAGTTCCAGCGAGACGCCCGCGCCGAGCGACGGGGCGCCGGCCAGGTCGAGTTGGCGGCTCTGGCAGTCGATCGCGTTGAGATCGTGGCGGAGGCCGGCGAGGGCGGCGGATTCGACGAACGGCGAGCGGGAGAGGTCCACGCGGATGTGCCAGGTGAAACCGGAGCGGCGGATGCGCTGGATCAGCTGCAGCAGGGCCGGACGGGTTTCGCGGGTGAGGGTGCCCAGCACATCGATCCGGACGACGTCGAGACCGACGTCGAGCTTTACGTGCGCGTTCAGGGACTGGTCCATAGGTACTCCAAAGAAGGTATCTTTGGCCGACGGCTCAACCTCGCCCAGACTATCGGCCGAATACTAGCGGCACAAGTTCCCGGATCAGCCCGCGGCTTGCCGACCCGGCTCCTGGTAATGCGTCCGGGTGCCCGAACCGCCGACGGACTTCACCAGGGAAGTCGCCACTTCGCGGAGTTTGATGTTCCCGTGGTTGGAGGCGTCGGTCAGGATCCGCACCGCGGTTTCCTGGTCGCAGCGGTTCTGGGCCATGACGATGCCGATGGCCATGTCGATCACCGTGCGGGACTCTAGGGTGGCGCGCAGGTTGCTGGCGCTGTCCGCGTGCAACGAGCAGCGGACGGCCATGCGCAGCGCCTGGCTGATCTGCCGGGTGTAGTGACGCGCCTTGTCGGCGGCTTCGCCGTTGAACTTGTTGGGGACGTCGGAGTACAGGTTCAGTGCCGCCTGCGCCTCGCCCTGGAGGTGGAACGGCACGGAGAGCACCGAGCGCAGGCCGAACGAGGCCACAGCGTCCGCGTACTCCGGACCCCAGCGCTCCTCGTCCAGCAGGTCGGGGACGTAGACCTCGCGTTCTTCCTGCGCCGCCGTCAGGCAGGGACCCTGCGCCAGCCGGTACTGGATCTCGTCGATCGCCCGCGCGTCGTCGCTGCTCCAGCCGATGGTGGCGGCCTTCCGGTCGCGCAACAGGGTGATCCCGCAGAGCGCGTCCTCGCCGTCGCCGGCCACCTGGTGCGCGGAGAACCGCGCCAGGTCGTTCAGGAACTCCTCGAAGTCGCCGCTGTCGAGGA
>Ga0308160_10007554_pt1 | contig 10781 bp, 14 predicted proteins | sample PhyFR1_FD_201036 | JGI IMG/M metagenome (GOLD analysis project Ga0308160, IMG submission 201036) | Phyllosphere microbial communities from UC Gill Tract Community Farm, Albany, California, United States - DLSLF.R1 | ecosystem: Host-associated > Plants > Phyllosphere > Unclassified | place: USA...
CTCTTTTCGATCTCAACGAACTGTTTCTCTTCTCCTTCTTCCTTCGTCTTCCTCCATCTTCTCCCACGCTTCCGACCTCTCCCCTCTCTTCTTCGCTTTCGACTTCGCACTCGACCTTCTTCTCTCTCACCTCACCGATCCCCTGTGTTCTATAACCAATGGCTGAAAAGCTCACCAACCTCTCCGCAACGGCTAAGGACACCATCCGTGTGGAAGGCGAGCTCTCACAAGTTGTCGAGGCTGATCCCGCGCTCAACGACAAGGTGAGTTCTTCATCGCTACGTGATGTATCGTCGTAGCTCCTGACTGATTCCGCCAAACTTTAGCTCGCCCAACGCATCGAACATGTCGAGGATGTCATGAGCGATTCGGCTGCTGCCACAAAGCAAGAACAAGAGATGGGATTCAAAGCTGCTCTTCGTGCTTACCCTCGGGCCTCATTTTTTTCCATCCTGTTTTCTACAGCGATTGTGAGTGTAGCTTCGTTCAGTATCGATGGATCCCACTTTCGCGATCAAATCTACATTCGCGGTCAAAATCTGACTGTACACTCTCTCAATAGGTCATGGAAGGTTTCGACTTGACTATCGTAAGCATCTCTAACTCCAACCCGTCGTCTTCGCCATCCTGCGACAGCAGCTCCGTCGTCATTGCGATCCTGCGACTATAGCTCAATCCTTCGTTTCGCTTACTTTCTTCGTTTCTCTCGCAGATCAATTCCTTCTACGGTCTCCCCGCGTTCCAAAAGCGCTTCGGTGTCGAGATCAGTCCCGGCAAGTATGTAATCACGGCGGCATGGTGAGTTGATTCTGTTCGTCACTCATATCTTCGAAAACAATCTGATTAGGGTTTCATATATAGGCAGAGTGGATTGAGCAATGCCGTCAACATCGGTCAGATCCTTGGACTGATGATCAACGGATGGGCTTGTGGTGAGTTGAAACTCGATTCGTCGTTTTCTCCGTCAACCTGCTCTTTACTAATCTCTTTTCCCTCGTTGCCTAGACCGCTACGGGTACGCCATCGCACTACGACTGTATTGCACATCCCATTATTGACACCTTTACCCAACAGATATCGCAAAACGATTGGTGCTTCCCTTGTTCTAATCACCCTTTTCCTCTTCATCCCGTTCTTCTCTACGTCGCTCGGTATGCTTCTTGCCGGAGGTGAGTCGCATTTTTTGTTCTTTACATCTTTGGATTCATCTGTAACCTTCCCGTCTTTCACAGAAATGCTTTGCGGACTCCCTTGGGGTGTCTTCCAAACCCTTACGACCTCGTACGCCGCCGAAATCGCTCCTCAAGCCCTTCGACCTTTCCTCACTACCTACGTCAACCTCTGCTGGGTTATGGGACAATTCGTTTCGGTAAGAACAAAAATCTCTCTCTTGCTCTCCCCATGAACCCCATGCTGATCAATCGCAATCTATAGAGTGGTGTCCTCAAGGGTGTATCTACACTCTCCGAGGACGATCAATGGGCATATCGCATCCCTTTCGCTCTTCAATGGGTGAGTTTTTCGAGTTTTCCCGCGGTCTTTCGTTCACTCGCTGATTTCATTGTTTCTGGATCAGGTCTGGCCTCTTCCTATTCTCGCGGGTGTCTACTTCGCTACCGAATCCCCCTACTTCCTCGTACGAACTGGAAAAATCGAAGAAGCCAAGACCGCTCTTCGTCAACTCGGATCCGAGAACCCTGGTGCCATCTCCGCTGAGACTCGAGTAGCACAAATCCAACACACCAATGAATTGGAGAAGGCGATGGATAGCGGCACATCCTACCTCGACTGCTTCCGTGGAACCAACCTGCGTCGAACTGAGATTGCCGCCGTCGCATGGATGATTCAAAGTAAGTTGTTCTCTCTCCTGTCCCCGTAATTCGAGCTCTGCTGACTTCTCTGAACCTTACAGCTGCCTGCGGTTCCGGTCTCATCGGTCAATCTACTGTTTTCTACCAAGAAGCTGGTCTTTCCGTCGCCGATTCTTTCTCGTTCAACTTGGGAATGTACGCTCTCGGTGCTGTTGGTGTACGTAGATCCCAGCTCTTCTGTGTGATTGCCCTTCGAGAATTGACATTTTGCTGCTTTTCACGACAGACCATCTCCTCGTGGTTCACTATGCAGAAATACGGTCGACGATTCCTCTACCTCTACGGATTGATCGCCATGATGATCGTCCTCGTCGGTGTCGGAATCACCGGAGTCGTCAAGAAGTCGACCAACGCTTCATGGGCTTCTGGATCTCTCCTCATCGTCTTCTCCTTCCTCTACCAGTTCACCGTAGGACCCGTCTGCTACTGCCTCGTCGCTGAGATCCCCTCCACTCGTCTCCGTGCCAAGACCGTCGTCCTCGCTCGAAACGCCTACAATATCATCGGTATCGTCAACAACATTCTCGTTCCTCGCATGCTCTCTCCTATCGAATGGAATCTTGGCCCAAAGACGCATGTCTCTATCCTCTGGACACTACTTGAGAACGACGGAAACTAACTCAGCGTCTTTCTCTTCGAAACAGTGGTTTCTTCTTCGTCGGTATGAACGTCCTGTGCATCGCCTGGTGCTGTAAGTGTACCTCCCTCGTTCACCACGGAACTTGTACTGATACTTGCTGGGCACGTCGCAGACTTCAGATTGCCTGAGACCAAGGGACGCACCTACGCGGAACTCTCAGTGTTATTTGACGACCGAGTTAGCGCCAGGAAGTTCGAGACAACTGCGGTCGATCTCTACGGCAAAGGAGGACAACCCCTCGAAAAGGGCGAATCGATGGAATACGCTCCTCCCGCCCTTCACTAAACTTCCGTTCCTTGCTACTTCCCACCCAAAATCACACACTCGTTTGTTGTGTCTCATGTTGTCTCCCGGTCTGTCATTTAGTGTCTATCAGTCTGAGCGTTGGGCAGTTTTTGTACGAGTAGTGTCATTGTCGGAATGCATCTCCTCTCCTATTCATGTGATTCTCAGTTCGTGGGAGTCATAGAATAAGAGCTTTCTACAGCTTCTCTGTCACGCTCGCGGCGAGATCAGCGAGATTCGAAATTTGTGAACGGAACTGTTTTGCGAGAGAGAGGAGTACTCAACATCTACAAACCCTTCTTGTTATACAAGATAGGTGAAGTAAACATGCTCTAGGGTCGCTATGTGTCGGTGATGGCTGATGAAAGCGAGAGTGAAAGGCTGAAACGAGTACCCGAACATTCGCTTTTTCTTCCTTCGCTCCTGTTCACCAACAACGCCCTCAAGTGGCTCTAACTCTTGCCCAATTTCAGCATCAAGTCACTAGGCTTACTCTGAGTGGCTCAGAGGCTCAGGTAGGGGGTTCAGAGGATGAGAATAGCAGTTTTTAGATGAAAGTCTAGTCTGGCCTCTCAAGCTCCAACAATCGCTAGTGAGTACTCCAGACAGTCACTAGTATAGTTGCATAGCTCAGGTGTATCTCCCTATAGCTCAGTACCGCTTCTCTCCGCTGTGAGCCATGCTTTTCGCTCGTCTTTCAAATTACTGCCTCTCCCCCTCCCTTCGACAAGCTCCGCTCTACTTCTACTCGTCGGAGCTGGAGCGATACAGATAGCTCTTCAAGGCGGCGATCAGAATCTCCCAGAGGAGGAGTTGGAAAGAGCTTGAAACTTCGAAACCTGCATTTTCGAGTCGAGAAGAGGAAAGTTGAGGCGGAGGATCTGTCTGATGTTCGGCTGTGCGACCTCAGATCTACAAGCATACGATAGTACGTAACTGACGTTCTGAACCGGTATTCATTGCGTCGTTGGTTTTTGTTTCCACCTCACCTCGATGCTGGAGAGAACTTCAGTTTGCTCTGCCTCTCCATCTACTCCATGAGCCTCTCTCCCTTCCGACGCACTCAACGGCAAGACCTTCGCCTGACAGAGCGGTCATGGACGACAACAGCAGCACGAAAGCGCTGATTCGTTTCGTCGAAGTCCAAAACTCGTCGCAGCGCAATTCTTTCGGCAGCTGCCAGTACGCTTCTACAGAAGTGCAGGACTCTCACGTCGACAGCGAGAAAGCTCGCACAACAGAATATTGGGATTGAGAGAAGGATACGCGTTTCGACTCTCTCCACGTCAATGTCGAAGTCTTTCTCTTCCTCTCGATCACGAATCCCTCGCACTCTCTGATTCTTTGAACAAAGTTCCAGACTATTGTAATGCATTTCGATCCACTTTCTCTGCTATCTTTCCTATCTTCATCAATTCTATTTACTTTCTCAAATCCTCCCTCTTTACAGCTCATCGTGCGAGTAACCGGACGAAGAGTCATCTCCACCAGCTTGCGAGTACTGCGGCGAGACGAATGGTCAGTATCGAATGAAGACAAGCAAGGAAAGAGAGGAAAGCTCACAATCTTGGAAGTGATGGGAGCGACAGCGGCTTGGAGGGCCTCACGTTGCTCATCAAAGTCTTCGACGGACGCCGAGGCACTGTACTCATCGAGCCAGTCTTGAGCCTTCTTGAGTTCAGCCTCGATGTCCTTCTTGTCGGATCCCTCGAGCTTGCCTCCGAGTCCTTCAGAATCGGAGAGTTGTCCTTTCATCGAGTAAATGACTGTGAGCAGAAAGGAAAGTCAGAACGCGAGGATGGAAAGAAGGGAGAAAGGAAACTAACAGTTCTCGAGAGCGTTACGGGCCTCAACCTTCTTCTTGATCAAATCGTCCTCCTCGGCGAACTTCTCAGCGTCGGCAACCATTCGGTCGATCTCTTCTTGTGAGAGACGGCCCTTGTCGTTCTCGATGGTAACCGAGGATGACTTTCCGGTACCCTTGTCGGCGGCGGAAACCTTCATGATACTGCGAACGTGAAGAGAAACAGTCAGGTTCCGGTGATTGAAGCAAAAGTGATGAGTAGACTCACCCAGAGGCATCGACTTCGAAGGTAACCTCGATTTGAGGAACACCACGAGGAGCGGGAGGAATACCGTTGAGTTCGAATTTGCCGAGGTGGTTGTTGTCGCGAGTCATGGCACGTTCTCCCTCGTAAACTTGGATGAGAACGGTAGGTTCTGTGAAGAGAGGAGGATAAAGTCAGCGCGAGGGTAATGGGGAAAGAGTAGAAAGAGTAGAAGCTCACGGTTATCGGCAGCGGTCGAGAAGATTTGAGACTTCTTGGTAGGGATGACAGTGTTACGGGGGATGAGCTTGGTGAATACACCTCCAGTAGTTTCGATACCTATATAGGGTAAGGTTTCGAGATCAGTAACGAGAATGAAAAGCAAGAAATGAATTGATAACTTACCGAGAGTGAGGGGGCAGACATCGATGAGGACGACATCTCCGAGTCCCTCCTCTCCGGAAAGGATACCTCCTTGAACAGCAGCTCCGTAAGCGACAGCCTCATCAGGGTTGATTCCCTTGGTGGGCTCCTTTCCGTTGAAGTACTCCTTGAGAAGCTCTTGAACACGGGGGATACGAGTAGAACCTCCGACGAGACTATCCGAACAGTCGAGATTAGTCTAAGATCAGAAAGGAAAGAAGAACAGCGAAGAGAGCTTACACAATGTCGTCAACAGCTTCCTTCTTGACACCGGCATCCTTGAGAACTTGTTCGACGGGCTTCATGGTCTTGCGGAAGAGATCCATGTTGAGCTCTTCAAACTTGGCGCGAGTGAGGGTTTCGGAGAGATCTTGTCCATCGAAGAAAGATTCGACTTCGACCTTGGTAGACATTTGAGACGAGAGAGTACGCTTGGCCTTTTCGACTTCACGCTTGAGTTTACCCATAGTACGAAGGTTCTTGGTGATGTCTTGTCCATCGTGCTTGCGCTTCCAGGTCTTGACAAAGTGGTCGATAACTCGGTTGTCGAAATCTTCTCCTCCAAGGTGAGTGTCACCGGCAGTGGAAAGAACCTCGAAGACACCGTCGTCGATCGAGAGAAGCGAGACATCGAATGTTCCTCCTCCGAGATCGTAGACAATGATGGTACGTTCTCCTCCGGTCTTGTCGAGTCCGTAAGCGATAGCGGCGGCGGTAGGTTCGTTGACGACACGGAGGACGTTGAGACCAGCGATCGTACCGGCATCCTTGGTAGCTTGACGTTGAGCGTCGTTGAAGCTGTTGTGAGTGAGGAAGAACAAGTAAATTCTCCGTTCAGAAGCGCAGACAAAGAAACTAGTGAACTCACTAAGCGGGAACGGTAACGACAGCGTGGGTAACCTTCTTTCCGAGGTAAGTTTCGGCGGTTTCCTTCATCTTTCCGAGAACCATAGCGGAGACCTCCTCAGCGGTGAAAGTACGCTTCGAGGAACCGACTTCGACTTCGATGATGGGTTGACCGTGAGATCCAGGCTTGAGTTTGAAAGGGTAGTGCTTCATATCCCGTTGAACCTCCTTGTCCTCGAACTTGCGACCGATGAGACGCTTGGCGTCGAAGATAGTGTTGGTAGGGTTTGAAGGTGCTTGATTCTTTGCGGCATCTCCGACGACACGCTCACCGGAACCTTCGAGGAAACCAGCGTAAGAGGGAGTGATACGGTTTCCTTGGTCGTTGGCAATGATTTCGACACGACCGTTCTTTTGTACACTATTCGAGATGGGAGAACGAGGGGTCAGTGAGCAGTTCCACCTAGTATTCATCTTCCCTCGTTTCTTCGGTGTGATCTTCGCTTTCAATCGAACGACATCGTACACTCCCGCTGAGCAACCCAGAAAAGGAGCGCGATTGCTGCTAGTTATAGAGGAGTTTTCGACTTACCCGACACACGAGTAAGTTGTTCCCAAATCGATACCAATCTGTTCAACGGAGGTAAATTAGCGTCAAGATACTGCGAGAGACAAGATCTGTATACTTACTACTGTTCCATACTGTGAGGAGAGAAAGAGAGGACACGTGGAGGGAAGTTGCAAGGAGGTTACAAAAAAGGAGTGATCAAGTCAGGACAACGTAGAGGGAACGAGTGGAAGGTGTAGAAAGAATCAGATGCATCAGTTACAACTTTCTATCGGAGGAGAGTGGCGGATAGAGCAGTGTAGAGACGTACCTCTTCTTTCTCTGCGTGAACTGGAGACAGCGTGACGAGAAGGGCGACTAAGGCAAATGCGAGAGCGTACAAGCTCCGCGGTCGGAATGTTGATCTTGAAGTGACCATTGTCGAGGTCGTTGAAAGAGTCGAAGAGTCGAGTGGAGTGGAGGGAGAGAGAAAGAAAGGGAGCGAAGGTTTTGGAAAGTTCACGAGTCGAATTTGACGTGGCAACTATTCATAACACACGTCGCTCTCTCCCGATGCTCTCAGGAGCTTGCAGTCGTTGCTAGATTACGACTCTGCTCCGAGGGAGCTTTTGACTCGCAGAAAAATGCGAAAATTCACTCTCGCAAGCAGCTCGCAATCTCGCTTGTGTTGCTCCTGAACCTCTGACGAGGACGAGAATCGATACGATATGACAATTCGATGCGATTCCATGGTAATGCAGCAAGGCGGAAACAGACATTTCGCCCTATTTTACTTCTTTCTTTTGCCTCCTCATCTCTAGAACCTTCACTACTCCAATCAGCAGAGTGCTGAGTGCCGACAGTCCTCCAGCATACCAAATAGCACCTGTGTGAAAGGTGGAAAGACGAAATCAAGGTCAGGATCAGAGCACGTTGCGAAGAAATTTGAGAGAGAGAGATTGATACCTCTGAACGCTTCAATTCCTCCTTCTGGTCCTCCACCTGCCTCCAACAGGTATCCTGCAATCGGAGAGCCGAGGAAGTAACCAAACGACCATGCGGATATGACTGAACGGCCTCGAGCGAAATCAGCTCGAGTTCGATATGATGCAGAGTCGAGAATGAAACTCACGCATTGAGAAGATGACACTGAGACGACTTGAACCGAACAGCGATGTGATGACTCCCGGCATCAATGAGAAGAGTCCTCCAGCTGTATTGGAACACCTCGGATCAGCTCTGGAATCTGAAGGAAGTGAGGCGGAAAGGAAAGAAAGCTCACCACAGAAGCCGTTGATGACAGCAAAGGCGATCAATGGTCCCAGTGTGACTGCAAAGGGCCAGATCGCTAGACAGCTGACCGTCACGAGCGCGAGACAGAGCAAGAGCGAGTTGAGACTGCCTAGTAACGAATCTGCGAACAGTCCGAACGCGATACGACCTCCTGCTGATGATAGATTGTAACCTGTGCGTAAGGAAAAGATGACTGAGCTCGAGACGACGCTGCTCTAGAAGATTGATTCCGAACGCACCAGCGAGGAGGTAAGATGAGGTAGTAGCGCTCAAACCGACTGAGCCGGCAAAGAGAGGGAGGAAGAATGGCGGAACAAAGAGTGGGAAGAGTGCGATCGAAGTTCCGAAGAGTAAGAAACAGAATCGTGCATCTTTGAAAATAGCTCTGCGCGAGGGAAATCGGCGAACTCGTCAACTTCCTCGACCTATTGTATCGTTTACAGGAGAGTAGGATGACTCACTTATCAAAGACCTGTCCTCCACTCTTGAAAGGTTTCTTGGGTAATCTTGAGCGAAGTACGAGTGCACTCGGGAGTGCGACGAAGAGGTAGATGAGGGAGAGACATCTCAAGGTCCACTCGAGCGAGATCTTCTGTAGCAGTTGTCCAACTACAATGGAGAGAATTGCACTCCCGACTCCAGCTCCAGCATAAACAATCGCGAAAGCGACATTCCTTTTCCGCAGAAAGTAGCTCGCCGGAAGTTGTAACGCCGCGAAGAACATGAGACCTTGAGAGGCTCCAAAGATGACGGCTTGAGTGAAGACAAGTCCGACGAGGTTGTGGGTTGTGAAAGAGGCGAGAAGAGGAGAAAGTGTGATGAAGAGGGAACCAATGACGGCAGATTTCCGTGCACCGAGGGCCGAAACGATCCTGCTCAGAGGAATAGCGAAGATGGCTGATCACTGACGGACGTCAGCTTGAATGGACGAAGCGAGAAATGGAGAGACTCGCCTGCAAAAGAAGCTTGTCCTGAACCAATCCACGAAAGTTGAGCCGAAGTTCCTGCTCCTCGTGCGACCAACGCATCTTGCAGCACTCCCCCTGCTCTCGAGAGACGCATCAGTATTGTCGGGGCTCCGAAGGGAGGACGACGACGAGAAGAGCGACAGAACAGAAAATGAACGACTCACAAAGATAAATCCCTCCGAGTGAAATGCTGAACAACAGTGATCCTGCCGCGACCTGCATCCACGCTGCTACTCCTCCATCGGGATAAGATTGAAACTCTGTTGAAGAGAGCGAAAATGCGAAAGATTTCGGAAAAGTGGGACAGTAGACAAAGTCAGCGACGAGGCTGTTTGGAGAGGAGGAGAGAAGTGGGTAGCTCACCTTCTTTTCCCGTTATCGGTGTATCATCCTTCATGTCAGACTGCTTTGTCGTTGTTCGAGACAACTCATTAATTGATGAAGCGTTTGTTGAACCATTCCCATTCGTTGTGGGAGTAGTTGAACCACCCATCGGTTGCAGAGATATATCTTGATTGTGCATGGTTGCCCAGAGCTGTTTAGATGGCGAGCAGGATCTAGCAAAGGAGGAGGAAGAAAGGAAGAAGAATAGTCGGCTCTCCCGTCCGATAGCATACTTGGCGAGTCGAATTTTCAGATTATACGAACACGAGCAGCAAACGCAGCGACGAGCGAGTGACTAGTGAGACAGAGAATGGGGACTACGTAAGGAGACTCTGCATTGCGATTTTATTTCGAAAAAAAGTGTAACTTCCAAAGAACGGAAACGAAGACTAGAATATGGTATCGTTATTGAATGGCTTAAGCCTCCTCAAGAGGTGGGGGCTAGAAAGGACGAGATAAGTCATCAGCGTCGGACGCCGTCAAGTCAGAATAAGGAAAAGCAAGAACTCACTCCCTCGTCGTCGGAATCCTCCTCAGCTCCCTCATCTTCTCCACCTTCGAAGCCACCGGCTCCGGCTCCTCCCATACCAGCAGCTTGCATTTGCTTTAACATGGCCTGGTGAGAATTGAGAGGAGAGTCAGTATCTATTGAGGATCAGTGTAGATGCTGTCTCGTTTCAGGCTCACCTCCATGTCCATTCCTCCTCCGGGTCCACCAGCTCCTCCCATACCACCCATTCCTTGCATCATCGAGGCAAAGTCCTGTATCAATGGGAAGAAGCAGATCAGTAGAGGGAAAGTGCCGAAAAGAAAGCAAACAACAGAACGAACCATTCCACCGGCTCCTCCTGGGGGTCCTCCCATACCTCCCATTCCTCCCATACCGCCCATGCCGCCCATACCAGGAGGCATTCCTCCTCCTCCCATTCCACCCTGTCAAATCAGAAGAAAGTTAGCGTCGATTTCCGTAAAATCTGGAGAGAAAAGCGAAAGAGCATACGTCGTCAACTTCGGGTGCCTCATCCTCTTGCTCGTCCTCATCCTTCCAGAGGTTGAAGTCGGTCTTGAGGAAGTTTAGCTTGACCTTGTCCTTGGTGAGACTGGCGAAACAAGCGAGAAGGAGGTTAGTTCGCGAACTTCAAAGAGATGAGATGAAGAAGAAGAAGTCGCAACTCACCGAGGCCAGTATTCTTCTTGAGTAGTCTTCTTCTTGAGTACGACGAACAAACTCTTTCCCTTGAGTGATTGCCTCATGATTTCGACTTCCTCCCACAAATCAAGTTGAAATTCATACTCTTTTCCACCAGCGGCGGATGCGGTACCTTTCGAATCCAATTGAGCAGTCTTTCCCTCGAAGGAGATCTTGTTACCACTGACTTCTAGCTTGTAGTTGGGGTCGAGATCAGCGGCATTGATGGTGAGGTACACAATGTTGCGGTTAGCTTCATCAGCGCTGTACAAGCATCAATCCAAGGT
>Ga0308160_10007555_pt1 | contig 10781 bp, 6 predicted proteins | sample PhyFR1_FD_201036 | JGI IMG/M metagenome (GOLD analysis project Ga0308160, IMG submission 201036) | Phyllosphere microbial communities from UC Gill Tract Community Farm, Albany, California, United States - DLSLF.R1 | ecosystem: Host-associated > Plants > Phyllosphere > Unclassified | place: USA...
TTCTCTTCGGTTCAGGAACGAGAATATGCGTCCAAAGCTTGGTAGAGGTGTTCCAGGGTGAGGAGCTAGTTTCTGGTCCATCGCCAATCCCCGAAAGGCGGACCCCGCGCGCCGATGTTCGCGCGGCCATGACCAGAACCCCGTGTGCTCTCAAGACTGGAATACCCTGGGAACACCTGCCGCGTAAGCTCCGCGGCGGCGGCAGCGGCATAACATGCTGGCGGCGCCTTCGCGAATGGATGAGAACCGATGTTTGGCAGCGCATTCACGAAGCGATTCCGTCAAGGCTCCGAGAGCACCACCAGGATCATGTAGGATCGAACTTGCTCCTAGCGGAACAGCGAATCCCAGCCCGCCTTGGGCGACATGTCGGCCAGGTTCCATGCCGCCGGATCGAAGGCGCGGCGCGTCGCCGCATAGTTCGGGTAGCCGCTCGATTGCGCTTCCGAATCGACGATCAGGCCGCGCCCCTCGGCGACGTCGGAGATGATCTTGAAGTCGATCGGATCGCGCTTCCATGGCCGCATGCCCGCGCTCATGTAGATCGCGGTTTCCAGCCGGGCGCTCGGCAGCGGCTTCAGGTTGGGAGGGAGGTAGGGCGTCTCGGCCTTGAGGATGCGCGCGCCGGAGGCGGTATAGCTGCCGGTCTGCGGCAAGGGCTTGCCGTGGGCATCGATCGCCAGGTTGTCGCGCAGGTAGAGGTTGACGTCGCCGGCGCCGCCGAGGCTGAACAACGGTACGCCCGGCAGGGTATCGACGCCGCCGCGCGCCACGTTGCCGACCAAGGTCACAATGCCGGGCTGTGGCGCGTGTGTGTCCCATTCGTGGGCGATCAGGTTGTAGTGGATCGCCCTGGCGCCGAAATCGTGGATCAGGTTGTTCACGACGGCCACGTGGGCGCCGCCCTTGACCAGCGGATTGCGCTCGTGGTTGGCGTTGTACAGGTTGCCGTAGATGAGCACCCGGTTGGCGTTGTCGTGGACCAGCGTGCCTTTCGAATGCTCGCCCTTGTTGTGCGTCGAATCGCGCAAGCCTTCGGCGACGATGTTGTGGCTGAAGGTGATGCGGCGCGAGGTCGTCTGGCGCCATTCCTCGACGCTCGCGCCATTGAAGCGCGGCCCGGACGCCGACAGGTTTTCGTCGGTGGCCCAGCTGAAGCTGCAGTGGTCGACGATGACGTTGTCGGCAGCGCTGGTGGAGAGGCCATCGGCGTTCCAGCCGCTCTTTTTCTGCCGCCCGAATTCCCCGGGGCGCACCGCAATGTGCTGGACGATCACGTCGTTGGTGGCGACCCCGAATTCTCCGCGGATGAAGGTGATGCCAGGATCGGGCGCGGTCTGGCCGGCGATCGTCAGGTGCGGTTCGCGGATGCGGATGCTGGCGCCCTGCAGGTCGATCACGCCGCCCACTTCGAACACGACGATGCGGGGGCCGGTCTCGGCCACCGCCGCGGCGAACGAGCCTTCGCCGGCCGCGTTCAGGTTGGTCACGCGGATGATCTTGCCGCCGGCGCCGCCGGTCGTGTCGGCCCAGCCTTTGGCGTCGATGCCGGCGCGCGAGAGTGGGCCCGGCTGGGTAAACGGTATGGAAGGCGCGGCCGCCTGGGCGTGCAGGCAGCAGCAGGCCAGCGCCAGCGCGCCGAGGCGCATTGAGTTTCGCATGGTGGTCTCCGGTTTTGTTGTGCAGAAATTATGACACAACATGTTTGGTCTGGCTGGACCAGAGAGGAAAGATTGGCTGGACCTGTCAGGTGCCGGGCTGCACGTACGGCACCTTGGCGAACAGCCGCCGTTCGGCGCCGCGCGGGTCGTCTTCCATGCGCGCCGGGACGTCGAAAATTATGGTCTGGCGACGCATCAGATCATAGGGTTCCCAGCGCGGCAACTGCCTGGCCGCGGGCACGCCGCTCCTGGCGAAAGCGATAAAGGCGTCGCTCATCATGTCGGCCATGACCTGCGCCTGCGGCCCGATCGCCGTGGCCCCGGGCTTGGCGATATTGTCGAACACCAGCTGGATGTCGGACGCGTGTGGCGCGCCGAATTTGCCGCCGTCCTTCGGCGTCGCCCAGTCCAGCTGGTAGACGAAGGCGGGCGTGCCGGCCTTGGCGCGCTCTTCGGCTTCGATGATCGCGCCGCGCCAGGAGCGCGAGGCGGTGGTGATCTTGAACAGCAGGTCGCTCGCCGACAGGGCGGGGTACAGCTTGCGGTAGGCGGCGATCACCGTCTCGGGTTCGATATCGACGCGCATGTTGGATGCCAGCTTGGCCGGCAACCCTTCCCACGTCAGCGCGAAGTTGGCGGGATCGCCGCCCAGGAAGGCGCGCGTTTCGTCGTGCGTGTTCCCGATCATCATCGGGATATGGGCGGACTGGCTCGGGGCGTCCGGGTAGAACGGGTGGCGCAACAGGTTGCGCTCGTCCAGCACCGGCGCGAACGAGACGCCGCCGAAGGGCAACACCGGGTCGCGCGTGCCCAGCACCTCGACGATGCGCTGGTACCGGATGCTGCGGATCTCGCCGGCCCGCTGCGGCGGCAGCTTGAGGGCGTCGAGCAGCGCCTGGGCGCGCAGCGTCGCATTGAGCGGGCCGCTGGCCGTCACCTGCTGGCCGCTCATGGTGGCGGCGCGGTGGAACAGGCCGGCGGCCGCGGGCATGGCCATCAGGGTGGCGATCTTGGCGCCGCCGCCGGACTGGCCGAACACGGTCACGTTGCTTGGGTCGCCGCCGAATTCGGCGATATTGTCGCGCACCCATTGCAGCGCCAGGATCAGGTCGAGCTGGCCGGCGTTGCCCGAGTCGAGGTACGCCGCGCCACCAAGGCGCGCGAGGTACAGGTAGCCGAAGGCATTCAGGCGATGGTTCACCGTCACCACCACCACGTCGCCGCGCCGGCACAGACGCACGCCGTCGTACAGCGGGCTCGAACCCGAACCATTGTTGTAGGCGCCGCCGTGGATGTAGAACATGACCGGACGCTTCACGCCGTCGCGCAGGGCGGGGGTGTACACGTTCAGGAACAGGCAATCTTCGCTGGTCGCGTCTTCGCGGCTCGACTGCGGGCTGGACGGGCCGTGCTCCAACGCGTCGCGCACGCCGCTCCAGGGGTGCGGCGCCAGCGGCGCCATGAAGCGGCGCGGCGCGGTATCGGCGCCATAGCGCACGCCCTTGAAGACGTTGACGCCATTGTCGCGATAGCCGCGGACCTGCCCGTGGCGGGTGCTCGCGAGCGGCGACAGCCCGGTGGCGGCCCACGCGCCGCTACCCAGCATGCCGGAGGCGAGGAACATGGATTGGCGAAGAAAGGCGCGGCGGATCGGTTCGGTCATGGCAGGCTGGCGTAGCGATGAGGGCGAGAGTTTCGCGCCTGGCCGGAAGCTGATCCGGCTAGGGCGCGACATGGTCGCCTATGCTAGCCGACGCACCGCGCCGATCTAGGGATCAAGCGATCAATGTGGTGAGCGATTGACCTGAATGCTGTGCGGGTAACGGCCGTCGCCCAACGCGTTCAACCAGCCGACGATTCTTCGCGAAGATTCCGCGTGTGGTTGAACGCGTGGGCGGCGGAGCCGCCCACCTTACGTGTCCGGGCAGCCGTTCACCCCTGGCGCACCGGCATGGTCCGCATCGCGTCGGCGATCGCCGCCCGCAGCGGCTTGGCGCGCAGCTGGGCGTCGTAAGGCGTGGGGCGCATCGGCAGCTTGTCGGCGCGCGGCGCCTCGTCCCAGGTCTGCAGCCAGCTGATGTGGTCGGCCATGCCCCACAGCAGGAAGTCGCGCAGGCGCGGATAGGACAGCGTCAGGTCGAGGTAGTCGCGCGCGGCGGCGGCCACGCCGGCATCGCGGCGCGCGGCGTCGGCGGGCAGGCGGCGGTCGTTGACGTCGAATTCGGTGATCAGGAGGTCGACGCCCAGCGCGCTGGCTTCGTCGAGGAAGCGGCGCCATTCCCGCAAGTCCTCGGCGCCGCGGTCGGCGTGCTCGTCCCAGGAACCGATATGGCTTTGCAGACCGAGCGCATGCACCGGGGTGCCGCGCTTTTTCAGCTCCGCCAGCAGCGCCAGCACGCCGGCGCGGTGTCTGGTGCTGCCGGCGTCGCCGCGCATGTAGTCGTTGTAGACGAGCTGGGCATGCGGCGCGTATTCGTGCGCCAGGCGGAAGGCCAGGTCGATCTGCTCGATCGCGCCGAGCGGGCGGGTGAGGGCGTTCTGGCGCAGCTTGCCGTCGGCCGGGTCGACCGCCTCGTTGACCACGTCCCAGCTGGCGATGCGCGTGCCGTAGTGGCCGCAGACGGCCTGCACGTGGCGGCGCATCAGCTGCTCGGCGCCGCGCGCGGGCTGGGCGCCGAGATCGGCCGCCACGACCCAGGCCGGCAGCCATTTTTCGGTTTGCCAGAACAGGTTGTGGCCGCGCATGGTCATGCCCGCCTTGTCGGCCCAGGCCAGCATGGCATCGGCTGGCGCGAAGCGGTAGGCGCCGGGTGCCGGTGCGAGCGCTTGCCATTTCATCTCGTTTTCTGCGACGATGATGTCGCACTCGCGTTCGACGAGGGCGCGGTAGGCCGGGTCGCCGAATTGCTGCCTGCCGGCGCCGACGGCACTGCCGAAGCGCAGGCCCTTGCGCCGGGCGATCTCCTTCAGGCTGTCGCCGGAGCCGGGGCTGGTCGCGGCGAGTGCAGGCAGGCCGGCAGGCAGCAAGGTGGCGCCCGCGAGGGCGTGAAGCATGGTGCGTCGTGTGGTCATGGCAGATCCTGTCTCCGTTGTCATTATGGCCGGACGGCGGCTGTGCCAATCCGGCCCGGTGCGCTAATGTTAGCGCAAACTTCGCGATCCGGGCTCGAATTTGCACGGGTACGGAGAATGACATGTGGCGTAGGGGCGGCCCTGGGGCCGTCGGGGTAATCGTGCTAAGATAGCGCAACCAGAAGGATAACAAAGGGAACGCGAACCATGAATAAAGCCAAAATTGATGCCCTGGTCGAGGACGTGGAGCGCCGCGGCCAGCCGACGATGGCGGACGTTGCCAAGCTGGCCGGCGTTTCCCCGATGACCGTATCGCGCGTGATGAACAGCAAGGGGCTGGTGCGCGAGAGTACGCGGCGCAAGGTCGCCGAGGCGGTCGCGGCCCTGAACTACACACCGAACCAGGAAGCGCGCAACCTGGCCGGCTCGAAGCCGATCCGCGTCGGCTTTTTGTACAGCAACCCGAGCGCCGCCTACCTCAGCGAATTCCTGGTCGGCCTGCTCAGCCAGTCCGGCCTGAACAACGTCCAGCTGTTCGTCGAGAAGTGCGAGGCCGGGCAGCACGAGGAAGAGCAGACCCGGCGCCTGATCGACAACGGCCTGGACGGGATCATCCTGCCGCCGCCGCTGTGCGACAGCGAGGCCGTGATCGCCTGCGTGGCGGCCGCCGACATCCCGGCCGTGGTGGTTGCCTGCGGCACGCCCGACGAGCGCGTGGGGGCAGTCAGCATCGACGACTTCGAGGCCGCCTACCACATGACGCGCCACCTGATCGCCCTCGGCCACCAGCGCATCGGCTTCGTGGTCGGCCACCCGAACCAGAGCGCGAGCGGACGGCGCCTGGCCGGCTACCGCGCGGCGATCGACGACAAGGGCGCCGACAAGTCCGACGACCTGGTGGTGCAGGGCATGTTCACCTACCGCTCCGGCCTCGACGCGGCGGAGCACCTGCTGGGCCTGGACGTGCGCCCGACCGCCATCTTCGCCAGCAACGACGACATGGCCGCCGCCACGGTGGCGGTCGCGCACCGGCTCGGGCTCGACGTGCCGGGCGACCTGACCGTGACCGGGTTCGACGATTCGGCGCTGGCCACCACGATCTGGCCGGAACTGACCACCGTGCGCCAGCCGATCGCGGAAATGGCGCGCCAGGCCGTGCAATCGCTGGTGCGGCGCGTGCGCGCCCTGCGCGAAGGCGAGGCGGCGGCGCCGGAACGGGTGCCGATGGCCTTCGAGCTGGTGCGCCGCCAGTCCGACGCCGCGCCGCGCATCCGGCCGCCGGCGCGGCTGCCGTCGCTCAAGGTGACGGCCAAGCCGGCGCCGCCGGCCACGCGCCGCGCCCACGCGCCGCGCTGACTGTAGGGTGGACGGCTGCACCCTGGCGCTTGGTTGCCTCGCTGCTCGAATGCCGTCCACGCGTTCAGCCGCACGTTGAAACTACGCGACGCATTGCCAGTGGTTGAACGCGTGGACGGCGCAGGCGCCGCTGGTCCGCAAACGGCAGGGTGGAGCCGTCCACCCTACGATCCCTGCATCTGCTTGCGCAGCTTGCTGCGCGCTCGTCTCGCCATCTGCTGGGCATTCCCCCGATATTTGATTGACAACGGCTAATTTTGCCGTTTAGACTCAAATGATTGCGATAACATTTATGTTGCTGGAATGTTTGCAGTGTGTACACCCGCCGTCCGAGCGGGACACGATAACGATCAGTGGAGACAAACCGATGGATAACAAACGCAGCATTCTCGAGCCGCGCGGCTGGCGCGCGTGGATCGTCGCCGCCCTGGCCGCGGTGCTGGTTACGCCGTCGGCCTGGGCGCTGGGCGAGCGCCAGTTCGTGCGCTTCGAGGCCGGCGCCGGTGCGCTGGTGCTGGCCGGGGAAGGGCGCGCCGCGCCCTTGCTGGTCGATCCGCAAGACCACGCCGGCGTGCGCCGCGCCGTGGCCGACCTGCGCGCCGACATCGCCCTGGTCAGCGGCGCCACGCCGGCGCTGGGGCGCGCCGGCACCGCCGCGCAGGACAGCGTTGTCATCGTCGGCACGCTCGGCCACAGCGCGCTGGTCGACCGCCTCGCCGCCGAGGGCAAGATCGACGCCGCCGCCGTGCGCGGCAAGTGGGAAGGCTTCCTGATCCAGGCCGTGCGCGATCCGATGCCGGGCGTGGCGCGGGCGCTGGTGGTGGCCGGCAGCGACAAGCGCGGCGCCATCTACGGCGTCTATACGCTGTCCGAACAGATCGGCGTCTCGCCCTGGAAGTGGTGGGCCGACGTGGTGCCGGCGCGCCGCGCCACGCTCGCCGTCGACGCTGACACCAAGGTCAGCGACGCGCCGGTGGTGCAATACCGCGGCATCTTCCTCAACGACGAGGCGCCGGCGCTCACCGGCTGGGCGAAGGAGAAATTCGGCGGCTTCAACCACCGCTTCTACGAGAAAGTCTTCGAGCTGATCCTGCGCATGCGCGGCAACTACCTGTGGCCGGCGATGTGGTCGCCCGCCGCCTTTTATGCCGACGATCCCGAGAACGGGCGCCTGGCCAACGAGATGGGCATCGTCATGGGCACCTCGCACCACGAGCCGATGATGCGCGCCCATGCCGAATGGAGCCGCTTCGGAAAGGGGCCGTGGGACTACAGCAAGAACGCGCCGGCGCTGCGCCAGTTCTGGCAGGACGGGCTGCGCGCCACGCGCGACTACGACCGCGTGATCACCCTCGGCATGCGCGGTGACGGCGACGAGCCGATGTCCGAACACGACAACGTCGCGCTGTTGCAGCGCATCGTCTCCGACCAGCGCGCCATGATCGCGCGCGACACCGGCAAGCCGACGGAAGAGGTGCCGCAGCTGTGGGCGCTGTACAAGGAAGTGCAGGGCTATTACGAGAAGGGCATGCGCGTGCCCGACGACGTGCTGCTGCTCTGGTGCGACGACAACTGGGGCAACATCCGCCGCCTGCCGACGCCAGCCGAGCGCGCGCGTCCCGGCGGCGCCGGCATCTACTACCACTTCGATTACGTGGGCGGACCGCGCTCGTACAAGTGGCTGAACGTGACGCCGATCCCGAAGATCTGGGAGCAGATGCACCTGGCCTGGCAGTACGACGCCAGGCGCATGTGGATCGTCAACGTCGGCGACCTGAAGCCGATGGAAGTGCCGATCGAATTCTTCCTGAGTTACGCCTGGAACCCGCAGGCCTGGCCGGCCGAGCGCCTGCCGGACTACCTGCGCCTGTGGGCGGCGCGCGAATTCGGCGCCGAACACGCCAGCGAGATCGCCGCGCTGGTGGACACTTATACCCGCTACAACGGCCGCCGCAAGCCCGAACAGCTGGCGCCGGGCACCTACAGCATCCTGCATTACGACGAGGCCGGCCGGGTCGAGCGCGACTACGCGGCGCTGGCCGAGCGCGCGGCCAGGGTGGCGGCGCGCCTGCGCCCCGAGCAGCGCGACGCCTTCTTCCAGCTGGTGCAGTACCCGGTGGCGGCGTCGGCGAACATGAACGCGCTGTACGCGGCGGCCGGGCTGAACCGCCACTACGCCGCCCAGTTCCGCGCCACCACCAACGCCATGGCGGCGCGCGTGCGCGACCTGTACCAGGTCGACGCCGCGCTGCAGCGCCAGTACCACGCGCTCGGCGGCGGCAAATGGAACCACATGATGTCGCAGACCCGCTTCGGCTACACCAACTGGGAAAGCCCGCGCAGCAACGTGCTGCCGGCGCTGCACGAGATCGACGTGCCCGCCAGGGCGGACATGGGCGTGGCGGTCGAAGGCGGCGCCAAGCCGTCGGGCGCCTTTGGCGTCTCGACCCTGGTGCTGCCCGAACTCGACGAATTCTCGAAGCGCGCGCCTTATCTCGACATTTTCAACCGCGGCCGCGCCGCCTTCCCGTTCCGCATCGAGACCAGCGCGCCCTGGATCGTGCCGAGCGCGACGGCCGGCACGGTCGAGGGTGAACGCCGCATCACGGTCGACGTGCGCTGGGACCAGATGCCGGCCGACCCGCCGCCGGCGCTGCTGACGATCGTCGGTCCGGATGGCGTGCGCGTGCCGGTGCGGCTGCCCTTGCGCCGGGCCGGCGCGCTGCGGCGCGCGGGCGCCAGCGGCTTCGTCGAAACCGGCGGCGTGGTGGCGATCGAAGCGCCGCATTTCGCGCGCGCGCTGGCCCCGGCCGGACGCAGCTGGCTGACCATTCCCGGCCACGGCCGCACCCTGTCGGGCGTCACCACGTTGCCTGCCACGGCCCCGGCGCTCGAGCTGGAGGACGCCATGCGCCTCGAGTACGACGTCAACCTGTCCGGCGCCGCGTCGCTACGGGTGCTGGCGACGCTGGCGCCGACGCTGAAGTTCCAGCCGGGCGCGGGTTTGCGCTACGCCGTGTCGATCGACGACGAGCCGCCGCAGGTCGTCAACGTCCATGCCGATACCTCCGAAGCCTACTGGGAAAAGATCGTCTCCGACGGCGCCGCCGTCTTCACCACCGAGCACCGCGCGGCGACGCCGGGCCGGCACGTGCTGAAGTTCTGGGCGCTCGACCCGGGGCTGGTGGTCCAAAAACTAGTGATCGATGCGGGTGGCCTGAAACCGAGCTACCTGGGACCGCCGGAAAGCCCACGCCTGTAGCCATGCAGCGTTTTTTTCACCAAGCCACTCTGGAGCGGTCATGAAACAAGCAATTCCTCGACGCCGCCTTGGCGTCCTGTTCCTCGCGGCCGTCTTGGCCGGCTGCGCCGCGCAGGCGCCTGCCGTCCCCGGCGGCGACGGCGCGCGCTGGGTCGCCAGCTGGGGCACGTCCCAGCTGGCGCTGGCGCCGGCCGACACCTTGCCCGCCGAGCTGTGGCGCGATGGCACGCTGCGCCAGGTGGTGCGGCTCTCGCTCGGCGGTCCGCGCCTGCGCGTACGCATCAGCAACGTCTACGGCACGCAGATGCTGGTGCTGAACGAGGCCAGCGTCGGCCGCGCGCTGCGCCCCGGCGCCTCCGACGTGATGCCCGAATCGCTGCAGCCGCTGCGCTTCGGCGGCAGCACGGCGGTGCGGATACCCGCCGGCAGCGAATACGTCAGCGATCCGGTCGAGATGGCGGTCGAGCGCGGCGCCGACCTGGCGATCACGCTGCACCTGGCGGGAGCACCCGGCCAGCAGACCGGCCATGCCGGGGCGCGCACCAGCAGCTTCCTGGCGCCGGGACGGCAGACGAACGCACCTGCGCTCGCCGGCGCCCAGGCGATCACGCGTTGGCACCAGCTGGCCGACGTCGAGGTCGCCGACGCGCCCGAGTCTACTGCGGCGCCAGCGCGCGCGCTGGTCGTCATCGGCGATTCGATCACCGACGGCTACGGCACCACCACCGACGGCAACAATCGCTGGACCGATTACCTGGTGCGCAGGGTGGCGCAGGAGGGCGCACGCCCGCTCGCCGTGATCAATGCCGGCATCGGCGGCGGACGCCTGCTGCGCGAGGGCCTGGGACCGAGCCTGGTCAGCCGCTTCAAGCGCGACGTGCTCGGGCGCGCCGGCGTCAGCCACGCCGTCGTCTTCATCGGCGTCAACGACATCGGCGTCCAGCACCGCAACGGCGAGGACACGCCCGAGGCGCGCGAAGCCATGCTGGCCGACTTCAAGGCCGCGCACCTGCAAATGGTCGCGCGCGCCCATGCGCGCGGCATCTGCATGGTCGGCGCCACGATCACCCCCTTCATGGGCAGCGGCTACTACAAGCCGGCGCCGCCCAACGAAGCCCTGCGCCAGGCCGTCAACGACTGGGTGCGCACCGCCGGCGTGTTCGACGCCGTACTCGACTTCGACCGCGCCCTGGCCGATCCGGCGCGGCCGGGCTACCTGGGCAAGGACTACGACAGCGGCGACGGGCTGCATCCTTCGCACGCCGGCTACGCCGCGCTGGCGGCGGCGGTGCCGCTGGACAGCTTCGACCGCTGCCGATTCAGTGGGGTACCCGGGATGCGTTGAAGGCAACTGGCAAGGCCTTTTAATTGCTATGTTGGCAACAGCATTGTACACTGAGCCATATTAACTTTTGCAATCGGCCAAACGC
>Ga0308160_10007557_pt1 | contig 10777 bp, 10 predicted proteins | sample PhyFR1_FD_201036 | JGI IMG/M metagenome (GOLD analysis project Ga0308160, IMG submission 201036) | Phyllosphere microbial communities from UC Gill Tract Community Farm, Albany, California, United States - DLSLF.R1 | ecosystem: Host-associated > Plants > Phyllosphere > Unclassified | place: USA...
GACGGCGGCCGTCGCCGGCACCCCGACGCAGGAGGCGCTGGCCCTGATCCGAGAGCTCGAACCGTTCGACCGTGGTCGCTACGCCGGCCCGGTCGGCTGGGTCGGTGCCGACGGCGACGGCGAGTGGGCGATCGCCCTGCGCTGCGCCCAGGTCGATCGGGACGGATCGGTGCGGGCGTTCGCGGGGGCCGGCGTCGTGGCCGAATCCGTGCCCGAGCGCGAGGTCGCCGAGACGGCCATGAAGTTCCGCCCCGTGGTCGACGCCTTCAGCCGATGACCGGGGCCGTACCCATGCCCGCACCCGCACCCGCACCGACGTGGTCGCGTCCGGTCGCCCTCGTCGTGGCGGCCGCGTTCTTCATGGAGAACCTCGACGCCACCATCCTGTCGACGGCCACCGCCACGATCGCGAGCGACTTCGGCGTCCAGCCCGCCCAACTCGGGCTCGCCGTGACCGGCTACCTCGTCGCCGTGGCGGCCTTCATCCCGCTGGGAGCCTGGCTCGCTGAACGGTGGGGCGCCCGTCGGGTGTTCCTCGCGGCGGTCGTGCTGTTCGTCCTCGCCTCGGTGGCCTGCGCCGCGAGCACCGACCTGGTCGCGCTCACGGCGTCCCGGGTCGTCCAGGGCTTCGCGGGCAGCATGATGGTGCCCATCGGCCGGCTGATCGTCCTGCGCAGCACCGAGAAGTCCGAGCTGATCCGGGCCATCGCCTACCTCACCTGGCCCGCACTCGTCGCGCCGGTCGTCGCACCGTTGCTCGGCGGGCTGCTCACCGAGCACCTCGGCTGGCAATGGGTGTTCCTCGTCAACGTCCCGGTCGGCCTCGCGCTGCTCGTGGTCGCCTGGAGGGTCGTCCCCTCCCCCGAGGTCGGCGACCGCCGACCGCTCGACCTGGTGGGCCTGACGCTCGTGGCCGGTTCGATCGTGGCGCTGGTCCTGGCGTTCGAGCTGCTCGGCGTACCCACGACGCTCCTGCCCGGCGTGCTGCTCGTCGTCGCTGCGGTCGTGCTCGGTCTCGTCGCCGTGCGGTGGTTCCGCCGGGCGGCGCACCCGCTTCTCGACCTCGCGGCCTTCCGCATCGGGTCGTTCCGCGTGACCAACCTCAGCGGATCGCTCTACCGAGCCGTCGTGAACGGCATCCCCTTCGTCGTCCCGCTGCTGCTGCAGGACGGCTTCGGCTGGTCGCCCGTCGAAGCGGGTCTGATGCTCATGTGGGTGTTCGTCGGCAACCTGGCCGTGAAACCGTTCACGACGCCCCTGTTGCAGAGGTTCCGCGTCGTCCCGATCATCGTCGTCGCGACGGTGGCCCTCGCGGCGACCTTCGTCGCTGCCGCGCTCGTCGGCCCCGACTCCTCGCCGGTGGTCGTGGCGGGTGTGCTGCTGCTCAGCGGTGTCTTCCGTTCCGTCGGCTTCACGGCCTACAACACCCTGCAGTTCGCCGACGTGCCGGCCGAGACGATCGGCCCGGCGAACGCCATCGAGTCCATCACGAGCCAGCTCGCCGTGGGGCTCGGCGTCGCCGCGACGGCGCTGGCCGTCCGCGTGGCCGATCTCGTGGCCTCCACCGACGGCCCGGCACCCGCGGCATTCGGGTACCAGGCTGCGTTGATGGTCCTGGCCGTGCTGGCCCTGCTCAGCCTGATCGAGGGGTTGCGGCTGCCCAAGGGGACGGGCGACGCGCTGCGGACCCGCGCCTCCTAGGCTCGTCGGTCGGTGCGCCGACTACGAGGTGGCGAGCTTGGTCTTCTCGAGCTCGACGTCGAACTGCGCGACGGGCCAGTCGAGCCCGCGCGACGCGAGGGCGTCGGTCAGCAGCTTCTGCACGGCGATCCGGGCGTACCACTTGCGGTCGGCCGGGACGACGAACCACGGGGCGGTCTCGGTCGAGGTGCGACCGATCGCCGTCTCGTAGGCGTCCTGGTAGTCGTTCCACACGAGACGCTCCTCCAGGTCGCCGGGGTTGTACTTCCAGTGCTTGTCGGGGCGGTCGAGCCGGTCGGCGAGACGTTCCTTCTGCTCGTCGGACGAGATGTGCAGCATCACCTTGACCAGGGTGGTGCCGTTCGCGACGAGCTCGTCCTCGAACGCGACGATGTCGGCGTACCGCTGCTCGATGTCTTCGGGCGGGGCCAGGCGACGTACCTTGCCGATCAGCACGTCCTCGTAGTGCGACCGGTCGAAGACCCCGATCATGCCGGGGCCGGGCAGTTCGCGCCGCACCCGCCAGAGGAAGTCGTGCGCGAGCTCGTCGGGGGTCGGTGCCTTGAACGCGTGGTGCGCCACGCCCTGGGGATCGACGGCACCGACGACGTGCCGGACGATGCCGCCCTTGCCGGCGGTGTCCATCGCCTGCAGGACGAGCAGCACGTTGCCCGTGCTGCCCCCGCTGCGGCTCTGGGCGAACAACTTCTCTTGTAGCTCGCCCAGGGTCTCGCGCCCCGACTCGAGAGCCTGCTGCGCATACGCCTTGTCACCCGCGAAACCCGGGGTGGACGAGGTGTCGACGTCGGCGAGCACGAAACCCTCGCCGGCTCGGAGGGACTGGGAGGGCGGGGTCGTCCACGTCTTGGCCATGCCCTCGACCCTACGGCCGAGGGACCCGATCCGTGCCGCCGTGGGGTGGACGGTCAGCGAGAGAGGGGCACCTCGATCAGCACCGGGCCGTCGTGGCGGGCCACGAGGGCCTGGTCGAGTTCTGCCCGCGTCGCCGCCTCGACGTGTCGCCAGCCGTAGGCGAGGGCGAGAGCCGAGAGGTCGACCTCGTGCGGGGTGAACTGCACGCGGGTCATCGCCTCGGGCGACGCCGTGGCCGCGACCTCGAGCCCGTCGAAGATGGTCCCGCCGCCGTCGTTGCCGACGACCACCTGCAACCGGGGCCTGGTCTCGCCGAGACCGAGGAGCATCGAGCCGACGTCGTGCAGCAACGTCAGGTCGCCGACGAGGACCCGGGTGGTGCCGGCGGCGGGGTCGTCACGCTGACTGGCGAGCGCGATGCCCGTGGCGGTGGCGATCGTGCCGTCGATGCCGGCCAGCCCCCGGTTGGCGTGCACGGGAATCTTCTTGCCCGGCACGATCTGGTCGAGCTCGCGGATCAGTCTCGACGCCCCCAGCACGAGGCGGTCGTGCGGCCAGCTGACGCGCCAGAGGGCCTCAGCCAGGGCACGACGCGTGACCGGCCGCCGCAACAGCTGTACCTCGCGACGCAGGAACTCGGCCTGCTCGGCTGCTTCGCTCCGATCGGACACACCCTCGACCGTGGTGGCATCGCCGTCCGGTCGGGCAGCGTCGGACTCGGCCTCGAGCAGCCGACGGCCGGTGTGCACCCAGCGCCCCACCCACGCACGATGGACGGCGTCGTCGGTCGAACCGGACCCCGAGGAGGCAGGGGTCACCTCGACAGCCTCGACCACGCGGGCCGAGCGACTCGGGTCGTAGGCCTCTGCCCCCGCCGCACGGACGACGACGACCTCGACCCCGTCGCGGGTGAGCAGCGACGGGATCTGACGACTGAGAGTCGGGTGCCCGAAGACAACCACCCGACGGACGCGACCGCCGAAGTCGGCGTCGTCGAGCAGGGCACGGTACGACGAGACCAGGTGCGGCCCGAAGCGGGCACCGCTCGAGACCTCGGCCACGAGCGGTGCGCCCAGTGCCCGGGCGACGGCCTCGGCCTCGGGGCCGGAGGCGTGCCCGGCGACGACCAGGGTCGCGGGGTCGGCGTCCACCTCGAGGGCGACCGGTGCCGCGGCGGGCGCGATCTGGACCGGCTCGGGGTGGGCGGCGGGCAACGACTGCTCGCCGGACGACAGGGGCTCGCGGAACGCGACGTTCAGCTGGACCGGACCGCGCGACCGCCCGAGGGAGCCGTGGGAGTCGCCGCCGAGGGCCTCGGCGACGGCCTCTCGGGCGAGGGCGCGGACTGCCGCGTGATCGACCGGGCCGGATCGCGGTGCCTCGACGTCGCGCACCCAGCCGACGGCGCTCGCGAAGAGACCCGGTTGCACCGTGGTCTGGTTCGAGCCGATCCCGCGCATCTCGCGGGGACGGTCGGCGCTCAGCACGATGATCGGCACCCCCGAGTGGTGCGCCTCGAGCACGGCGGGGTGGAGGTTCGCCACGGCCGTGCCCGACGTGGTGATGACGACGCTCGGGACGCCCGTCTCGGCGGCGAGCCCCAACGCGAGGAAGCCACCCGAGCGCTCGTCGATGCGGACGTGGACCGAGAGTCGACCGGCCGTCTCGAATTCGGCGGCGGCGAGGGCCAGGGCCTGGCTGCGGGAGCCGGGGCTGAGCACGACGTCACGGACCCCGGCGTCGGCGAGGGAGGCGAGCAGCGACAGCGCGTACTCGGTCGACGGACTGGTCACTTACTGCTTGCCGGTCTTGTCGTCGTTGTCGAGGTCGAGCAGCTCTTGCTCGAGTCGACGGATGCGCTCGTCGGTCGTCTCGCGGTCGAGGTCGCTCGTCGTACGCCAGGACGTCCCCGAGAACTCGGGGTCGTCGTCGGGTGCCACGGTGCGCGTAGCGGCGGGGCGGCCGCTCTTGCGCGCCCGGCCGAGCACGAACCACAGCACGGCCCCGATGACGGGGAGGAGGACGATGATGACGGCCCAGAGCGGCTTGTTCAGTGCCCGGAACCGTGAGGCGTCGGCGAACAGGCAGTCGATGAGCGCGAAGATGACGAATGCCGCCGCGGCGACGATGCCCACGATGAAGAGCCTGACCATGGACCGAGCCTAGTTCGCGATCCGGTGCAACGCCTGATGGTCGGTCGGCCGTTGCGGAGCTGTGACGTTCGACTCCCGGCGGTGCTGCGCCGCGCCTCCTCGGCCCTGCGAGTCGTGTCCGCACGGGCCGTCCGCCGCGCGGCGGGCGCACACCTCACGGACCGTAGACTCCTCGTCGTGAAACCCTGGCTCAAGTACTCGATCGTCCGCCTCGGCCTGTTCGCCGTCGTGCTGGGCCTCCTGCTGGTGCTGAGGTTCGACCCCTTCTGGGCCACGCTCATCGCGGCGGTCGTCGGCTTCTGCGTCTCGTACCTGTTCTTCGCCCCGCTGCGCCGGAAGGTCGCCCTCGACCTCGCCGACCGCCGGTCGCGCCCGGCGAAGCTCGACGACGATTCGGTCGCCGAGGACGAGGCGATCGCCGATGACGCCGACGTCGATCGCGCGCGCCGCACCGACGACCGGGCCTGATCTTCTCGGGCCGAACGCCCGGGGCAGACCCTGGAAGAGCAGACCCCTAGAAGAAGAGCGCCGCCGACAGGGCCAGGGCCCAGACCAGTGCCGTCAGCGACGACAGCTGCAGGGCGAGGATGAGCTCGCGCGGAGTCTTGCCCGTGACGCCGATGACCGCTGCGGGCACCGCGACGATCAGCGTGAAGTAGACGTAGGGCGCGTGCAGGTACAGGAACGCGAAGTACACGAGGATGAAGAACGGCAGCAGCAGGAAGAGCGCGTAGAGCGCCCGCGCCACCGGGTCGCCGACGACGACCGCGAGGGTGCGCTTGCCGGCGGCAGTGTCTTGGGGGATGTCGCGCACGTTGTTGATCATCAGGACCGCGCAGGCGAACAGTCCGGCGGCGACGCCCGCCACCCAGGCGTCGAACGGGAACTCTCGCAGCTGCACGAACGTCGTGCCCACCGTCGCGACGAGCCCGAAGAACACGAAGACGAAGAGCTCGCCCAGGGCGTTGTAGCCGTAGGGCCGTTTGCCGCCCGTGTAGAACCACGCGGCGACGACCGCGGCGGCGCCGACCGCGAGCAGCCACCAGATCTGGGTGATGACGACGACCACGACACCGGCGACGGCCGCGAGGGCGAAGAACGCCAGCGCCACCTTCAGCACGGTCTTCGGGCGGACGCTGCCCGAGCCGGTCAGGCGTGAGGGCCCGACCCGGAAGTCGTCGGTGCCGCGGATGCCGTCCGAGTAGTCGTTCGAGTAGTTGACACCGACCTGCAGGAACACCGCGACGGCGAGGCAGAGCAGCGTCAGGGTGAGGTCCCAGCCGCCGTTCGCCCGGGCGACGCCGGTGCCGAGGGCGACCGGGGCGATGCCCAGCGGCAGGGTGCGCAGGCGCGCACCGCCGATCCAGTCGCCGGCCGTCACGCGACGGGCCGGCTGCTTGCCGGGCCGCCCGCCGGGTCGGCCACCGGGGCGGCCGCTGCGCTTGGGGGTCGAGGTCTTCGTCTTCGCCACGGGGTCGAGTCTAGTTCGCAGCCGGCTATCAGCTTGCCGCGAGATCGGCGACCAGGCGGGTCAAGGCCACCCGGTCGGGCTTACCGCTCGCGAGCAGGGGCACCGTGTCGACCCGGACGATGCGGTCGGGTGCCGCGGCGCGACCGGCGACGGCCGCCACCGCGGACCGCAGGGCCGCGAGGCCGTGGGCCGCCGAGTCGTCGGCGGCCAGGTCGTCGGCCGACGTCGGTGCAGGAGGCGCGGCGTCGGTGACCACGACGGGCACCTCGCCCCACCGGGCGTGCGCCGCGCGGACGACCACGGCGTCGGCGAGCCCCGGCTGCTCGCGCACGACCCGCTCGACGACGCCGAGCGACACCTTCTCACCGCCCGAGACGATCACGTCGTCGAGCCGGCCGCTGACGGTCAGCACCCCGTCGGACGACACCGTGCCCGCGTCGCCCGTTCGGTACCACCGCAGGCCGTCGCGCGTGACGAAGGCCGCGGCCGTGCGCTCGGGATCGTCGAGGTACCCCTCGGCCAGCGACGGCCCGCTCAGCTCGACCTGGCCGTCGACGACCTCGACACGGGTGCGGCCCACGGGCACGCCGTCGTACACGCACCCGCCGCTGGTCTCACTCGACCCGTAGGTTCGCACGACGGTGATGCCGAGGCGGCGGGCCCGCTCGACGAGGGCGGTGGGGGTCGCCTGCCCGCCCACCAGCAGGGCGTCGAAGCGGCGCATCACGTCGGCGACGGCGGGGTCGGCCTCGGCGGCGTCGAGCGCCGTCGAGAGCTGGGCCGGGACGAGGGACGAGTACCGGACGGGGTGATCCAGCCGCTCGGCGGCGGCGACGAAGGCGCCGACGTCGAAGTGCCCCGGTGCGAGCAGGCCCGGCTCGGTACCGGCGGCGAGCGAGCGGACCAGCACGTTCAGGCCCGCGACGTAGTGCGCCGGCAGGGCGAGCACCCACTGCCCCGGCCCGGCCAGGGCGCCGTCGGCCGCGGCGGCACCGGCGAGCACGGCGTCGGAGGACAGCGCCACGCGCTTCGGGCGACCGCTCGAGCCGCTGGTCTCGACGACCAGTGACACCGCCTGTGGCACGACACCGGGCAGGTCGACGGGCACGCGGTCGTCGGTCCGGGGGGCGACAGCGGGACCACCCTCGAGCGCGACCCGGAGCGCGTCGAACACGGCACCGGGGTCACGGGCGTCGACGGCGAGCAGGGGGCGGGTCACGCGCCGCGCCTCCGGACGGACCGTCGGGGGCGACCCGAGCGGTCGCCCGGCCCCGTCGGACTCGCGGACGCGGACATCAGTACTGCCAGGGGAAGGGCGACCAGTCGGGCGCGCGCTTCTCGAGGAACGAGTCACGCCCCTCGACGGCCTCGTCGGTGCCGTAGGCCAGACGGGTCGCCTCGCCCGCGAAGACCTGCTGCCCGACGATGCCGTCGTCCGTCGCGTTGAAGGCGAACTTGAGCATGCGGATGGCGGTCGGGGACTTCGTCAGGATGGTGCGGGCCATGGCGAGCGCCTCGCGTTCGAGGTCGGCGTGCGGCACGACGCGGTTCACGGCCCCCATCTCGTAGGCGCGATCGGCGCTGTACTCTTCCGCGAGGAAGAACACCTCGCGTGCGAACTTCTGCCCGATCTGCTTGGCGAAGTAGGCGCTGCCGTACCCCGCGTCGAACGAGCCCACGTCGGCATCGGTCTGCTTGAACTTGCCGTGTTCCCGGCTCGCGACGGTCAGGTCGCAGACCACGTGCAGGGAGTGCCCACCGCCGGCGGCCCATCCGGGCACCACGGCGATGACGACCTTGGGCATGAACCGGATCAACCGCTGCACCTCGAGGATGTGCAGCCGTCCCGCCGACCCCGGGTCGGGCACGTTCGCCTGGTCACCCTCGGCCTTGTAGCCGTCACGACCACGGATGCGCTGGTCCCCGCCGCTGCAGAACGCCCAACCGCCGTCCTTCGCGCTGGGACCGTTGCCGGTGAGCAGGACGACGCCGATGCGGCTGTTCATGCGGGCGTCGTCGAGCACCCGGTAGAGCTCGTCGACCGTGTGCGGTCGGAACGCGTTGCGCACCTCGGGACGGTCGAAGGCCACGCGGGCCACGCGGCCGTCGACGCTGTGGTGGTAGGTGACGTCGGTCAGGGAGTCGAAGCCCTCGACGCTGCGCCACTCGGTCGGATCGAACAGGTCGGACACCTCGGAAGCCATGTCGCCAGCCTACCGACGGGGTCCGACCTCGCCCCGACCGGGGTCAGACCGTCGAGACGAACCGCCCGATCAGCCAGACGAGCACGAACGGGTTCGACAGCGAGCTGAGGATCACGGCGGCCACCCCCCACCAGCGACCACGGCGCATGACGACGGCCATCAGGCCGACGACCCCGACGACGATCGAGGCCAACAAGGTGACGAGGGCGAGGACGGCGGCCGGGCTGACGGCGTCCGCGGCGAGGAGGCCCAGGGCCAGTCCGTCGAGGGCGAGCAGCACGATCGCCAGGACGAACGTGACGACGCCCAGCCGTCGGCTGCGCGGGGGCCGGTCGACCACGTCGTGACCGGGGCCGTCGAAGACCTGGAGTCCGTCCGACTGCGACGCGTCGCGGCCGGTGCCGTCACGCTCCCGGGTGGGGAGTTCGTCGGCTGACCACTCCGGTTCTCGGGCGGGTACGGGTTCGCGGTCGACCATGACGCACGACCTTACCGGGGTCGCCGGTGCGACACTGAGGGGATGCCGACCGTCGACCGTGCGCCGTCCACCACTCCCCCGCTGCCTCCCCTGGCCGACCTGGTCGAGGATGCCCACGTCGTCCGCCTGCCCCTCCGCACGCGTTTCCGCGGGCTCGACGAGCGCGAGGCCCTGGTGGTCGAGGGCCCGTCGGGCTGGACCGAGTTCAGCCCCTTCCTCGAGTACGGACCGGCCGAGTCGGCAGCCTGGCTCGCGGCCACGATCGACTTCGGCTGGGGCCGACTCCCCGACGTCGGCACCCGCCGGGTGGCGGTAAACGCCACCCTGCCGGCGGTCGCCGCCGACCGGGTGCCCGACGTGCTCGCCCGCTACCGCGGCTGCCGGACGGTCAAGGTCAAGGTCGCCGAACGCGGCCAGACCCTCGCGGACGACATCGCCCGCGTCGCCGCGGCCCGCGACTGGGTCGGCCCCGAGGGCCGCGTCCGCGTCGACGCCAACGGGGGCTGGTCGGTCGAGTCGGCCGAGGAGGCGCTGGTCGGCCTGGCACCGTACGCCTTGGAATACGCCGAACAGCCGTGCGCCACGGTGCCCGAGCTCGCCGAGCTGCGACGCCGCGTCTCGGGGCTGGGCGTGCTCGTCGCGGCCGACGAGAGCGTCCGGAAGGCCGACGACCCGCTGGCCGTCGCCCGGGCCGGTGCCGCGGACCTGCTGGTGATCAAGGCCCAACCGCTCGGCGGCGTCACCGCCGCGCTTCGGATCGTCGCCGCGGCCGGGCTGCCCGTCGTCGTCTCGAGCGCCCTCGACACGTCGGTCGGGCTCAGCATGGGCGCGTACCTCGCCGCCGCCGTGCCCGACCTCCGCCACGACTGCGGTCTCGGCACGGCCGCCCTGCTCGGGGCCGACGTGACGCGCGATCCCCTGCTGCCCGTCGACGGGGCGATCGACGTACGCCGTGTCGACGTCGACGTCGACCTGCTCCGCCGTCATGCGGTGGACGACGACCGACGCGGGATGTGGCTGGACAGGCTTCGCGCCTCCTACGCCGTGCTCGCCGACTGACGTCGTTTCACGCGGCTCGCCGGGCGACGCCGAGGCGCCGGTCGATCAGAGACCCGAGTAGGCGTGCAGACCCTTGAAGAAGACGTTCACGACCGAGAAGTTGAACATGACGGCGGCGAAGCCGATGATCGACAACCACGACGAGCGGGCCCCTCGCCACCCGCGGGTCGCCCGCGCGTGGATGTACCCGGCGTAGAGCACCCAGATGATGAAGGTCCAGACCTCTTTGGTGTCCCAGCCCCAGTAGCGACCCCAGGCCCGCTCGGCCCAGATGGCGCCGGCGATGAGGGTGAAGGTCCAGAGGACGAAGCCGACGAGGGCGATGCGGTAGGCCAGGTCTTCGAGGCGCTCGGCACCGGGGAGGGTGTCGAGGAAGCGCAGACCGGCGAGCTTGGACTGCTCACGTTTCGTCTGCACGAGCTGGGCGGCCGAGAGCCCGGCGGCGATGGCGAAGAACGCCGTGCCGAGGATGGCCACGAAGACGTGGATCACCAGCCACGCCGACTGGAGCGCCGGCGGCAGCGGCGAGACCGCCACGTAGTAGTTGACGGTGCCGATCGCGAGCAGCACCAGGTTGAGGCCCATGACGTACGCGCCGAGGAACCGCAGGTTGACCACCAGTTGCACGGCCAGGTAGACGCCGACGATGATCGCGGTACCGGTGAGCGAGAACTCGAACATGTTGGCCCACGGCACGCGACCGGCGGCGAGGCCGCGCAGCACGACCGAGGCGACGTGCACGACGAACCCGAGCAGCATCATCGCGATGGCGACGCGCTCGAAGCTCGACGCCTTGGCGGGCGCACCGGTGGAGGCGGAGGCCGCCCCGCCCGCACCG
>Ga0308160_10007558_pt1 | contig 10777 bp, 11 predicted proteins | sample PhyFR1_FD_201036 | JGI IMG/M metagenome (GOLD analysis project Ga0308160, IMG submission 201036) | Phyllosphere microbial communities from UC Gill Tract Community Farm, Albany, California, United States - DLSLF.R1 | ecosystem: Host-associated > Plants > Phyllosphere > Unclassified | place: USA...
ATGGTGATAAAAACCATCATAAACCAGACATTTTTATTGGTGAGAATATAGACACTTTAAATGGGTTCTAACACTTATATTTCGTATAATGTATATTATGTTAAGTAAGATATTATGCAGATAGCCTATTGCTAACTTTGTGGCTATTTAATGCAATGACTAGTTAAATTAGAATACTGACTACTTATAGGATTAAAAAAATAATTAATTCTACGATACATTTACTTGCTTAAGAGTTCTACATTGAAAGAAGTTGGTTTAAGCGATTTCCGTTTCACCAACATGATGATAAGCGCGATTAAAATAAACCAGACTGTGTTCATACTGACTTTGCTGAATCGCTACAGTACGACACATAAAAATAGTATGCGTTCCGACTTCTTGAATTTGCTCAATCTCACAATCAAAACTCACCAGAGCATTCTCTAAAACTGGTGCGCCAGTTTTTAATGCTGTCCAAGTTGCATGTTTAAATCGCTCTACTGAACTTATTTTCGATGAAAATACTTTAGAAAGATGTTCATGCTGTGCGCCTAAGACATTCACAGTTAGGATTTTATTTTCTACAAAATGTGCATGTGAGCTAGACGCTTTATTCATACAGACCAATAATGTCGGTGGTGTATCCGTAACACTACATATCGCAGATGCAGTGAATCCGTAACGACCAGATGTCCCTGCTGTGGTCACCACATTGACCGCACTGGTTAACAGAGACATTGCATTTCTAAAATCTGTTGCTTCAATCATCATTTTGTTCCTTAAATAAAACTTAATTTGTTGTTTAGATTTAGCCATAGCATGCAATTACTTCACGTAGGCCTATCATCTGAATGAGTTGTAAGTAGAAATGATGCGACTTTCTGATTGAAGTGAGGGTTGCTGGTTTGATCAGGAATATCCAATCAAACCAAACGGGCTCAGCCTTAACATATCACGAGATCAGTAATTACTAGGCAATGAGTTCTTTTCGGACGATTTCTGCGCCTGCACTTAAAGCATTCAGCTTGCCACGTGCCACCTGACGCGATAAAGGCGCCATGCCACAATTCGTTGAAGGATAAAGCTTATCCACATCAACAAATTGCAGTGCTTTTCTTAAGGTCTTAGCAACTTGTTCTGGTGTTTCAATAGTGTTGCTTGCCACATCAATTGCGCCAACCATTACTTTTTTACCACGAATCAGTTCAATCAGGTCCATCGGTACACGAGAGTTTTGGCACTCTAAAGACACGATATCGATCTGGGACTTTTGCAGTTTCGGGAAAGCTTCTTCGTATTGACGCCATTCTGAACCCAAACTCTTTTTCCAATCGGTATTGGCTTTAATCCCGTAACCATAACAAATGTGCACGGCGGTTTCACATTTTAGGCCTTCAAGTGCACGCTCTAATGTCGCCACGCCCCAATCATTCACTTCATCAAAGAACACATTAAAGGCAGGTTCATCAAACTGAATAATATCCACACCCGCAGCTTCTAATTCACGTGCTTCCTGATTGAGAATTTTGGCAAATTCCCAAGCCAGTTTTTCGCGGCTTTTATAGTGACCGTCATATAGCGTATCAATCATGGTCATTGGACCTGGCAACGCCCATTTAATTGGTTGACTGGTTTGGCTGCGTAAAAACTTGGCATCTTCAACAAAAACAGGTTTTTGACGGCTGACTGCACCGACAACACTCGGTACGCTGGCATCGTAACGATTACGGATGCGCACTGTCTCACGTTTTTTAAAATCAACACCATCAAGATGTTCAATAAATGTGGTGACAAAATGCTGACGGGTTTGTTCGCCATCGCTGACAATATCAATCCCTGCATGCACTTGTTCTTGTAATGACAAACGCAAGGCATCTTGTTTGGCTTCTAGCAATTCTTCGCCTTGCAATTTCCACGGCGACCAAAGCTTCTCTGGTTCTGCAAGCCAAGACGGCTTTGGTAAGCTGCCTGCTGTTGAGGTTGGTAATAATAATTTCATGTACAGTGTCTTCTATATTTCGTTTAACGTATCTATTTCGCTGAGTTCAGCAGCATGTTTTTAGGCAGCAATATCTTTTAAAACTGCGTGGTTTTGAACTGTGTAACTTACAGCCCATTGCTCAAGAATTTTTTGGTATGGTTTGATAAAGTTTTCTTCAGTCCACTTCCCTTGTTTCACCGCCAATTGACCACGCTCTACTCGGTCATAATCAATGCGCGTGAGTGAATAATCCTGATAGTTCAAACTTGCTTGATACACTTGCCCTGCTGCCGCATTGGCATTGTAAATTTCAGGACGGTAAATCTTCTGGAAGGTTTCCATGGTGCTAATGGCACTGATAAGCTCTAGATCAGTGTAATCACGGGTTAAATCACCACTAAAATAAAATGCCAAAGGCGCAACAGCATTTTCAGGCATGAAATAACGCACCTGTAAGCCCATTTTGTGGAAGTATTCATCGGTGAGTGAATAATCATCTTGCTTATATTCAATACCCAATACCGGATGCACATTTGCCGTACGCTGATAGGTTTTGGTGGTTGAAACACTCAGGCAGATCACCGGTGCCTTATTAAAGTTGGCGGTGTATGCCTCTGTATTTAAGACATACTGAAATAGCTTGCCATGCAAATCACCAAACTGTTCTGGTGCCCCAGATACCAATTTTTTGTTGCGATGTTCTGGAAGTACCACGCTAAAATCATAATCACGCACATAAGATGAAAAACTGTTTCCGATCATGCCATCAATACGTTGATTGGTTTTATGATCTACAATTGTGCTTTTCAGCATTTCGATTACAGGGAAAGTATTGCCGTCGCCTGCAACATCCAGATCAAAAGAAATGATTTCGATTTCAATTGAATAACGGTCTGCTGTCGGGTTATCGCAATGTGCCAAAGCATTAAAACGGTTGGTCATCATGTTTAAAGTTTTGCGCAAGTTCTCTTGACGAAACTCACCGCGCGCCAAATTGGCAAAATTCGTGGTCAGACGTGTGTTATTGGCAGGATGATAATTTTCATCGAAACGAATACGTTTAATTGAACATGCAAACTCTTTACTCATGGTGATGCACTACCCTATTTTTTTAGATAAAAACAAATTTTCTGTATGGGGTAATTTATACTTGAATCAAAACATGAATAAAAATGATTTAGTCTCAATTAAAGATGAGTAGAATTCATGTTTATTGGTTTTATTATATCAATAAGGGAACAATGTAGAAAAACTGAGTAACCAATCTTTAATAATATAAATTAATTAAACCAAGGTGAAATGGTTGATAAAAAATTTTAGGCTTTGTCTTTATCGTATATATAAAAATTATAATAAACAATGGTTAATAAAAAATTATTTCGAAATATAACTAAAATATTCACTTAGAAAAGTGATTTTTAAGAGCATAAATTGAATTTAATATTTGACTGAAAAATTCTCTATAAAGCATTTTTATTTTGTTAATTGGGCAGAAACAGCCGTCACTTTAGAATGTGTTTAAAGTTGCGCATAATGAATTTAACTCATCTCAAGTTTAGAAAATATCAACATATTCACTCTGTTTAACTTTATCCAAATGACTCTATACAAAGGTTAGATATAAACCCTATGTCTATGTCGAACATACTTGGACATCAAAAACTGCTTCTCACAAAAGGTTATCAACTAAGTTCATGAACCTGTTTTAATCAATTAATGAATATTCTTCACATCAGCGATTAAGCTTTAAAAAATCCCAAAACAAACTGTCGTGGGATTTTTCGTATCAAAAGATTGAAAGTATTATTGACTTAAATACTGATTCGGCACTTTGGGTAGCACAATACTTGAGGGATATTGAGAGTTTGAGTAAATTGAAATAGAACCATTCAATGAAGAACTTAAACTGGTCGTAATTGGCGCGCCCCCTTTCCAAATGTCGCTGGCAACCACAGAAACCTGCAGATGGTGACCTTTTGGAATAACAGCAGCGGTAGGCGAAATTTCAATCTGCATCAAGACGGGTTTATTTTTCTCTAATGGCTGCATATCAGAATATTTAAAGGTCTGCCAAGGCTGGATCATCACACCGTTCACATAACGTGAGCGTTTTTCATCTACTTTACGTAGCGAAGCAGTCAAAATACCGGTACTTAAATTTTTAGCATTGCCTGTTTTTGGGTCTACATCCGCCAATCGAACCACCAAGCCCATATCTTTTGAACTTGAAGACACCCATAAATCAGCCTGTATAGGACCATTTAAATAATAGTCTGATGGCATGGTCTCTGAGTTGAATATGGCCGCGGGTACATTCGACATATTATTGTTTTGCAAACACGGTAATGGCAGCAATGCAGCTACGCCTATAGTCACGGTTTCAACAGTATTGGAGCATAAGCCAAAAGTGGGCGCTTCTAAAATAAAGTTCTCACTCACAGTAAATGTAGATTTCGCTGCTGTCAGTTTACCTAGAGAATTTAAATACAGGTGCTCAGGTTGCATCGCTGTATGTGGCCAATCTGTCGTAGCGATATATTTTTCTTTGCCATACACCCATTGGGTCACGTTTGGCATTTTATCCGCTTGGGTATCCATGCCTTTGACATATTGGTCAAACCATTGCAGTGCAATATTGGTTAGCGGTGGCAAACTGCTATCCCCGTCTGTTGTACCCATGGCTGCCTGCAAATGGTTCCAGGGGGCCGATAATAATTTTTGCTGTCGTATGATCTTTCAGTGATTCTAGCCATAAAGGTTCGCTGCGCTGAAACAAATCGCGCGTACCGCCAACGACTAAGGTTGGAACTTTAATTTTTGGTGCGTACTCTAAGGGTGAACGTTCACCCCAGAAATCATTATCAAATGAATTTTCAGTGCCTTTTAACGCATCCAAGGTCAATGGCAGCTGAAATTCAAATAAGGTATTTTTAATTTTTTCCAAAGCTAAAGTCAGGCCTTGAGCTGGATCATCTTGGAGAGCATCAACGGGTAAAGCGCCCAGTATACCGACTAGACCCAGCCACACTGGAATAAAGTTTGTGTTGAGCTGACCGCCATTAAATAAAATATCACGGTAACCATCACCAATTGGAACCATCGGGAAAGCAGCTTTAATCGCAGGATGCTGTGTCGATGCACCTAATAAACTGGTAATCCCCAAGTATGAAACGCCATATAAACCAATTTTGCCATTTGACCAGGACTGTTTGCTGGCCCAGTCAATAATTTCATAACTGTCTTGTTGTTCAATACTGTCAAAAGCCTGCCATTTTCCTGAAGAGCTGCCTGTACCACGTATATCCGCAAGCACCGTTGCATAACCGCGTTTAACAAATTCAGGATTGGGTCCGCCTGCAATGTCCGATAATTGCCCTGCAGCGCCGGTATTATAAGAAGTTTGAATCAAAATGACAGGATAGCTTTTTAGAATCGCATTACCCGCTTCGTCTGCAGGTAATGTCACCCGAACGGCGATTCTTGTACCGTCCCGTAGCGTAATCCACTGCGATGGCAGAGTGACCATATTAGGATATTCCTCAGGTCGAGTTTAATTGCTCCATGTGGCATTGGCATTGCTGAGTAAAGGACGTTGAATTTCACTTTCAGACAAGCGCGTTCCTAACTTGGTGTTTTTAAGTGAAACAATAGGATTGCTTGATCCACTTAAAGGCGGATTCGATGTAGTTTGAGGGTTTAGATAGGATAAGTCTGAGATGGCTTGCTGCGTTGGGGCAACCGTTTTATTGACCACACCCACAGTGATGGCAACAACAGTGACACCCACACCTATAGCAGCATAGATCGCATTTAATAATTTCATTAAATTATTGATATATAAGTACATCCTGTAATTTTTTGAAATTCTTTTATATTAATTAGGATGATGTTATTGAGAAACATGAAATAAATATTTTAATTGGCTGATAATTCCAGACTGATTTTTTGTAGCATCCTTGAATTTATTAAGCAACGTAAACTGATCTAAATTATTTTTAATAAAATTTAATTATATGATATTCACAATAATATTTTATTTTGATTTCCGATTAAAATGCGCTGCATTGAACCCATTTAGAATAATATTGGCGTGATCATCTTTGAGTTGTTAGGCATGTTGTATTTATTACAAACGGCTGATCAATAATTAGAATATATATTATGATGTATATACAGTTAAATTTCTAAGGATGATCATCTTCATCCTTAGCTCATTTATTAGAGCTGATATTTATCTATTTTCCTGAATAAACGCATTAAATTTTTCTTTTAATTCAAGATACTTTTGATTTAATTTGGCTTCATCCCATTTTTTCTTAAAAATTTGTGCTGCGGCAGCTTTAACAGGATCTTCTGCACTACGCGCTAACTCTGGACGACCATGCGCCCCACTCAGCCCTTTTTGATCTGCAGGAACTGAACCTTGATATTTCTTACCGCCTTTATGATTTGCATAGCGACGTGCACGGGTATAACCCATTTGTAAAAACTTTCTGGCCATATCCGCACCAACAAAGTCATCATGTTCTAAATATTCTAAAAATAACGCATAGATCTTTTCGCTACTGTGCAGAGCTTTATCTTCATCGGCAAATTGCCAATAAGGCAGTATTTCTGATTTATAGGGTTCTACTAGAAGTACACCTTGTTCACCCCGGCCAATACGATACAGCTCAGGTCTTTTTCTAAAATTGATCTTTTTAAAATCTAAAGAATAATCAAAACTTTTTGAAAAAATGCGTGATTCCCGCTTAGGTATATCTTGTTGTTGATCTGGATTCACTCTAATAACTCCATGAAGATTGCACAGAAACTTGATGGCTTGTGTATAGCATCATGGCAAATTCAACTGAAAATTTGCAGATGATTTTTGCAATCAGATGTTCAAGATATCAAATGAGGCTAATATTTTTGGATTGAATGAAGAATTAAAGAATTGAAGAATTAAAGAATTGAAGAATTGAAGAATTGAAGAATTGAAGAATTGAAGAATTGAAGAATTGAAGAATTGAAGAAATTGTTAAGTTCACTGCCCTGTCGAGCAAGTTAAATTACATGGTATATAAACACAAAAAAGCCGAGAATCTCGGCTTTTTTGGCATACAAAATAAGAAGAATAATTTGTAATTTACATCACATTTAATTTATCTAATTTTTGTATTTTGATATCTATTAGATAGCAACAATATTTACAGCATTTGGGCCTTTTTGACCTTGTGCAACGCTGAATTCTACTTGTTGACCTTCCATTAAGGTTTTAAAACCTGAACTAGCGATTTCGCTGAAATGAGCAAAAACATCTGGACCGTTTTCTTGTTGAATGAAACCAAAACCTTTAGTTTCGTTGAACCATTTTACAGTACCTTTAACAACATTTGAGTTTGACATAATAAATCCTACTGATTTTTAATAATTTAAGCCATTTTATTGACTGATTGTAACTTGGAAAATAATAAAGAATGGAACTTAAAATCTGAAAAAACGAAGGATTATGACTAAAACTGCGATACTTAAAGAAGATTTACCGAAACAAGACTTTTTTTCTAGTTGAGTTAATAATACATGAATTAAATTAATATTCAAGTTTTTTTCATATTTAATATTTATTTTCATAATAATGAGGAGGATAGCTAAAAATAGTTTATTTGTTGAAGTATATGACTCAGAACTTGTATTTAAAGCTACAACATTCGGCTGGTGCTGTGTATTCCGTTGGAAACCAAAGCTTGAGCCGATCTGGTTCCCTAATTTATAAAGATTAATTATTTTAATATTCCCCTTCTTATTAGAATTTATCGACGTAATTTATTCATTACTTTTACTCCTATTCAGTGGAATACGTTTTTATTTCATCTGATTTTAGAATGTTGTAGTTGTGTAAATTTTGACTGTATGGTTAGATTAAGAAAAAAAATAATAAGGCATAAAAAATGAAATTCCATTTGCTGGCTATTTATATCGCTTTGACTTGTAGTTTTGCTCATGCTGCACAATGCTTATCAGCAAGCGAGTCAAAAGCATTAAATAATATTTATCAAAATTCGAGTGAGTTTTATAGTCATGTCAAACTCGATTGTCAGTCTACGGATGAAATCGTTCAAAAAAACTGTGCCTCTCCCGAACATAAAAAAATTTTAGAAATATATCTTCGCACTGCAATCTATGATTATGAAAATACGCATGCAGCAACCTTAACAGGCAAGCCCTACAAACGTGAATACACTTCTGCTTTCAAAGAAGTCACCAATAGTTTTGACAGTTGTGACGATTTAAAAAAATCCTTGAAATATTTCTTATCTACGTCTCTCTGGGCAGATTGATCAGCATTTAAAATATTCTTTTAGAGAATTGGGTATGAGTTATGCTCAAGCCAGTCACCCAGTTATAAATCATGATCCTATTAGTATTTTGCTGGAATGGAGTAAATAGTCCTAGTTGAGGATTATTGATAATCAATCGGGTGAGTTGCAATATAACGACTATGGAAACTGCGAACGTTAATGCTTTCACAAGCTAAGAGAAGTAAAAGATAGATTTTTACCCTTTTTTATCGCGGTACTCTAGCTATGTTAATCTTTGGGTAGATAACGAATCTTGAAACAAGAGAAACGTATCATGGATTACCAACACATTTTAGTCGCTGTTGATGATTCCCCTATTGCCATTGCTGCAGCTGATCAGACCATGATTTTAGCCGGAGCATTGGGAAGTAAAGTCACCATAGCCAGCGTTGTCGTGATAGATCCTTTAACCAGTGTCAGTTTTTATAAAAATGTACCTGGAATAACGGATTATTATATGGAAGCAAAAGCTCATGCTAAAAACGTTTTGGCGGAGTTAGGACTAAAATTTACCAATACAGGTATTGAAACCCATACCCAACTTCTTAGCGGTCAATCTCCAGGTGAGGCTATCGCCAAACTTGCTGATGAATTAAGTGTCGATTTAATTGTCGTCGGTTCTCATGGACGTACCGGTTTTAAAAAAGCCGTTCTCGGCAGTATCGCGCAAGAGATTCTGACCTCAAGTCATGTACCGGTACTCGTGGTAAAACACACAAAATAATTTGGAATGAGCAATAAATCAGCTCACTTAAAGTGGGCTAATTTATTAAAAATCTATAGATCTCACCTTTTGATCCAAAATAAAGCAATAAAAGCCACTTGAATATAAAAGTGCATGATTAGGCTTATTAAGCAATTCTCATATTTAGTTTTTTTAAATATATGGAGACTTAAGTTTCTTTACTAAAAACTCGTACCAGCTTAAATTTTATCAATATGAAATTTCTTACTTAAAGTCATACCTTCAACTAATCAATGTCTGGTTTTTCCACACTTACGACATTCAACTTCTTCAAAATATTCATAAGTGTGCATGCAGAATAACTTCCGCAAACATTGAAGCATATCGTTGACCTCCTGCCCATAGCAAATTAAGCAGTACCCCCAATTGGGTAGGGCTATGTGTGGGTCATATATTTATATGGGGACATTGGCTCGAAATGAAAGATTTCAAGTTTAAAAGCTTGGCTATTCTCGCTACATAGCAGAAATATTTTATTTTTAAATGAAAGATTCACGCATTAAAATAACGAAATTCACGTTAATTTCGTGTTCATTTAGGCGATTTGTTGTTAATTTTTGAATATAGAAAACGATATCGCATACTTATAATAATCGTAAGCACATGTAAATAAAAACAAAAAATAACAGAGTTAAAATAAGAAGAAAATATGTAAATTTTATTTAAATTATGTAGGTTTAATAATAAATTTATTCGATATTCAAACTTTTGATGCTATTAGTTATTCATCAGAATAAGTAGTAGATATCAAATATGTATAATGCTATAAGCCAATGTTTAAGTAATAAATCTTATTCTTCAAACGTATTACAAGTTATTTCTCATCAGCATTCTAAAGAAAAACAATACTGTATATTTCTGGATATAGATGGGACACTTTCCGAGTTTAATCCGGATCCTTCGCAAAGTTTTATTCCTAAAGCAACGTTACAAACACTACAGCAGTTAAAAGATTTGGATATCCCGGTTATTGCTGTAACTGGACGTTCTGTACAAGTCGCCTCCCAGTTATTTTCTCCACTACAGTTACCTATTGCAGGGACGCACGGTTTAGAAATACACCTAGATTCAGAGCAGAAATTAGATACATTAGTGGATGAAAGTGATATTTCTTTGCTGCAACACAATGTTCAAAAGGCCTGCCTTCCCTATCCTCAGCTGTTAATTGAAAATAAAGATTATTCAGTCGCCATACATTATCGTCAATATCCAGAACTGGCTGAAATTGCAAAAAAAATTGCACATGATATCCAGCACATGCAGCCAGAATTTAAAGTGAATGAAGGTAAATACGTATTTGAGTTATTACCTAAGGAGACTGATAAAGGGCAAGCCATTCAAAAAATTTTAGAACATTATAATTTTCAAAAGGTTTTACCCATTTTTATTGGGGATGATAAAACGGATGAATCCGGTTTTAAAACAATAAATAACTATCACGGCGTCAGTATAAAAGTTGGAGAGGAAGAAACCCAAGCGTGCTGCCGCCTTAAAAATGTTGCAGACGTCGCTCATTTTCTGGACTTATTTTTACAATTTTTAAAAACACCTCTCTCAAGACAGTCTCAAGTATCAAAAGGAGAAAAAGCATGTCTAAATTAATTGTATTGTCGAATCGTGTGAGTTTACCTAATCCCGATAAAACCACTGCAGGCGGCTTAGCAGTCGCTCTACAAGATGCGCTGAACGATATTGGGGGAATATGGTTGGGATGGAATGGTGAAAAAA
>Ga0308160_10007559_pt1 | contig 10775 bp, 4 predicted proteins | sample PhyFR1_FD_201036 | JGI IMG/M metagenome (GOLD analysis project Ga0308160, IMG submission 201036) | Phyllosphere microbial communities from UC Gill Tract Community Farm, Albany, California, United States - DLSLF.R1 | ecosystem: Host-associated > Plants > Phyllosphere > Unclassified | place: USA...
GCCGATCCGGCCGCCGCCGCCCAGCTGTACCGCGACTGGATCGCGCTGCACCCGGCCTCGCCCGGCCTGTACGTCGCCTGGTTCAACCTCGGCGTGCTGCTGGCCAACCAGAACCGCGACAGCGAGGCCGAACAGGCCTACCGCGCGGCGCTCGCACTGGTGCCGGGCTTCGTCCAGGCGCACTTGAATATCGGTACCGTGCTCGAGCGCCTCGGCCGTCCCGAGGAAGCCCTCGACGCCTGGCGCAGCGCGCTGGCGCTGGCCCGTCCGGATGCGCCGGAAGACAGGCCGCTGCAGATCCACGCCCTGAACAACCTCGGCCGGCTGCTGGAAATGCGCAAGGACAATGCCGGTGCCGAAGCGATGCTGAGCCGCAGCCTGGCGCTCGATCCGAAGCAGCCGCAGGCGATCGCGCACTGGGTGCACCTGCGCCAGAAGCTGTGCATCTGGCCGGCCTTTGCGCCCTTCGCCGGCGCCACCCGCGAGGACTTGCTGAACGGCGCGTCGGCGCTGGCGCACCTGGCCGAATCCGAGGACCCGGCCGTGCAGCTGGCGGCTTCGCGCCGCTACGTCGAACAGAAGGTGCTGCCGCTGCAGCCGGCGCTGGCCCCGGAACAGGGCTATGCGCACAAGAAGCTGCGCATCGGCTACCTGTCGGGCGACTTCTGCAACCACCCGGTCTCGATCCTGACCGCCGAGCTGTATGCGCTGCACGACCGCGACCGGGTCGAGGTGTATGGCTTCAGCTGGAGCCGCGTCGACGGTTCGCCGCTGCGCGCGCGCGTGGTCGGGGCGATGGACCATTACATCCGCATCGACGCCATGAGCGACCTCGAAGCCGCGCGCTGCATCCGCGAGCACGAGATCGACATCCTGGTCGACCTGCACGGCCTGACGCTGGGCACCCGCCACGACATCCTGTCCTGGCGCCCGGCGCCGGTGCAGGTGACCTGGCTCGGCTTCCCCGGCCCCACCGCCCTGCCGGCGATCGACTACGTGGTCGCCGACCGCTACGTGCTGCCCGAGGCGCTGCAGCCGCATTTCAGCGAGCGCGCGCTGTACCTGCCGGACTGCTTCCAGGTCAACGACCGCCAGCGTCCGATCGGCCCGCGCCCGACGCGCGCCAGTGTCGGCCTGCCCGAGGATGCCTTCGTCTTCTGCTGCTTCAACAATACCTTCAAGATCAAGCCGGAGATGTTCGGCGCCTGGATGCAGGTCCTGCGCCGCACCCCGGGCAGCGTGCTGTGGCTGGTGGCCGACGACGATGTCGTGCGCACCCGCCTGCGCGGCCATGCCCGGGACCAGGACGTCGATCCGGAACGCCTGATCTTCGCCCAGCGCGTGGCGCCGGAAAACTACCTGGCGCGCTACCAGGTGGCCGACCTGTTCCTCGACACGTTCCCGTTCAACGGCGGCACCACCGCCAGCGATGCGCTGTGGGCCGGGCTGCCGGTGCTGACCCTGAGCGGCGCGGCCTTCGACGCGCGCATGGCCGGCAGCCTGCTGCATGCGGCCGGCCTGCCGCAGCTGATCACCGAGACCCTGCCCGACTACGTCGAGCGCGCGGTCGCACTGGGCAACGGGCGCGCGGAAGCCGCGGCGATGAAGGAGCACCTGGCCGCCAGCCGTACCACCTGCGCGCTGTTCGACAGCCCGCGCCTGGTGCGTGCGCTGGAAGACAAGTTCCTGGAAGTGGCCAGGCGCCCCGCCCCGGCGCAACCGAAGGTGGCGCTGTACCAGATCGCCTGGTCGGACGAGGTCATGGCGCACATCGAACCGGGCTACGGCATCCTCGACAACCGCCACGACGGCCGTCACGACTGGCGCGAGTACTGGCCGATGCGAAAATTCCTGCTGACCCAGGCGCTGGACGAGGACACTTATTACGGCTTCTTCTCGCCCAAGTTCGCGAGCAAGACCGGCCTGGCGCACCAGGCCGTGATCGACTTCGTGACGGCGGGGGCGGCGGACACCGACGTGTTCACGTTCAGCCCCCAGCCCGACATGGGCAGCTTCTTCCTCAACGTATTCGAGCAGAACGAGTTGTTCGATCCCGGCTTCAGCGCCGCCACCGAAGCTTTTCTTGAGGCCGCCGGGCGGCGGGTGGCGCTGTCGCAGCTGGTGATGGATTCGCGCCAGGTCGTGTTCAGCAATTTCATCGTCGCGCGCCCCCGATTCTGGCGCGCCTGGCTGGCTTTGAACGAGAAGCTGTTCGCGCTCTGCGAGGGCGAACCGACGCCGCTGCAGGCGGTGCTGACCCGGCCGACCGGCTACCCGGGCGACGTCCAGCGCAAGGTGTTCCTGATGGAGCGCCTCGCATCGCTGCTCCTGACCATAGAGCCGCAGTGGCGCGTGAAGGCCTACAACACCTTCGCCTGCGCCTGGTCGGGCACGCTGCTGGGCGAGCACAAACTGGAAGCCGTGATCAGCGATGCCCTCAAGATCGCCATGCGCGAACAGGGCTTCGGCGACTACAAGGCCGCCTTTGCCCAGGTCCGCGACCAGTTGCGCAGAAAAAAACCGTCCTGATCTTCCTCTGCCAGGAGAGCGACCGTGCAACAGACCCCGATCAACGATATCTACAATCCCGACGTGTTGCACCTGATGCGGCCCGGCTACCGCCGCGTCATCGAAGTCGGCTCCAGCAGCGGCGCACTGGCCCAGGCCTACCGCGCCCTCAACCCGGCGGCGCGCTACACAGGCATCGAGATCGACGCCGGCTATGCCGAAGCATCCAGACGGCACTGCACCGACGTCCTGCTGGGGAATATCGAACGCTTTTCGCCGGACGTCCTGGCCGGCCTGGCCGACGCCGACTGCTGGGTCTTCGCGGACGTGCTCGAGCACCTGTACAACCCGTGGCGGATGCTGGAAAAGATCCGCGAAGGCGCCAGCGGCCCGGTGGAAGTGATCGCCTGCATCCCGAATGCCCAGAACTGGAGCCTGCAGGCCTGCATGAACGGCGGCGACTACGTGTACCAGGACAGCGGCCTGCTCGACCGCACCCACATCCGCTGGTTCACGCGGATCACGATCCTCAAGCTGTTTGCGGCGGCCGGCTTCCGGGTCGAGGCGATGACGGCGCGCATCCTGCAGCCGCCCAGCGCGGCCGTGGTGGCGGCGATCAGGGCGATGGCGCAGGCGGTCGGGAACGATGCGGATGCGGCGGCGCAGGATTGCGTGCCGTTTCAATACGTGGTGCGGGCGGTGGCACCGTAGGCCCGTTCAGGCCAGCACCGCCTGCAACTCGCGCACCTTCAGCTTCAGGCGGATCAGGAACCCGTACGACACCCCGTCATCCATCTCGTTGCGGTCATGCTTGTGGAACCACGAGGTCGGCCGCACCGCGAGCGGGCTGAGGTCGGCCGCGCCCATGTTCTGCTTGGTGTTGACGAAGAATTCGTGGCTCTGGGTCACGTAGTGGTTGATGCGGAAGCGGTCCCAGGTCGGCTGTTCGGCCGGGTCCTGCAGCTGCGGGTGGGTGATCAGGCGCATGCGGTCGTCGTAGGTGCCGCGGTCGGTCGCGAACAGGTGCGAGCCGACCACCGCCACTCTGGAGCCGCCGCGCACGATCGATTTCATGTGGCGGTTGGCGACGAAGTCGGGACGGCTGTGGCGCGTGAAGTTTTCCATCACCAGGCCGGCCGGCTCGTGCAGGTGGCCGCTGCTGCCGTAGCAGACCCAGTAGGCACCCAGCGCCGACAGGTCGCGCTCCATGAACGGCGCCAGCGCACTCGGCATGTCGGGATCGGCGGTCGGGAACAGGAATTCGTCGCCGTCCAGGAACGCCATCCAGTCGACCCGCTCGCCGTGCGTGTTCCAGGCATGCTGGTAGGCCGCCAGCTGCGGCCTGTCGTCCGATTCGATGGCGTAGCCGTACACCGGGTAATGGCGGCCCAGGCGGCGCAGGGTCTCGTCCATGCCGTCGGTGCACTTGTGGCAGTAGACGTGGAATTCGTTGAAGCCGACCACCATGTGGAAGGCCAGCCACTCGACGATCCAGGGATTGCGGTCGCGCTGGATCGAGGCAATGCTCAGTTTCATGTTCTTGTTGTTGTCGTTGTTTGGATCAGGGTTCGCGGATCGCCTCGTCGAGCCCCTTGGTCAATGGCCACAGCAGGTAGGACAGCACGGTGCGCTTGCCGACCACGATTTCCGCGGTCAGGGTCATGCCCGGCAGCAGGCGCGCATGCGGTTCCATGTTCTTCAGCGCCGCCTTGCCGAGGTCGATGCGGCTGACATAATACGCGTCGGTGCCCTGCCCCGGTACCGCATTTTCGCGCTTGAAGGCGTCTTCGCTCAGCGTGCGCACCGTGGCGTCCAGCGTGCCGTGCTTCTGGAACGGGAAGGCGTCCAGCTTGATGTGCACCTGGTCGCCCGGCTTCACGTGGCCGACGTCGAGCGAATCGATCTGCACTTCGGCATCCAGCTCGCTGCCGATCGGCACCAGCGTGAACAGCTGCTCGGCCTCGCGCGCCACCGAACCCTGCGACAGCTTGGCGATGTCCTGCACCATGGCGTCGGCCGGTGCGGTCAAGGTCACCATGTCGTGGCGCAGCGAGCCCTTCTTCATCTGCTCGGCGATCGCATCGCGGTCGCGCGTCAGCGACAGCATGTCTTCCATGATCTTCTGGCGCCAGCCGTTCACGAAGGCGCGCCGTTCGGCCTCGAGTCCCGCCAGTTCGCGCCGGATTTCCGGTTCCTGGTTCTGGCTCAGCGTGAAGTCGCGTTCGACTTCCATGCGCTTGTTGCGCGCTTCCAGCAGGTTGACCTTGGCGCCGAACTGCTGCGCCAGCAGGCGTTCCTGCATCGCCTCGACTTCGCGCAGCGACTTGGTGCGCTCGCCCAGCACCTGCTGGTCGCGCAGGTTGGTCTGCAGCGAGGCGCGCGCCTTGGCGATGCTCTGGTCGATGCGCGCGGCCTGGGCCGCGAAGTTGGCGCGCCGTTCCTGGGCCAGGCTGTCCTGCAGGCGCGTATCCGCGTTCGCACCTGCCGCTGCCGCCGCCGGCGCCGGCCCCTGCCCTGCCAGCTCGGCTTCGAGGCGTTTGACCTGCGTATCCAGGCTGTGGAACTTGATGCTCAGCTGCGCCTGGTCGGCGTCGGCGTCGGTCGGGTCCAGCGTGGCAAGGCGCTGGCCCTTTTTCACCACCTGGCCGATGCGCACGTCGATGCTGCGGATGATCGAGGTCTGGAGCGGCTGCACCACGATGTTCGACGACGGCGTGGCCAGGCGGCCCTGCGCCTTCACGACTTCATCGATCTCGGCGAAGTGCGACCACACCAGGAAGCAGACCAGCATCGCCGACAGGCCGTGGATCGTGATGCGCGCATAACCCGGCAGCGGGCGGCGCTCGATCTCGTCGGCGTCGGGCAGGAATTCGACTTCGGTCGGGTCGTCCGCCAGGGGCTGGGCTCCGGCCTTGGGCGCGCGCTTGCGCACCGGCCACCACGACGTCACAAATGACTTGTTTGCTGATTCCATAACTGAGTATAAGTTGAGCAGCGCTGCAGGAGTTCGTCATGGCGGCCGGCGTCCATCAGCTGGCCGCGTTGCATGACCAGGATCGAATCGGCGTTCACCAGCGTCGACAGGCGGTGCGACACCATGATCACGGTGCGGCCGACGGCGATGCGTGACAGGTTGGCGATGAAGATCGCTTCGCTTTCCGGATCGAGCGCGCTGGCGGCTTCGTCCAGCACCAGGATGCGCGGCTTGGCCAGCAGCGCACGCGCGATCGACAGGCGCTGCTTCTGGCCGCCGGACAGGTTCGAGGCATTCTCTTCGAGCATGGTGTCGTAACCCTGCGGCATGCGCTCGATGAATTCGTCGGCGCCGGCGGCGCGCGCCGCTTCGACGATCTCTTCGAAGCTGGCTTCCGGCATGGTGGCGGCGATGTTCTCGCGCACGGTGCCGTGGAACAGGAAGTTCTCCTGCAGGACCACGCCGACCTGGCGGCGCAGGTGCGAGAGGTCGATCTCGCGCGCATCGATGCCGTCGAAGCGCACGATGCCTTCCTGGATGTTGTACAGGCCGTGGATCACCTTGGTGATCGTGGTCTTGCCCGAACCGCTGCGGCCGACGATGCCGATCACGGTCCCTTCCTGGATCTGGAAAGTGGCGCGGTCGAGCGCATTGCTGGACGCGCCCGGATAGCGGAACACCACGTTGTCGAAGGTGATGTTGCCGCGAAGCTCGGGGCGCAGGCCGCCGCCGGCTCGGCCTTCCGGTGCGCGGTTCATGACCTCGCCCAGCATCTTCACCGACAGCGCGGTTTCCTGGTATTCGTTGACCAGGCCGACGATCGCGATCAGCGGCGAGGTGACCTTGGTCGACAGCATCTGGAAGGCGATCAGCGCGCCCACGGATAAAGTCTGGTCGAACACGTCCTGGGCGCCGATCACGACGATCACCACCGGCAGCAGCTTGCCGAGGAAGTCGGTGATGGCGTTGCCGGTGATGGAGATCTGGCCGACGCGGAAATGCATGTTCATCGCATGCGCCGAGCGCTGGTCCCAGGTGCGGCGCTGCATCGGTTCGATGGCGAGGGCCTTCACGGTGCGCATGCCATGGATGGTTTCCACCATCAGCGCCTGGCGCTGGCCTTCGGCCGTGTACAGCTCGTTCAGGCGGCGCTGGAAGGTCGGCACCAGGATCGCGACGATCATCGCGATCAGGAAGGCGAACAGCAGCACGATCATGGCCAGCTTGGTCGAATAGCTGAACAGGATCGGCAGGAACACGATCAGCGCGGTGGCGTCGAGCGCGGTGAAGAACATGCGGCCGGTGAGGAAGTTGCGGATCTTCTCCATCTGCTGCATGTGGCGCACGATCACGCCGGCCGAGGTGGTCTCGAAATAATCGATCGGCAGCGACATCAGGTGGGCGAAGGTGCGCCGCGTCAGGCGGATGTCGATCTTGTTGGTGCCCCACAGGGTGAGGATCTGGCGCATGAAGCCGAACAGCGCCTCGAACAGCAGCGCGATGCCGATGCCGGCGGCCAGCACCCACAGCGTCGAGATGCTGTGGTGGACCAGCACCTTGTCGATCACCAGCTGGAAGAAGATCGGCGAGGCCAGCGCCAGCACGTGCATCGCCAGCGCGGCGATGGCGACGTCGCGGAAGGCTTTCTTTTGCTGCAGGATCTCGGGGATGAACCAGCGCAGGCCGAAGGGTTGACGGGCGTCCGTCAGGCCGTGATTACGCTTCAGGAACAGCGCTTCGCCGCTCCAGCGCGCGTCGAACACGGCCGGGTCCAGCATCATCACCTGCCCCAGGTCGCCCAGCGGATCGAGCACGGCAATACCGCCCCCTTCGTCGACACGGGCCGCCACCACGATCACGCTGTTGCCATCCTTCATGCGCGCCAGCAGCGGGAATACGCCCTGCTGTCCGAGCAGGCGCTGGACCGTCATCTTGATCGACTTGGCCTTCAGGCCGATGCTCGAGGCCATGCGCAGCAGCATCGCCGACGTCGGCTCCTCGGCCTTCAGCGCATAGTCGTGGATCAGGCGTTCCGGATTCACTTGCAGGCCGTGATGCTGCGCGATGGCAGTCAGGCACTGCAGTGTCGTGTGGGGGAATTTGTCGGCCATTAGGATTTACTGACAGAAACGTTTTACAGCAAACCGAGAGGATACAGTGTTGTAGAGCAAAATTGTCGTCGAACAACACGACATTGACGCGTCTGTTCGTTGTTTGTTGCGGATTGGATAGATAAAAAAAGTAAAAAGGCAAGACTGTTGCCAGTCTTGCCTTTGTTTCGGACGGGCCGCCGAAGCGGCCCTTTCCGTAGGTCTTACCTGGTGCCGCCGCCGCTGGTCAGGAAACCTGCCGCGGTCGGCTGGGCCACCGAACGGGCCAGCGATTCGGCGGTCGAGGCCAGCGGCGCGCCGGCGTTGCCGAGCTTGTTGCCGTTGGCATCGAACTGCTTCATCACGTCGACCATCACGCCGATCGACGCCTGCATGCCGGTTTTGACGGCGCTGCCCGACAGGTCGGCCAGGCCCGGCTTCGACGCGCTGTCGGCGCTTGCGCTGCCGGTCGCGTTGAAGCTTGCCATCGCCTGCACCAGGCCGCCGACCTTGCCGCGCAGGGTATCCGCAGCAGGTGCAGCCGGGGTTGCCGAGACTGCAGCCGGCTTCTGCGCGGTGAACCACACGTCGCCGGTGGCAGCGGTCGTGCCGTCGGTCCTGGTGTAGCTCGAGGCCGCGCCGATCCAGTTGCCGGCATCCTTGACCGAGGTCTTGGTGGCGTCGACGTTCACGCTGGCGATGTCCAGCGACGCCAGGCTGTGCAGCTCGCCCGACTGGCTGACGCCGTCGCCGTTGGCATCGACCCAGACCGACAGCTTGTCGTACGCCGCGTCCTTGGCATCGATCACGCCGTCGCCGTTGGCATCCAGTTCCTTCAGGGCGACGTAGCCGTCACTGGCGGTCTGGCCGTTGGCCAGGACCGTCGAGGTACCGAACAGTTCGGCGCCGCTGTCGATCGTGCCGTTGCCGTCACGGTCGTAGGCCAGCAGGCCGTCGGTCGAGTCGACCCAGCCGGTCTGCGTCGCCTGGCCGGTCGCGTACAGGTCGAACTGCACGCCTTCGCTGACGTTGCGGGTATGCACGCCGTCGCCGTTCAGGTCCAGCACGATCGGGCTGCCGAACTGCAGATGCTGGATCTGGTCGGTCGTCAGCGCGCCGATCTGCGCAGCGGTCAGCGCATCGACCTGCTTCATCGTCAGCGCCGCGATCTGGTCGGTGCCCATGCCGTTCTGGATCTGGTCGGTCGTGAACGCCTGGATCTGTTTGGTCGTCATCGCGGCCAGGTCGCCGGTTTCCAGCGCAGCCACCTGGGCGGTCGACAGCGCCACCACTTGCGCGGTGGTCAGCGATGCGACCTGGACGCTCGTCAGGGCGACGATCTGCTCGGTGGTGAAGCCGTTCTGCACCTGGGCGGTGGTGAACGCTGCGATCTGGGCGCTGGTCAGGACGGCCAGGTCGGCAACTTCCAGCGCTTTCACCTGGTCGCTGCTCAGCGCAGCCACTTGCGCCGTGGTCAGGGACATGGCCTGGCGGGTGTTCAGGGCCGCGATCTGATCGGTGCTCAGGCCGTTCTGCACCTGGTTGGTGGTGAAGGCGGCGATCTGGGCCGAGCCGAAGGCCGCGATCTGGTCGGTGCTCAGGCCCGACTTGATCTGGTCGACGCTCAGCGCAGCGATCTGGCTGGTCTTGAACGCGGCCAGATCGGCGTTTTCCAGCGCGCGGATCTGGTCGGTGCTGAAAGCGGCGGTCTGGGCGGCGGTCAGGGCAGCTGCCTGGGCCGTGCTCAGCGCCATGATCTGTTCCGTGGTGAAGCCGTTCTGCACCTGCTCGGTCGTGAACGCGGCAATCTGCGCCGAGCTCAACGCGGCCAGGTCCTCGGTTTGCAGCGCTTTCACCTGGTCGGTGCCCAGCGCCTTGACTTGCGCCGTGGTCAGGGCGGAAGCCTGACGGGCGGTCAGGGCGACAATCTGGTCGGTGGTCAAGCCGTTCTGCACCTGGTTGGTGGTGAACGCGGCCACCTGCGCCGAGCTCAAGCTGGCGATCTGGTCAGGGCTCAAGCCGGACTTGATCTGGTCCGCGCTCAAGGCAGCGATCTGCGAGGTCTTGAACGCCACCAGGTCGGCGGTTTCCAGCGCCCTCACCTGATCGGTGGTCAAAGCGGCGGTCTGCGCGGTGGTCAGCGCGGCGGCCTGCAGCGTGCTCAGGGCAACGATCTGCTCGGTGGTGAAGCCGTTCTGCACCTGATTGGTGGTAAAGGCAGCCACTTGTGCGGTCGACAGCGCAGCGATCTGCTCGACGCGCAGGCCGTTCTTGATCTGGTCGGTGCTCAAGGCAGCAATCTGCGCCGTCTTGAACGCGGCCACGTCGGCAGTTTCCAGCGCCTTGACCTGATCATTGCTCAGCGCAGTGGTCTGGGCAGCGGTCAAGGCACCGGCTTGCGCGGTCGTCAGGGCGACGATCTGCTCGGTGGTAACGCCGTTCAGCACCTGGGCGGTGGTGATGGCGGCGACCTGGGCCGTGGTCAGCGCAGCGAAGTCGACGGTCTCGATCGATTTGATCTGATCGACCGTCAACGCGGTCACCTGCAGCGTGGTCAGCGCGGTCACCTGGCGGCTGGTCAGGGCGGCGATCTGTTCGGTCGTGAAACCGTTGGCGATCTGGTTGGTCGTGAACGCGGCCAATTGCGCCGAGCTCAAGCTGGCGACCTGGCCGGCGGTGAGGCCGGACTTGATCTGGTCGACGGTCAGCGCAGCGATCTGTGCGGTCTTGAAGGCCACCAGGTCAGCGGTTTCCAGGGCCTTGACCTGGTCGGTGCTCAAGGCCGCAGTCTGGGCCGCGGTCAGCGCGCCGGCTTGGGCCGTGGTCAGGGCAACGATCTGCTCGGTGGTGAAGCCGTTCTGCACCTGGCCGGTGGTGAATGCAGCGATCTGGGCGGTCGTCATCGCGGCCAGGTCGGCGGCGTCCAGCGCCTTCACCTGGTCGGTGCTGAACGCAGCCACTTGCGCGGTGCTGAAGGCCGAGGCCTGGCGCGTGGTCAGCGCGGCGATCTGCTCGGTGGTGAAACCATCGACGATCTGGTTGGTGGTGAAGGCAGCCACTTGTGCCGAGCCCAGGCCGGCAACCTGCTCCGTCGTCAGGCCAAGCTTGATCTGGTCGACGGTCAGCGCAGCGATCTGCGAGGTCTTGAACATGGCCAGGTCGGCGGCTTCCAGCGCTTTCACCTGGTCGGTGGTCAAGTCCGC
>Ga0308160_10007560_pt1 | contig 10775 bp, 15 predicted proteins | sample PhyFR1_FD_201036 | JGI IMG/M metagenome (GOLD analysis project Ga0308160, IMG submission 201036) | Phyllosphere microbial communities from UC Gill Tract Community Farm, Albany, California, United States - DLSLF.R1 | ecosystem: Host-associated > Plants > Phyllosphere > Unclassified | place: USA...
AGGGAGCTCGTGACTCCTGTCCATGATCTCCTATGAGTTCTCGATGAGGTAGAAGCGGGGGTCAAGCTATGTCGAAGTGAAGTGGAGAGAGGAAAGAGGGAAAGAACTGAGTTTCAACATTTTCGAGCTATCACGGGACAAGAGCAATGCCTGCGAATCGCTATGCCGCTAGTGATTGGTCCTCTCTGATAGTTGAATCGAACGGGCTCGGCGAGATCAATCAATCTCCTCTTCCTTCACTCCCATCGAATTCTTCGCAAATTTCTCTCTTCTCGCTTTCGTAGCTCACTTCGTCACTTACAGGTGCCGCTTCGTGACGAACACATCAGTAGATGTGCAGATTGCTCATGACCTGGGTCTCGAGTCTGAGGACATCGGCAGACAGATGCGACTTTCAATCGAAAGACGAAACTTCTTCCTTTCAACGCATCCACCATTTCCCTTGAGCTTTACGACTATTCTCCCACTTCTCGAGATCATACTCCGTTCTCCAGCCCTCTGCTTCATCTAACCATTCCTTCCACTGCACTCGTTTTCCCTCTCGATCTCGCTCGACCACCTCAATCCACCAATTCTTCCATCTCGTTTTGTCTCGAGTCGCATCATCTGATAGCCACCGCAGTAGTTCTCGAGCTCTCTTCTCTGTTGAAGTAAGACAGGCAATCGGATTTGACAGTAGATGGCGACTGAAATCGATCGCGGCTGAGAAGACACCAACCGAGTATCTGGTCGTATCGGCATGAAGGCGGACTGGTAAGAGAGGAAGGACAAGAGATGGTCAGTTACCTACACGTACGAGAGAGAGCAGGGGGCAAGGCTTGCGACGAACCGAGGGCAAGAAGAGCATCAGGAGCATTCTCGACGAACCAATAAACCTCTTTCAAAACCACTTTCCTGCCATAGATCCACTTGAGTACCTCTATGAGCTGACCCCACGATGGATGATTTCGTTCTTGTTGCGATAGATTCAAGTCGACGGATTTGAGCCGGAGTTCTGAGCGAATCTTCTCGAGATCAGGTTGGATTCCGATTAGACGCCCGTTCAACGGCCAGAAGGAGACTGCTTTAAAAACGCCGGAATCGGGCCTCTGAGACCAATTGTAAACGGGCGATGAAGCGCAGAAGAATTCGACTTGTGCTCGATGAAACGAGAACGAGTATAAAGGATCGATCGGATCTTGTGTCAAGTAAGGGTCGTAATCCGAGGGAGCGATAGATTGTTGAAGAGCTCTGATAGGAGTGTAGAGGATGGAGACAGCGGAACGGAGTGGGAGAGGGGTCGGAGAGCGTTGGAGGAGAGGAAAGGAGCTTCGAGAATGGCGAGACCTTGGCGGAGAGCGTGATCGACTTGCTTGCGACTTGGAAGATTGAGTACAACGTCGTTCGTCACGGCGAGAGTGAGCTTGATGAGATGCTTCTCGACGTCGACGTCCAGAAGAGGATTCTGATTTCGAAACGTTTTCGACATCCTCCTGTTCGGTCCTGCTTCTCCTATTTCCTCGATCATCTTCTTTGCCCTTCTTTGACGATACGGGATCATCCTCCCTGGTCGCCGTCCTCCTCCTCTTGCTTTCCCTCCTCTCCTCGCTGTTTCCAAGTTTGCTCTCCAAAGTTCGTTCAGATCCCGCATCTAGAGGTCCCCACCATTCTTCCTTGAGCTTGATATGGCTCTTCTGTGGTCGAAGTGAGCAGTCTGCTGAGTGGATTGGTCGAATCTTCGAGTCGGTGAGGGAGGAAGAAGGGGAGAGCGAGAAGGGTAGAGAGATCTGTTCTGATATCGCTGTCATCCTGAGAGGGTGTGGTTGAGTGTCGAGAGTGACTCTTGGATACGTTCGAGGTTGAGGGAGAAGAGGAAAGAGGAAGAGAAGGGTATTTTGAGTCAGGGGTAAAAGTGAAAGGAAGAAAGGAGAGGGAGAGGAAGGGGAGGAGGGAGAGGTCAGCTTCTGTCCAAATGCTCACAGTCTCAGTCGATAGCTTAGTCGAACCCATAGGCCTCCTTCGCTCAGGCCTTCTCCCTCTCACCTTGTCTCCTCTTCCCCTCTTCTCTCCTTCTCCCACGCCTGCTTTAGCTCTGTCGACCTTCGATCGAACAACAAGGAGAACGGCAGCTGAGTAGATGCTCAACAGCTGGACTTATGGCTGGTTTGGCCAACCTGCTGCATCGAATCAAACTGTTCAAAAATCACAAGATCAATCTCACCTTCAAACCACACAAGCAGGTCGCTCGTCTCAGCAACTAAATCAACAAGACATCAGACCGACGACGCGAGTTGAAATACCGGCGGGAAGCGGATGGAAAGGAAATGGAGAAGAAGAGATTTCAACAACCAGCGCAGACAGCTTCAAGACTGCTCTAGATGGCGATGGAACGACACTAGCTAGCGGTCATCATCAAGTGCGCTTCGAAGAAGCGTCAGCGCTTCGTCCAGTCCAGCCTAGTCGGAACGAGATTCCCAAAAAGCCTCATCATGCTCCCTCTCGACCTCCTCTCCCAGCTCCGACCATCTCTTCCAACACTCTGAGCCGACTCAAGGCTCGGCTATCATCGAGATCCCTTCCTCCGAGATCACCTCCGCTACAATCGATTCCTGATCAACCGAAGAACAGGAATCGAGCAAAGTTGTTTGATGTTTGGCCCTCTCCTCAACCTCAGAACCTACCTCCTCGTCCGCACAGCTTTGATGATCGTAATATTACGGAGACTCGGAGGTATGGAGAGGCTGGACTGAGTAAAGGCGACGAAGCGAGGGTGCGACATCGAGTCTACAAAGAGGAATGGCAAGACAATGGCGAGTGTGTCCCTTCTCTCCTCGGCTATCAATATCACAGTCCTCTTCTGACTCCGCTTGAGCTACAGACCTCACCCTCACAGGAATGAGCCCTACCTGAACCGAAGAAATCATCACCCTTCAGACCAATCTTTCCGGTTTCCTCTTCAACTCGACCACTCTCAGTTCGATTCTACCCATGCCCAACTTGATCCGACTCTGCCTCATCCCCATCCTAGCTACTCTCACGACAGCCTCGGGCTACACCATCCACTCGATTTCGACGGTCCACCTCAGTTCTTCGATCATCGAGATTCACCTTCGTTCCCATTTCCCGCTCGCGGACCCGCATTCCCTGCACACGATATCCACTCTCCTTCTGCTCGACGACCGTCGTCGATTGATAGCGAAGCGACACTGCACGAGGCGTCTCAGTTCCCGCCCAATCGCCCAATTTCCGCTCCTCGCCTGCTCACCTCGACGATACCTTTCTCTTCTCATTCCCATCATATACAGAACCCACATAGAGTGAATGAGCGAGGTAGTGATCGACACCTCGAAGAACATCGGCGAACGGCGGAAGAATGGGAGAGGAGCGTCGAAGAAGAGGCGAGGAAACGAGTTGAGCTGGAGAAGAAATTGGGAGTATTCATTGAGGGAGAGGAGCCATTCGGTGAAGGACGAAGCTCGCGAGGAAAGGAGAAACCAGAGCATATGAAGCGATTCTCTGAAAACTCGTCTCGGTCGTCAAGATCAACAAGCTCGATCGGATTCTTTCCGGAACTTCCTCTTCAGCCCGAGATGTTCCTTTTCGAGGTGAGCGCTTCTTACTCATCAGGTTGACGCAGTGAGGGTGCTGATGACGACGAGATCACAGGGTCTTCTCCTCGTTCCACCTCCAAACTTCACCTCTCTCACCGAAATCGCTAAACTACATCACGCTCATTGGATTCCCTATCACGCGATCCTGACGACTCGTACACTCCACTTCCTCGTCAACTCGAATCCCTCGACTCAAACACCGATTCTCGTTCTCGACTTTGAACATTGCAAATCGCTCAACAAGCCTCGCGAGCTTCGGGATAGAGAGAAGCTGTTCTCGTTTGTGGTGGAGACGGAGAATCGGAAGAAACGATACTTCGCTTGCGAATCTAGGAGGGATTGGATGACTTGGTCGAACAAGATTCGGTGAGTGCCTCTTGACATTCGCCGTCTCTGTCGCTCCACCTGCTGATTGGACGGACAACTCGACAGCGAGCTCATCGATCTCGCTCAAGGAAGAGCTCCGCCGACTCTCGAGAACGCTCTCGACTCGAATCAAGTTCCTCCCGGTCTCCTCTCACGTCCTTCTATCTCCCACCCTGCCGCTCCTACTTCAGCTTCACCCGGTCGCTCAACACAGATCAGACACCATCTCGCTGATCTTGAGCAAATCTACAGAACGCTCGATCACAATGCGCAGAGACTCAACGCTCGAAACGACACGAAGGGAATCAACCACGAAACATCGATCCGCAACGAAAGCAACGGTATCAAGGGTCAAATGAGGACTGGATGAAGAGGTTCAACGAGGATTTACAGGTCAGAGTATTCGTGAACGAGGATCCGAAGAATTCTTGTCGAGATGGATGGCGTTGTTCACAACCTCCTTATCCTCCCGCTTCTCCAGCTCCTCGTCCTCGTCAAGATCCTCCTCGTCGATTGCGAAAACCTCGACCACGTTCTCGATCAATCGGCATCACTCCTGAAGAACTCGACCTTGCTCGATCAATCTTCGAAGATCTATCGAGGAAGAACGCTGCGAATGATGGAGAGGTCGACGAGACACGTCGGAGAGTCGAGTCTATAGGAGAGAGGATCGAAGAATTGAGAAATAGTATCGAGGCGAGAATTGGAGAGGGAAAAGAGGATGAGATAGCGAAAGATTGGATCGACCGAGTGAGTTCGCTCTTTCCTCAGATCAACTTCCTTGCTCATATAAGCTGATCGGAAAGATTGAAGGACGAACAGCTCGAATACTTGAGTGCGATCAACGATACTCGTTTGAAAGGTCATCGCAGAGACGCATCTCTCGGTCAAGGTGGATTCAATGTCTCTTCGTCTCAGGAGGAGGAGGAAGTACTGCGAACAATACATGACGAGCTGAAGAGTATGCTATACGATCGAGAAGGGCACGGGTTCGACGAGAAGAGGTGGTCGAGAAGCTATGAAAAGGTAGATCGAGAATTGGAGAGTATCCGAGTTTGAGGCTGATACATCTGGCGTTTCGCATCTACAGGCAGATTTCACGAGTCTGAAACGAACAACAAGCAGAGAGCGACAAGTCACAGATTATCTCGAGAAGTCATCGAGAGCTCCTCATCCGGCACGAAACGGCTCGTTCATCGTCTCTCAGTCTGAGCTGACCTCACTTTGACGGACCTGACAGTCACCTCAAGAGCTTCTCAATCTCTTCCGAGGTCAGCAACAGCGTGAGCTCTCGATTCCTCGACTAGACAAAGCGTCGTTCGCTGATTCAGGACACTGTACAGATCTCGACGAGAGTCGCCGATTTCAACAAGACCAGTCGGGAGCTTTAGCGGCCTTAGTCAGAGTGAGCTCCTATCTATCTCGCTAGCGATCCCGCTGCTCATCGTGCTTGACTGCTCAGAATCTGCACGCGAATCAGAAGATTCTCTACGACCGACTCCCCAAAGTTCAGCAAGCTTCGTCGATTCTCAGAACCATCAATGATCCCTCTACCAATTTAGCTCTGGCTACAGATACACTAGGTCATGATGAAGGAGGAAGAAATCGTTCAAACGACATTCCCCTTTCGAAATTTCTCCCTCTCGAAAACCCTCGCAAAGATTATCGCTTGATTCCGAGTGATGGCAGAATAGCAGACAGAGCTATACCTCCCTCACAGGTTCATGCTTGGCGACAAGGAGACCAGTTGAATCGAAGAGGCAGCGGGAACAAAGAAGGTGTTCGCTTTTGGGGTGCGTCGATACTGTTCTTTCAGTCTTCCTCTTCATCGCGGGGCTGACCTGATTGCTGGAAGCTAGGTGTACCTGATCCTATATCTTCTTCTTATCATAAATCGAGACTCAAAGGTGGACTTGAAGCTGCTCGAGCGGCGAAAGAGATCGCTCAATTCGAAACGGAGAAACAAGACTTCGCACCTCCTCAGCCCTACGAAGCCAACACGATCACCTCGAGACGATCAACGTTACAAAGAAAGCAGAAGACGAATCATGACGACGAGTTGTTGAAGAGAGAGTTGGCAGAAGGATTGAAGAAAGGTTTCGAATTGAAAGCGAAACGGGATCCTGCTACTCAAGCTTGTGAGGTCTCTTCCTTGCTATCCTCAGACTGCGCTCTTCTCTGATCTTTGCGTTCCTGTTGGGCGGTAGTCGCTGTGTACGAAGCGTTGTCGAAGCTGGCAGAAAAGCGTAACAAGAAAGGAGCAACGGAGAAGCAGTAGAATCTAGATAGAGTGTATTTGATCGTTCATTGAGATTGCTCGAGACTCCTTCTCTTGGACGTTCAGCAGGGATTCAGTCGAGGTGGCTGCGAGATCGAATTGTGCGAAATCGAGAGAATCGAAAAGTCATTCGCACTTCTCTAATGGACGGCGGCTAAAAGGGTCGCCTGGCATTCTTCGACGCCTTCCTCATTCTTCAGAGTCAGTCTCAGCCGGAAAGCGAGACTCGCGGGGCTTACAAGCAGACCGTTTCAATTCTACGAGATTCCCTCTGCGGGTTCTCCTCCCTGCGACATTCGTTCGAACTCTTGTTCAGTTCACATCTCTAGTAAAGTCCCTATCACTAGTTTGCGACCTTATCAGGTTCGCAGCTTGTTGCTATGGCGAATGGGAACTCGAGATTGATGAAACGAAACAGGTTGAAGAAGAGAAACGTTGGACACTCGATGGACCTTGAAAGAGGAATAGATAGGGATCAGGAGCTCTTGAGATAGCTCAAGAGTAGTCTCGTCTCGATCCAAAGCGACAGGGTTGGAGGAAGGAGCGAGAGTTTGTCGAGTCCAACTTTCTCTCTCCTACACCTCACTCGACTCTACCAGAGGACCTCACCCGAGCATGCCGAAGCAACAAGAAACTATGCGAACGCGCGAACAAGCAGCAGCGCGAATTCTCGACCTCAGTGGATACCTTTCATCTTCGAGGTTTATCCATCGACCTTTCGATCAAACCGTCAGGACGCCAGTGGTGGGAGAATTAGAGGAGATCATGAGAGGACTATCGAGACTGGGCTACGAGGTGTGTACTCAATTGTCAGCTGAGGGCAAGTGTTTGGCTAACATTTCGTCTTTCGCTCTCTTTCTTGCTCTCTTCCATAGCCAAACTCTTCCGCTCAACAACTCCTCTTATCCGCTTTATCCGTCTTCTCTAAAGCTCCCCTCGACGGACCCACCCCCTTTTCGACTCTCATTTCTGCGTCGAAACTCCTCCTCGATTCTACCCTCTCCCTTTCAACCTCCGCTTCCCCATTTCCACTGTCAAATCAGCATCTCCCGAATGAAATCCTCTACCTCATCCTCGACCACGTCAAAGCTGATTCGGCTATCTGGCGACGCAGAATCACCCTTCACTCTCTTATCGCAACCTCGCTTCAATGGCGCAGGATCGCTCTCCCCACTTCACAGTCTCAATTGATCATCACCTCTTATCAAGAGCTCAAGGAATGTCTTGACGGAAGGACATACTTGAAAATCCTACCTCCGACCAACACCCTCGACCTCGTTCACATCGATCTTTCAGATGAATGCGGCCGCGACTTGAAGCCTGAGTCGAGCTGGAAGGTCCATCGAAGATTCAAGGTCAAGCAGCTTACGTTGGATCTCACTATGGACTCGAACTTTGTCGATGACTGGTTCGAGTGGGCAAGCAACTGGTTGATGGAGGTTGCAAGTTTTACCTTGAAATTGGCAGGCGATGATGAGGACGAGTACAGGCGCGCGGCTAGAGCGTTCTTTGGCGAATTTTTTGCCCGCAGCTACGACCGGATGGAGTTCTACCTAGGTCGAAAGCCAATAATCACATCGTCCGGGTTGGTGGAAGGACGACTGAGCGAGTCACTTGAGGTGTATCCCGTCGTATCCAATCTTCCGAGATTCATGGACTACTCTATACTCTCGACCCCTTGGCTCGCTTTCACGGTACCAGCATTCCTCCTCGAACCTATTGCTACCGGCCTACTACCTGAGGACGGAGATCTCGACATTCCGCCTTCTCGACTCGAACACCTCGAGCTCACCCTCGAATTCGATCCGTCCGATCCCGCAGAGGCACTCCGACAGGTCGACGTATTCTTCACAACCGTTTCACCCAAACTTGAAACACTCGCTATTCGACTGCGTCTCACTTCCCCTCATCCTTCGGCTGTCGACGAAACGAGATTCACAGATCACTTCATCGACGGTCTCCGCTCGTGCTCCAAACTCGACCATCTCGAGATCGGAGGATTTGGACTCTCCGCCGACTACCTCGCCCGCCTCATTCGTCTCCCTGTTGTCACACTCATCATACTCCCTATCCTACCACTCCCATCTCTCATCGAACTGCGAACTCTCGTGGTCAGCACACCGGGCCTCTCAACCTCCGGCCTCAAAGCGCTCTCCCTTCAGAAGACTGACGAGCAGATGAGTTCGGAGGAACACAAGATGCTGCACTACGCGTACAAAGCAGTTGGTGTCACCTTAAGAACCGATCTTGTATGGCAGAGAGGGTGGCAGTCGGAACACGCGGATGAAGATTACGAGATCGTGTTGAAACTCGCGAACGAGGCTCGGGTGGCATAGGGCCTATAGCTGAGGTGCAATTGGGAAGGACTTTAGAGCTCCTTGAACAAAATGTTGTCTTCGTGAGAGTGAGAGAGTTGGGTGAAACGAGAAGAGCAAGCTTCAAAAGCGAAATTACCAAGTTGCGAAACTCTGTCGCTTCGAAATTTTTCGTCGGATGTCTCCCGAGTCTCGGTCATTCGCTCATATCGCGCACTAGAAGTTAGTCAACGCTCATTCAGAGCGAGATGTCGAAATGGAAGAATTCGAAAAATACTCTTCCCTCAACTTTGAACCGTTCACATCTCTCGACAACATGGGCAAAAGAGGAGCAGATAAAGAGCTCACACAGAACAACTGGCAAGAGAATGAAGACGAGTCCAACTCAGAGGTACGCCTTGTTCCCCAATCAACGAGTTCTCCACTCATGTTTGGTTCGCTGTTTCAGGGTGGATCCGGCGAGTTCAAGAAGGCTTCTGGATCACAGCTAGAGGGAAGAAAGTACGTGCAATCCCTTGGGCCTCTCAGAACTTAGCTTGAGCTGATCTGTGTTGGTTGACAGGATTCGAGGAATGCCCAAACGAAAGGGAGCTGCTGCTCCATCACCAGCTGCTCCTGCTGCCGAGGTGAGCTACACTTATCATCAGACATGCCTTGTAGATCACTCATTGGCCTTTGTATCACTAGAAACCCTCCGCATTCGGTGGCGCTTTCGCTGCTTCCTCCAATCCTTTCGCCGCTCTCAGTGGTGCTCCTTCGTCTTCCACCACACCCGCACCACTCTCTGCAAACACTTTCGGCTCATTCGGCACTTCCCCTGCCGCTCCTGAGCCACCAAAAGCCGCTTCAAACGGCACACCTTCCTTCTCCTTCGGTTCTACCACTCCTTCTTTCGGCGCCGCTTCATCTTCCTCCTCGACTCCCGCCGCATCTTCAGGTTTCTCTTTCGGTGGACCACCAGTAGCGAAATCTACACCTTCTTCTCCCGCCGCTTCACAGTCGACTTCGGCTTTCAAGTACTACACTTCCCTGAGAGGCCTCAATGTATCACTTTCCGACTCTCTCGCAAAGGAGCTCGAGAAGAACCCATTCTCAGATCTAGGGAAAGTGTTGGAGAAATTGAAGCTGAAGTATGAGGACCACCGAGCGAAGATTCAGAAGGATTTCGATAGTAGTTCTGGGTCAGTGAAGCAGGTTGAGGAGAAGGGCAAGGACAAGGAGATGGAAGTTGATGGAGGTAGACCGACACCTCCGACTATCCCTTCAATCTTCACGACCCCTCCCGCTGCGGCAGCTGCGCCCGAACCGAAAAAAGTCGAGGAGAAGAAATCGGATGTACCTGCCCTTCCTACCGCACCTGCAGTCTTCTCCTTTGCTGGATCGACATTCAAACCTTCCGCCTCCACCACCCCCGCTTCTTCCTCTGCTCCTCCGCCTTCAGGAGGTTTCGTCTTCAAAACCGATGCCCCCGCCGATCCTTACGCCGAGAAGAGCTCCTTCAAATTCCCCGTCGCCCCCACTCCTGCTCCTTCGACACCTTCTACATCGACTCCCGCACCGTCGACTTCAGCTCCCGCACCGTCGAAACCCTCCACTTCCCCTATCACCGCTCCTTCCGCACCCAAACTTGCGCCAGCGAAACTCACCAATCCTCCCGCCAAACCCAGTCCTCTTCGATTTGGACAAAGCGTCTCTCCTCCCTCCTCTCCCGCTGCAAACGAATCGGAAAAGAAGAAGGATGAACCGGTCAAGTCGAAGAGTGGATTCTCATTCGGCGCAACTTTCGGTTCAATCGCGAAGGGAGATGATGGAAAATTCAAGAAGGACGAGACTGAGAAGAAGGAAGAGGAGAAGAAAGCAGAGGCTCCCAAATCTGGTGGATTCTCCTTCACTCCCTCGAGTTCCTCCTCGACACCTGCTCCTTCAAGCGGTTTCACTTTCGGTTCTGCTGCTGCACCTTCTTCGACCTCGACCCCTGCCAAAAGTGGCTTCACCTTCGGCGGATCGACCCCATTCTCGACTCCCGCAAACGCATCCACCTCGAAAGCAGCTCCCTCACCTCCCATCGCCACCTCCTTCGGTTCTTCCTCTCCGCCTCAGTTCAGCTTCGGAGCAGCACTTCAACCGAAAGAGAAGGAGAAAAGCATGTTTGGAGGAGCGAAAGCCACGGGATTCGGATTCGGTAGTTCGATCGGAGGAACCTCAGCCCCTGCACCTTCAAGCGGT
>Ga0308160_10007563_pt1 | contig 10771 bp, 9 predicted proteins | sample PhyFR1_FD_201036 | JGI IMG/M metagenome (GOLD analysis project Ga0308160, IMG submission 201036) | Phyllosphere microbial communities from UC Gill Tract Community Farm, Albany, California, United States - DLSLF.R1 | ecosystem: Host-associated > Plants > Phyllosphere > Unclassified | place: USA...
GAACTCGACGCGCACCCGCACCACCTTCGAGATCGCCTCCAAGCGCCTGTCGGCCGACGTCATCAACCTGAACATCCAGGCTTCGTCGACCTCGAAGGGCGAGTCGCTGCTGGACACGATCGACAACCTGGCCGCCATGCACGCCGACATGTTCGTGGTGCGCCACGCGCAGTCGGGCGCGCCCTACCTGATCGCCAAGCACCTGAACGATACGAAGCAGAACCACGTGCACGTGGTGAACGCCGGCGACGGGCGCCATGCGCACCCGACCCAGGGCCTGCTCGACATGTACACCATCCGCCACTATAAGAAGGACTTCACCAACCTGCGCGTGGCCATCGTCGGCGACATCCTGCACAGCCGCGTGGCGCGTTCGGACATCCACGCGCTGACCACGCTGGGCGTGCCGGAAGTGCGCGCGATCGGTCCGCACACGCTGCTGCCGGGCGGCCTGGAACAGATGGGCGTGCGCGTCTTCACCGACATCGACGAAGGCCTGAAGGACGTCGACGTGATCATCATGCTGCGCCTGCAGAACGAGCGCATGTCGGGCGCGCTGTTGCCGTCGGCGCAGGAATACTTCAAGAGCTACGGCCTGACGCCGGAGCGCCTGGCGCTGGCCAAACCGGACGCGATCGTGATGCACCCGGGTCCGATGAACCGCGGCGTCGAGATCGACTCGCAGGTGGCGGACGGGTCGCAGGCGGTGATCCTGCCGCAGGTGACCTTCGGTATCGCCACAAGGATGGCGGTGATGAGCATTCTGGCCGGTGGACACGCATGAGCATGACTATGAATTTGCATATCAAGAACGGCCGCGTGATCGACCCGGCCAACGGCATCGACGCCGTGCAGGACCTGTTCATCGGCGACGGTAAAGTGCTGGCTGTCGGCAGTGCGCCCGACGGCTTCACGGCCGCGCGCACCATCGACGCCGCCGGCCTGGTGGTCGCGCCCGGCCTGGTCGACCTGTCGGTGCGCCTGCGCGAGCCGGGCTACGAATACAAGGCGACGCTGGAATCGGAAATGCGCGCCGCCATGCAGGGCGGCGTGACCACGCTGGTGTGCCCGCCCGACACCGATCCGGTGCTGGACGAGCCGGGCCTGGTCGAGATGCTGAAGCACCGCGCGCGCAACCTGAACCAGGCCAACGTGCACCCGCTGGGCGCCCTGACCATGGGCCTGAAGGGCACCGCGCTGACCGAGATGGCCGAGCTGACCGAAGCCGGCTGCATCGGCTTTGCCCAGGCCGAGCATCCGATCGAAGACACCACCGTGCTGCTGCGCGCCATGCAGTACGCAAAAACCTTCGGCTACACGGTCTGGCTGCGTCCGCAGGACCCGCACATCGGCCGCGGCGGCGTGGCCCACAGCGGCCCGCTGGCCTCGCGCCTGGGCCTGTCCGGCGTGCCGGTGATGTCCGAGACCATTGCCCTGCACACGATTTTCGAACTGATGCGCGCCAGCGGCGCGCGCGTGCACCTGTGCCGCATCTCGTCCGCCGCCGCGCTGGAGCTGATCCGCGGCGCCAAGAAAGAGGGCTTGCCGGTCAGCTGCGACGTCGGCGTGCACCACCTGCACATGACGGACGCCGACATCGGCTTCTTCGATCCCAACGCGCGCCTGACGCCGCCGCTGCGCAGCCAGCGCGACCGCGAAGCGATCCGCGCCGCGGTGCTGGACGGTACCGTGGACGCCGTGTGCTCGGATCACACCCCGGTCGACGACGACGAAAAGCTGCTGCCCTTCGCCGAAGCCTCGCCCGGCGCCACCGGCCTCGAACTGCTGCTGGCGCTGATGCTGAAGTGGGCGCACGAGCAGGGCACTGATGCCGGGGGTGACAAGACGACGCTGTCGCGCGCGATCTCGCGCATCACGGCCGACGCGGCGCGCACGGCGGGCCTGTCCGCAGGCAGCCTGTCGGTCGGCGCGCCGGCCGACGTGGTGCTGTTCGACCCGGACGCGCGCTGGACCGTCGCCGCATCGAGCCTGGCCAGCCAGGGCAAGCACACGCCATTCCTCGGCTACGAGCTGGCGGGCCAGGTGCGGGCGACCATCGTCGCCGGCCAGGTCGCTTACGAACGCTGACGCCGTTTGAAGATTCATATGTAAAATTGAACGCGCCGCGAACCGACGCGGCGCGTTCGGTTTTTGGCACGGCATGTCGACAACCTTGAACATCCAGCTTGCATGGCGCCTGGCGCGCCTCGTCTTCCACCTGCTGCGGGGGCTGGCCACCTGCGCCCTCGTGTTCCCGTGGGCCGGCGCGCGCCTGCGCGAACGTCTGGTGCGGCGCTGGTCGGCGCATCTGCTGGCCATCTGCCGCGTGCGTGTCGAGCACATGCCCGGTGCCACGCCACTCCAGCATGCGCTGATCGTGTCGAACCATATTTCCTGGCTCGACATCTTCGTCATCAATGCCCTGCATCCCTGCCGCTTCGTGGCCAAGGCCGAGATCCGCGCCTGGCCGCTGCTCGGCTGGCTGGTGGCGCAGGCCGGCACCGTCTTCATCGCGCGCGGTAACCGGCGCGACCTGCGCCACATTTTCAAAGGCCTGGTCGATGCGCTCGGCCAGGACCAGCGCGTCGCCTTCTTCCCCGAAGGGACCACGGCCAGCCAGGGGCAGCTGCTGCCTTTCCACGCCAACCTGCTCGAGGCGGCGATCGACGCGCGGGTGCCGGTGCAGCCCTACGCATTGGCCTACGTCGACGGACGCGGCGGCTGGCATGCGGCGGTCGACTATACCGGCGAGACGACCTTCGCCGACAGTATCCTGCGCATCCTGCAGGGAGAACCGGTGGTGGCGCGGCTGGGCTGTCTGCAGCCGATTGCGTCGGAGGGGACGCACCGGCGCGAACTGGCGGCGGCGGCGCGCGATGCGATTGCGCAGGCTCTGGGGGCGGTCGAGGTGCAGTAGACTGCTGTTTACCCCGGCTGCTTGCCGCCATGCGGCCGGTATTCCGGACAATCCACCTGCAACAGCGAGCGGTCATCCAGGCACACCGCCGTCAGTTTCCCGCCCCAGACACAGCCGCTGTCCAGGCCCACCAGGTTCGGCCGCAGCACCACCCCCAGCGCCGACCAATGCCCGAACACCACGGTCACGTCAGCCGTTTTGCGGTCCGCCAGGTCGAACCACGGCTGCAGGTCCGAGCCCTCCGGGCCCTTGTCGCTTTCCTTGTGCTCGAAGTCCATGCGCCCGTCAGGCCAGCACAGGCGCATGCGCGTCAGCGCGTTGACGATGCAGCGCAGGCGCTCGATGCCCTGCAGACTGTCGTCCCAGCGGTCGGGATGGTTGCCGTACATCTGGCGCAGGAAGTCGACCCAGCCGTCGCCGCGCAGCACCGCCTCGACCTCGGCCGCCAGCGCCATCGTCTGCGCCGCCGTCCATTGCGGCGGCACGCCGGCGTGCACGAGCAGATGCGCATCGACGAACATCGCCATCGGGCGCCGCCGCAGCCAGGCGATCAGCTCGTCGAGTTCGGGCGCGGCCAGGATCTCGTCCAGGGTATCGGAGCGGCTCGCCTTGCGCACGCCGGCCGCCACCGCCAGCAGGTGCAGGTCGTGATTGCCGAGCAGGGCGTCGATGCGTCCTTCGCTCGCTTCCGATAGCGCCTTCATGCGGCGCAGCGCGGCCAGCGATTCGGGGCCGCGGTTGATCAAATCCCCGACAAAGAGGATGCGTGCTTGTTCCGGCGATGCAGCATCGTCGGCAATCCGGTCCAGCAACAGTCCGGCTTCGTGGGCGCAACCCTGCAGGTCGCCAATGACATAGGTTCTCATGGCTGGATACTAAATGATTCGGGCGCGCTCGTGCAGCCTGCATCCCGATATTGCTCAATCGGATCCGGTGGCGAGACGCTTACACTCATCGGTTCCGGACCTTGCCGCCGATTCGGTGCGATGGTTTGCTTAGCGGGTAATTCAAAGCATCTGAAAACAAACCATGTTTTCTTTTCTCGTCAGCTTTGTCGCGTCTGCATTGTTGACCTTGCTGGTCATCAGGCATTCGAAATTGCACGGTCCAGCACTCGACAGCAATTTCAGCGGCGTCCAGAAAGTGCACGTGCATGCGGTCGCGCGTATCGGCGGACTGCCGATTTTCCTTGCAGTGACCCTGAGTGCGGCGATTTCGGCCTGGCGCGTTCCCGATCTCGGCTATTGGCTGCTGGCGCTGCTGGTATGCGCCTCTATTGCATTTATCGGCGGCATCGTCGAAGACTATACGGGAAAGGTGAGGGCATCGCGGCGCCTGGTATTAACGATGCTGGCGGCCCTGCTCGGATATCTGGTACTCGATGCGAAAATCGCACGCTTGGACATGCCGTTTGCGACCTGGCCGCTGCATTCGCTGTGGATCGTATTGCCGCTGACGGTACTGGCGGTGGCCGGGATCGCGAATGCGGTGAATATCATCGACGGCTTCAACGGTTTGGCCAGCGTGGTGACGATCTTCATGCTGGTGTCGCTCGCTTACGTCGGCTGGCAGGTCGGCGACATGTTCATCCTGGTATCGGCATTGACGGTGGCGGGGGCGACCGCCGGGTTCCTGATCTGGAATTACCCGGTCGGCCTGATCTTCCTGGGCGATGGCGGCGCTTACTTCATCGGCTTCATGCTGGGCGAACTGGCGCTGCTGCTGGTGATGCGCAATCCGCAGGTGTCCACGTGGTATGCGGCACTGCTGCTGATATATCCCGCTTTTGAAACGGTATTTTCCGCTTATCGCCGAATGTTTGTAAGAGGAAAATCACCGGCGGTACCGGATGGAATACATCTGCATAGCCTGATTTTTCGGCGAATTGTGCAATGGACTGTTGGTCCAAAGGAGGCGCGCGCACTGTTGAAACGGAATGCGCGCACCTCGCCTTACCTGTGGCTGTTTTCGCTCACTGCGGTTATACCTGCAACTGTGTTCTGGAAGAATACAGGAGTTTTGATATTCTTCAGTTTGTTGTTCATTATCAGTTACGTTTGGTTGTATGCGCGTATTGTTCGATTCAAGTCGCCACGCTGGCTCATTTGGAACAAAAAAACTGATTAAACATCGAAGTTGTAGTATATTGCGACAATTGGTGATAATTCGCTGAATTCGGTTCAACTTTACTTATAAGGAACGACGATGGATCTGTCTAATATGTCCTTGGGCGATTTGCGCAACCTGCAGGAGCAGGTCAAGCAGGAAATGAAAAAGCGCGAACATCAAGACCTGCAAAAGGCGCGCGAACAGATCCTGGCGATCGCACAAAGCGTCGGGATGCCGTTGAAAGACCTGATCAATACCAGTGGCCGCGGCGCAAAAGCGACGGCCAACCCGGGTTCGGTCGCGGTCCGTTTCCGCAATCCTGACGACGCTTCGCAACAATGGACCGGCCGCGGCCGCCAGCCGAAGTGGGTCAAGGAATGGGTCGAAGGCGGTAAATCGCTGGATAAACTGCGCGTCTGAATCTGATTCGTTGTTTAACGGGAGTGTTTCCATTAGTGGGAATACTCCCGTTTATTTGCGGATATTCCTACAAAGCTTAGGCTTTTTATTCTGCAATCCGTTTTATCCTCCCGCCGCGCATACGCGCACACCCTGCCGCCTCGCGCACCAGCCGAATTCCCATCGCTTCGGCTTGCCGTTACAATATCGACTTTTGCCTCCTGTTCAATAACGGCACGCACGCGGCCGCTCATCAAGGTAAGCTCCATGGTCCCTCTCTCGAAAACGATATTCAAGGCGTATGACATTCGTGGTGTCATCGGCAGCACGCTGGACGAAGGCATCGCCCGCAGGATCGGCCAGGCATTCGGCGCGGCCGCATTGGCCAAAGGCGAACGCAAGGTCGTCATCGGCCGTGACGGCCGCCTGTCGGGTCCGGGACTGGCCAAGGCATTGGCGGAAGGCTTGCAGGCCGCCGGCGTCGACGTGATCGACCTCGGCATGGTGGCGACTCCGATGGTGTACTTCGGCACCAACGTGCTGGATGCGCATTCCGGCATCATGGTCACCGGCAGCCACAACCCGCCGGACTACAACGGCTTCAAGATGGTGCTGGCCGGCGAGGCGATCTACGGCGACGCGATCCAGGGCCTTTACCAGGCGATCGAGCGCGACGACTTCAAGCCGGCAGTGGAATCGGGTAAAAGCCAGGGCGCCTACTCGACCCACGACATCCGCGACGCCTACATCCAGCGCATCGCGAGCGACGTCAAGATCGCGCGTCCGATCAAGATCGCGGTCGATGCCGGCAACGGCGTGGCCGGCGCCTTCGCGGGCGACCTGTTCCGCGCCATGGGCTGCGACGTCATCGAGATGTTCTGCGAAGTCGACGGCCACTTCCCGAACCACCACCCGGACCCGGCGCACCCGGAAAACCTGCAGGACCTGATCGAGAAGCTCAAGACCTCGGATGCCGAGATCGGCCTCGCCTTCGACGGCGACGGCGACCGCCTGGGCGTGGTCACCAAGGATGGCCAGATCATCTTCCCGGACCGCCAGATGATGCTGTTCGCGGCCGACGTCCTGTCGCGCAACCCGGGCGCCGAGATCCTGTACGACGTCAAATGCACGCGCCACCTCGGCCCGTGGATCGCGCAGCACGGCGGCCGCCCGCTGATGTGGAAGACCGGTCACTCGCTGGTCAAGGCCAAGCTGAAGGAAACCGGCGCCCCGCTGGGCGGCGAGATGAGCGGCCATATCTTCTGGAAGGACCGCTGGTTCGGCTTCGACGACGGCCTGTACACCGGCGCGCGCCTGCTCGAGATCCTGACCCGCGAAGCCGATCCCTCAAGCCTGCTGAACGGCCTGCCGAAGGCATCCAGCACCCCGGAACTGCACCTGCACCTGCAGGAAGGCGAGAACTTCGAGCTGATCGACAAGCTGCGCGCCAACGCCGAATTCCCGGGCGCCGAGCGCATCGTCGACATCGACGGCCTGCGCGTGGAATACGCAGACGGCTTCGGCCTGGCGCGCGGTTCCAACACCACCCCGGTGGTGGTGCTGCGCTTCGAGGGCGAGGATCCGGAAGCGCTGGACCGCATCCAGAAGGAATTTGCGCGCGTGATCCTGGCCGCCAAGCCGGATGCGCAGCTGCCTTTCTGAAGCATGACGCGATAAGCCGATGAAGATCCTGCTGGTCCGGGTATCGTCGCTGGGCGACGTGCTGCATAACCTGCCGCTGGTGGCGGACATCCTGCGCCACCATCCGGGCGCCCAGGTCGACTGGGTGGTGGAAGAGGGCTACGTCAGCCTGGTGCGGCTGAATCCGATGGTGCGCAAGGTGATTCCGTTCGCCCTGCGGCGCTGGAAAAAAGGGATCAAGGACGCGGCCGTGCGCGCCGAGCTGCGCGGCTTTTTCGAAGACCTGCGTGCCGAACAGTACGACTACGTGTTCGATACCCAGGGCCTGATCAAGACCGGCATCATCATGGCCGCCGCGCGCGTGCGGCCCGGCGGCCAGAAGATCGGCCTGGCCAACGGCACCGAGGATTCGGGCTACGAAGGCATCTCGCGCGTGTTCCACACCCGCAGCATCGCGGTCGAACCGCGCACCCATGCGGTGGCGCGCGGACGCCAGGTGGTGGCTGCGGCGCTCGGCTATACCGTCAATTCCGCGCCCGATTTCGGCTTGCCGCCACCCGGCGCGGCGCGTCCGGCCTGGATGCCGGGCGGCGACTATGCCGTGTTCTTCCACGGCACCGCACGCGAAGCCAAGAAGTGGGCACCCGCTCACTGGATTGCGCTGGGCCAGGCGCTGGCGCCGTTGACCATCCTGCTGCCCTGGGGCTCGCCGCGCGAACAACAGGAAGCCGAGGCGCTGGCCGCCGCGCTGCCGAACGCGCGCGTGCTGCCGAAACTGTCGATGATGGATGCGGTGGAACTGGCGCGCCACGCCGCGCTGGCGGTCGGCGTCGACACCGGCCTGACCCACATCGCCGCCGCCTTTGTCCGGCCCACGGTCGAGATATATTGCGATTCGCCGCGCTGGAAGACCGAGGGCAACTGGTCGCCGCGCATCGTCAACCTGGGTGATACCGGCGCACCGCCGACGGTCGAGCAGGTCGTGGCCGCGGCGCGCGGTTTATTGCAACAGGGCTGAGATGCGCTTCTTCTATTCCTTACTGTATTCGATTTTGTGGTGGCTGGCGCTGCCGCTGGTGCTGGGCCGCCTGTGGTGGCGCGGGCGCAAGGAGCCGGGCTACCGGCTGCACCTGGGCGAACGCCTCGGCTTCTACGGCCCGAGGCCCGAGTCACGATTGACCATCATGGTGCACGCGGTGTCGGTCGGCGAAACCCGCGCCGCCGAGCCGCTGGTCGAAGCCCTGCTGGCGCGCTGGCCCGGCTGCCGCATCCTGCTCACCCACATGACGCCGACCGGGCGTGCGACCGGCCGTCAGCTGTTCGGTAAGCACGGCGACAGGGTGATCCAGTCCTACCTGCCCTACGACACCGGCTTCATGGTCGGCCGCTTCCTGCACCACTTTGCGCCGAAAATCGTCATCCTGATGGAGACCGAGGTGTGGCCGAACCTGATCGCGGCCTGCGGCGCCTACGCCATCCCGGTGGCGCTGGTGAATGCGCGCCTGTCCGAACGTTCGCTGCAACGCGGCCGGCGGTTCGGCGGCCTGATGATGGAGGCGGCGCGCGGGATCACGCTAGTGGCGGCCCAGACCGGGGCCGATGCCGCGCGCATCAGGTCGCTCGGCGCGCCCGACGTCGCCGTCACCGGCAGCATCAAGTTCGACGTGGTGCCGCCGGAGGCCGCGCTGCAGACCGGCGCCATGCTGCGCGCAGGCTTTGCAGGCCGTCCGGTGCTGCTGTGCGCATCGACCCGCGAAGGCGAGGAAGCGCTGATCCTGGACGCCTTGCGCCGCATGCAGCGCCCGCAAGGCATGCTGCTCCTGCTGGTGCCGCGCCATCCGCAACGCTTCGACGAGGTGGCGCGCATGGTGGAAGAGCGCGGATTCAGCCTGGCGCGGCGTTCCAGCCTGCAGCCGCTGAACACTGCGCAGGTAGACGCGGAGGTGCTGCTCGGCGATTCGATGGGCGAGATGTTCGCCTATTTCGCAGCCTGCGATTGCGCCTTCATCGGCGGCAGCCTGCTGCCGCTGGGCGGCCAGAACCTGATCGAAGCCTGCGCCCTCGGCAAGCCGGTGCTGGTCGGCCAGCATACCTTCAACTTCCTGCAGGCGACCGATGAGGCGGTGGCCGCCGGCGGCGCGCTGCGCGTGGCGGATGCCGACGCACTGCTGCGCGAAGCCGCCGTCCTGCTGCAGGATGCCGCCCGGCGCGACGCCATGGGTGCCCGCGCGCTGGCCTTCGCCGGCCACCATCGTGGCGCGACGGCGCGCACTGTTGAACTCTTGCAACGATTTATCGACTAGCTTTTGCTACCATACCTCTTAGTATAAAGAACGAAAGGGGATGGACATGTTGTGGTCTCATCGCACGCGAGGGGGCGGCGGCGTCGGAAACGACGCCACGCTCATGGAACACCCGCACGCCGTCGATCTCGGCGCCGACGCGATGCCGGCGGCAGCGATTCCGGTCGTGCACCCCCCGGCCGCGTCGCACGAATTGCATTTCTGGGTGCGTTACACCCTGTTCGAATACCTGGGTTTCATGTGGGAGCACGGCGGCTACCTGATCCACCGCCGCCATATCCGCTGGCCGCTCGGGGTCTACCTGCGCGTCAAGAGCACGCTGTCGGCGGCGCTGCACTTCATCCTGCTGCGGCGCGGGCGCCGCACCTACGAATTCGCGATCGACCAGCACGGCATCGTGCGCACCAGCGAAACCGGCGTGTCGCTGATCGACTGGGACGATGTAAGCCGCATCCGCACCTATTCGAAGGGCTTCATGATGGTGCTGAAACGCGGCACGCTGCCGATTCCGTTCCGCTGCCTGAGTGCAGCCGAGTTCGAGGCCATGAAAGGCATCGCGGCGGCGCGTGCCGCGGGCGAACTGCAGTTCCGCGGCACCGCTTGAACGCGTGATCTGGACGCTTACTCGTCCGGGAACAGCACCGGCATCTCGACCGAGCGCTTCTTGAGCGCCGCCTTGGCGCCATCGTAATCCGGGAACACCTCGCCGACCACGGCCCAGAAACGCGGGCTGTGGTTCATTTCGCGCAGGTGCGCCAGTTCGTGCACCACCACGTAATCGAGCAGCGCCAGCGGATAGTGCACCAGCTTCCAGTTCAGGCGGATATTGCCGGCCACCGTGCACGAGCCCCAGCGCGTGCCGGCCGAGGAGATGGCGTAGCTGTTGTAGGTCACGCCCACGCGCGGCGCATACAGGTCGAGGCGCTCGCCGAACAGGCGCCGCGCTTCGTCCTGGAACCAGCGCTTGACACGCTCGCGCAACTGCCATTCGGCCAGGCCGGGCGTCACGCCCACGTCCAGGGTGCGTGTGTCGGGATCGAAGACGCAATGGCTGCGCGCCGCTTCCTGCAGGCGCAGGGTGATCTCGCCGCCCAGGTAGGGCAGTTGGGCGCCGTCGACCCATTCCACCGGCGCGCGCTGGGCGCGCAGCACCCGCCGTTCGCCGCGTTCGAACAGCTTGGTCAGGATCCAGCGCTGCTTGGCGCGGATCGCGCTCTCGATGTCGGCGTGGCTGGAACGGCGCGGCGAGGTCACGCGCAGGCCGTCGTCGTCGATCATGAAGCCGTGCGAGCGGCGCGCCGAGCGCCGCAGCGCGTAGTGGACGGTGTGGGAGCCGAGCTGGATTTTCTGCAGCGGCGGCTCGTTGGGGCCGACCGGCGGCATGGGCAGGGTGCGGGTCGGT
>Ga0308160_10007564_pt1 | contig 10771 bp, 2 predicted proteins | sample PhyFR1_FD_201036 | JGI IMG/M metagenome (GOLD analysis project Ga0308160, IMG submission 201036) | Phyllosphere microbial communities from UC Gill Tract Community Farm, Albany, California, United States - DLSLF.R1 | ecosystem: Host-associated > Plants > Phyllosphere > Unclassified | place: USA...
CTGTTGCCGGCGCCGCCGGCGGCGAGCGCGCCCTGGTACAAGTGGCGGTTGAGGGTCACGTGGCCATAGTCGAAGAAGGCGCTGAGATCGGATTTCAGCGCCGCCAGCTCGAGGTGGGCCTCGACGCTCGCTACATGGCCTTCGTCGCCGCTGGCTTCACCGGCGGCATAGGCGCGCACCCGTCCCGGGCCGCCCAACGACAGCTTTTCGCCCGATTCGAGGTTGGCCGACGAAAACTGGCCACTGACGCTGGCCAGCAGGCTGACCGCGCCCGTCAGCCGCTGCTGGCGGCCGAGCTGGTAATTGGTGCGCAGGAAGCGGCCGGCGCTGCGTTCGGCCAGCGCATCGGCGGCTTCGTTGGCGACGTTGCCCGACAAATCCAGGTGGCCCGGCGTGAAGTCGAGCGAGGCGCTGGTGTAGCCGCCGCCCTGCCAATCGTCCTGGGCGCCGAACACCAGGCCCACAGGCAGGGTGCGCACCAGCTTGTCGCTCAGGTCGACGCCGCCAGCGCGGTTGAGGTAGCGCTTGTCCTCGTAGGCGGCGCGCAGCTGCAGGCTGGCGCGGCGCGTGCGCAGCAGCGGATGGGTCAGCAGCAGCTGGCCGACCTTGGCCGTGCCGCTTGCGTCGAGCGCTTCGAATTCCTCGCCCAGGTGGTAGCGCAGGCCGGCATACGACAGGCCGACGCGGGTGCCGCTTGATCCGACCGGCATCACATAGCCGGCGCGCGCGTACTTGAAATCCGACCCGGTGCTCGAGGCGAGCAGCGAGATCTGGTCGCCGTTGCCGCTCGGGTCGTTGACATTGATGCCGGCAGTCGCGCGCAGGCGGCCGGTGTAGCGGCTCGAGGAATTATCCAGGCCGAGGCTCATATCCACCAGCGCACCTTCGCTCAGGTCGACCGCCACGGCGGTTTCGCCGAGCGCGGCGCCGGGACTGAGTTCGGCGCGGGCGCGCACGCCCGGCAAGTCCTGGGTCAGCAGCAGCGCGCGTTCCAGGCTGTCCTCGCGCACCGGCTGGCCGGGCGCCACCAGCGCGTCGAGGTAGCGGCGCGCGCGTGCACCGTTTAGACGCACGCTCGCGTCCGGACGCATCTCGACGCCGGACACGCGCCCTTCCAGCACCTGGATCGTGACCTGGCCGGCGCCGAGGTCCTGGGCCGGCAGCGTGGCCGTGGCCAGGAAGTACCCCTGAGTACGGTAGTGGTTCGAGATCGCGGCGGCGGCGGCCGACAGTTCGCTGAAGCTCAACGCGCGCCCGGTGTAGGGCTGGAGCAGCGCCTGCAGGCTCGCTTCAGGCAGCGCGCTGACGCCCTTCAGGACAAAGCCGCGCACCAGCACGCGCTGGTCGCCGGTCGGCATGGCGCCGGGCGCCGGCGCCGCGTCCGGCAGCACTTTCGGCGCCGGGCCGGGCGGCGCGATCAGCACCGGTGGACGGTTTGCTTCGAGGATGCGGCCGGCGTCGGGCACGGCCTGGGCGCAGGCCAGGGCCGGCAGCAGCAAGGCGGCCAGCGCCAGCGGGCGCAGCTGGTGGGAGGGTGTGCGCTGGGAGGGGCAAAGTTGCACGGGAGTCGCTCCGGTATCAAATGGGGTCATGGTTTTCATTGGGTGGTGCGCACGCCGCCGTTACGGGTCAACACTTCGGTACCGCCGGACAGGGTCACGACGGTGCCGTCGACGCGCGGGCCGGCGATCGGCGCCGGGGCGTTCGGTGCGCGCACCTCTTCCACGCGCGGCAGTTCGCGCTGTTCCTGTTGCGCCAGGTTGGCGCCGCCCGCCACTTCCACCGGCAGCACCGGTGCGATGGTGGAACGGATCGCGCGGATCAGTTCCGGCGCGGCGCCGGTCACGTCCAGCACGCCGTCGACATAGGCCAGCTTGTAGTTCTGCAGCGTGGCCGGCGAACCGACGGTGATGGCATAGCTGCCCGGCGCCGATTGCGGGTTGGCGGCGCTGGCGATCGTAAATTCCGGCAGCAGCGCCGGGCTGTCGCCGGCCACCAGGCCGCTGACGCTGAAGCCGAACGCGGGGTTGGGCAAGCCGGCGCTGCGCTTGGCGTCGTTCGCTTTCACCGTCAGCGCCGCCTGGGTGACGACGCCATCGGTGGCGCTGGCGCGGTTGACCACCGTGTAATTCGAGGCCAGGCCACGGGCGCCATCGGCAAGCGCGTAGCCGCTGGCCGTTACCGTCTTGCCGCTGCCGGCATTGCGGTTGTCGAACTGGCCATTTGTCGGGCCGCTCAGGCGCAGGGTTTCTCCGTCCACCAGGCCATCGAGGCTGCCGATGCTGGCCAGGCTGGCCGTCGTGGTGCCGTCGTAGACCTTGGCGTTGGCGCGCAGGCCGACGATCGTCAAGGCTTTCGGCGTGATGCTGGCAGCGCCGCGCACCGCGCCGGGCAGCACGTAGTTCGACAGCAGCGTGCCACCGGTGGCGCTGACCGCGCCGGCCGGCAGCACGGCTTGCACGGCTTGCGCCTGCAGCACGTTGGCGCTGTCGAATTGCGCATCGAGTGCGCCGACTGCCGCGCCCTCGCCCGCCACGAAGCCGCCGAGGACAGCCTGGCCGGCCGCCAGCTTGACGCCGCTATTGCCGTCGTAGACCTTGGTGACGCTGCCGTTCAGGCTGGCGCTCAAGGCTTTCGGCGTGATGGCGGCGGTGGTCGCCAGGGCCGTGCCCTGCAGCGCATAGTTGGCGGCGTCCTGGCCCGCCAGCGCCAGGTTGCTCACGGCGACGGCCTTGGCGGCGCCGGCGTTCTTGTCGGCGAAGCCGGCGTCGCGCGCGATGGCAAACTGGTCGCCGTCCAGGCGGTCGTCGGTCAGCACCACCGTGGCGCGCAGGCTGCCATCGTAGACCTTGTCGACGCCGCTGGCGCCAACATGGAGGGTGCGCGGCGTGATCGCGGCGCTGGCGTTCGCATTGGTCGACGCCAGCACGTAGTTGCCGGCATCCTGGCCGGCGAGCGCGATGCCGTTCACCAGGATCGCCTTGGCTGCGCCGGCTTGCTTGTCGGCGAAGGCGGCGCCGGCCGCCGATACGCCGAGCAGGTCGCCGCTTACGCGGTCGTCGCCCAGCGTCACGTTCGCCAGCAGGCCGCCGTCGTAGACCTTGTCGATGCCGGTCGCGCCCACGTGCAGGGTGCGCGGCGTGATCGACGCGGTGGTCGAGCCGACCGTGGCGTCAAGATCGTAGTTGCCGGCATCCTGGCCCGACAGTGCCAGGCCGGACACGGTCACCGCCTTGGCATGGCCGACGTTCTTGTCGGCGAAGCCGGCGCCGGCCGCGTCGAGCGTCAGCACGTCGCCCAGCACGCGGTCGTCGTTCAGGCCGAACTGGACGCTGGTCGTGCCGTCATACACCTTGTCGAGGGCATTCGCGCTGGCGTGCAGGGTGCGCTTGCCGATGTCCGCGCTGGCGCCGATGGTGGTGGCGGCCAGGGTGTAGTTGGCGGCGTCGGCGCCGTCCAGCGCCAGGCCGCTGACGCTGACGGCCTTGCCGTTGCCGGCGTTCTTGTCGGCGAAGCGGGCGTTGCCGCTGATGGCCAGGGCGTCGCCACTCACGCGGTCGTCGCCGAAGCTGACCGCAGCAAGGTCATTGCCGTCGTAGGTCTTGTTGCCGGCAACGGCACTGGCGTGCAGGGTGCGGCGCGCGATGTCGGCCGTGGTGGCCGCGCCGGTCGACGCCAGCGTGTAGTTGGCCGCATCCTGGCCAGCGACCGTGATGCCGCTGACCGTGACCGCCCTGGCGTTGCCGGCTGCCTTGTCGGCGAAGCCGGCGCTGCCGCTGATGGCCAGCACGTCGCCACTCACGCGGTCGTCACCGAGGGTGACCGTGGCCGCCGCGGTACCGTCGTAGGTCTTGTCCTGGGCGCTGACGTTCACGTTCAGCACGCGGCGTGCGATATCGGCCGTGGTGCTGGCGCTGCTTGAGGCCAGCGTGTAGTTGCCGGCGTCCTGGCCAGCCAGGGCGATGCCGCTCACGCTGACCGTCTTGCCGTTGGCGGCGCTCTTGTCGGCGAAACCGGCATTGCCGCTCACCGTCAACACGTCTCCCGTGATCCGGTCGTCGCCGAAGCCGACCGTGGCAGTGGCGTTGCCGTCATAGGTTTTATGTTGGCCGGTGACGCTGGCGTTCAGCACGCGGCGGCCGATGTCGGCGCTGCTGGTGGCGCTACTGGAAGCGAGCGTGTAGTTGGCGGCATCATCGCCGGCCAGCGCCAGGTTTGAAACGGTCACCAGCTTGCCGCTGCCGGCCATCTTGTCGGCGAAGCTGGCGCTGGCGCCGGCGCTGTAGTCGATCAGGTCGCCGGCCACGCGGTCGTCGCCCAGGGTGACCGTGGCGGCCGCAGTGCCATCATAGGTCTTGTTCTGGGCGCTGGCGCCCACGTTCAGCACGCGCCGTGCGATGTCGGCCGTGGTGTTGACGGTGGTGGCGGCCAGCGTGTAGTTGGCGCCGTCCGCGCCGCCGGCGCTGATGCCGCTCACCGTGACCGTCTTGCCGTTGGCGGCGTTCTTGTCGCCGAAGCTGGCGCTGGCGCTGTAGTCGATCAGGTCGCCGGCCACGCGGTCGTCGCCGAAGGTGACGCCGGCATTGGCGTTGCCGTCGTAGGTCTTGTTCACACCGGCGGCGCTGGCGTTGAGTACGCGGCGCGCGATATTCGCCGTGCCGGTGGCGCCGGTCGCGGCCAGCGTGTAGTTGGCCGCGTCCTGGCCGGCGAGCGCCATGCCGCTGATGGTCACGGTCTTGCCGTCGCCGGCCGTCTTGTCGGCGAAACTGGCATTGCCGCCGACCGTCAGCAGGTCGCCGGCGACGCGGTTGTCGCCGAAGGTCACCGTGGCGTTGGCATTGCCGTCGTAGGTCTTGTCCTGGGCGGCGACGCTGGCCGTCAGTAGGCGGCGGTTGATGTCGGCGCTGCTGGCGGCGGCGGTCGATGCCAGCGTGTAGTTGGCGGCGTCGCCGCCATTCATCGTGATGCCGGTGACGGCGATCGCCTTGCCGCTGCCGGCGTTCTTGTCGGCGAACGCGGCGCTGCCGGCCGAAATGGCGAGGCTGTCGCCGCTCACGCGGTCGTCGCCCAGCACCACGTTGGCGGCATCGCTGCCGTCGTAGGTCTTGTTCAGGCCGAGAGCATTCACGTTCAATACACGGCGTGCGATGTCCGCCGTGGTAGTCGCGCCCGTGGCGGCCAGCGTGTAGTTGGCGCCGTCCTGGCCGCCAATCGCAATGCCTGTTACCGTGACCGCCTTGCCGTCCGCGGCCATCTTGTCGGCGAAGCTGGCGCTGGCGCTGTAGTCGATCACGTCGCCGGCCACGCGGTCGTCGCTGAAGGTGACGCCCGCATTGGCGTTGCCGTCGTAGGTTTTATTCACGCCCGATGCGCTGGCATTGAGCACGCGGCGGCCGATGTTGGCCGTGTCGGTGGCGCCGGTCGAGGCCAGCGTGTAATTGGCCGCATCCTGGCCGGCGATCGCGATGCCGGACACGGTGACGGTCTTGCCATCGCCGGCGTTCTTGTCGGCGAAGCTGGCGCTGCCGCTCATCGCCAGCACGTCGCCGGCGACGCGGTTGTCGCCGAAGCTCACGCTGGCGTTGGCGTTGCCGTCGTAGGTCTTGTCCTGGGCATCGACGGTGGCGGTCAGCAGGCGGCGGGTGATGTCGGCCGTGGTGGCGGCGCCGGTGGAGGCCAGCGTGTAGTTGGCGGCGTCGCCGCCGGTGACGGTGATGCCGCTGACGGCGATCGCCTTGCCGCTGCCGGTGTTCTTGCTGTCGAAGCTGGCGGTGCCGGCCGTGACGGCCAGGCTGTCGCCGCTCACGCGGTCGTCGCCCAGCACCACATTGGCCGCATCGCTGCCGTTGTAGGTCTTGTTCAGGCCAACGGCGTTCACGTTCAGCACGCGCTGGAAGATGCTGGCCGTGGTGCTGGCGCTGTTCGACGCCAGCGTGTAGTTGGCGGCGTCGTTGCCGCCCAGGGTAATGCCGTTGGCGATCACCGTCTTGCCGTTGCCGGCCATCTTGGTATCGAAGGTGGCGCTGCCGCTCAGCACCAGGTTGTCGCCGCCGATGCGATTATCGCCATAGATGACGGTGGCGGCATCCGTGCCGTTGTAGGTCTTGTCGACGCCGCTGACGGTGGCGTTCAGGAGGCGCGGGTTGACGGTCACGACGTTACCCGTGTAGTTGATCGCGTAACCCAGGGCATTGCCGAGGGTGCCGGCATTGATCGCGTAGGTGCCGACGTTCTTGCCGAAGCCGCTCACGCCCAGCGCACCGGTCAGCACCGTGCTGTTGTCGCCGTCGACGAAGCCGAGGGCGCTGTAGCCCAGCACCGGCAGCGCGGCCGTGCCGTCATAGGTCTTGCTCGATGCGTTGGCGCTGACGGTCAGCGTCGGCGTGAACGAATACAGGAACCAGTTGCCGCTGGCCGCGTACACCGGGGCCGAACCCGTATAGACCTGCGCATAATGCTTGTTGTAGCCGGACATGCCCTCGAGCGTGGCGGTCGGGTTGTTCGCGTACACCAGATAGCGCCCGGCGCCCGGGTTGATGCCGGCCGCGCCCGCGTTGTTCAGGAAGGTGCTGCCGCTGTTGGTGGTGGCGACTTCGATCAGGCCGTTGCCGCTGCCGGTGATGCCGCCGGCCGCGCCGATGACGACGTTGCTGTTGTTGCTCAGGCCCCGGTTCTGCAGGCTGACGCTGCCGGCCACCAGGTTGCCGCCGATCGTGATGGCGCCGCTGCCGCTGTTGGTCTTGCCGGCGCCGTTGGCGACCGTCATGCGCACCTGGCCGCTGCCGGCGTTGATGGTGGTGCCGGCGGCGACATCGATGGTGGCGTTGCCGGCGTCGCGGTAGGCGTCAACCACGCCATTCGCCGCCGTTTCGTTGGCGACCAGGGTCAGGTTGGCGTTGCCGGTGGTGATGCTGGAATTGAGGGCGATGCTGCGGCCGGCCTGCAGGGTCAGGTTGCCGTTGCCGCTGGTGCCGCCGATGGTGAGGGCGTTGCCGGCGGCGAGCGTGATGTCGTTGTTCGCCTGCAGGGTGATCGAGGTGCCGCTGTCGAGGGCGGCGGCCAGGGTGGCGGCATCGACCGTCGTATTGGCGCTGGCGCTGCTGCCGAAGCCGAGGTTGCCGGCGGCACCCGAGCTGAAGGCAAAGGCGCGCACGGTGCCCGAGTCGGCCATGGCGCCGCCGCTGCCTTCGCTGAAGGGCGAACCGACGACCAGACGGTCGCCGGCGCCGTTCAGGGCGAGGCTGAAGCCAAAGGCTTCGCTCGGCTGCAGCGTGACGCTGGTGTTGGCGCTGCCGGTCTGGTTGGCGGCCAGCACGGCGCTGATCGCCGGCGCGCTGAAGGCGTTGTCGGCGAAGTCGATGATGCGCACCTTGCCCGAACCGTCGTCGGTCGCGCCCACGGCCAGGCGCGTGCCGGCGCTATTCAGGGCGACGCTGGAGCCGAAGAAGTCGCCGCTGGCCAGGCCGGGGTCGAGGTTCTTGCCACCGCTGGCGCCCGAGGCAATGGTCGCCACGTTGGCGGTCGCGCCAAAGGTATTGCTGAACAGGTAGACGGCGCCGCTCGCATTGTTGACGCCATACGCGCCGACGGCCAGGCGGTCGCCGCTGGCGTCGAAGGCGAGCGCCGTGCCGAACTGGGCGTCGGACGCCAGGTTCATGTTGACGCCATAGCCGGCGCCGATCGCCTTGACGAAGCTTGGCGTGACGGTCGCGTTGTTGTACAGGTAGACCGCGCCGCAGTTGATGCAATTGTTGGCGGCGCCGTTGTCGTACAGCGAGCCGACAGCCAGACGGTCGCCGGCGGCGTTCAGCGCCACCGATGCGCCGAAGTAGAAGGAATTGTCCAGGTTCGGCGTGCCGAAGCCCACACCCAGGCTGGCGGTGACGGCCGGCGCCGCGAACTGGCCGTCGGCGAAGTTGACCAGGTAGACCGCGCCGGCGGCGCCATCGCGTCCTTGCGCGCCGACCGCCAGGCGGCTGGCATTCGCGTTCAGCGCCACGGCGCTGCCGAACTGCTCGCCGGTCTGCAGGCTCACGTTCAGGTTCTTGCCGCCGCTGTAGCCCGCGCCGATGGTGCCTTGCAGGGTCGCGTTCGAGAAGTTATTGTCGCTGAAGCTGTACAGGCGCACCGCACCCAGGTTGTCGCCCTGGCCATTGAAGCCGCGGTCGCCCGGCGCGCCCACCGCCAGGCGGTCGCCGGCCGCATTCAGGGCCACGCCGCTGCCGTACATCGCACCTTCGGTCAGCGCCACGCCGACGTCCTTGCCGCCGCTGTAGCCGTTGCCGAGGATCGCTTGGTAGGTCCAGGCGCCGGCGCTGCCGCTGCCGATGGTGATGTTCTTCGGGTCGAGCAGCAGCTGGCCGCCGCTGCCGAGCGCAATGCGCTCCAGGCCGACATGGCGCAGCTCGTCCTTCGAAGAGATTTCGACCGTGCCGGCCGCGCCTGCGCCGCGCGCATCGACGCTGCCGAGCATGGTGGTCTGCTGCTCGGACCACACCACGGCGGTACCGCCCTGGCCAGCTTTGCCGGTGGCGCCGACCTTGATCGTCGTACCGTCGCCGACAAAGGTGCTGGCGGCGTTGGCGACCGTGCCGGTCTGGCCCCAGCGCGTGACGAAGCGCGCCAGGTCGGGCGCATCGGTGCGTACTGCGCCGCCCTGGAAGGCGCCGCCCACGCGCACCAGGCCGCCCTGGGTGGCGCCGCTGGCATCGAGTTGGGCGCCGAGCAGGCGCACGTCCGCACCCGAGATGTCGATGCGCCCGCCGACGCCGGCGCTCGCGCGCGCGCTGTAGCTGCCTGAAGACAGCACGCCGCCGTCACCCTGCACGGAAATCGCACCGCCCTGGTGGACGCCGCCGGCGTCGATCGAGGCCGTGGCGCTTTCCACGACCGCGCCGCCGCTGCGGTAAGACACGCTGCCGCCCGCGCCTGCGCGGCCGGCAGCGCCGGTCGCCGCCGCGGCGGACAGCGTGCTGCCGGCATCCACGGCCACGCTGCCGCCGCGCACGCCACCGGCGTCGATCGTGCCGTCGAGCGCGACGAAGCGGCCTGCGACCGATATGTTACCGCCCTTGCCCGTGCTGCTGGACGCGTCCAGCGCGCCTGCCTGCACCTCGCCGTCGCCGACCAGGCGGATGCTGCCGCCATCCGTCACCAGGCCGCGCGCCTGCACGATGCCGCTGTTGTTGACGCTGGCGCGCGCCAGCGCATCGACGCCTTTCGCGCTCAATTCGACGCGGCCGCCATCGGCCTGCAGCAGGCCGCTGTTGTGGGCAAGCGCCGCCACCGCGCCGCGGTCCACGCGCAGCGTGATCAGGCCGTCGCCGCGCAAATCGACGCCGATCTGTTCGCCGGCGCCGAGCGCCACGCTGCCATTCGCCGCCACGATGCTGCCGGCGTTGCTTACCTGCGGCCCCAGCAGCGCGACATAGCCGCCCTTGCCGGCGCGGATCACGCCTTCGTTGCGCACCGCGCCGGCGCTGGAGGCGCCGTCGAACGTATACCGTCCGGCCAGGAAGTCGCCGTCCGGCAGAGACAGGCTCGACGCGATCAGGCCGCCGACGTCGACCCGCGCGCTGGCGCCGAACAGCACGCCGCTGCCGTTGACCAGGAAGACCTTGCCGTTCGCGCTCAGTTGACCGTAGATGCGCGAGGGATCGTTGCCGAGTACCCGGTTCAGCGCCACCGACCCGCTGCCCGGCTGCACGAAGCGCACGCCGGCGTTGGCGCCGATATCGAAACTCTGCCAGTTCAGGATCGCCTTGTCGCTGCCCTGATTGACCGTCATCTGGCTGCCGCTGGCCGTCACGCTGGCCTGGCCCGCCGCCACCTGGACGCCGCTTGGCAACGCAGTCGCCGCCGGTGCCGTCGACAGCGCCTTCGGCAGCGGCGCAACGACGCCCGCGGGCCCGGGCGGCGCGGCCAGCGCCGTGGTGACCGCCGCGGCGCCGGCCAGCAGCGCGGTCAGCTTGCGCGAGGCGCTTTTGCCGCGTCCGCGTGCGCCTTCCGCCACCGCAACCCAGCATGAATGAACGTGGCTCCAGACGAGCCGGTAGTAACGGTTGGTGGAAGCATGTTTATGCATGACGAAGTCCGTAAATGGGTGATGGCGGTGCGTTGATCGGTGAAAGACTTACAGCAGCAGGCTGAAGTCGGAACGGTAGACGGCATTGCCGCCGGCGCGCCCGGCGGGCGACAGGTACAGGTCGAAGCGGCCTAGGGCCGGATGGTCGATTTCGTAGGTAGCGGCGTCGATCTGCGCCTGCAGCGGGCCATGGAAGACCAGCGAAAATTGATCGATGTGCGGCGCGCCGCCGGCAGCGGCGACCGTCGTGTGCGGCACGCTGACCTCCGCCAGCGTGATCGACATGGCGCCGGCTTGCGGATGGTTCAGCCAGAAGGCCTGGCCGGCCAGGCCCTGGGCGCTGGCGCGGCTCCACGCAAAGGCGCCGGCGGCGGCGCCGTCCCCCTGCGCGCGCGCCGTGCGGGTGTTCAGGCCGGCAGCGGCCAGGGCCAGCGAACTGCCGGCGATTTTCAAGATGTTGCGTCGTTTCATGTAGGTTCCTGGGGCGTGGAAGCGGGCGCCAGTGCGCGCCATTCCATCAGCCGGTACAAGCCACGGGTTTCGATCTGGCGGAAGCCGAGGCGGTGATAAAGCGAGAGCGCCGGGTTGTTGACCTCGACGTGGATGGTGACGCGCTGGCCATTGGCGCCGGCCTCGGCCAGCAATGCGCCGAGCAGGGTATTGCCGATGCCTTGAGCGCGCCAGGCG
>Ga0308160_10007566_pt1 | contig 10768 bp, 10 predicted proteins | sample PhyFR1_FD_201036 | JGI IMG/M metagenome (GOLD analysis project Ga0308160, IMG submission 201036) | Phyllosphere microbial communities from UC Gill Tract Community Farm, Albany, California, United States - DLSLF.R1 | ecosystem: Host-associated > Plants > Phyllosphere > Unclassified | place: USA...
GGGCGGAAAACACGGTGATGATCTCGAGTACATCGGCCACCAACTCCTCGACCCTGGCCGGCACCAGCCGGCCGCTGGCCTCCCAGCGCCGCAAGGTGCTGGTCGAGATACCGAGTGCTTTTGCAGCCAAACTGATGGAGACGACGTTATTCATAATGCGTACGACTGCGCATACTTGAACATGTTCCCTCATTCTTTTACAAGCCCTGCCTGTATGGGGCAAGCGCGCAACTCCGGGTGGGCTGCGCCGTGAAGGGCGAGCGCTGATCGGCCTGCAGCATTCGCCTACCAGTACGGCCACATTCCGGCCGTGCGCTGGCGGCTGGGGGCGGTGCCGGCCAACAGGGCGCGTGCGTGCTGGAGCACGGCGGCCGAGCGCTGGGCGTCCGGGTCCCAGATGCAGCGGTGGTTGTCGCGGTCGAGCGGCGCCCGGCGGGCGATGTCCGCCTTGCTGAAGATGACCACGCTTTTCAGGCGCAGGCCGGCGGCGATGTGCGATACGCCGGTGTCGTTGCAGACCAGCAGCCGCGCGTGCTTCATCAGCACCGCCATTGCCCCGATCGAGATCGGCGCGGCGGCGTTCACCGCGCGCGCCTGCATGTGGTCCGCCACCTCGCCGGCCAGGTCCGCTTCGTCGGCCGAGCCGGTCAGCACCACGTCGACGCCGAATTCGGCGGCCAGCCGGTCCGCCACTTCGGCAAAGCGGCGCGCCGGCCAGCACTTGTCGCGCTTGCGCGCGCCGGGATGCACGCAGATATAGCTCCCGGGTTGAAGGCCCGCGGCGACACCGCTCGCTTCGAGTTCCTGCCGGTCTTCCTGGGCCAGCGGAAACTCCAGGTAGTCGCCGACCGCGCCGGCGCCCAGCCGCCCGACCAGGTGCAGCAGCCGGTCCGGTTCGGCGCCGACTTCGGGATAGGGAAACAGGGCCGTGCGTTCGGTGGCAACCGGCGCGCCCTGGCAATGCCCGGCCAGCGCGTAGGCGCCGAAGCCGGCCACGATGTCGTTGCTGATGCCGCCATTGCCGTGCAGCTGCAGCGCCAGCGTGAACTGGCGCGCGCACATGTTGGCGTAGAAGGGCGTCAGTTCCTCGTGCCGCACCGGCTGCTCGGGCAGCAGCGGGTGGCCGGGGAAGGGAATGAAGTCGTCGATGTAATGGCGAAAGCGCGCGGCGAACTGGCTGGCCCAGGGCAGGCCGACCAGGGTGATGCGCGCATGCGGCAGCGCGGTGCGCAGCGCGCGCAGGGCCGGCACCGCGCACAGCATGTCGCCCAGGTGCAGGGCGCGGAACACGGCCACGGAATCGATGTCGAGCCGGTGGAATAGCGGACGGCGTTGCACGGTTTCCTCCATCAATGACTAGGCGGGCAGGGCAGCGCGGCAGGTCATGCTCGGCCGGCAGCGCATGCCAGCCCGCCGGAATTGCAACGACGGCCATCGACGCTCCACGGCTCGCGGATAAACGAGGGATGAAACGCGCTGTTCCCTGGTCGTCTGGATGAGCGTTCCAGCCCTACTTGGAGCGCGATGCACAGCGATTAGTTCGGCACGGTTTTCGAACAAGCGCAGGCAGGCGCGAACGGCTCGCGGTATCATGAAAAACCTTCTCATCCGAGCCCTTGACCTCATGCTGCATACGCCCTCCACCTTCACGCCGCTGATGGCGCCGCAGGCCCATCCGGATCCACTGACCTTCCTGTTCCATGGGGGCCGCCTGCTGGTGCGCGAGCACGATGTGGCGCTGCCCGACGCCGCCGCCCTCGCCATGCTCGACCTCGACCCGGCGCACATGCAGCCGGTCGGGTTATTGGGCGAGCGCTATTGCCAGGCTGGATGGAGCGAGCACGACGCCGTGCCGCCCGGCTATGCCTGGCGCGGCCTGCGTTCGCTGTTTGCCGACATGGACGAGGAGAGGATCGGCGTGGCCGGACGCGCGGCCCAGATCGCCGAGTGGGCGCGCACCCACCGCTACTGCGGCGCCTGCGCCCATCCGATGGAACGCCTGATGCACGAGCGCAGTTTCAAGTGCAGCAACTGCGGCCACCTGGCTTATCCGCGCATCTCGCCGGCGATGATGGTCTTGATCAAGAAGGAAGACAAGGTGCTGCTGGCGCTGCACCACGCCTCGGCGGCGAAGCGCTTCACGCCGCTGGCGGGCTTCCTGGAAGCGGGCGAATCGATCGAGGAAGCGATCCACCGCGAAGTGTTCGAGGAGGTGGGTTTGCAGGTGACCAACCTGCAGTATTTCGCCAGCCAGTCATGGCCTTTCCCGCACTCGCTGATGATCGCCTTCACCGCCGACTATGCCGGCGGCGAGATCCGCATCGATGCCAGCGAAATCGCGGAAGCGCGCTGGTTCGGTCCGGATGACGAATGGCCGGAGCGCGTACCGCACATTTCGGTATCGAGTGTGCTTGTCGACGCGCACCGGCCAGTCGGGCGTTAAGTCTCGCTCGCCGCCGGCAGTGCCGGCGAGGTTCGTACTTGTACCAGCGGGACGGCCGGGACCACGGTAGCAGGCGCGGCCGGCAGCGTGCGCGGCGTTTCGTCCGGCCGCGCGCCGGTGCCGCGCAACTGCACTGCCCGTTGCAGCAAGTCGAACCAGAACGGCGCGCCGAACAGGGTGGTGGCCGCCGTGATCAGCCAGCCGGCCGCCTGCAGCGCAAAGCTGCTGTCGAGTACCGGCGGGAAGGTCGTCCAGCCGATCGGCAGCGCCCACAGCTTGTCGAGGGTGGCGGCGTCGAGCATGCCCGGCACGGCGTCGATGTGGGCCGCCAGCTGGGGCTGCTGCCAGAGCGTGCGGAACAGCGAGATGCTGTCGATGTTGAACATGATCGCCAGCAGCAGCGACAACAGCAGCGAGATCAGCAGCTGGCGCCGTTTATAGGCGCCGGACACGCGCTCCATGGCGTTGTCGAACCAGCCCGCCACCAGGGCCTGGAAACGCTCGAGGTCGCCGCCGGCACGCGCATACAGCGCATGCAGGGCGCGCCGTACCTGGGGATCGGACACGGCGTCGATGTCGGCGCCCAGGCGCGCGAAGTCGCCGGGGGCGCGCTGGATGCTGTCGATCAGCGCGATCGCGAACTGCGCCGGTTCGATGTAGGATGGGCGGGCCGCGAGGTGGCGTTCGTCGACCGGCAGCCCATTGCCGTGCGGGTTGACCAAGGGGTGGGCATACACCATCTGCGCCAGGGCATCGAAACGCGGATCGTTGAGCATGCTCTTGATGCCGGCCAGCAGGGTGTTGGCACGCAGGCGGAACGCCGCCGCCAGCGCTTCCTGCAAGGTGGCGACGATCAGGGCCACAGTGCCGTAACAGAACGTCAAGCCAATCGCCAATTCCAGTACAGAGCTCCCGAACATGACAATCCTCCAACGCTTGGTTGTGAACCTGTCCACGCTAGCGCATCGATACAACAGAGGAGTCCGTTTTGCTCAAGAAATCGGCAGGCGCCGGAAGGCTCCGCACATTTTCTATATACTGACGGCAATCGTTTTTCGTAGGGTTACACATGTCTGACAAAGAAGCATTTACCGAACAGGACTGGCGCCGTTTGCTGACCAGCCTCGGTGAAGATCCGAACCGTCCCGGCCTGCACGAAACGCCGGCACGGGTTGCAAAAGCCTGGAAACACTGGACCTCCGGCTATGGCCAGGACCCGGTCGAAGTCCTGAAAGCCTTCGAGGATGGCGCGGAGCAGTACAACGAACTGATCGTGGTGCGCGGCATCCCGGTGTACAGCCATTGCGAGCACCACCTGGCGCCGTTCTTCGGCAAGGCCACCGTCGGCTATGTACCGAACGGGAAGATCGTCGGCCTCTCGAAGCTGACCCGCCTGGTCGACATCTTCTCGAAGCGCCTGCAGGTGCAGGAACGCATGACGATGCAGATCGCGAATGCGCTGATGGAAGTGCTGGAGCCGAAAGCCGTGGGCGTGGTCGTCAAGTGCCGCCACATGTGCATGGAAAGCCGCGGCATCCGTACCCAGGGCGAGGAAACCATCACCTCGGCCATGCTGGGCGAACTGCAGCCGAACCTGGCGCTGCGCACCGAGTTCCTGGCGCTCGCACGCGATTAAACGCGCGGGCCGGTCCCGCCTGCGGGAACCTGTTCATTAACTTCGCCCTCAAAGGATGTTTAGGGGGCGAACGTCATGGCCCGGCCCGAATTCCCCAGCGACATTGGGCGCGAGCAGTTCGAGCTCGTGCGCGAGACACTTGAAGCGGCGCGCCGCAAGACGCGTCCGCGCAAGCACGACCTGTACGACGTGTACTGCGCCGTGCTCTGGTTCCTGCACACCGGCGCCGCCTGGCGCAGCCTGCCGCGCGAGTTTCCTCCCTGGCGCACCGTGCACGAATACTTCACGCAATGGACCATGCTGCGCAACGGCGAGCGTTCTCTGCTCGAACAGACGCTCGAGACGCTCGGGCGCGACGTCGAGCTGGCCCAGTTGCAGCGCCTGATGCGGCCGCGCTGAGAGCGCAATGCCCAGCCGTGTGGCGTGAATGCGCTGCAATTGTATAAACTGATCACAACAGCGGCTGCACCAGCCTGTGCTGCGCAGCCGTTTCCTGCTTTGTCACATTCTGTTGCGATTTCAAACCGTGCGCGCCGAACGGCTGAGCTACGCTGGAGCTATTGTCTTTCTTTCACGCCGGCGCCCCGATGTTCGACCAACTCAACCTGTACCTGTTTGCACTGATCAATTCCGCACCTGGCCTGGAGAGCTGGCGCCTGCACGGCGCCGTGTTTGCCGCGGAATGGGTGATCATGATCCTGCCGCTCGGCCTGGTTCTGATGTGGATGAACGGCGATACCGCCCAGCGCGAGGCAGCGGTGCGCGCCTTCATGGCGGCCGTGATCGCGCTGACGATCAACAAGATGATCGGCCTGGCGTGGTTCCATCCGCGTCCCTTCATGGCCGAGGTCGGACAGACCTTCATGTTCCACGCGCCCGACTCTTCCTTCCCGAGCGACCACGGCACCAGCATGTTCTCGGTGGCGCTGGCGCTGGCCTTCGGACCGCTGCGCGAGGCACGCCGCTTCGGTGTCGCCTTGCTGGCGCTGGGCGTGGTGGTGGCGTGGGCGCGGGTGTTCCTGGGTGTACATTGGCCGCTGGACATGGCCGGGGCATTGCTCACGTCGGGCTTCGCGGCCGTGCTGGTGAATACCCGCACAGGGCAGGCGCTGGCGGCGCTGGTGGTGCCGCAGATGCAGGTGGTGTACCGGCGTGTCTTGCGCACGCCAATCAAGCGCGGCTGGCTGCGCCCTTGATGTGAGCGCTTGATATAACGCTTACTCGGTCGGCGCTTCCGCTTCCTCGAACACCAAGTGGTTGTTTTCGTCGAAGTGGAACAGGCCGAGCGGCTGCCCGGTCACCTGCTCGGGTTCTTCCAGCTGGCTGCAGCCTTGCGTCTCGAAGCGCCATGCCGTGTCTCCGGCGCGTACCGTGTAGACATTCTCGCCCGACCCAAACAGCTCCAGTTCCACATCCGCCACCGGCAGCCTGGCCAATTCGAAACGGCGCTGGCAATCCGGCATGCGCGCCGCGATCAGGTCCAGCGTGACTTCCTTCTTCCAGAACTGCTCCTGCACTGCGCGCACCGTCAGCGCGTGCGTATTGCCGTCGATGTAGTAGGTGGCCGAGTCGTCGACGCAGCCGGCCAGCAGCAGGGGAGTCAGGAGAAGAAGAGGTCGCATGCAAGAGTTCCGTGGTCTGGCGCGGGATGGCGCCTCAGCCAGTATAGAACGCGTCTTTCTTGCCGCGCAACTGAGCGGAGAACGCGGACAGCCAAAAAAAAGCCGCCCGCAGGCGGCCTCCTGGCTTGCCGATTACCGTGCACGCTTGCGGCGGCTTGCCACCACAGCCGCCAGGCCCAGCGCGGTCAACGCCAGCGTGGCAGGCTCCGGCACGTCCGACTGCGCGATGGCGCGGACCAGGAAGGTTTCGGACGTGCCGGCCTGTGCGCCCCAGCCAGGTGCGAAAGGCGCGCCCCAGACATAACCTGCCAGGATATCGCCGGTGTCGCAGTGATTGTAGTTCGTCGAGAAATACGTCGACGCGCAGAGCACCCCACCGTTCGGCGTAAAGGCAGCCGAGAGTGCCTGCAGACTGGCAAAGCTGGCGTTCCATTGTGCGGCAGTAGCGAAATCGAAACCGTGGTGACGCACGACCAGGTCGCAGCTGCCGGCGCCGCCGCCGCATGGACTGGCGTAGACCCATTCGTAACCGCCGGCGCGGACGATCAGCGAGGCATCCGGTTCCTGGTTCAGCAGCAAGCCGGCGTGGGCGGACCCGGCACTCAGCAGCACGGTACCAGCCACAGCAGCGAGACCGGCGCGTTTCAGGGTAGACAGAAGTTTGGACATGGTTTTCCTAGTTATTAATGAATTGTTATTGGTTATTATTAATAAGCAATTGTCATGCCAATGAAATTTATCTATGTAAATCAATGATCTTCATCATCAACTAAACTGTTCTGTAAGACATTTCGACAGTTGCTCTCAGGCTCGCGCGCTCCATCGTCGATGGATTTCATGGATCATGAAACCGTTGTTGCCCCTACCACGAATCATGCGAGCCGATCAGACTGCCTATCAATTGCTGGAAGCGCCCGGCGCCAAGCCGGTCAAGATGTGGACCCGTGGCGTGCCGGTCGAGGAAGCCGCCAAGGAGCAACTGGGTAAGCTTGCGCAATTGCCCTTCATTTACCACCATGTTGCCGTGATGCCCGACGTGCATCTCGGCAAAGGTTCGACCATCGGCAGCGTGATCCCGACGCTGGGCGCAGTGATTCCGGCCGCGGTCGGCGTGGATATCGGCTGCGGCATGATGGCCGCCAAGACCACCCTGCGCGCCACCGACCTGCCCGACAGCCTGGGCAAGCTGCGCAGCGCCATCGAGCAGGCCATCCCGCACGGCATGTCGCACAAGACGCGCAATGCCAGGGGCCGCGACACCGGTTCCTGGGACCGTCCGCCGCCGCCGGTGGATGCCGGCTGGGCCAAATTGAAGGACGAGTTCGACGCCCTGTGCCGCAAGTGGCCCAAGCTGCGCGGCACGAACAACTACAAGCATCTCGGCACCCTCGGCAGCGGCAATCACTTCGTGGAAATTTGCCTCGACGAGGAGAACTTCGTCTGGCTGATGCTGCACTCGGGCTCGCGCGGCGTGGGCAATGCCATCGGCACCCATTTCATCGAGCTGGCCAAGCAGGACATGCGGCGCCACATGGTGAACCTGCCCGACCAGGACCTGGCCTACCTGGAAGAAGGCACCCAGCATTACAAGGACTACATCGAGGCGGTCGGCTGGGCCCAGAAGTTTGCCCGCATCAATCGAGAAGTGATGATGCAGAACCTGATCCACGCGGTACGCAGCGTAATCACCAAGCCTTTCGAGACCCACGTGGAAGCCGTGAATTGCCACCACAACTACGTGCAGCAGGAGCGCCACTTCGGCCGCGATGTGCTGATCACCCGGAAGGGTGCGGTCTCGGCAAAAGCGGGGGAACTGGGCATCATTCCAGGGTCGATGGGCGCAAAAAGCTTCATCGTGCGCGGCAAGGGGAACCCGGAAAGTTTTAACAGTTGCAGCCATGGCGCAGGACGCACCATGAGCCGCACCGAGGCCAAGCGCCGCTTCACCCGCGCCGACGTCGAGCGCGCCACGCAGGGCGTGGAATCACGCAAGGACGAAGGCGTGATCGACGAAATCCCGATGGCCTACAAGGACATCGATGCGGTCATGCAGGCCCAGGACGAACTCGTGGAAGTGGTGCATACCCTCAAGCAGATTGTTTGCGTGAAGGGATAAGCGCAGCTGACCGAAAGGGAAAAAATCACCAATTACCTTGATAAGGCACAGACGATGCCAGGCGACGAACCGACCCAGTTGGCGCTCCCTCGGCGCAGTATGTCCCCGCGCCGCCGCTGACGCTGCATGGGGTGCTGGCTGGTGAGGACGATCCCCAGGTCAAATCCACTGGGGCGAAGGGGGCGGCGAGATCCGCATTACGGGAATGGCGGCAGTGGCGAATGCCGTGTACCGTACGACCGGGAAGCGGATACGCGATTTGCCGATCACGCTCGATAAGCCGCTATAGGGCAGTCTAAACGCCACTGTTGTATGCGCTGTGACGGCTGGTGCTTTACCTGCAAACTCAACCGTATGGTGGGCACTCCGTGCCCACGCGGTACGAACGTATCCGTTTTAGCCATCCGCGGTGATATGTCGCTCGAACCATCGCCGTCAGTCGTCAGCGTTCGTATACGTGCTTTTGCATATTCACGCGGGCGATAATTCGCTGTTTATGTCGCATGCATGCCGATTCCCCGTGGGCGGAAGGAATACTATACCTATGAGCATGGGGATGATATTATTTTTTATGCAATGCTTTATCAATGATTAAACCAAAATCATCAGCGAGTGAGTATGTCGAGATTTACTCGGGAAGAGCTTATCGAGCGAGCATTCTTACGACTTGCTCGAATGATGTATGAGCAATGGGAAGAGTTTGGTGGAGGTGATACCCGATTGTTCGACTGGTTGATACCGCATGATTACGTTTGCATCGGAACATCAGCCAAGGGTGGTGGCTATTGTGAACACTTGGTGCCGCGGGCGATGATCCGCGATCAGTGCGTCAAAATGTTCAAGAAAGGAGCAAGCATAGAAGCCGTTGCTCAATCAATCCGCGCCAATCTTAAAGTAGCAGACATTACGCGTGAGGAAGCGCGGCACATCGATACTGTACTTGGGTTTCGAACCACCATGCCTCCGGACTGGAAATTCGAGAGCGGAGATTTTATGGCAAGGCTTCGTGCTGGAAATGTCGAGATTATCCCGGGATGTAAGCGAAAAGAGATCGCGGCGCCAGAGATAGCAAGCCCAGCCGTTTAATCATCGGTGCGTCGAACGCGTGGACGGGAGACCCGTCCACCCTACATTCAATCGGGCTTTTCCCAGCCACCACCCAAGGCCAGGAACAACCCCACCTGGTCACTCGCCAGCTTCGCATCCGACGCCGCGACCGCCGCCTGCGCCGACGCCAGCGTCCGCTCCGCATCCAGCGTGGTCAGGAAATCGGTGCGCCCGAAGCGGTACAGCTTCGCCGCCTGTTGCGACGCCAGTGCGCTCTGGTCGCGCGCCGCCTTCAAGGCCGCATTCCGGTCCAGCTCGCGCGCATACGCCGTCAAGGCCGTCTCGGTCTCGCGCAAGGCGTTCAGCACCACGCCATCGAACCTGGCCAGCGCGGCAGCCGTGCTCGCCTCAGCTTGCTCGATGTGCACGCGCGCCGTGCCGGTCGACGGAATCGTCCAGGAAATCAGCGGTCCCAGGCTGTAGCGGAAGGTATTGCCCTCGCCGAAGCCCGACAGGCCGCCGGTGCTGCCCGCCGTCAGCCCCAGGCTGATCTGCGGATACAGCTCGGCGGTGGCCACGCCGATGCGCGCCGTGGCGCTTGCCAGCGTACGCTCGGCCTGGCGGATATCCGGCCGCCGGCGCAGCAAGGCCGCCCCATCGCCGACGGGAATCGCCGCCGCCAGCTGCGGCACCTTCGCGCATTGCGCCACTGCCTGAGGGAATTTGCCCGGCACCTCACCGGTCAGCACCGCCAGCCGGTACAGGGCCGTGCGGCGTTGCGCCTCCAGCGGCGGCAGGGCTGAGCGCAATTGCTCCAGCTGGCCGAGGGCGCGGCTGTTGTCGAGCGCCGTGCCGCGTCCGAGTTTGACGCGCTGCGCGGTGGACGCGGCGAACTTGCGCTGCAGGTCCACCGATTGCTGGGCAATCGCGATCTGCTGCCCGGCCGAGCAGGCCTCGGCATAGGCGCGTGCCGTGTCGGCCGCCACCGTTACCCGGGTCAGATCGAGCGCGGCCTGGGCGACTTCGGTGTCGGCGCCGGCCGCTTCCACGGCGCGGCGGATCTTGCCGAACAGATCGAGTTGATACGACACGTGCAAACCGGTGTCGTAGGTGGCGCGGTCCGCCATCGAACCTGGTAAACCGTTGGCGGCGCCGGATGCGCGCCCGTAGCCAGGCGCGGCCGAGACGCTGGCTTCCGGACGGCGCAATTCTTCCGCTTCCGACAGCACGGCGCGGGCACGCGCCAGGTTGGCGGCGGCCACACGCAAATCGGTGTTCGCGGCAAAGGCTTTGTCGACCAGCCCATCCAGGGTGCTGTCGTGGTACAGGCGCCACCATTGTGTCGGCAGCGGCGCCAGGGTGAACGGCTTTTCGGCGGCGCCGACGAAGGGCGCGGCGGCGTCAGGCCGTTTCACCACGGCCTCGTCCGGCACATGGTAATTCGGACCGACGGTGGTGGTACAGGCGCTCACCGCCAGCAGTGCCGCTACCGCTCCTGCTTTCAAGGAAAAAGTTCGATAGTCCATCATGATCACCGCTTAGTTTTTCAGCGAACCCGGCGCCGCCATCGCCTGTGCTTGCGGACGGGTGGCAGGCTTGGCCGCATCCGGCAAGACCTGCACAGTGGCGGTCTGGCCGGCGACCAGGCGCACGTTGGCCGGCACCGGATCGAGCGCCACGCGCACCGGAATGCGCTGCGCCAGGCGGACCCAGTTGAAGGTCGGGTTAATGTTCGGCAGCAGGTTGGTGCCGGTGGTGCGGTCGCGGTCCGAAATGCCTTCGGCGAAGCTTTCCACGTGGCCGCCGAGCTTTTGCTGCGCACCCATCAGCGACACGGTCACGCGGTCGCCCAGGTGGATCTGCGGCAGCTTGGTTTCTTCGAAATAGCCTTCGACATATAAGGA
>Ga0308160_10007568_pt1 | contig 10767 bp, 13 predicted proteins | sample PhyFR1_FD_201036 | JGI IMG/M metagenome (GOLD analysis project Ga0308160, IMG submission 201036) | Phyllosphere microbial communities from UC Gill Tract Community Farm, Albany, California, United States - DLSLF.R1 | ecosystem: Host-associated > Plants > Phyllosphere > Unclassified | place: USA...
GTCGAACCCTTTTCCCTCGCTTTATCAATTTCAGCTTGGACCTCCTTCGACCCTTCGACTACCTACTTCTACCCTGGTCGACTGCATCGCATTCGCATTCCGCATAAACATCACATTCATTTAACGACCCTCTCGAATCCATCTCTTACTCGACATTGTCAAACACACTCTTTTATACTACCTATTCACCATGCAATCTCTCATCGCTCTACTCCCTTTCCTTCTCCTATCCGCTCCCGCGCTCGGATCCCACCATGCCGGAAAACGATCCAATGCTAGTCGGCACCGTTCACTCGCAGAGGACGTTACGAAACGCGCCACCGCACAGGCTCCTGCTGGAGGGTTCCAGACCGTCGGTGATTCCGGAGTATCGGCTCAGATGATGTTTGTCGGTACTGCCAACACCATCTACATCCTTGACAGTAAGTCCTGTTGTTGACTCCCGACCGGTGCTGACGGGCAGAAACGGAAAACAATGCCATGACAGTCACTGGGCCTAATGGAGAAACACACCCTGCCTGGGGAACATCGTACGACATCAAGACAAATACGGCCACCCCCATGTGGGTCACGTCAAACACATTCTGCGCCGGAGGGTTCACACTTGGAAATGGACAATACGCCGTCTTTGGAGGCAATCAGCCAGTCACGACCGATGGCGTCGCCGTCAATGACAAGGGAAAGAACCCAACTGGCGCCAATCCATATGGCAACACGGACGGTGGAGAGGCTATCCGGGTCATTACCCCTTGTGACGATGGGAGCTGTCAATGGATTGAAGGAGGGGACGATCTCACCATGACTGTAAGCTACCATCATCCTTTGTGGAGGAAGCTGACCTGTAGGGCAAACGTTGGTACCCCACCGTCGAGGGTCTAGGAGATGGATCCGTAATCGTCATTGGAGGAGACAAGAACGGAGGATACGTTTCGACCCAAGTCCAAAACAACCCCACCTACGAATTCTACCCCAAACAAGGCGAAGAAGTCTACATGGATTTCCTCAACTATACCGTCCCCGTCAACCTCTTCCCCCTCACTTGGCTCATGCCATCTGGTAAACTCTTCCTTCAAGCCGGCTACCGAACCATCCTCTGGGACCTTGATGCCCAAGAAGAGACCGAACTTCCCGATATGCCTCATGCTGTTCGTGTATACCCCGCTTCGGCCGCTACTGCCATGCTACCCTTGACGCCAGAGAACAACTACGAGCCGACTCTCCTGTTCTGTGGTGGATCATCTGCCGACTTTTCGAAATCGTCAGATGGAGGTGCTGGATTCAACGTTACCGCGGTCGCTGCCGACAACACCTGTGTCAGGATCTCCCCCGAATCCGCCAACCCAGTGTACGAAGAAGATGATACCCTACCCGAGGCCAGAAGTATGGGTAACTTCATCTACCTTCCCGATGGAACCATGTGGCTTGGAAACGGTGTTGCTATGGGTACTGCTGGTTACGGGGATGAAGGATGGTCGTTTGGAGAATCGTACGGACAGGAGCCAATCTACATGCCCGCCGTCTACGAGTGAGTCCCTCTTCGTTTTCAACCTGCCTGGTGACTGATCCCAGCCCCAACGCACCTGCTGGATCCCGATTCAACCGAGACGGACTCACCGCATCACCCCACGAGCGAATGTACCACTCGACCGCCCTCTTGCTTGCCGACGGTTCCCTCATGGTATCCGGCTCCAACCCAAACAAGGACGTCACCGATGTCAAGTGGGGTACGAGCTATGTCGTCGAGCGATGGTACCCTACATGGTACAACGAGGCTCGACCCACTATTGTTGGATCGTTGCCCAAGAGCTTGACATACGGTGGTGATGCTTGGACATTGAGCTACACTCCTGTTGACAAATCTTCCGATCCTGCAAAGGCCAAGGTCGTCGTCATCCGATCTGGATTCTCTACCCACGGAGTAAGTACTTCTTCTACCTCTGTTGAGTGTCTCGCTAACCACCAGATGAACTTTGGTCAGCGATACCTCGAGCTCGAGACTTCATACACCAAAGACGAAGACAAGGACGAGATCACACTCAACGTCGCACAAATGCCACCCAATGCCAACCTCTTCCAGCCCGGTCCAGCTTACGTCTTCCTAGTCGTAGACGGTATCCCCGCCCAGGGTGAAATGGTCATGATCGGTTCGGGAGCCATTGAGACTCAGACTCTACTCGCTAAAACCGTCCTTCCCCAATCCCAGGTTATTGTCGGCGACAAGACTTCCAACGTCGCTACGAACGGTACAAGCCCCGAGACTGATTCCGACACTTCTTCATCATCTTCGACCGCAGTCAACGCCAAGAACTCTGGGTTCGCGACGCTGGCGTCGCCTTCCGCTTTACAGACTTTATTGCTCTCGCTCGCATTCGGTATCGCCGCTTTTGTCGCCATCTAATCGAAACAGTCATTCCACAGCGTTAGCTGTGGATCCACGCCGTATGTCCGTCCTCGTGGCTTGCGCATGATACGATACGATATGATACGGTACGATATGATACGATAAAGTGATGTGGAAGGACTATTTTTGCTTGTATTATCTATTGTCTGTCTGTTTATAGGGTCGCTCTGCTTGTTCGCTTTGCTTTCATTCACATACCCACCTCACCCCACCCCCACACTCGGCTTATAGCTTTCCTACTTATCTACATTCGGCTTCGGCGGCATATGCATTTTCCATCATTGTACCTGTGCGGCCTGCAATCTGTGTGTCCTTTGAGGCCGTTGAGATTGGGTGGCGTGGTCGAGGGTCAAGGCGTGTCGTCAAGGACGGATACTTGGTTACGCCTTACCTCGGAAGCCCGAGATGCACATCAACCAAGTCCATAACTCTCAAGTCGTCCACTCACCGACCTCGAGACATAAAAAAGATGGTAAAGCGAGAATATCAAGAGATTGAAGATGAAGATCAAGCAGACTATGTGATCAAAAACGAACCCGAAACGGAGACCGATGGTCAGATCGAGGAGGGGGATGACGAGTCCAATTCGACTTCGTCAGCCAAAGTTCAGGTTAAAACCAAGGCCAAAACAACACCCAAGAAGAAATCCAAATCATCGAGCTCGAAAGAAAAGACACCCAGCCCCGCTAAATCAGTCAGTCCCCATCACGTTTGCCATAATCAGAACTGATTCCCAAGAGATGGTCTCCTACCGAAGACGAGATTCTTGTTGGGATGATGGAGAAGATCATTAAGGAACAGGTTTGGGCAGTTGTGAAGGTTGACGGGAGGTTGGTTAGTAGGACTAGTTATGGGGTCCAGTATCATGCTTTGATGCTTGTAAGTCGTCCTCTGTGATTACCGCTTGGCTGAGAAAGTGAGAGCTGATGAGTAGTTGAGGCAGGGGACTGGAAAGGGGGCAAAGTGATCAGACGCGGTTGCTTGTATGCCAGGGGTCGGAGTCTGTCAAGTGTAGAGGATCAGAAAGGGGAGAGTTATATCACAGCTCGATATGGGTATGCGATATCATTATCCCAATTTGAGCACTGAATGTCGAGCCGAGAGACGCCATTTCGCCCTTGAGTTTGACGAGTAGCCAGTACACCGAGATCAAAGCTGACCAAAAGCGTATGCACTGCATATACAAACCTACATAAACACCCACCCAAACCCCTTCCCTGATCAAGAAGGCCCTTTGCCCAAAGGTGGACCCGAGAACATATCTTCGAAACTCATCAATCTAGGTCTTCCCAATCTGCCATCTCCTAATTGATGATCATGATCCGGACTATCCCCTCCTTCGCTCCCTCCCTTGATGGGGGTCAATGTACTCCGTTGCCTGGGCACTGAGTTGAACGGGTTTGTCGAATCGAATCTAAACCCATGTCCTTGTCCTTGTCCTTGTCCTGTATCTGTAGATATGGATATAGGCGTTGATTGTGGTAACCCTCCTTGGGTAGGGGTTGTGGTAATACTCCCCCGCCGAGGAACTGTACTGGCGGTCGAGAAGGAATGGGTTCTCGAAACGGTAATTGACCGAGGAGGAGTCGACAGTGCCGGTGACCATGGTATCGTCATTGGTGTTTGTGCCGTTGTAGGAGTGGCTGGATTGTAATGGTGTGGTAGGGCGTATGGTTGGTCTGGTTGTCCGTATACGTAGGTCGACATCGTTGGGTATGAATTTAGTGATAAACTCGACCTGGGCGCTTGGGACAGGAGAGGGGCAAGGGAGTTCTGTTCGGATGGACGTCGATTTCGAGCGTCCTCGAAAGCAGGTGGTAGGGGTAACTATCCGTCAATACTTGTCATAAGACGACAGGAAATAAAGGGACTCACCTGATCTTCCTCGACTGTCTTCCATCTACTCTGAGCACCACTCCCTCCCCTCTCCTCCCGATCCCGCTTAGCAGCATCCTCATTCGAAATCAAACTCCAGCTCAACCAATCCTGGCTCAATCTCCACGATCGAGCCACAACACTGGACAACCCACTCTTGCTAGATTTTCTGTTATCCTTCATATCTTTTAGGTTATCCACCTGGAGTTGTAGGGGTGGTAGGACTGGGATTTGGGAGCGACGGTGGTGTAGGGCGGAATTGTAGGGTGATCGATTAAAGTTTTCGAGGCGGTTGGTATTGCGGTGATCGCTTGATATGGGGTGGACTTCTGGGTTGGTGTTGAGATCCGGAAGGGAGAAGACATGGGAGGGAGTATGACCCGGTTGATGGGTCTGGGGTAATGTCAGGGATAGGATGAGGGTGATGGTATATATCTTGGGTAGCTAAATCGTCAGCTAATTAAACTGTGAACGATACTTGGTGGGACTAACGAATAACATGGGAAGATAGCAAAATGCCGCAGCTCGTTTATATTCAAACAGAAACAAGGCGGTAAGTTGCAAGGCAGTAACAGCGATGCCACCATGGAAGGTGATCAGCTAAACGTTCAGCTCATTCTCTACTTGACGAGATTTCGAGACACACCAGGAGTTGCCAAGTGACTTTAGCCATGATACCGCCTTTCGCTGCTAATTTCCTCCTCGCCCACCATAATTCCAAGCTCAACACCATGGAGAGAACCAGATCGACAGCACTCGAAGTCGACAGCCATATTAAATCAGTCACGTAGGCACTAACATCAGCTTCTAGTGATCCGACCAATAATCCGCATATAGCTCTGAAGGGGAACAGCCTACTCACATATCTTTGCTCGAGTAAAACATTTCCCATAATGGTCCACTCTTCCAAATCGAATAGCTCCCTATAGAACCAGCGATAAATGACCCGATGATACCAGCCGACATCAGACCGACAAAAGCCGTCTTGACTATAGGCCGATCAAGAGCTGGCCAAAGAGATGATAGTGAGGACAGAAAGAGGGTGATCCGGCGAAGGAGGAACGCTTGGGTGATCATTGCTGGGAATAGACCTAGGAAGGGGGAGGCGAACCACATGTAATCGGGTGAGGCGAATGCTTTGATATCGAGAAAGTTCAAGGCGAACATCTAAGTATGTCAGCTGTAGATGTGAAAGCTAGAGGAGAGCTTACATCCCATCCGCGGACCATGTCCATTATGGTTTGTATTAGATTGAATAGGATACTGAGGAATACCAAGATCGGTCCCAGACGAGTCTGCCGATCGATCGATGCGGATGTGGGTACAGAGTTATGTGATAGTTGAACGAAGTATTGAATGCCCAGCATCAAGACGACTCCCATACCTGTCGATCAGTATATGTCACACAGTCATAGCCCTCGGCTGCAGAGACATACCAAGGTACTCGAACGCGAATCCCAGAAAGAACGGTCCAGCTGGATCGTCAGCGTTAGATAAGTATCGAAGGAGGTGATGAGTACTTACTGACTGTGACCAGCATATCCCTGATTTGCTGTTTACCTCCCAGCGGCATCATTCCTTGAACCACCTCCATGGCGACTAAAGTACCAAAAGTCGTAGATGATAGAATTTATACGTAAAGCGAGTCGAGTATGTCTGTAGGAGAGGTCGTTAACGATATCTACCAGGTGGCCCAATCGACATTGTATCGATCAACTCCTCTGAATGATAATAGAGTACTCGTACAACACAGTATGGAGGGCGGAGACTAGTCAGTTCACCAAGATACAACTGATAGTTTCGGTCGCGTAGAAGCAGAAGGCTGAAGTAGATCTAATTGAGTGTCTATATCGATCGAGAGTAAGGGGTAAAGGGGGGCGTTGTCCAGGTGTTTGAACGCAATGACCACCGCGTTAGTACTTCGGGTGACGTGACTAGCGGGGGCGGAGGACAACGTATGTCAGTCGAGTGTGTGTATCACCATACCTTTGGTCCTTTGATTCCTTTGGTATCACCCTCTTCCGCTCATAGTCAGTCAAAGCAACTACCCATCTCGATCAGGAGGAAAGGAGTCCAGCTAAGGGTGAGTACCGGGATTGATTACTCTCGTTTCATGCTTCTCAGCCACTGGGTAGATGGAGGCCTTCTTTTGTTGTTAACAGTGTCGCTCTGCCAATAGCCCTTTCTAGATTGGGTATCGAAAGGGTGTGTGTATGTGTGTTGTTCTTTTGTCTAGGTTGTGGTCTGTGCGTGAGCCTATTTCTTCCATTCTATAAAGAGCCGATATTTGCTCCCGCGGTCTCTTCCAAGATCTGTATTCCGACTCGAATGGGGATCATATCTTTTATGGTGTCTCTGTAGGAATGGAAGCACTCGCCGTGGTGACATACACATACACCAGCAATAAAAGGGGTTGAAGGAGAGGATCATCAAGTGCACCATACTTAAACCGAGTAAATCCGTTGGATTAGTATGACTAATTTGATCCCGATACAGCCGGTAACTATTCTAACCGTAATGACCACCTGGAAATACTTGCATCTTGCGGCAATAGTGCACTCAGACAGCATATATAAGTGAGTTGAGGAGTCGAAATAAGTCATAAAGTCAAGTCATACTATCACATCTAGTCAACAATCAATCAAGATGTCAGAGAAAGCAGATTTTGAAGCAGAGGTCAAGGCAGTCGAGGAATTCCAGAGGGTTTGTTCATGCCCCTGCCTTACATACGGAGACGTGCTGATGGCCAGCAACCCCGTTTCGCGAGGACGTCTCGACCATACACTGCAGCCGATGTTGTCACAAAAAGGGGAACACTACCCATCGCGTATCCTTCTGATGTAATGGCCAAGAAGCTGTACAAGATCCTAGAAGCCAAGAAGAGGGGTGAGGGAGGTGGATGTACCGCGACCTACGGAGCGTGAGCCGACTGATATGGTCATCTGTACGCAAAGCTGACATAGATTAGGCTTGATCCTGTCCAGTTGACCCAGATGGCAAAGTACCTCGAAACAGTGTACGTGTCAGGATGGCAATGTTCATCAACCGCGTCTTCGTCACTCGAACCAGGACCCGACCTTGCCGGTATGCTCCCTGTTCCCGTAGTCGAGAATGGGCTGACATGTAGATTACCCATCTAACACTGTACCCGACAAGGTCGCACAGCTGTTCACCGCCCAACTGTTCCATGATCGTAAACAACGATGGACGCGTCTTGGTGCTTTGGCAAAGGGTCAATCTGAACTTGATAAACTCGGTGCACCTATTGACTACCTGCGGCCCATTGTCGCTGATGCCGATACCGGTCATGGCGGTGAGTCAAGCTTAGCGAGGAGGTTAAACGCAGCTGATCACTAGGTCTGACGGCGGTGATGAAGCTTACCAAGATGATGGTCGAGTCTGGAGCTGCTGGTATTCATATCGAAGATCAAGCACCCGGTACCAAGAAATGTGGGCACATGGCTGGAAAGGTTAGTTCAGCTAGCCTTTGGCACTAGCATACCCATTGATGGAAGCTGACGTCCAGGTCCTAGTACCCATTTCGGAGCATATCAACCGATTGGTCGCTATGCGATTCCAATGCGATATCATGGGAACTACCAATCTCGTCGTTGCCCGTACCGACTCCGAAGCAGCTACGCTAATCACTACGAATATCGATCCGCGGGATCACGCCTTCATTCTCGGATCAACCAATCCCGACATGATCCCTCTAAACGATATCATGCTAGCTGGCGAACTCGCCAGAAAGTCGGGAGAGGAACTTTCGCGCCTTGAAGACGAATGGATGACGAAAGCGAACCTACAATTGTACCCCGATGCTCTTTGTGATGCTCTCACCAAACAGGGTCTATCCGCGGCCAAGATCAAAGAATTCAGGGATAAACTCATTTCATCTCATGCTTCCAACTCCGCTTCGCTACAAATCGCCAAGTCGTACGGACTCAAAGAAGCGCCATACTGGTCATGGGACACACCAAGGACTAGGGAGGGTTACTACCGATACCAAGGTGGTACCCAGTGCGCCATCAATCGAGCTATCGCTTTCGCCCCTCATGCCGATTTACTCTGGATGGAAACCAAATCGCCGATCTATGCACAGGCTAAAGAGTTTGCAAATGGCGTGCACAAGGAAAGACCGGGTCAGTGGCTAGCATACAATCTAAGTCCGTCTTTCAATTGGGATGCGGCTGGATTGGGAGAGAAGGAAATGAAGGAATATGTATGGGAACTTGGAAAGTTGGGATTCATCTTCCAATTCATCACCGTACGTCTCCCTTGTCTCATCTCATTTGATCAAGCTGACGTTCAGCTCGCCGGTCTACATTCCAACGCGTACATCAACGACAAATTCGCGAAAGCGTTCGCTACGGACGGTATGAAAGCTTACGTCGAGCTTATCCAGCGTAAGGAACGAGAGATCGGATGTGATGTCCTCACTCATCAGAAGGTGCGTCGCTTTCTCGACCTATTGTGTGCGATACTGATAATATAGTGGTCCGGAGCAGATTACGCCGATTCAATGATGATGACCGTCACCGGTGGAATGTGAGTTCAGCTTGCATAACTGGACCGAAGATAGCTGACGTTATAGATCATCTACTGCGGCAATGGGTAAAGGTGTCACAGAAAGTCAATTTGTCGATGATAAAGCAAAGAAGGCATTAGGTAATTTGTAGTCGAGTCGGACGGTGGAATTGAAAGAAGTTGTCTCCATAGTCCTTGTACACTTGCTGTCGATGCTTTAAAACGTGCATGTACAGTACGAGTACCTCTACGGACTTAGCGCTCTATACAGGAACGAACTCACCGCCGGATGGACGTGGGGCCAGACTATGGTGGCTTGAGATAGAGTCATCAAATTACGCGTCGCGAAAAAGAGGCGCTCGGCTCGGCTCGGTCACATCTCGGTCTTGGTCTTGTTTATCCTGATTATCGACCCCCTTGACTCCCTCGATCCCCCTTGCTAATCCTACATATCGCCAGTCTCGAACATTCAAAATCAGTCCTAGCGTATTTCAGTCGGACAATTGAACCCGAGGCACAGACCATTGACGCGATAATTCATGGGAATCAAGAGGGATGGAACGCATTGACGCGTTTCAGTAGTCGATAATAATTATCCCTTGACCCCTGCCCGTCAACACACATACACGTAACCAAGATACGAGACGAGATCATTGGCAAGGGTACTCAGGCCCTCCTTTCAGCTCCCACACTCTGCGCTTGGTGACGGCCGAGACTTGTAAAGGTATACATTTGAGACACAGGGGAAACGCCTTTCTGACACTTGTGTATACCGGTGGGCGTGACCGGTGACTACCCTCTTTTCTAGGTCCAAGCTCATTCCTGATTCCCAACCTCCTTTTACGATGGTCAACATCTATATAAGGCCCATCCGGATCCTTTATGTATGACAACGCCCCTTGTCTATTCTATCATCTCTCATCAATCTCAATCACCTCACTCTATTCTTGACGGATAGAGCTGACCTACACTCCTTGACTACGTTCTTTAACCACTTTATCCTACTTCACGATGTTCAGTCTTCATATCCTACTTCGACTTCTCCCTCTTTTGGCACTATGTGCTACTACATGGGCTGCTACTGCTGCTGAATGGCGATCCAGGTCCATCTACCAGCATGTCTATTCCCTTCCTTCCTCCCAGTCAAGCTGATCATGCAGGATCGTGACCGACCGATTCGCTCTTCCCAATGGGAACAACGGGGCATGTGATGCCCAGATGGGTCGATACTGCGGTGGAAATTGGCGAGGTATCATCAACAAGCTCGACTACATCCAAGGAATGGGTTTCGACGCTATCTGGATCTCACCCGTCAGTGCCAATATCGAAGGTTCCTTCCGATGGGGTGAACCATACCATGCAAGTCACCACTTCCTTCAAAGGCAAAGGAAAGGGGACTGACGATCAGGGATACTGGACTACCGATCCTACCAAGCTCAACCCCAAATTTGGTACTCCCGGGGATCTCAAGGATCTTTCCAACGCACTCCATTCAAGGGGAATGTATCTCATGGTAGACGTCGCCGTCAATCACGCAGCAGCCACTTCATCCGATATCTCCAATGCTGCCTTGGAGAGAGCGGCAGGTGGGAAACTCTTGTTCAAGAAAACCGAAAACTACCACCCGGTATGTAAAATGGAATATGGAGCTGGAGAGACCGACAAGATGTTGCAGCAATGTTGGTTCCAGATCGGAGCCGAGGGTCAGAATGATATTTCCTTGATGGATCTCAAGACCGAGTCGCCTGCTGTTGCCAATGTCCTCAACACATGGGTTGCTGGGTTCACCAAGGAATACGGGATTGATGGGTTGAGGTTGGACGCTAGTGAGCATATCCTTAACCGAGTCCGTGTACCATTCTGACCCCTATAAGGCAAGCATATGGATCTCGCTTTCCAACATAACCTCTGTAAGGCCGGTGGGGTATTCTGTGCCGGTGAGGTCGTCGGTGAGGACCCTTGGT
>Ga0308160_10007569_pt1 | contig 10767 bp, 9 predicted proteins | sample PhyFR1_FD_201036 | JGI IMG/M metagenome (GOLD analysis project Ga0308160, IMG submission 201036) | Phyllosphere microbial communities from UC Gill Tract Community Farm, Albany, California, United States - DLSLF.R1 | ecosystem: Host-associated > Plants > Phyllosphere > Unclassified | place: USA...
GGTCTCGATCGTGCCGTCCTTGGCTTCCGGCGTGTAGTTCAGCTCCATGAAGGCGGAGTGGCCGGTGCCGGCGTTGTTCATCGCGTCCGAGCTTTCGGCAGCCACCTTGTCGAGGCGTTCGAACATCTCGACTTTCAGGTCCGGCTGGAGTTCGGTGAGCATGGTGCCGAGGGTGGCGCTCATGACGCCGGCGCCGATCAGGACCACGTCGACCGGTTTGTCGGTCGATGGTGCCGGCGCTTTGCCGCAGGAAGCGAGGAGGGCACCGGATACTGCTACTACGAGTAATTTACGCATTTCTAATTCAAATCCAAACTCGGTACAACAATGAACCCTGGCGCTGAAGGCCGGGTGGAAAACAGGGTGGCACCCGACCACGGACGTCGTCAGGTGCGCCCATTCAGGCTCGCCAGCAGCCGCGCATACAGGCTGGAAAGCTGGCGCAATTCTTCCTCGGTGAAGCCGGCGGTCGCCTCGCCGACCATGCTGGATACTGCCGGCATGGCCTGCTCGACGACGGCGCGGCCGGCGTCGCTCAGCAAGAGCATCACGGCGCGGCGGTCGCCCGGCTTCGGCCGGCGTTCGATCAAGCCGCGTGCCACCAGTTCGTCGCACACGCGGGTGAGGTTGGCCGGCTTTTCGTGGCAGGTTTCGCTCAGTTCCGAGGCGCTGGCCGTCTCGTCGACGCTGCCGTACAGGATGGCGAGCACCGTGTAGCTGGAGTCGGCCAGGTCGAATTTCTTGAGCAGGCCGTTGGTGCGGTCACGGAAGGTCTTCTGCAGGTGGTTCGTCATGCGCACCAGGCGCATCGCATCCACGGCAAAGTCAGGCATACGCGCTTTCACACGTCGCAGCCGCTGGTCGGTCGGGCCAAAGTCGCTCATCGAAATCCCCTGCAGAGAAGAAAGCGCAAATTGTACCCGCCGGCTTCAGGGCGCAGCCGTTGCGTCGGTTGCGGCGCCGGCCGCGGCGGCGTTTTGCTGGGCCACGCGCTGGCGCTGCTTTTCCTGCGGCAGCGGCAGGTTGGCATAGAAGGCTTCGGTCAGCGGGTAGGAGCCGTCGGCCTTGGCCTGTTCGAGTTCGGCCAGGACGCGCTGGCGTACCGGGTCGTTCGAAGCGACAGGGTTGGTGCTGGCGCAACCGGCAAGCAGGGAAACGAGCAGTGCTGGAATCAGGTAAGTGGTTTTCATTTTATCCGCCAATGGTAGTGAGTGAAGGCGGGCCATATCGGTCCGTCGGAACGTATTTTAACACTGAATAGTTCATTTCTGAAGTATCTACGTGAAATCACTTACTCCGGTGAACGAAAGGGGCTGGGCGGACGGTGGGGTTAATGCTCCCGCATGGAGCGGGAGCGGACAGGGATGGCCGCGTTAGTGCGCGGCGGTGGGATGGCTATCAGGCAGGAACCAGTTCAACAGCACGGCGCAGATGCCGCCGGTGGCCACGCCGGATTCCAGCACGTTGCGGATCGCGGCCGGCATGTGCACCAGGAATTCCGGCACCTGGGACACGCCCAGGCCCAGCGCCAGCGACACCGCGATGATGAGCAGGGCGCGGCGATCCAGCGCCACGCTGGCCAGGATGTTGATGCCGGCCGCGGCCACGGCGCCGAACATCACCATCGCGGCGCCGCCCAGCACCGGTTCCGGCACCGCCTGGATCACGCCGGCCACGCTCGGGAACAGGCCAAGCACGACCAGGAACAGGGCGATGTACACGCCGATATGGCGGCTGGCGATGCCGGTCAGCTGGATCACGCCGTTGTTCTGGGCGAAGATCGAACTCGGAAAGGTGTTGAAGATCCCGGCCAGCAGCGAATTGGCGCCGTTCAGCAGCACGCCGCCCTTGATGCGGCGCATCCACACCGGTCCCTCGACCGGTTCGCGCGAAATCTTGCTGGTGGCGGTGACGTCGCCGATCGCTTCCAGTGAGGTCACCAGATAAATCACGATCATCGGAATGAACAGCGACCAGGAAAAGCTCAGGCCGAAGTGCAGCGGCAGCGGCACCTGGAAGGCCGCGGCCTGATGCATGCCGGTGAAGTCGAGCCGGCCGAGGTAAGCGGCGAGCGCATAGCCGGCGGCCAGCGCGATGACGATGGCGCTGCTCCTCAGCCAGACCACGGGAATGCGGTTCAAGACCACGATAATCGCCAGCACCACGCCGGACAGCAGCAGGTTTTCGCCATTCGCGAAGCTGCCATTCGCCATGGCCGCGAAGCCGCCGCCCATGCTGATCAGGCCGACCTTGATCAGGGTGAGGCCGATCATCAGCACCACGATGCCGGTGACCAGCGGCGTGATCATGCGCTTCACGAAGGGCAGGATGCGCGACACGCCCATCTCGACAAAGGAGCCGGCCACCACCACGCCGAAGATGGCGGCCATCACGGCTTCCACCGGCGTGCCCTGTTTCACCATCAGCGAACCGCCGGCGATCAGCGGGCCGACGAAGTTGAAACTGGTGCCCTGCACGATCAGGAGACCCGCGCCCAGCGGGCCGAAACGGCGGCACTGGATGAAGGTGGCGATGCCCGAAATGACCAGCGACATCGAGACGATCAGATTCGTATCGCGCGCCGACACGCCCAGCGCCTGGCAGATCAGGAGGCCGGGCGTGACGATGGGGACGATGATCGCCAGCAGGTGCTGGAGGGCGGCGAGCATGCCGACCAGGGGCCTGGGGCGGTCTTCGAGACCGAGGACCAGGTCGGGTGCGGCGGGAAGGTGATCGGGCTTGGGGGCGAGTGTGGTCATGCGCGGCGAAGGAGAGAGGCGAAACCGCGATTCTACGCTGCCGCGCCTGGCGCCGTGCAATTCGGCCCCCGGCCGGCGGTTCAGCTCGCGGTTCAGCTTGTGAAGAGCTTGGCCAGCACGCCGCGTATCCAGATGTTGGCCGCGTCCTTGTGGTACTTGCGGTGCCAGTGCTGCTTGAGGTCGAACTGGGGGATCTCGAGCGGCGGTTCGATCAGGCGGATGTTCGCGATCCGGGCAAACGATTCGCCCACCGCATACGGCACCGTCACCAGCAGATCGGTGGACGCGATGATGAAGGGGATCGACATGAAGTGCGGCGTCGAGAGCACGATGCGGCGCTCGAGGCGCAGGCGCTTGAGCAGCTGCTCGACGATCTCCTGGCTGCGGCCTTCGGCGCTGATGACGGCGTGGCCGATGCGCAGGAAGTCGTCCATCGCGATGCGCGGCCCCTTGATGCGGTGTTTCGCATTCAGCAGGCTGATGAAGGAGTGGGTGAACAGGCGCTGCTGGAAGAAGTTGCGCGCCTTCAGGTCGGGAAAGTAGCCGACGGCGAGGTCGATGTCGCCGCTTTCCAGGCCGGCGGCAATGGCGTCCGGCGGCAGCGTCACCGACTGCACCGTGGCGTTCGGCGCATGCGTCTGCAGGTAAGCGAGCAGCTTGGGCAGGAAGGTCATTTCGCCGATGTCGGACAGGGCGAAGGTGAAGCGGCGCGTGGTGGTGGCCGGGTCGAAGGCGGCGCTGGCCAGCACTTCGGTCTTCACGCGCAGCAGGATGTCGCGCGTGGGCGCGAGCAGGGTTTCGGCGCGCGGCGTGGGCGCCATGCCGTGCGAACCGCGCACGAACAGCGGGTCGCCGAGTGCCACGCGCAGCTTGTTCAGGGCGATGCTGACTTTCGGCTGGCTCCAGCCCAGGCGCGTGGCGGCGCGGCTCACGCTGCGCTCCTCGGCAATGGCCAGCACCACCGGCAGCAGGTTCAGGTCGAATTCGTCGTCGTGGATCATCTTGGCACCGCTATTCGAAATTGGAATAAACGTTATGCAGCAAATACGCTTGAGGTATAACACAGCTTGTCTATGATGGGATCGCGGTTGACCAAAACAGCTATCGAAAACAGCCGGGCCGACGAGCCTGGTGACGATCTACAACAATCATGGAGACAGGCATGAACCGTTTGAAGAATGGGTGCGTTGGCGCATCCTGGTGCATCGCTGTAGCCCTCGCCAGCGTGACGAGCTTCGTCCACGCCGAGGGCAACACCGTCAAGATCGGCGTCATCACCTCGCTCAGCGGTCCCGCTGCCGAGAGCGGCGCCCAGATGAAGGCAGGCATCGACACCTGGCTGCGCACCCACGGTGCCACTGTGGCCGGCAAGCGCATCGAGGTCATCTACAAGGACGACACCGGCACCCAGCCCGACATCGCCAAGCGCCTGGCCACCGAACTGGTGACGCGCGACCGGGTCGACGTGCTGGCCGGCTTCATCTTCACACCGAACGCGATGGCCGCCGCCGGCATCGCCGACCAGAGCAAGAAGCCGATGGTGGTCATGAATGCCGCCGCCTCGGCCATCACGGCGCGCTCGCCGTATGTCACGCGCGTGTCCTACACCATCGCGCAGTCGGCCAAGCCGCTGGCCGAATGGGCCTATAAAACGGGCGCGCGCCGGGTGTTCACCGTGGTGGCCGACTACGCGCCCGGCGTGGATGCCGAGACCTGGTTCAACAACACCTTCACGGCGCTGGGCGGCAAGATCGTCGGTTCGGTGCGCATGCCGATTTCCAGCGTCGACTACGGCGCCTTTGTCCAGCGCATCAAGGACGAAAAGCCGGACGCCATCCACGTCTTCCTGCCGAACGGCCAGCCGATGGTGTCCTTCACCAAGGCCTACCGCGAGAAGGGCCTCGACAAGGCGAATATCCGCTTCCTCGGTGGCGAGGGCTGGGGCGACGAAGACGTGCTCAAGGCGGGCGGCGACTCGCTGGTCGGCATCTATTCCTCGGGCTTTTATTCCTACACCCGGCCGGGCGCGGAGAATGCGAAGTTCGTCGACGCTTTTGGCAAGACCGTGAACGGCAAGATGCAGCCCTCGTTCCTGGCCGCCTCGTCCTACGACGGCATGGAATTGATCGCCCGGACCCTGGCCAAGACCAAGGGCGATGCCAGCGGACCGGCCTTCATGGCGGCGCTGAAGGGCTACTCGGCCAGCAGCCCGCGCGGCACGGTGGCGATCGACCCGGTTACGCGCGACATCGTGCAGACCATGTACATCCGCCGCATCGACAAGCAGGGCACGAAGCTGGTGGCCACCGAGATCGACCGTTTCGATGCCGTCAAAGATCCGGGCAAGGAAGCAAAATAAGGAGGGATGACCATGTTTCCACTGAACCAATGGTATGTGGCCGGCTTTGGCTGGGAGTTGAACGATGCGCCGCTGGCGCGCACCTTGCTGAACCAGAAAGTGGTGCTGTTTCGCACCGGCGCCGGTGTAGCTGCGGCGCTGGAAGACCGCTGCTGCCACAAATCGCTGCCACTCTCCTGCGGTACGGTCGAGGACAGCGGCCTGCGCTGCGGCTACCACGGCCTGCTGTTTTCGCCGCAGGGCGCCTGCCTCGAGATTCCAGGACAGGAGCGGATTCCCGCCAAGGCCTGCGTCAAGTCGTTCACGCTGGTCGAGCAGGACCAGATCCTGTGGATCTGGATGCCGCAGGAGGCGGGCGCCGCGCCGACCCACGCGCCGCCGTCCTACCCGGTGCACGGCGATCCGCGCTACAAGTTCAAGGGCGCGGTCTTCCACTACGACGCGCCCTGGCAGCTGATCCACGATAATCTGCTCGACCTGAGCCACCTCGGCTACGTGCACCTGAAAACCATCGGCGGCAACGCCAGGGTGCACATGAACGCCCAGTTGAAGGTGGAAGCCAACGGCGACCAGGTGCGGGTGCTGCGCCACATGCCGGACTCGGCGCCGCCGCCGACCTACACCGGCGCCTGGCCGTTCAAGGGCAACATCGACCGCTGGCAGGAAGTGGAATTCAACCTCAGCCACCTGAACATCTGGACCGGCGGCGCCGACGTCGGCACCGAGGACATGGCCGATCCGGCGCGCGGCGGCTTCCACATGCGCGGCTTCCATGCCATCACGCCGGAAACCGACACCACGGCCCACTACATGTGGACCATGGCCTCGAACAACCATCCTGACAAGCCGGACATGAGCGAACTGGTGTACGACCAGACCGCCTTGACCTTTTACGAGGACAAGGTCGTGATCGAGGCCCAGTACCAGAACATGCTGCGCTTCCCGGGTGCGCCGCAGATCGATATTCACGTGGACGTGGGGCCGAACCGGGCGCGCCGGGTGGTCGAGCGGCTGATCAAGGCGCAGGTGCAGCCGCCGATGCAGCCACCGGTGTAGCCACCAGCGCCGCCCCAGGCCCGGCAGGCGGCGGAGGCGGGTGGCGTCGCGCCGCTGGCGGCAATGGCCGCGCCCCTGGGCTGACGCGCGAGCGGGCTGCGGGCTGGGCAGCTGCTACAGCGGCGGGGATGCCGGAGCGCTTGCCGCTGTAGCGGCTGCGGCTTTGCCGTCTGCCGATCCGCTTGCCGCCAGTGTGGCCGCCGCGCCGCCGTCTGCCGATGCGCCCTGCGCCGCTGTACTTTCTGCCCCCGTGCTTTCTGCCGCTGTCTTTCCTGCCGCTGTATTTCCTGCCACTGTAACGCCAGTCTCTGTCGCCGCGGCTGCGACCGATGCGGCGTCGCGCAGCGCATCGAGCCAGTTGAAGATCGCCGGCCAGAGGCGGGCATGGGCATTGCGCCCGACCAGCACGCCGACGTGCTGCAGATTGACGCCGATGTCGCCGCTGTATTCGAGCAGCAGCTTGTCCGCACTGGCCGCCGCCTCGTGGAAGGATTGCACGGACTGCGGCGGAATCACCTTGCTGCGCGGGTCGAACACGCTGATGAGTGGCGTGCGCAGGTCGTGCGGGCCGATGCTGCGCGCGCCGATGACCAGCTCCCCTTTGCTGAGGGCGTCGCGGCGGTAGAGCGCTTCCACCAGATCGACGAACAGCGGGCCGGGCAGCGGAAATTCGTCGTGGGTCCAGCGTTCGACCCGCATGTAGCTGCCCAGGGCTTGCGGGCTGCTCATCGATACCGTGCGGTCGAGTAATCGCTCCCAGCCGAAAGCATGTGGTTCGGCGGCAGCGCTCATCATGTTCAGGAAACTGCCGGGCACCTGGCCGAAGGCATCGGCGATGCGCCGGGCGTCGGGCGTGGCGCGCACCAGCGGCGCGAAGCAGTCGGATGCCGGGTCGAAGCCGAGCGGGGATTCCAGCAGCACCGTTGCGGCAATGTGTTCGGGATGCAGGCAGGCGTGGATGGCGGCCAGAATGCCACCCAGCGAGTGGCCGGCGATGACGACCTGGTCCTGGCCGCAGTCTTGCTGGATCGCCCTGCGGCTGTTGGTGAGGAGGCGGTCGCCGTAGCCGGCCAGGCCGAAACCGGCGCTGTCTGCAGCGGCATCCTGGCCTTCGTCCAGCGGCACCCATTCGGCGAGATAAACGCGGTAACCGTGCTCCAGCCAGCGCTGCACGACGCTGATCGCCGGCGCCAGATCCCAGATGTAGGCGCGCTTGATCGGCGCCGGCACCAGCAGCACGGCCGGTCCCCCGGAATCGCCGTAGCGGCGCAACTTCAAGCCCGCCTCGGCGTGTACGACGATGCAGGGCGTTTCCTGTGGGCCGTAGCCTGCGCGCTCCAACAGCTGCCCGCGCGCCTGGCGCGAGCGGTCCATGTGTTTCAGGGCGGCTACCCCGAAGGTCGACAGATCGTTCCAGTTGCTCGCGTACATGGCGCCCTCGTCCGGTTTTGGTGGCTGAACTTTACGCCATCCCGGGCCTGCACCGGAGTGCGTTTCAATCGAACGGGCCTTCGTTTGCGTCGGCTTAAATGCAGCCGTGGCAAGCGCCCCGGCTGTGCCGCAATGTTGCGCCGTGTGTCCTGGCGGCAGGCCAGACCAAAAAACTAGGCCTTGCAGGCGTCGCCGCTGCTTGTGGCCATCTCCTCCTGTCCGGCCGACACCGGTTCGGCGCCGATTTCCTGCAGGCCGCGCGCCAGGCTCGACACGCTCGGGTTATCGACAAAGACGCAGCGCTTGCCGGTGCGCTTGCAATATTCTTTCACCCGCCAATACGCGCCATGGCTGATGCAGCCGGTCTGGCAGATCACCAGGTCGGCGGCGGCGAGGCTGGCGTCGAGCTGGTTGCTGCTGTCTTCCAGGCCGCCGTCGTGGTGGGCGAACTGGGCGCCGATTTTTTCCACCATCTGGCGGTAGAAGGACACGTTGCCGCTGCGCCCGCCCACGCAGAGCACGCTCTGGTTGACCAGCTGGATCGGTATCGTGACGGCTTGTGCGGTCGCCGGCACCGCATTGGCGGCATGCGCGCCGGCATGGCCAGCTGGCTGTCCGGTCGCATGTGCGCTTGCGTGCGCAGCGGTGCCCGTGTGCGTCGCTGCGCGCGCGCCCACACTCGTTGCGGCCGCGCTGGCACGCGCCACGGCCTCGGCGCGGCCGGCTTTCAGTTCGGCGATCTGACCGCGCAGCGTGGCCTCGCGCATTTCCATGCGCGCCAGCTGGTTGGCCAGGCGCTTGCGGGTCTCCAGTTCGGGAATGGTCGCGCGCAGCTGGGCCAGTTCGTTGCGCAGATTGTGGACGTCGGTCTCGCGCGCGATGGTGGTGGCGCGCGATGCCATCAGTTGCTGCTCGAAACGGTCGGCATCCACTTTCTTTTCCTGCAGCAGGGCGTTGCAGCGTGCCTGCAGCCGCGCCAGCTCGCCGTCCAGCCTGGCCTTGTCGGCGAGCAGGGCGTTGTACTTGCCCATGTCGGCCCGCGCGCAGGCGCCGGCCTGGTGCTGGACCATGTGGATGTCGCGGCACATTTTTTCTTCCAGCGCCGGTATGCAGGCCGGGTGCGACAGGCCGGCCCAGAAGGCGCCGGCGACGTCGCCCGCGTCCACCGCCGCTTCCCACAGCTCTGCCACCTGGGCCGCGGTCTTGGCGTTGCGGAAACGGAAGATCACTTGCGCATAGCGACGCTCGAGTTCCTTTTGCACGGCTTCGGCCAGGCGGTTGCGGGCGGTGCAATCGTTGACGGCGCCGACGTGCACTTCGTAGTCGTCATGCAGCAGCTCGCCACCCGTGACCTTTTCCACCAGCTTGCGCAGCGTGCCCAGCGGCAGGGCGACGCCGATCAGCGGGCAATGACAGTTACGGGACAGCTCCCAGATGCGGCGCCGGCGCGAGCTTTGCTGGGTCTGGAACTGCACATTGGCTGGGTCGAGCGAACGGTGTTTGTCGCACATACGGGTCCTTTGCGTGGCGATGGCTGTGTATGGCTCCGGGAGCCTGGCCCGGCAGCGCTAACCGCCAGACTTCTTTTGAATGAGAATGATTCGCATTAAAGTGTACACGGATTTGCCACGCGTGCAAACAGGATCGCTGGCGTGCGCACCGCCCGCCTCAGGCCCTGGCCTTGCGCTTTTGCGCCGGGGTGATGGTCCAGTAATAAATCGCGCGCCCGTCCACGGTGGCGGTATTTTCGGGCGGCCATTCCGGGCCCATGTCGAAGGCATGCGACACCACCCGGGCACCCACCTTCAATTGCTGCCACAGGCGCGGCCGCAGCCGGGTGTTAATGGTCGGCAGCAGGTAGAGCGTCACCACCGAGGCCCCGGACAAATCGGCCTCGAACAAATCGCCCACCTTGAAGCTGACCTGGTCTTCCACGCCGGCCTTGCGCGCATTCGCTTCGGCTTCGGCGATGCGTACCGGGTCGAGGTCGATACCGGTGCCGTGGGCGCCGAATTGTTTGGCTGCCGTGACGACGATGCGCCCGTCGCCGCAGCCCAGGTCGATGAGTACTTCCTTCTTGCCAACCCGCGCCAGGGCCAGCATGCGGTCGACGACTTCCTGGGGCGTCGGCACATACGGCACGTCGAGCCGGGCGGTGGGCGTGGCGGTGTCTGCCGTTTGCGCCAGGGCGGCGCGCGTGGGCAGCATGCTCAGGCCGGTGGCGGTGGCGCCCAGCAGCAGCAGCTGGCGCCGGCTTGGGTTCTCGTTCATGGGGATTCTCCTTGGACGAATCAATGCAGGTCAGGGCGGGACAGGTCGGGCGGACCGCGCAGCAGCGGCAGGAGCAGCAGGCCGAGCGCCAGCACGGCCACGCCGATCCAGGCCGCGTTCAGGCCGCCGAGCGTCTGGCCGGCCACATACGACAGGCTGGACCACAGCATCCAGGCACAGGTGGCGCAGAACAGCAGGGGCAGCAGGGGATACAGCGGCACCCGGAAGGGCCGGGGCGCCTCGGGCTCGCGCCGGCGCAGCACGAACAGGGACACGCCGGCCAGCAGGAAGAACAGCCAGAACACCGGCGCCGTGAACTCGACCATGGCCTTGAAGCCGCTGCCCAGCGCGGCGCCCAGACCGACCAGCAGCAGCGCGGCCGCACCCTGCACCAGCATCGCCACCGCAGGCGTGCCGCGCGCGCCGTCCCAGCGCCCGAGCGTACGCAGGCGCGGCCAGTCGCAGCCCATGGCATAGCCGGTGCGCGCGCCGACGATCATGGTGGCGTTGATCGAGGTAAGCGCCGACACCGCCACCAGCAGCGCGATCAGGACTTCGCCGGCGGGCCCGAGCGTGCGGTCCATGACGTCGGCGGCCAGCGCGTCGGACGCGGCCATGCCTTGCAGCCCGAGGGTGTGCCAGCAGGCCCAGGCCACCAGCAGGTACAGCCCGGTGATGACCAGCACCGACAGCACCAGCGCCCTGACCATGTTGCGCCGGCCATTGCGTACTTCGGCGCTGATGTAGGCGGCTTCGTTCCAGCCGCCATAGGTGAGCAGCACGAAGACCATCGCCATGCCCCAGGATGCCGGCGCGGGACTGTCCGACCCGGCGGCCCCGGCTGTAGCGGCAGACACGGTGGCGGAAGCGTTTGCAAAAGCGGCGGCAGGC
>Ga0308160_10007570_pt1 | contig 10766 bp, 14 predicted proteins | sample PhyFR1_FD_201036 | JGI IMG/M metagenome (GOLD analysis project Ga0308160, IMG submission 201036) | Phyllosphere microbial communities from UC Gill Tract Community Farm, Albany, California, United States - DLSLF.R1 | ecosystem: Host-associated > Plants > Phyllosphere > Unclassified | place: USA...
CATCCGGCTAGATTCCCCTCGTCGGCGGTCACCGTTTGGAGGATCCGCTGCCGTGAAGTCTAAAGGTTCGCCAGTACGGAATCGGTTCCAATTCGAGTCGGAATTCTGGTTGCGTGCTCCGGACAACAAATATGCTGCAGCTCCTCCAGCAGCTGCGCCAGTCCAAAAGTTCGATGATGATGATGCAGCGGTACTATCGGTCTTCCCATCCTTTGTGTACGGCGGTGGAGGTGCTCCGCTGCCAGGATTCCCTCCTGTCCCACTGTCGCTACCACTGCCGCCACCACCACCGCCACCTCCTCCACCTCCCGGCCAGAACCCAGATAGCGGTCTCGGAGCATAACGAGGAGCATGCCGTTGCATGCATGATCGTAGTATTGAGTAACCGATGGCAAAAGCCATGGCGAAGAATGCTATTGAGAACAGTAGTGCAGCTTTGATCGGGACGGCCGAGCAATTGTCAATGGCGGCTCTAAGCGTGGACTCGCCAGTCTCGTTCAACTCACGCCAGTCTTGTTGGCTTGACCGGTAGCTATGCGGGGCACCCTCTTCTAGTCTGGGATTGACCTGCACCATGCTGTATCTAAGACCACAGGAACCTAAAAATCTCTCTGATCAACGGCGCATTCTCCTTGGGTTACGTGCAATGTCAATCACCTTTTACCACGAACGTATCACCTGGTCTACTCCAACCTTCACATGACACCTGGACCTCTCCCAGTCTAAGCGATGACGGCAGATCAGTGTCACACTACCGAACAAGTAGAAGCCATGAGCACATGAACACATGGTGAGACGGAAAGAATGAAAACAGCCTACCTTCCATTGAGTCTCTCCGGTTCCGTCATCACCCATGTTGGAGCATTGAACCACATCGGGTTCAAAAAGCTCACATGCCTTGCCTTGGCAATCCAATTGGGCTGAAAACCGAACATATCAGAGTCATAGTAGGACGTCATTCATCATTATTGCACTCACGGATCGGCTCGCCCCTTCTAGACTTGGTGAGGCTGTTTTTCCTCAGCGTCACCGTTTGGATCGCATTGAGCCGTATTTTCTCGTTTCTCGTGACGGGCATTTCGCTGGTAGTCGTGGTCGATATGAGTGCCAGTGATGAGTAAGACGTACGGGTATAGCTATCGGAGAGCAGGCGCAGGGGATAAGCAGACCTTGCGGATAGTTCCTTGCTATGCGACTGCCTTTTTGAGCTTGCGATCCTCTAGTTTCTCGCATCTCCAAGCATGACAGCTCTGATTATATCGTTCAAAATAGACTCTCTAAAGTTGGACTCGTCAGCTTTCCACGTGGAACCTTACGGAAGCAGATCTCGCGGGGGTGGATGGTGTGCACAGCGATCGACGCCTTCCACGCGGCTGTGCCGAAGAGCACAGACCAAAGTAATCATTTGGAAACCCTTACCCAACGTATCATATGTGACTGGTTCATAAAATTCTAATACAGATTGATAAGAGAGCGTTTCCCGGATTGAGGTTGTTCGAGGACCGTTACAACGAAGCCTAATGTACCAAGATGAGACCGAGAGACTACAGCCAGAATTACACAGCCATCCGACCCATGAACCCAAACAAGGAGTCCATGCTGACGTAGCGTCGACCGCATTTGCTCAAGTACGAATCAACGATGGCCTTGATCTCGGAGTAGGTCTCCCGATTATGCATGGCCAGAGAAGCGATCGCTTCTGTAGGTGTGAGTGCAATCAGCATCTCGATTTTGAATTCACTAGGTTGGTTGTCCGGCTCACCAGCTTTAGACGTGCCCTGACTAGACTCTATGACCTTGTCGATATCGAACAAAGAGACCAGGTACAAAAGTTGATTGTACAGCTGGGAGTCGGAATACTATGGGCGTGTAAATCGTTATTAGGGAGATGCGTTTCAATCTTGTGCGGATCGATGAAGCTGGCTTACCTTCGGTCGCATATCTCCTCCGCAATTTGCCTTTGCCATACAGCGGCGCCCGTAAACCCCCATCAGCCTCGTCTCAGAAGCGCAGTCAGAGCAAATCATGGTGTTCTGATAATATTCGTTGATCCGTCGGCGAATGAGGTTCTCAACCTGAATCGCCAAAGAGGCTTTTGAAAAGACGTGCTGGCAGGCAGGACATATGACGCCTTCATTCGTGACCCGTGAGATCTGTATTTGACATTATGGTCAGGAGTTCCGAACAAAGCTTTCGTGAAATTCATTCGTCTAGCTTACGTCTTCCATCTCCTCGGCGATATTGGACAACGGCGTGCTAGCTTGGCAAGCCTTGCATCGCAGAATCAGTCTCTCGCAATCGCGGAACCGCTCCTTGTCCGAGATCTGCGATTGGAACGGAACGTAGTCCTTGTCCTGCGTCGTGATGATAGCTGCTTTTTGATAGCGCGCAGGATCGAGACCTTTTGGGATGGCAGCAGGCGATTAGGTCAGCCGTCCGTCCTGCACTCATCGAAGCCTGCACATACCTAGACATTCTGCCAGACGCGCTCGGTCCGTGCCTTCGATCTCTTCGCATAAACGCTCAATTGGGGGGAGGACTTGCTGAGAAAGGTAGAAATCGAAATCTACAACAGCAATGATATGTGAGCTCGCGGGTTTGTCAGGCTGACCCGTGTTCGGCGTACCTATCTTCAGACCAGAGTCTTTCCTTCGGAACTCATCTGGGTGGAAAGCGTGATCCGCCTGTGCGCTTTTCGATGTCTTTCCATCGCTACCAAGACAGAACACGTAGGGGATAACCTCTCCTGCCTTTGCAACACCTCCTCTGGCTTTCATTCGCAGAGCCACCTGAACGTGGGGCTGTGACTTCTTGTCCGTGTACTCCTCCGGATTCTTGCTCAGGCGCTATGTGAACTGCAGCTTCAGACGATGTTCAATGGGCTGAAACTCAAATCGATCATACCTTGAAAACAATGAGATCGTCGATGTCTATCTTGCCATCACGCAGATCGCCTCCGGTTGCAGTTAGGTATTCATGGATCTCCGTGATCGCGTCCTCGGTTGCTTTGCCAGACAACACTTCGTCTAGCACTCGGCTGTGTTAGACATCCAATTGACCGTAGGATCAGCTCTCGGGAATTCGCAAGGGTACCGAATCGAAGACTTACCCTGAAACGGTCTTCGACAATTTGCAGTATTCCCTTCGGACCATGTCTAAACCTTTGATCTCGGTCTTGGAAGAGCCATCTTCCGAAACTTTTACAGCTGCATATTTCTTCTTTTGCAGAAGCAATACGCGCGAGAACACCGCATCGAGATCGATTTCGAGCAATTTGTAGCGGTCATTTACGCTTCGCTTGAATTCGTTGGCGATCTTCAACGCGTCAGCGTAATTTGTCATGTTTGAATTAACGAAAACAGAGTCCGTGTCTCCATACACAACCTATTTAAAGACTTTATCGTCAGCGCCAGCCCGAGAACGTCACCAAGTAATTCGCCTTACGTCTAAAGCCATGCCTTCGGCGACCTCCTTCGTCTGTGTCAACGTCTCACGTCCTTTGAATGTAGTCAGGGCCGCTAAAGGTCTTGCGTAGAACCGAGACCCGGCGAAACCCAGACATCCGTACATTGAGTTGGCGGTCAGCTTGAGCGCCTTCTGCTTGATATCATACTGCCCATATATGTCGATTAGCTATGCCTGACTATCATGTAGCCAATCATGCTTACCTGCATCATTTTAACAGGTGTGTTCGATGCGTCTTTCATCAAGCTTTTGACCTGTTTTCTTCGTCCAACTAGTGTTGCAATGAGACGAGGTAGAACTCCCTGTGGTACATCTGCCGAAGGCGCATCGGGAATGTCATCCTCATCCTGGACCAAGGAAGTTCATCAATAAGCTTGCATCTTGCGTCAGACCGTGGAGCGCTTACTGCATCTGGGTCGCGATCGACCGTAGTAAAGTCGATATTGTACTCTTGTATGATACTCGGATAGAGGGAGTTGAAATCCATGACCATTACATACGTATCCCAGAGACCACGTTTCGGTTCGAAGACCAGACCTCCTTGATACTTGTTCTTTTTTGGCTCGGCCACCACGTTGCCTTGTGCATCGAGGGTGGTCTTTTTCGCGGACCTCGAAGATGGTTTGCCTTCTCCCTTGTCCGGACAAATGTATTTGAGACGGTGGAATTCATGCAGCAGAATGTACTCGTTTCTTTCAGCTCGAGCTCCAGTCATAGTACGGTTCCTGCGGGTCTTGCCTTAGCCTCTAGCCCATAAATTCGATAATGTCCCGACGACTCACCAAGAATTACCGGCCAAGTTTGTCAACTGTTTCGTCAGCGGTAGGAGTTGTACTTTGGCGGTGATGGCCATCTGAGCGAATGCGTCCATTTGCATGTGTCGAACGAAATGTAAAAGCCGGTCAGGCGATACAGCATACCCGTCAAAATAGCCAGCGGTGTCATCTGGGTCGATTTCTTCCCGAACAAATCCCAATTGTGTCCCGCACATCTCGGTCAAGGACCATGTCACCGAGTCGATCATGCTCTGAACATGACGGTAAGAGAGCATGGTCAGCGTCGGACTGCTCTCACAAGGGAATATGTTTTCATCACCTTGGCGCCATCGCTCGACAAATCGGCTACCAATCGTCCGGCTAGGAATTTGGCATTACCGAAAGCCTGACGACCGACTCTGAGTTGAGTGCGTCTAATACGACCAATGCGTGACCAGTGATCCGCCTTGAGATCCTTCATCCTGGTCAACAAAATCTCTAGCGTTGTTCCCAAAAAGTCATGTCCGACAATGACGTCGGGATCTGCCCGCTGTATCTGGACTGCAGTCGAGTTTGATCGCAAGGGTGAACGGTCGTACGGATGCTGGTTCAAGTTTCGGACCTACTCAAAGTGAGATTGAGGACCTCTCGTTCGGACCTAACAGTCTTGATCTGCTGCTTCGGGGCTCGGCTCTCGAAGTGAGGCGGAAATTTGTCTCCTAGTGGCCTCATCACAGTCTGCGGCACATGCCTCAGTTTCTCGACCGGCGTAGGATCATCAATGTTGTCTGTGTAAGGCTCGCATCAGCAATCTGCTGCGGCTTGAAGCGGATGCTGAGACCGAACTAACATTCTTCCCACACGGCTGTACTGATAGCCAATATCTCTTGAGTGTTCATTGTGTGGTTGATGATCGTTCGAGCATTGATACTCATGACCGTCAAAGGGGGTATATCTCTTGGTGCTGATGGATCCGATTCTGAGAACGGATTCACCATCTTTGGATCTTCCACTCTGACTTCGAGGCGACACCACGTTGCCTTTGCGAGCTTTGTGGTAAACATCTGAGCTGCCAAATTGATAAGCCAAACTTACAGGCTTCTCAGTGACTGGGACACAACCTTGGACATCTAGCCAGCAGGGACCCATGATCTTGCGTTTGATGACCAATGTTTCGAAAGCACTAGTGTTTGTACCAAAGACTTTGCTGAAGGTCGCCCCGCTGAGACTTCCGGGCAATTGGGGTTCTAGAAGCGCGACGGGTGAGCTGATAGTGTTCCGAAAGATTATAGGGCAATTCCTTACGATCAAATCCGTAGACGACCTTGTACCAGTCAGCCTCGCCCCTTGGCACTTCCGCTTGCTCGAATGCGTATTTCCTCGTAACTTTCTTCATGCCAAAGCCACCCTCCACGCCGTGTTTCCGCCTGAGTTCGTCGAATTCTCGATGAACATCCATCACTGAGACATCCTGGTCGGTTTCATGCTCTCCGTCTGTTACAAAAGAGCCCTTAAGCACTTCGAGGTAGCATTGATTGAATGAATTAAACCCTTACCGAGGCGCCTCTCGCGAGGTAATATGAAGAGATTTCTTTGTATGCCAGTGATGGTCACGCAACAACTGACATACTTGTCAGAACTCCTATCGAAGGTTTTGCCCAGTAGATGGACAAGACCATCTTGCTCAAGGTAATCGAGCCAGTAGAACTTCAATCGCTGTTCGACCATGAGATCGGTAGCTTGTCCATTCTTGAGCTTCGATCGACGATCTCTCCGAGCTTTTAGCGAACTGTCTGAATGCTCGCCGTCGCTATCGGTATCCATACTCGAATCATTGCGTTCGTCGAGCTTTTCGAAAGCGTCGACCCGAAGCGTCGGGATATATTTCTTCTGAGCCGCTGCGGCGGGCGTAAAAGGCGTGCCGAGCGAGTCGTCGTTAAGGTTGCCAGTATTGAGCGTCTCTTGAAGGTTTCGCCAGCTCTGCTTCTTGATCGAAGCTTCGGAGCCGTTGGACTCTGTCTTTACAGCAGCCAATGCTTCCATTCGGTTGTTCGCAGCCAATTCTTCGGCTTTCATCCGAGCTATTTTCTCGGCCTCCAGCTTCGTCGATATGGCTGACCCATTCACCATCGCCCTTCTACCCTTCGCTATTGTCGGTGTCGTAGGTGTGTCAGCCGTCTTGTTCGCTCCGATTGCTGACATCAATCTGTCTCTGGCTTTCGATTGATTGGCCTTAGCGGCGTTCACCCGATCCGAGCGCACAAGGAAATCCTCTTCCTCATCTTCTTGGTCCTGTTCCTCATGTTTGACGATCGTCTCATCCCCAATGTCATGGCCATCATCCAGTTCCATGGCATCGGCGAAAGAGACTCCCTTCCGAGCGTTTCTAGGGGTACTCGAATTCTCTGTCGTTACACCCAATCGAGCTTTCTTGCTAGGATCGACTCCCCGCATCTCCCAAGGGGAATAGTCACTCCGAGAAGAGGCTTCAGCCGAGTCCTGAAAGAATGAGTCACTGCTTGGTACCTCGAAAGGATCCGATGAGGGGTTGTTCATTGACCCGCTATCCAGGGCTGCATCGATTGAGGACTTTCGCTTTCGGCGAAACCCGCTTGAAATTGGAGAGGAGGAGGCGACAGGGTTGGTAGACGAGTCGACTCCACTCAAAAGATTGGCCATAAAATCATCTTCTTTCTCTGCAGTGACTTGAGGTCGGTAAGCTGACGGTTTGGAAGAAGGTGGAGGTTTTGGTTTTGAAGTCCTTGCAGAAGCCTTCTTCTTTGCTACCAAGGCGAATGCAACAATGTGGTTCATCAGCATTTCAAGGACGAACAGCGCATGCTCAGGTTCGAATGTCATTCACCTCTCCTGATGCCACCCTCATCGTCGTCATCTGTATCCTCCTCGCTATCATTTCTCGTACGTTCCCAGACGTCCATCCCATTGTCAGCGTATCCGGAGCCGTCATCGTCTTCGATGAAATCACGTTCAGCTAGACGGCTTCCAACAATGCTTTTGTACTGATCCTCGGTCACTTCGTCGTACAGATCGGCTTCTTCATCCTGTGAAATGGACTATACTCAGCAACATCATGACAGAATATTTCTGGACCCTTCTCACCTTCCATTCCCGCAATCTCGATCCTCCAGCTCGAGCGGCACGCAGAGCTGCAAACTTGTCCGTTTTCGAAGCGGATTTGCTGCTCATTCTGTTTCGATATCAAGGACTGGTTTTTTGTCTCCCGATAATTGTGCAATTCGGAAAGTAGCTCTCCAGTGATCAGCGGTCCCACGCAAGACTGATGGGCAATAGTAAAGCTCGAAGTTATGTCGTCCTGCCACAAGCCGAGTATCTGGTGTAACTGATAGCCTGGAGTGTTTTCGAAATAGCGAACGATCATTCGACGCGTCGGATAGCTCGAACAGTCAGTCAGTCGCGTCAACGCGTGTAAATTGGGAAACGCGTCCAAATGAAATTGCGAGCGACTGGGATCAGGATGGACCGTTATCGTTACAAAAGACCAGAAATTGAAGATCGATAATCGTATTATCCGGATTACATTGCAAGAGGCGTTAAGAAACGCTTTTTCATTGGGAATGACAAACATTCACTAGCGATCGCACAACCATTCCCGCTGCCGTCCCTCAGATATCGGTCAACACGACGATCTGGCGGCCATCACATCCTAGTGATCTCAAGGTATTCGCCTAAGACCAATATCCACCCTGCTGTCCACCGCGGTATTGAGCGTACTGAGCCCAGTCGTTCTGTTGAGGGTATCCAGTAGAGTAGCCATAGTTAGGGAATTGCTGCTGGGCACCGCTCAACTGCTGCTGTTGTTGCTGATGCTGTTGTTGTTGCTGCTGTTGCTGCTGTTGTTGTTGTCCGGGAATGGTCTGGCTCTGAGTGCCAGTGGCGGAGTTGGTTCGTCCAATTCCACTAACGCCGGTCTTGTAGGGGTCTTCGTCAGCAGTCTGACCAGGTCGGCTAGACGTGGCGCCAGTGGGAATGGAGGCTGGGGCGGTCGGTGTCGCGAGGTAGTTCTGAGAAGCGAACTGTGACTGGTATCCGAACGGCTGCTGCTGTTGACCAGCCTTGTCCCCGTATCGACCGAGGTAGGAGGAGTCGTCGTAAGCAGAAGTCTGCCCGCCGTAGTGTCCCTGAGCGCTTGCACTTTGACCGGGCTTGCTAGTGGCTGTCTGGGACATCAACGGTCCGGATGGGGCGGCGGGAGCCGGCTGGTATGGACCCCGACCACCCTGAGCCATCGGATAATAAGACTGATACCCAGGGGTAGGAGCTTGTCCATCTATAGGTCCGAGTGTTTCGGAATTGGGTTAGATTTCCGTGCGTTTCCCCGTCCTTGTCCCCATCTGGCTTACATTGGAAGTACGGGTTGTATGGGGCATAGTACCCGCTCATGCCAACGCCACTGTAGTACCCGCTAGGAGGCGCCTGCTGCTGAGGTTGAGCAGCTGGAGAAGCCAGACCTGAGGTTTGAGCGGACAAGGGCTGAGGAGTGGCTTGCTTGGGAGCTTCCTGGCCGCCTTGTCTGGGGTAGCCGCTAGCAGCGTAGGAGTCGTACAGGGATTGCTAATTTTGTGTTCGTGCGCTTCGCGATCAGCATCTTTCGGTGAAACAAAGCTTCGGGCAAATCAGCTTACCCTTTGAGACTCGGACGAATATGCGTCCGGTGTTGACGCATGTTGGGGAGGAGGCGCCAATTGCGAAGGGGCTTGCAGGTAACCGTAAGCCGCTTGGGGTCCAAAGTTACCGTAGGCCGACTGCTGCTGCTGAGTTTGCTGCTGCTGCTGTTGAGACTGGGCTTGTTGGCCCTGGGATTGGCCATAGGCTTCCTGGTAACGGGACTCGTATTGGGCTTGAGGCTGCTGCTGTTGCTGCTGATAGTAGGCCTGTTCCCGGGAAGCTTGCTGATCGCTCGAAGTTGAGACAGTCTGAGATTCCTTGGCGGCGGGCGAAGCAGCAGCGGTCTGTTGCTGCTGAGGAGCGCTTTGCTGGTAGTACTGCTGAGGCAGAGACTGCTGAGCTTGGGTCTGACTGTATTGTCCGTACTGTTGCTGAGAGGGGTAGTAGCCAAGAGTCGTACCGTAAATGGAAGCTTGTTGAGCGACCGAAGCAGGAGGCGAAGGGAGCTGAGACGGTTGAGCAGCGACCTGGGCTGACTGCGAAGCGGGAGTAGCTTGGGCATTGGCTTGAGATTGGTTAGGCTGAATAGGTTGCTCCTGTTGCTGCTCAGATACCGTTTCCTCTGGCTGCCGCTCGGGGGCAGTCTCGGTTTGCCTGAGCCGATTCGTCAGACTGAGAGTCAGCCACCTGCCGAAAAGAGATACCACGTCCCACTTACTCGGTCTCGTCAGCCTCAGCCCCATCAGGGTTGCCGAAGTTCAGGTTACCGAACTGCATGTCGAGACCACTTGCGGCGGCAGTTGGCAGCATGACGGCCTGACCATCCGTCTTGTAGCGAAGAGCAGCTCGAGAGTTGGTCCTCACAGGAGCAATCGCGGCTTTGATAGCGGGGTTGAAACCGGGGGGTCCAGCGTACGCATCAGTCTGAGCAGTAGATTTGTTGAACTCGGGTACTGCGGGAGCAGCCGACTCCTTGTTTTGCTCCCAAGCTGAAACCGGCGCCGGAGTGCTACTCCAGGGGTCTTTCATGGGCTCAGCGGCCGCAACCTCAGGCTCCTGCAGAAGGTCTTCCTGAGTCTGGACCGGTTCGGGTTCTTGAATCTGCTCCGCTTCAGGGACATCCGATTCTGACGCGACAACCTCAGGTTGGTCAAGTGATTGAGGAGCAACATCCAGATCTTCCTGCTTGATCTCGTCAGCAGCAGGGGTAGTTTCTTCTTCCTGCTCCGCGACTGGCGCTGGCTCCACCGCAGCCTCTACGGGTGCAGGCACAGCTGCTGGCGCTGGCGCAGCTTGAGGAACAGGGGCGGGTTTGGGTGCGGGAGGAGGAGGAGGTCTGAGGAATAGGGTCGAATTTGTCCATAGTAAGCGAAAAATCCAGCATTCTCAAAACCAAACAACTCACCTAGCTATTTGAGCCCAACTGAGTTTGGCAGCTTTCGTGACGGTCATAGGAGCCTTCTTGGGTACAGGAGGGACATCTCCGATAGCAGATGGTGCCTGTCCCCAAGCGCCTGCTGACTCTACGGCAGCCTCTGTCTCGGCTACGGTTGGTGCATCTCCCCATCCTCCAGACGCAGCGAATTCTTCGTTGTTGGATGGTTTCGGAGCAGTAGGCTCGGACGAAGCGGGAGCCGTAGCCCATGCATCCTCCGTCGTAGCAGGTGCCTCGCTCGAAGGCGCTTCTCCAGCCGTCGAACCCCAGGCAGATGTAGACGTAGATTGTTCAGGAGCACCATCGTTGAGTCCGTTCAAGGGCCTTCCACCTCGGAACCCTCCTCGGCCTCCACGGGACCCGCCTCGTCCACCTCGCAAAGCGCCTCGAGTTGAATCTTTCGTCATCGAAGGGGAATTTAGGTCAACGTGGTTGTTGGCGAAAGCATGGTGATCGTTCACGAA
>Ga0308160_10007572_pt1 | contig 10764 bp, 14 predicted proteins | sample PhyFR1_FD_201036 | JGI IMG/M metagenome (GOLD analysis project Ga0308160, IMG submission 201036) | Phyllosphere microbial communities from UC Gill Tract Community Farm, Albany, California, United States - DLSLF.R1 | ecosystem: Host-associated > Plants > Phyllosphere > Unclassified | place: USA...
TTGCGGGACCGTGGCGTAGCTGGGAGCAGCCGAGAACCCAGATCGAACGCCCATGTCGGAACCCGCGTCCCATCTCGACCTTTCGTTCTGCTGAGAGCCATCACTCAAGTCCGATGCAGTACGGCGCATGGTAGGCGGTGTGTAACCAATGGGCGGTTGCGTGTATGCGCTGGGAGGGTAGGGTACAGCATTGAGTCGGCCAGTGTCTTGAGCGTGCGTCAACAACGGCATTCCAGAGATCGAGTCGGTGGATGGAGCAGCATGATGAGCCCCGAGTCGGGAAGACGGTCCGTCAAAGGGTCCGCGTCCGGGGAGGGATAACAAGTGGTCAGTGGAAGGGTTGTCGAGCGGCAGGTTGGCCGTCGAATTGAATCCGCTCTGAGGGTTGTGCGAGAAGGGATACTGCCCCTGATTGTCGCCGGTGTAGTATGGCGTCCCCAGCTCAGATTTACCGCCCAACATGTCGGTGGACGCAATCGAGCGGGCGTCCCATTCGGCCTGATGCGCCTCGTCTCGAGGTCCGTCTCTGGTCGGATCGTATTCCAGGTTGTCCTGCCTGTAAGTTGAAGCCAACCAGACGACTCACCTCCCGGACGGCCTTGATCATAACTGCGTTCTTGTCGTGCTTGCTGCCACTGAACCAAGGATAGGCCGAGAGTACCTCTCGCGCTAGGGCCTCTTGAGACTTATGTACCATGACCGTAAACAGCTTATCTGCTTGTAGCGCTGGGTGAAGGAATCGCTTTTCCATATCACTGTGACGGAGTCGTTTCTCGTTGTTCAGCCTGTGATGGTCGTTTTCGATTTCCTCGGGTGACGGCTCATAGTACTTGAAACGTTGTCCGGCCGTTTGTCGGATGTAGATCTTGAAGGCCAGCATCAGAAGGATAGGAGGAGCAGCTGCGATGCAATCGAGCCATTGTCGGCGGATGAAGGCGGTGGCTATCATCAGCGCGACCATTTGGAGAGGGGATACGCACTTAGAACCATCAACAGCTGCATGAGAACGCAAGCGGCCATGAGTCTGTTGCAGTACACATTCCACATCCTGCCGCCGCTCTCGGCGCGAGATATGAAGACGTAAAGAAGTTGGTATTTGTACTAACTTGAGCATCCCTCCAAGCGTCATCGGACAGACTCACGACGATGGATGAGAACCAGAACACGAGACAAGCGCCCATGGCGACCAATGGAGCCAATGGGGCGTAGAACAGTCCGACTGTAGCCACGAAAAGAAGATTGACGACGACAATGCCGTACTCGAAGTACGCTGGCTTGGTCATTTCTCGAATGTCTCGTGGAGTATATGAGAACATGACTCGGCGGAGAGACACCATGGCGAGCTTGATGAGCTGAATGAGCTCGAAAATGACCAGGAATCCTCGCAGACTAAGATCAGTCGCTTGCCTTTTTCTTACTCGCTGTTGCACTTACGGCAGCCAGGTCAGCCAGTAGGTGCTTTGCGAGACGTAGGTGCCCTGAATTTCTGTCGTCAACGACACGCGAATAAATCACTCACGATCGGGGATCTGTTTCAGGCCATAGAAAATGTCGGACGCCGACTTATGCTGTCCGATCTGAATCACGACCGCGGCAATAGCGTTGTAGATGACACTGATGAGCGAGAAGATGATCAAATTCGAAATGACCATGAAGAAGTAGTAACGAGCAGTCTGTGCCCTGTCTAGGCGCGAGCGAGTCTGAGCGCCTTGATACTTGCTGATACGACGCATGATAATCGGCAGGAAGTAACCGAAGATGAAGGAAAGTGTAGAAGGGAGCACACCAGAGACGAGAGAAAACTGGGATCAGCTTTGCTAAAGCAACGCTTACCGTCCAGTTGCCCCATTGGCCAGCATCTCTCCAGTGCTCCAGGAAGCCAACGTATAGGGTCAAACTGCTCAAATTCGCCAGCAGAGAGATGATCAAAAGCTGAAATCAGCGAAGACAACCTTCACACGTACAGGTACAGTGTAGAAGAAACAGATGACGCCGATGAAGACGAAACCAAACACATTGCGCGATCTGATCTCGGCAGGTTCTTTCGAGATGTTCTGCCACACAATATCGTGTGGCATCGGTGCCAGTGCCAGACGGGCGCCGTGGAGCTCTTTTTGAGGACCTTGATGGGCTCGGGCGATACGGTGAGCCTCGGCGATCGACTTGAAAGTTACAAAGCCTGACATGAGCTGATTCTGGTGTCGACTCACCGTAATTTTCGCCTTCGATCCTGTTAGCGATCTGTTGCCCCTTCCTGGCCTTTCGCTCTTGACGAATCAAGGAGTCGATGGCCTGTCGCTTTGCGTCGATCTTCTCACGGAGGAACATGATCTCGCGGGACAGGTAATCGATGGCGTCCTGAGAGATCAGACGGATGGCTTGATCGCGTGGGCGAGACTCACCTTCTTCTCTCCACCCATGCCCCAAAACCCGCCCTTCTTCAGAGTGGGTCTTTTGGCTCCTATCCTGCCGCCTTTCAAATACTTGACAAGGTGCTTCTCCAGCTCGGCGACCGCCTCATTGTGGTCCTCGACCATCTCTGGGAAATCCTGCAGTCGTCGCCCTGGAATCAGCGGCGCGTCACAAATTACTCACCAATAGAGGTGCAATCGATAGAAGGGCCGATTTTTATGCCATCAACCTTGAGCTTGCCCATCAAAGCTAGCAAGCCCGCATCGCTTCTGTGATCCTTCCTGACTTGAGTGACCATCAGAGTTCGGGAAAAGATCTTGGTCTGATACGCCGGAGACCTGAACCATCGATTGCGGAGCACTACCATGGCTTGCCAATTGCGCCATACTATGGTCAGGTAACGGGCTACACGTTGCTTACTAAAGTACATGACGACAAAGTCTATTGTTAGCGGTCGAGTCACAAGGAAACTCACTGAAGAGGTAGCTTGCTGCGAGCGCACACCACACCCATTTGCCAGAGACGTTTTGTATGGTCAAGAGGCTCAGGGCGTTTCTAGCACCGCCGTCGACGTATTTTAGGTTGTACACAATGTAGACGACAAGGAGCGCAGCGTCGATGATGGCGACGAAGGTGAAGACATTTCGGAGCAGGCGGAGAAAGCGTAGGAAAGTCGAGGCGTCCAGGCCTGTAATCAGCTTGGCGATGAGGATAGACGAACCGATATTCTGAATCATCTCATCCTCCTTCATGCGGATGATTGGGCTGAACCAGGCAAAGAAGCCGTTGGGGATAGGCGGCGGAGGGGGTTCATAGTCTGGATCATCCAGTGGGTCGGTAGGTTCGGGTAGCTGATATTTGATCTATGGTTAAGCCCATTCTGGAAGCTCTACTCACCTTTGGCGCATAGACCTTCTTTTCTCTCGGTCGGAAGAAGGAAAAGGCGAGTACTGTCGCTATTGAGATTGCGGACATGATGGCTACCTGGGAGCCGACCGCCTTCACCGAAACTCGGGTGTACTTTTCATTGTTACTGGCCGCCAGTGAGGACGAGATGTCACCGATGGACGTCATAGCGGGAGACACGGATGGGTTGAAGGTTTGCGCGAACGACTCAGACGTTGCTATCTCTGAGAATGAAACGGGGGATTGAAAAGAGAGGGTGGTATGGAAAAGAGGGAAAAGGGCTTGGAACGGAATGATGTAACCGCCTGATACGCAGCTCAACCCCGCGCGTGTTTCACCCTGCACAAAAAGCACGAAGCGGTCATTACGGCAAAATTTATCTACAGCTGTAATGTCGCAAGCACCGGGTCTTCACGCTGGCCCAGGTCTGGTCATGCTACTGCCAATCACAGACCAACCGGCCTGTACAGCGCACTGTACGGGGCACGCTGGCCATTTCGGCCAAGTAGCGCAGAAGAGAAAAAAAAGGTCGATTGATTTTGCTGTGCTGTAAAGAAGGGGCACTTTGCGGGGGACGCGCCGAAGATGTAGCTAGCGCGTAACCGAGAGTTCCCCAGATCTCACGCCTATCTTCCTACGTCAACCCAAGTTTAGACATGTTGCAACTTCGCATACATATAGATTCTTGGCCTTCCATATGGCTTCATGTCGCCGTTTAGTGTAGGCGCGCTCCTATAATGAGCGTAGGAAGAGTCCACACCGAATCGACCGTGTGTCTCGTGCAACGATGTTGCAATCATTCGATGACGCATAAGTCTTGGGCAAACGCGGCCATGTATTGCCCCGAGTTTATGATTTGGTCTCACGACGAGATCCATGACAAAACCTTACGGCCGTCCTGAGCATCTCAAATTGCCAGTCTTTAGCGGTGTCCGTAAGATTCGGTAAAGGCTCCGCCATGTCTGAGTCGGCTTCTGTTCAGACTCAGCACTTCATGCTCGCTCGTCTGGCCACGGCAAAATTGACGTCAATACCCTGGCCGCAGCACTATTCAGAGTCGCTTGGCTTCTCCAAGGCGCTTCCTTCTCCGTGCTGGCAGCAGCAAATCGAGAGCTTGAAGGAAGCTAATTCGAGATCCCGACACAAGTGCACCTCGCCCCGGTTAAGACACGTCCAGTGTGATTGAATCGTTCGAGAAGGTTGACTGGCTATATATGACCCTTCGTCCACGCTTGTAGCAGCCGACTTGAGTGTTTCTAGAAGCGGATACCGCAAGTTTCCTTTTCTATTGGTGAGCAGTCGACGGAGGGGTATCAACAGCACCAATGAGAAATGTGTCACGTAATACTGGGGGAACCTAGCGACTGAATGATCTGCTCAATGACTCTCAGGGAAGAAACAGAGGAAAACATGGCCAAGCATAGATGAGAAGGACTTGAATTCGAGCCGAATTGCTATCGAGGTGGAGGAGAAGTGGAGGTCGCTCACGTCAACTCGTCTTAATCACTCCATCACATTTGCCTCTCAACCACCGCAGCTGCATCGTGAGCACAATTGCATTACACCATGAGTACACGGGCGAAAACGATACGGATAGCACTGCTTCTCTGCGATACACCTGTGAGATGAGGACATCATATGAAGGACGAGCTGATGGCAGCTGCCGACCGTCATTGCGGAGCACGGAGATTGCAAGCGTCACTCACTGGGCCAAGCCGCTCGTCGCTGACAGACAGATCTTAAAGTCTATCGTGACTGGCTGCAGCAGTCACTCGCATCGTACCCCGATCAAGAAATAGCTTCCGACACCCAGCTTATTGTCGACGGATTCGATGTGGTTGATAAGAAGGAGTACCCCGACGAAGGGAGACTTTCCGCATCAGCCCCAGACGGATATGACGTCCTCATGCTCACAGGATCAAGTGAGTGTGAGACTATGCCCCAGCTAAATCAGAACACACCGCCTACGACTCAGCCAACCCGTTCATCCCGCCATTGATCGACTATGTCAGACGGGTCGCTACGTCACCTATAACGCAACACATCCGTCTGGTCGGCGTCTGTTTTGGCCATCAGATCATTTCGATAGCCATGGGTGGAAAATGTGCTCCCGGCCAAAACGGATGGGAGATTGGGGTGTATGGGCACGAGATGACCGAGGCGGGGCGATATTGGTGGACCGGAGACGCTTCTGGGCAGGGAGGCAACAACCGTGTCGTAAGCAACAATATCAAGGCATCGACTGATGTGCAGTATATTCAGCAGATGGTAGGAGGGCAAATTACCAATCTGACAACAGCACAAAGATCACGTCCCCGAGCTTCCGCCTGACTTTCAGCTGCTTCTCAAGTCCGAGAGGTACCCCATTCATTCCATGATAAAGTTACATTCAACCTCCACGCCTTCAAATCCCGTCGCACATATCCTTACCGTTCAAGGGCACCCAGAATTCACGCCCGGAATCGTCGAAAAGGTGGTGGATGCCAGAGAAGCATCAAAGGTGTTTGACGCGTCCACTACTGCCGAAGCTCGCCGACGAGCTGGGGGCAAAGACGGCTCAGGAGGTGAAGGATTTGGTCGGGTTGGATGGGCCATCTGGAGGATGATGTTACAAGCTCGTCCCAGGTCGGATCTCGACACATCCGAGGATGTTGACATGGCCGATGATAGCAAGGTCAAGGCGTACCTCGAGGACGATACGCGATATTCTGCCATCGATATGGTTCTTGACCGACCTGGTCCCTGGACCGATGAGCAGTTCGTCGGAGGTGCCGAGGTGAGCTGCGATCAGACCTGGCTGAAGTTAGGCGAAAAAGGTGCTGCGAGAAACCGCCAAGATTCTGGTCATTGGAGCTGGCGGACTAGGATGCGAACTTCTGCAGAACCTGGCGCTGAGTGCGTGGAGAAAAGAAGGCTCTGACCAGCAGCTGGTTTTACGGATATTCACGTCATCGATATGGACACAATTGATATCTCGAACCTGAATCGACAATTTCTCTTCCGGTGAGTAATCATCAGTATCGGCTGACTGTAGGGAATCCGATGTCGGAGGTTCGAAGGCTGAAGTCGCGGCTAAGTTTGTGATGGAGAGGGTCCCGGGTGTGAAAGTCACCCCGTAGGTGCAGAGGAAGACAACGCTCATTACGAGCTACCATGGGAAGATCCAGGACCACGACGAGGCATTCTACTCGCAATTTGCTATCATCATCGCTGGTCTTGACTCCATCTCCGCCAGAAGGTGGATCAACGCGACCTTAGTGAACATGGTGGATGAGGAGAATCCGGAGAGCTTGAAGCCTCTGATTGATGGCGGAACAGAAGGTACGCATAGACCAGACCAAGCTGATTTCCGGGGTTCAAAGGCCAGAGTCGTGTGATTCTTCCGACCGTGACAGCCTGTTACGAATGCTCGGTATGTTCCGCAAAGGCGTTATTGACTTAAGATCGATATGATCACCCCGCCCACCGCATTCCCTATCTGCACAATAGCCAACACCCCACGTCTTCCGGAACATTGCATCGAGTGGGCCAGCGTGTTGCAGTGGCCGAGAGTCAAGAAGGGTGAGTTCTGCGCCGCGACTGAGCTAAGGCAGATCTCAAACTGGACACCGACGACCCCGATCACATAGAATGGCTCTACCGAGAGGCTTCTGCTCGAGCGGCGGAGTTCAAGATTGAAGGCGTGACGTGGGCCTTGACCCAAGGGGTCGTCAAGAACATCATACCAGCCATTGCCAGTACGAATGCGATCATTGCAGGTAAGTCATCGCGACTGAAGCGCTCATATCAGCGTCGTGTGTGAATGAAGCCTTCAAATTAGCTACGACGGCAGCGCCCTTTCTCAGCAACTACATGATGTTCACGGGCGACGATTCGCTCTACACATTCACGTTCGAGTTGGAGAAGAAACCCGAGTGCCCTGTCTGCGGAGGAGAATCCGTCGAACTGGAAGCTCAAGGCTCGTCCTCTTTGGAAGACTTCATAGAGCAGCTGAAGGGTGACCAATTGTAAGTTTCCTATAGTCATAGAGACTCAGCTGACAACAGCAAACTGGCGAAGCCGTCCGTGTCCACAGAAAACGGGCCCCTCTTTTGGCAGGAGCCTCCAGCGATCTACCAAGCGACCAAAGCCAATCTGAGCAAGTTAATGAACGAGCTCTTCAAGACTGGCAATGTCGTCTCGGTGACGGACCCAGGATTGCCTGCCGCCAGTCTCACACTGCAGCTCACCATCGTGTAAAGGATGTCTCCAAAGTCCGAAACGTATATATCATGCACGCCACTTTTCTATGCATCTCTAGTATGCCATGTTCCTCGGTAGAGTGGTGAGACTCGACACCTCTTTCACGCAGACCTGCTCGACGATTCTGCACCCTCCGCATCGGTGTACCCTCCTGTGGGCAACAGCTCAAACTCGTTTGCCGCTTCAACATCCGCTTCCCCTATCCTGCCTCCCCTGCGTGAGCGATTTCTGGCGTCGAGTCCTGAGGTCAGATGTACTTTTCATGTGCACTCACTCGCGAGTTCCTATTGGCCATTACTTCCGAGAGAGCTGTACTCGCCCCTCATGCTAGATCGTCTCTTCGACCCACTTATCAGGTCTCCAGCAGCATTCAGCACCTTGTCATATAGTCCGGTAGACTGTTTAGACTGGGATGGCGGCATGGGCGATGCTTTTCGCGATGTTGGAAGCGACGAAGCCTGGGATCGGCTCCTAGATCTTCCAGGTAAGAACGACGAAGTCTCGGAACCCGATGCGTCTTCATCGTCGTCGTCCCCGTCATCTTCGTCATCTTCGTCATCGACGATTTCTGTCATCAGCGAGTCGTGGATGAAACTAACCATCTCCGAATAGTCTGTCGTCAGCTGGCTCTATAGTGCGACCCACTTGTCCATCTCTTCCAGAGGAACACCGCGAGTTTCCGGATACCTAGGGTCAGCGGCGTCGGTATGTCTGCGCACAGGAAGTAAACTTGGGTCAGCATAGGCTCGCTCATCGATGAGGCGTATCACTCACCGACGACAAAGGAGACGGCGCAGAAGAAGGCGTGCATCGGGTACAAGCGCCATCCGATCAGTTCTTGGAAGACGGGTGTCGTCACTCCGACCCAGTAGTTCTAGGATTAGCTGTGCTTGAGCTTGCTTCCTTACGAAAAGCCAATTCTGCCGTCAGCCACGCCTGCCTCACGACCTACCGTAGCAGTGGAGAGTGAAACCCCCTTGGCCCTAAAGGGAAGCGGCATGATCTCGGGCGGGTAAAGCCACGGAACAGGACCCCAACTCATACCAAAGGCGGCGTTGTAAATGACGACGCAAATGACCACTAGTATCAGCTTGCTCTGACCCACTGACGCGCTGCGGTATGGCACGCACCTGCTTTCGGTGTGATGGCTTGATCGATATAGATCCACCATCCGGTGGTTGTCAGAGCGATAGCCATGGCCAGAGCACCAGAGAGCAATATGGGCCGACGACCTGCACGATCCATCAAGTACCAGCTGCGGGTCAGCAGAGACATATCGCAGACATACGGAGGGAGTGATGACGCGACGTAGAATAGCGAGTTGATTCCTGTCATCAAGATGGCGTCTCGGCCGATCCATCCAGCTTCTGAAGATCAGCGCGATTTGAACAGTGACTCACGTTCGAAAACCTGGATCGTTAGTCGGGTCAGCAGCGAGCCATATACATACCAGAGCTGAGGTCAGTTTTGTCGTCGAGCTCCACTTACGAGCATAATACGAAATGACTACAAATCAGTATGGCCTACACGACGCACATACCGTTGATGCCGTTCTGCCATCAGCTCAAGTCTGACCAGATGCTTACCAATTGCGCAAACATCTGACTGCTCATGGCAATCATGACCCGAGCCTTGTATCTCTTCCACAAAGCTTTGTATGACCGATCTCCGACGGCGCGCTAATGTCAGCCGGGAATGTTTGACACCCACATCAGCCAAGACGGCATCCCGTATCTCCTTATACTCCGCGAGGACGGCCTCATCGTCGAGTTCAGCTCCCTGGAAATCGGCAATGACGGCCAAACCTTCGACCTCTTGGTCGGTATCGACGAGGTATCTTCATTCAGCGCAGTCGAACGGTTAATCACCTAGGAGACTCAGGCGCGACGAAACTGCCCAGGGCGAGAACGAGACCGCCAATGCACTGGATGGAAAGCGGACCACGCCAAGACCAGTCAGATTGGATATAAGAGCAAGCATAGTCAATCCACTGCACGTGAGCTGGAATCAGACTGCTCACTCACCACCGAGGAAGCGTAACCGATAATATTACCGGTGAACTCGACGGAGCCAAGAAGGCCACGCTGGAGTCAGAATGTTCCGTTTATTACACATACGTGACTGGCAGGCGATATCTCAGACTACCGTCAGCGCGAATCATAGCGATGAGCTCACTTGATAGATGGGAACGATCATGCTCAGCATACCGACTCCGAAGCCACTGATGACTCTACCCAGCACCATGGTCCAGAAGCCTCCGCAAAACGTTTGTATGGCGCCTCCAACGGTAAAGATGAAAGCGCCTAGGCGAAGCGTTATTCGCCGGCCATAGTTGTCCGCTAATGGTGCGGCCAATAGCGACGTGACTGGGAGATCAGACAGGCTAAGGCGCGACTCACTGAAGGCTCCGATTTCGAGGACGGCCACCATGCTGCCATCAGCGAGGCTCCTTTATGTAGGATTTACTTACTTGCCGACCTCGGTGGAAGAGGGCTTGTTGACTGGGGTCAGCTCGTTGTTATTGTTGGTGACTTGCAGAATGCTCTGAAGGTCAGCGCGCATCGCCGGTAGACTCACCTGAAGTATGGCCCTGTGATGACACCTGAGGTGAGCGCGGCAATGACAGCGACATACCTGACATGACACTGCACATATTTTAGCTCAGCTGTACAACGTCCTCGGAAGACATACCCTTGATCATATCTGGTGTGAGCGCGAACAGGCGTCTGACTTACCCAAAGAGCCATACGCCGATACTGAGATATACGGTCACACCGTACAACAATGGCCTGCCTTTGAGCTTGTGATTCGTCTTGCCATGGACGACAGGGATGGATGGGTCGGACGGCATTTTGCCGTATGTGACTGTTGCTCGCGTGTAGAGGAGAAGAGTGCGAGAGATAAAGGGTCGGGGTCGCTGGTCTGGAATGACGCAGCAATTGTGGCACCCCGTGGAGCAAGATCGTCAATCGTTTAACAATACATATTATGCCGAATTATCTATGTGTATGACCCGTGTACCCTTCCCAAAGCCCAAGTTCCATCCCAGGCTCCCATCCCGTAGTCTCATCGTCGAGATCGTCTGATCTTGATTGGGGCTGGATCTGCGAGGGCATCTGGATGATCACCGCTAGTCGTAGATCTTGGCCCGGGACGACAGGTCTGTCTTTCTCGCGCATGCGTTGCACCGGAGGCGCGGGGGAG
>Ga0308160_10007573_pt1 | contig 10763 bp, 8 predicted proteins | sample PhyFR1_FD_201036 | JGI IMG/M metagenome (GOLD analysis project Ga0308160, IMG submission 201036) | Phyllosphere microbial communities from UC Gill Tract Community Farm, Albany, California, United States - DLSLF.R1 | ecosystem: Host-associated > Plants > Phyllosphere > Unclassified | place: USA...
GGGCGACGGCGCCTGGGGTGCGAATTTCCTGCGCAGCTCGATCGAGATCGTGTTCAGCGGCTCGTATGCGCGCATGACCGAAGTGTGCAACAACGGCGTGTGCGATAACGCGGTCTACAGCCCTGGCGCGACGCTGTCGGTCGCCGGCGCCGCTGGGGCCGGCTGCTCGCCGCGCCAGATGTCGGTGCGCCTGATGGACGACAAGAACAATCCGCTGCCTTACGACACCGCTGTTTCGGTCGTGTCGGCCAACAAGCTGGCGGTGGCTGCGGTCTCTCCTGCCACGATCCCGTCGACCATCAGCCCCCGTGGCACGGTGCACTTGTTCACGGTGACGCCGGATGACGCATGCGCCGCAGGCGATTTCACCCTCCAGACCAAGACGCCACAGGGTAAGATTACGGAATTCAAGTTCATCGCAAACTGATGTGAAATCCGAAAATGTGTTTCTTGTCGGACTGATGGGGTCTGGCAAGACCACCATCGGCCGGCTGCTGGCGCGCCGGCTGAACAAGCGCTTCGTCGATTCCGACCACGCGATCGAGGCGCGTACCGGCGCCACGATCCCGTGGATCTTCGAAATCGAAGGGGAGGCCAGCTTCCGCCGGCGCGAAGCGGACATGATCCGCGAACTCACCAGCCAGCGCGGCATCGTGCTGGCCACCGGCGGCGGCGCCGTGCTCGACGCCGCCAGCCGGGCCTACCTGGCCGAACGCGGCACCGTCATCTACCTGCGCGCCGGCATCGGCAGCATCCTGCAACGCACCTCGCACGACAAGAACCGGCCGCTGCTCCAAACCGCCGATCCACGCAAGAAACTCGAGGAACTGCTGGCCCAGCGCGAACCCCTGTACCGCGAGATCGCGGACCTCGTCATCGATACCGGCCGACCTAACGTACAATCGATGGTTCAGACAATTTTGGACCAGCTGGACGCGCTCGAAGCAGGGCGCGCCCGGCGCGCAAGGGCGGCATCGATGAATCAAACGGCATACACCAATCTCAACGTCGAACTGGGCGAGCGCAGCTACCCGATCGCGATCGGCCCCGGCGTCATCCACGACGCCGGGCTGCTGGCGCGCCACGTCGGCGGCAGCAAGGCGGCAATCGTCACCAACACGACGGTGGCGCCGCTGTACCTGGAAAAAGTGGCGGCGCCGCTGCGCGCGGCCGGACGCGACGTGGTCGAGATCGTCCTGCCGGACGGCGAAGAACATAAACACTGGGGCTCGCTGATGCAGGTGTTCGACGCGCTGCTGGCGAACAAATGCGACCGCAAGACCACGCTCATCGCCCTGGGCGGCGGCGTGATCGGCGATCTGACCGGCTTTGCCGCGGCCAGCTACATGCGCGGCGTGCCCTTCGTGCAGATCCCGACGACCCTGCTCGCCCAGGTCGATTCCTCGGTCGGCGGCAAGACCGGCATCAACCACCCGCTCGGCAAGAACATGATCGGCGCCTTCTACCAGCCGCGCGCGGTGCTGGCCGACACCAGCACGCTGTCCACCTTGCCCGACCGCGAGCTGTCGGCGGGCCTGGCGGAAGTGATCAAGCACGGCGCCATCCTGGACGCCGCCTTTTTCGACTGGATCGAGGCCAACATCGGCAAACTGATGGCGCGCGATCCGCAAGCGCTGTCGCATGCGATCGCGCGTTCCTGCGAGATCAAGGCCGATGTCGTGCGCAAGGACGAGCGCGAAGGCGGCCTGCGCGCCGTGCTGAACTTCGGCCACACCTTCGGTCACGCGATCGAGGCCGGTCTCGGCTACGGCGCCTGGCTGCACGGCGAAGCCGTCGGCTGCGGCATGGTGATGGCGGCCGACCTGTCGCATCGGCTCGGCCAGATCGACGCGGCCGCCGTGGAACGCGTGCGCGCCCTGGTAAAAGCGGCGGGCCTGCCGACGGTGGCGCCGGATCTCGGCCTGGAGCGCTGGATCGAACTGATGGAAGTCGACAAGAAGAACGAGGGCGGGGCCATTAAATTCATCCTGCTCAAACCGCTGGGCAGCCCGCGCATCGCCAGCGTGCCCCAGGATCTCCTGACCGCTACCCTGGAAGCCTGCACAAAAGGATAAGGACATGATCGATTTCGACGCCCACCTGGCCCCGTATGCCGCGCATTCGAAGGCTTCGCGCGGACGTCGTTTTGAAGAGCCGGCGCCCGGTTCGCGCAGCCAGTTCCAGCGCGACCGCGACCGCATCATCCATTCCACGGCCTTCCGCCGCCTCGAATACAAGACGCAAGTCTTCCTGAACCACGAGGGAGACCTGTTCCGCACCCGCCTGACGCACTCGATCGAGGTGGCGCAGATCGGCCGCACGCTGGCGCGCAGCCTGCGCCTGAACGAAGACCTGGTCGAAGCCACGGCCCTCGCGCACGACCTCGGGCACACGCCTTTCGGCCACGTCGGCCAGGACGTGCTCAACGAATGCATGAAGGACTACGGCGGTTTTGAACACAACCTGCAAAGCCTGCGCGTGGTCGATCATCTGGAAGAGCACTACGGCGCTTTCGACGGCCTGAACCTGACGTTCGAGACGCGCGAAGGCATTTTGAAACACTGCTCGCTGACGAACGCGCGCAACCTCGGCCCACTGGGCCAGCGCTTCATCGACAAGACCCAGCCGAGCCTGGAGGCGCAGCTGACCAACCTGGCCGACGAAATCGCCTACAACAACCACGACATCGACGACGGCCTGCGTTCCGGCTTGCTCACGATGGAGCAGATGATGGAGGTCGAGCTGTTCGCGCGCCACCGCCGCGCCGTGGAAGCCCAGTATCCGGGCCTGCCGGGCCGGCGTGCCCTGTACGAGACGATCCGCCTGATGATCACGGCGATGACGGCGGACCTGGTCGAGACCTCGGCCGCGCTGCTGCAGGAAGCCGCCCCGCGCAGCATCGACGACGTGCGCACGTCGAAACCCCTGATCCGCTTTTCGGACGCGATGCGCGCCGAGACGACGGCCTTGAAGCGCTTCCTGTACGCGAATTTGTACCGCCACTTCAAGGTCAACCGCATGCGCGTGAAAGCCAGCCGCATCGTGCGCGAGCTGTTCGATGCCTTTATGACGGATCCGGTGCTGTTGCCGCCGGATTATCAGGTGGCGTCGGGTGACACCATGAAGCAGGCGAGGAAGATTGCGGATTACATTGCGGGGATGACGGACCGGTATGCGATCCGCGAGCACAAGCGCATCTTCTCGCTGGACGAATTGTAGGGTGGGCATTTATGCCCACGCGGTACGACGGTTGATCATCGGTTCGGTATCTGGGGACGCTTCTCGACCATCACCCGTGCTACCGCGTGGGCATGAATGCCCACCCTACGTCAAAACAAGCTTGGACGAGCCAGCTCCAGCAGCAGCTTTTTAACTGGCGCCGGCAGCGCGGCATCGGCGACGTCGTCCATCCTGACCCACACGTGCCCGGCCGGCGTCGCAGCGCGTTCGCCCAGCGTCACCTTGTGCGGATAAATATGCAGCTTGTAGTGCGTGAACACGTGAACGAGCGGCAGCAGCGCCTGGACTTCCTCGACGCTCCCCAAGGCCTGCGCATGCGCCGCCAGCGCGATGCCGCCATCGTGCGCAGTCGCGATGTGGACATGTCCGTCCACTTCCGGCAGCGACAATAAACCGCCCCAGATCCCGGTCCCCGCCCGCTGCTCGAGCAGCACCTCGTTATCGTGGACCACCACCAGCATGTCGGCGCGCTTTTCGGGCGTCGTCTTCTTCGGCTTGCGTACCGGCAGTTCGTCGGTGCGGCCGGTCGCGTAGGCCACGCAGCGCGCTTGCAGCGGGCAGCGGCCGCAGTCGGGTTTCGAGCGCGTGCACAGCGTCGCGCCCAGGTCCATCAGGCCTTGCGTGTAGGCCTCGATGCCCTCGTCAGGCAGCAGGGCGTCGGCGCGCCGCCATAGCCCTTCCTCGACGCGCTTTTCTCCCGGATAGCCCTCGACGCCGAACACGCGCGCGAACACGCGTTTGACGTTACCGTCGAGGATGGCGGCGCGGGTGCCGTTCGAAAACGCCGTGATGGCGGCGGCGGTGGAGCGGCCGATGCCGGGTAAATCCGCCAGCAGGACCGGGTCGGCTGGAAAAACGCCGCCATACTCGTTCACCACGCGCACCGCGCAGGCGTGCAGGTTGCGCGCGCGGGTGTAGTAACCGAGGCCGCTCCAGTGGGCCATCACGTCATCGATCGGGCCGGCGGCGAGCGCCTGCACGGTCGGGAAGCGTTCCAGGAAGCGCGCGTAATAGCCCAGCACCGCGGCGACTTGCGTCTGCTGCAGCATGATCTCGGACAGCCAGACGCGGTAGGCATCGCGCGTGTTCTGCCAGGGCAGCGTGTGGCGCCCGTGTGCGCGCTGCCAGTCGATGACGGCCTGCGAAAAGGTGGGATCGGCGAGGTCGTCGAACTCGGTCAAGCGTTTCAAGCGGCTTCCTCCAAGGGTGTGTCATCCAGCGCGGCGGCGACGGCGCCGTTCAGGCTGGCCAGGCGCGCGCGCTGGCCGTCCAGTTCGACCTGGCTGGCCTCGAAGGCGGCGATCTTCTGCTCCAGGCTGTCGGTCGCGTCGTGGATGCGCTGAATCGACGATAAACGGTGCCGCAACTGCTCCTTGTGCTGGCGGATCTGGGTCTCGAGCGGGACCATGATCACCTTCAGCCAGGACTCGGCTTCGGCGTTCGCGGCACGGAAGCTGCGCCGCACGCTGGAGACGATCGAGTCGAAGAAGCGGTCGAGCAGGGTGCTGCGGCTGCTCATGAGCAGGGTCGCGGTACCGAACTGTTTCACGTAGAGCGCCTCGACGGCGTCGATTTCGTCGCGGTAGCGGCGCAGCGACAAAGGCACCGGCGGCGACAGCGTCAAACCGTGTTCGGCCGCGAAGCCGCGCAGCATGCCGTCCATCAGGCTGCCGATCTCGGCCACCTGGGCGTCGGCCGCCTCCATGCTGGCGCGCACGTTCTCGAAGAAGCTGCGCACCGGCGCGCGCATGCCGGTCGCGAAGCGCGCCGCCTGCAGCGCCAGGCGCACCGTCTCGGCCTGGCGCGCCACGGCGCCCTGGTCGAGGATCGAATACAGCTCGGTCGAGAGTTTCGAGAAGCGCGTGCGCGCCTCCTGCAGGCGCATCAGGCCGGCGTCGAAATCCTTCCGCTCGGCCTCGATGCGGCGCATCATGTGCGCCAGCACGTTCTGGTTCTTGCCGCGCAGGCTTTTCAGTTCCTGCAACTGCTCGACCAGGCCGCGTCCGCGCGCAGCCAGCACGCTCGTTTGGGCGCCGCTGAGCGCCGTCAGGTCCTCGCGCAGGGCCTTGCCGAGGATCGCCTTCTTTTGCGGGATCAGGCCATGCAGCAGGGCCGCTTCCAGGTCTCCCAGGCGGCTGCGCTCGAACAGATCCATATCGCCCTGGATGCGTCCGACCAGGGCTTTTTGCGCCGAGACCGGATACACCTGTTCGGCATTCAAGCCCAACTGCTGCGCCACGCTCGCCTGCTGGCGCGCGATCTCGGCTTCGTTCTGGGCCTCGCTGCGCAGCGGGTCCCACATCGCATCGATCTTGTTGAGGACCACGATGCGGCCCGGCCCGGCGCCGATATGGGTGCGCCAGACCTCGATGTCGCTGCGCGTGACGCCCGTTTCGGCGGCCAGCACGAACAGCACCGCATGCGCGTTCGGGATCAGGTTCAGCGTCAGTTCCGGTTCGGTGCCGATCGCGTTCAGGCCCGGCGTGTCGAGGATCACCAGGCCTTGCTTCAGGAGCGGATGCGGCAGGTTGATGATGGCGTGTCTCCACTGCGAAATCTCGACCAGGCCATCCGCTCCGAGGGCGTCCGCCAGCTCGGGATTTTCCGGATCGTACAGGCCGTAGCGCTGCGCTTCCTCGGGAGAGACGCGGCGCGTCATGCTGACCTGGCGGAAGCTTTCCGTCATCCGGTCCGGGGCGTCCAGGTCGAGCGGCAGCACGGTCCAGGCCGCGGCGTCCTCGCGGTAATCGCTGGTCGACAACTGGCGTGCGCGGGTCTCGATCGGCAGCAGGCGGATGCAGGGTTCCCAGGCGCCGTCCCACAGCAGTTCGGTCGGGCACATGGTGGTGCGGCCGGCGGCGGAGGGCAGGATGCGCTGGCCGTAGTCGGCGAAGAAGATCGCGTTGATCAGCTCGGATTTACCGCGCGAGAATTCGGCGACGAAGGCGACCGACAGGCGGTCATCGCGCACGCGCGCCGCGGCCTGGGCCACGCGTTGGGTCGTGGCCGCGTCCGAGACGTCGAAGCTGGAGAGTGCCGCGCGGTATTCGTCCAGCGCCGCTGCGATCGAGACGCGCCAAGCGCCGTATTCCTGGATGTCGTGCATGAGGTTCTACCTGCTTTGGATTTCGCCTAGCGTTGGCAGGTAGCGCAGTAAAAGGTCGACCGCTGCCCCTGTTTAATCTGGCGCACCGGCGCGCCACAGTTTCTGCAAGGCACTCCTGCACGATCATAGACGAAATATGTCTGCTGGAAATAGCCAGATTGACCATTCACGGCAATAAAGTCTTTCAGGGTGCTGCCGCCCTGCACGATGGCGGCGGCCAGGATGTCGCGGATCGCCGCCGCCAGCTTGTCGTAGCGCGCCCGGCTGATGCGCGATGCGGGCGTCTTCGGACTGATGCCGGCCCGGAATAAACTCTCGCAGGCGTAGATGTTCCCGACCCCGACCACGATGTCTCCGGCCAGCAACACCTGCTTGATCGGCGCGCTGCGCTTTCTTGTTTCCTTGTGCAGCAACTCGGCGGAAAACTTGTCTTCCAGCGGTTCGACGCCGAGGCCGCGCAGCAGGATGTGCTGCTCGATGTCGCCATCGTCGTGGGCATGCCAGAGCACGGCGCCGAAGCGGCGCGGGTCGTGCAGGCGCAGCACTTGCAGCTGGTCGCCCTCGCGCACGACCAGGTCGAAGTGGTCGTGCTTCTTCGGCTCGACGCCCGGCGGCAGCACGCGCAGGTGTCCGGACATGCCGAGGTGCACGATCAGGATGCCGCTGTCGAAGCCGATTAATAAGTATTTGCCGCGCCGGCCGACGCTGGTGATGCGTTGGCCGACCAGGCTTTCCGTCAGGTGGGCCGGAAAGGGCCAGCGCAAGCCTTCGCGTCGGAACACGACCTGCTCGACGACACGGCCTTCGAGGTGGGGCGCGACACCGCGCCGGGTCACTTCTACTTCGGGGAGTTCAGGCATGAAAATCTGACAAAATACGTGTAAATTCGTGTTGCGCCCGCGCACGCGCGACGGGGCTTGGGCGTAGAATCGAACATCACTCCACACATGGACTTGCCTTGAAAAACGCTTTCGTCATTGTAACCCTCTCCGGCTTGCTGTCGGCGTGCGCCGTGGCGCCCCGGCAGCAGCCTGTTGTGCAATCGGCGCAGCTTTCGCGAGAGCAGCAGGCCGACGTGCAGGAGAAGGCTGAACTGAAGGCCGAGCTCGAGGCGAAAGCCGAGGCGGATGCGGAACAGGCACGCCTGCCGAAGGTCGAACTGACGAGCACCTTGCTGAACCAGCTCCTGCGCGCCGAGTTCGCCTTCCGTGCCGGCGACTGGCAGGGTCCGTATCTGACCATGCTGAGCCTGGCGCAGCAGACGCGCGATCCGCGCCTGGCGCGCCGTGCCGCCGAGATGGCGCTGGCCGCACGCCAGCCCGAGGACACCTTGGCCGCCGTGCGCCAGTGGCGCCAGCTCGACCCGCAATCGGACGAAGCGACGCAGTACTATCTGGGGATGGTCATCCTGTCCGACAATATCTCGGACGCAGAAGAAATTTTCCGCAAGCGCCTGGAGGGTGCACCGGCCAATGTGCGCGGCATCGTCCTGTACCAGATCCAGCAGCTGCTGGCGCGCGCCAAGGACAAGGAGGCAGCCAACGCCATGCTCGAGCGTGTGGTCGGGCCTTACCGCGGCACCCTGGAAGGGCACGTGGTGCTGGCCCAGGGCGCGCTGGCGCGTGGCGACAAGGCGGCTGCAGGGCGCGAAGCACGGGCCGCCCTGGCTCTCAAACCCGATTCCGAGATCGCGGTGCTCACCCTGGCCCAGGCCGGCGAGAACGAAGCGCAGGTGAGTGAGCTGCTGGCGAAGTTCGTCGCGGCCCATCCGAATGCACGCGAAGTGCGCGCTGCCCGCGCCCGCTTGCTGGTCAACGACAAGCAGTTCGAGGCCGCACGCAGCGAATTCCTCCTGCTCGACAAGCAGCAACCCGACAACGTCACGACCCTGTACGCGCTCGGCGTCCTGTCGACCCAGCTGAACGATCCCGGCAATGCGGAACGCTATTTCGCGCGCTTCGTCGACGTGCTCGGACGCAATCCCGAAGACGAGCGCGATCCTTCGAAGGCCCTGCTGATCCTGTCGCAGCTGGCCGAGGAACGCGGCGACATCAAGGCCGCCGTCAGCTGGCTCGATAAATTGCCCGAGGGTGACGAGAAAGCCGCATTCAGCGCCCAGCTGCGCCGTGCCCAGCTGCTCGGCAAGGGCGGCGACGTGCCGGCCGCGCGGCGCCTGCTCGCCAGCCTGAAGCCAGGCGATCCTGCGGCGCAAGCCCAGGTCGCGGCGATGGAAGCGCAGGTGATGCGCGACGCCGGCCAGAACGAACAGGCCTTCACGCTGATGCAGGCGGCCACGCGCCGCTTCCCGAACAATCCCGACCTGCTCTACGACTTCGCGCTGCTGGCCGAAAAGACCGGCCATCTCGAGGTCATGGAAAAGAGCCTGCGCGAAGTGATGCGCCTGGCGCCGGACAACCACCACGCCTACAACGCCCTCGGCTATTCGCTGGCCGAGCGCAACGTGCGCCTGGAAGAGGCGCGCACCCTGGTCGAAAAGGCGCTTGGCATGGCGCCGGAAGACCCCTTCATCATGGACAGCATGGGATGGGTGGAATACCGCCTCGGCAACCTGGACGCCGCCGAAGCCCACCTGCGCCGCGCCTATGGCCTGCGCCGCGACCCGGAGATCGCCGTCCACCTGGGAGAGGTGCTGTGGCAGAAGGGCAAGCAGGCCGATGCACAGAAACTGTGGCGCGAAGCGCGTGCGAAAGATCCGCACAACGACACGCTGCGCAGCACGCTGGCGCGCCTGAAGCAGTCGCTGTGAAATAATGGCGGAATTGCACGGCGGGCAAATGCCCGCCGCTCCTCTTTATTCCTGACCGACCAATGCCGCTCAATTGCCCCATTAATCGCCGTCTTTCCCTCTTCGTCCTTGCCGCCGCGCTCGCCGGCTGCGCCACCACTTCCACGCAATCGACAGGCAGCACGCCCGCCGCCGCCGTTGCTCCCTACCAGGAAACCATCGAGCTGACGGGCCGCCTGCAGGTGACTTACCAGAAGGATGGCCAGCCCGGTTCGACCAATGGCGGCTTCGAGTGGTCGCAGCGTCCCGGCCAGATCGACGTGGCCTTCCTCAATCCGCTGAAGCAGACGGTCGCCACGATCAGCGTCACGCCGCAGCAGGCGACCTTTACCGAAGCCGGCCGTCCGCCGCGTACCGCCCAGGACATCGATACCCTGAGCGCGCAGGCGCTGGGCTGGTCGCTGCCGGTCTCCGGCCTGCGCGACTGGCTGCAGGGCTATGCGACCGCCGCCGACGGCAAGCGTTTTATTGCTTCCCCAAGCAACAACAGCGTCTACACCAGGGATGGCTGGCGCCTGCGTTTCGTGTCCTGGCAGGCCGGCGCGAACGGCACGCAAATGCCGCGTAACATCATGGCCGAACGCAATGCCGGCGCGAACGGCGGCGACCTCGCCATCCAGATCATCCTCGACCCGGCAGCATGAATACGCGTTCGCTGCACGCTTGCCCGGCCCCGGCCAAGCTGAACCTGTTCCTGCACGTCGTCGGTCGCCGCGCCGACGGCTATCACCTGCTGCAAAGCGTCTTTCAACTGATCGACCGGGGCGACACGCTGCATTTCGACCTGCGCGACGATGGCCGCATTGTCCGTACGAACGATGTGCCCGGCGTGCCGGAAGAATCGGATCTGATCGTGCGCGCATTGCGCCGCCTGGCGGATGCGTTCCAGGAGCGCCACGGCCGCGCCGTGCCCGGGATCGATGTCGCGATCAATAAAATCCTGCCGATGGGCGGCGGGCTCGGCGGCGGCTCTTCGGATGCGGCTACCGCGCTGATGGCGGCAAATTACCTGTGGCAGGGCGGTTTCGGCGACGAGGAGCTGATGGCGATCGGCTTGCCGCTGGGCGCCGACATTCCCTTCTTTATCTATGGCCGCACGGCCTTCGTCGAGGGAGTGGGGGAGGCGATGCAGCCTGTCGAGGGGCCGGATTGCTGGTATGTCGTGATCGAGCCGGGCGTCTCGGTACCGACCCCTGCAATTTTTACCGCCGAGGATTTGACGCGCGATACGAAGCCCGTTAGAATAGCGGACTTTCCTGAAGCGAACTTGTTAAGTGCGTTTGGGAAAAATGATTTGCAAGCAGTGGCGTCCCGTTTGTTTCCGCCGGTAGCAGAGGCGATTGAATGGCTGGGGCAATACGGTGCAGCAAGGATGACTGGTTCGGGTGCTTGTGTGTTTTGCGCGCTACCCGGCGAGGATGAAGCGGATCAGGTGGTGGGGCAGGTTCCCGGTCACTGGAAAGCGTGGAAAGCCCGGTCCTTGAGGCAACATCCGCTGAAATCGCTCTTGCAAAACAATGAGTTGTAGAATAAAATTTTGCCTGTTGCAGGATTTGACGAGTAGTCGTTAAGTAATGCAATAAGCTGTAAGTTGCGTAGGGGAATCGCCAA
>Ga0308160_10007575_pt1 | contig 10759 bp, 6 predicted proteins | sample PhyFR1_FD_201036 | JGI IMG/M metagenome (GOLD analysis project Ga0308160, IMG submission 201036) | Phyllosphere microbial communities from UC Gill Tract Community Farm, Albany, California, United States - DLSLF.R1 | ecosystem: Host-associated > Plants > Phyllosphere > Unclassified | place: USA...
AGTCGAGAATCGCTATAATACGTACGCCCTTGTCCCCTTCTTGACTAACATCAAATTGATCTCTTCTACTCCACCCCCAGACCTTTGTTGAGTAGTCTGATTCTAGTATCGCTAACACTTTGAAATTTCCCGCAATGTCCTTACCCAGTCATGGCACAGCGCCTAGCAATCTTGATCAAGCAGGTTTGAGATTGGCTTGGCAGAATTGGCTGTATACGTGAGCATTAGATGAAGTCAATGTGGACTGATCAATCAGTGATCAAGAATGTATCACAGATCAAGATGAAAGATGTGAGGCATTTTGATGCATGACATATGACTCATGTTATAGTCTGCAGGAGGATGCTTGATCGGGTCACCCAACCGGTCATGTGCTTTATGCAATCCTCCACGGAACCCAACAATGATGCCACACGGATGTGAGTCTTTTCCCATGATGCCAACCGTGTGATTGACATACATGCAGTGTCATCCGCAGTCAGATCTCATTGGCTTGTATGGTCAATTTCTTGGAATCTCTCCCTGTCAGGGATGGTGTAAGCCAGGCTCAGCTAGACAAAATCAACAGCAGTATGACACCCGAGACCATCATGGCCGGTCGCTACATTAACGCGGCCTATCAAATGCGCTTTGCACAGCAACGCAGAAACGGTTCAACCCTCCCCAGCCTAATACGTGCTGGGACATTATGGTATAAAATCACAAGGCGCAATGGTAGATTCAAAGGCAGTTTTTCCGACTTTCATCTGTGAGCGGCATTCCTATGATTGTTCCAGTAGCCTTCAACCGGACTAAATTGTACCGCAGCTGACTATTCAGTCCAAAGACTGATCTTACAAATCCTGATACTCTGAACGCTTATCACGATTTCCTGCAGCACTGTCAGGCTTCGGGCATGCCTATCCAGTCCCGTCGACGCGCTTCACCGGTACCTACTGACTTTGGCCCAGGGGACCAATCTGGGCATCCGACAATCCTTCCGGGATCTGAGACCGTGAATATGGCAAGCCTGGTTAGTCCGATGCCCGGCCCCGGCGAGTCTCAGTTTGGCTTGTCCGCAGATACAAATGATGATGTTCTGGACATGTCGATGGTTGAACCATATGCGGGAAACAATCAGTCAGCCCGAAATGGGGACGTTGAGAGTTGGGAGGAAGAGATGACAAGGCTGATCGCATCAGTCCCAGATCAAACGGCTCGAAATGGAGACCCGGACGAGCCCGGCCTGAATTGGGATGGGGGTATGGAAATGTGACCGCATTCCTTTGCTCCACCAAATATCTCTCGTACTCCACAGATGTTCATATCAGTACCCCCTTGTGCATGTATCTATGCCGCAGAGCATGACATCTGGCCCATCTCTACAGGAGCACCAAACAATTATAGTAGTTCTAGTCACTTGAATCGGGGGCGTATTGCAAATATGTATGTACATTATTTGCCCGGTGGCAAATGAGACAAAGCCAGGAAGCGGCGATCCTTTGTAACATAATCCGTCATCGCCTTCTGCCAAACAAAGGATCGATTCATCCTGAAGTATATCTCACTCAGTGCATCACCCCAGAGGAAGAGTACGCAAGAATGCCGACCTTTCATGACGCATGATTGCGAGACGGACCACATACACATGTGCCCGTACGATGTCTAAATTCGCTCTCCTCTTTGTCACATAGAATCGCACATATATATACAGATATTTCAATGCCGCCGTTTGATCACCCTGGTGATGCTCCCTTCAATGAGCTAAATCCAGATACCAGCAGATCAAGGGCTCTTCATGTCTGCAGGTGAGTTCAGGCTGATAATACTGTATATACGGTTGACACCAGTAGTCTCCTGCCCTGTGCCTCTGATCAGGCTGCTGAATGTATGTCTGCACCCAGTATACAGAGCACATGGTATATGCTGACGAGGTACATAGATATCCGGCGACAAGGCAAGAGTATTTGGGCGCCTTTGGAAACATACTCTCGACCTCCCGACAATGTTCCGTCAGAATTCTTGAGCCAGTGAGTCTTATATATCAACGGCAGGCATCCATATTGACGAATCCTAGAGTCGTCGAGGCTTATGTATCAATGACTTGCGTATCAGAGATCCTGCGGACTGATCAATTAATGGGAGGATTGGTCCAGGATGAGGTGAACGCTTTGGCAGATTGGCAAAAAGCTGTTTTCCCATCTGCTGGACCGTAACTCAGTCGTGTCTTCTGTGCCAAGACAGATCATCAAGGCGGCGGACCCAGGACTTGCGATGCTCATACTGCTTTGTCGACTATTGGACGGTATGAAAACAGTCTGGCATTGTACAAGAAGGAGTTTGAAGGAGATTCTCTGGCATTTCATTCGTAAGATCCGAAAGGTACAGTAGCTTCATCCAGCTCATCTTTTAGGTTCAGGATCGGCCTGAATGATCCGGCAAAGCGAGCGACAATCAGACAAGCTCACGATCAGTTCATAAGCTACCACAACTCTTCTTGGAGACTGCATACCAATCCTTAATCTGGCAAGAAGCCGGAACAGACGAGCATGGTGAAGTCTGTTCCGCCACCTAGCTATACCAGTGGAGCTTCAAAACCTAGTCAAGGCTTTGTGAACCCCGCCGAGATCTTCAATCCAGCCGGATCAGCCGGGACTGGGACTAGCTCCTATTCATGTCAGACACAGGTGACCATGGGGCCTTATGGTCAGTCAAACAACGAATTTCCTAACCACCAATCGGGAAACTTTCACTCATCTGGGAACACCGGTGTCAGGAAGCGGCCAAGGACAACTACCAGTCATAATCAGGGGACCGAACAGAATCAGCAGCCTTCAGGACTGGCGACACAGACCTACACCGGTGACTTGCCAAGCAGTGAGCTGAATCAAGACTACCAGTACCAAACCTACGGTCAGCAAGCGACGAACCCCTACGACGCCCAATCAGCAGTACCGCAAGGACATCCTCTTCAACCTTCGTGGGGTCCACCTCCAAGTTGACCTCAACCCACTCACCACACTACTGCATACATGCACACATGCCCATACAGTGAACCATGACTTGCATCGTAGGCCCTGAATAAGATATGATCCATGCAATGTAATGCAACTAAACACTATTATAATACAATATGCACATCCCCCCTTCCCTCGCGTTACTCGTTCCTCTCTCCTGTCTCCTCTTTCCCTTTTCCTGCTCCCTTCATCCTTCATAGTTCTTTGGGAGTTTCGCTACCCTCACGCACCCTTCCCGACTCTAGTCTGGACATTCTCCCGATGTCCCCTGTTCTTCAAATGGACCTCAAAGTTATTCAGCGTCTCAGCTGGACCTAGAGCGTAGATCCTTCCAGGACTGTAACGTCAGCCAGGTTCTTCTTATACGAGACAAGAATGAGGGAGATGATAGAAGGAAAGAAGGGTAGACGTACCAGTCCAAACACTTCATTCTCCATTCCTGAGGTGCGGCGGGTTGATCAACCGGTTTAGGTCTCGGTATAACATTGAATGCGTCCTGGGGGTATTTCCGCTTCAACTCGTCATTGGCATTGATGACCCATGATGGTGGCTACTTATCAGCAAATCTTCCCTTTGTACTTCATTGGGTACAACTTACAGAAGGAGTACTCGACGCGAGCTGAGGAGAAGGGTTCAGAGTAGGTAAAGGAATCGAAGCTGGCGTGATTGATTTTTGGACTTTGGCCTGGGGTTTGACCTTTTTAGGTGCTCCGTAATCACTATCTGAACTTTCACTTCCCGAATCAGAACTAGAAGGTGAAGAGGGCATGAACCTCTGATCCTGTTTGGGAGGAGGGAAAGAGATGGACGAAGGCGAATCGGAACGGGATTGGGGGTTAGAGTCGAATCCCTGACCCAGCATCGGATCTAGCTTTGCGGATTTCGTATCCCGTGGATCGATCAGATCTTCGGTCTTTCGCTTGATCTCGCCCATGCTGGTGGATTGAGGGATCGAGATAGTTGGCGGGGGTGGAGCTTGGAAAGAGGGTTCCATCTTGATATGATGCTGCGAATTGGACAGAGATTCGTTGACCAAAGTAGGCGACGAAGGGTGATACACCCGAGCCATCTTATTCGGGGCAGGCGAATTGATCTCCGATCCAGTCTGGTCACGATGTGACCGTTTCAGTGCCGAAGAAGGCATTGGTGTATGATGATCGCCCAGTACCGATCCTTCACGTGTAGGGAATGAAGCGGGCGAGTTTCTCGAATATCCACCTCGACCAGATCCTCTGCCTCTACCTTTGTTGGTCTTGTAAGGATGATTCGTAGGCGGTGGAGTAGGCGGTTGAGGAAGCGGTAGATCCTGAGCTAGGAGATTGATATTGGCCTGTGCAGCAATGGCAGCCGCCCGTCTCGAAGAGGTGACAGGAGCAGCAGAAGCCAACTCGGTAGCCGCTTGAGCAATGACTCCATTCGCCCCGATCGGATTGAGGAGTGTCCGCTGTGTTTTTGCCGGTTCACGATCAGGTAAAATGACACCTCTTCGTGCTCGAGTCGCACGCTTCTTTCGTTTTGAATCACGTTCTCGTTCCCGTTCAATCGTCTGGATATCTTCATCCGTGAATGTCGCAAAGATGGGGGTATAGGTCGACATGGCAACATGCTCGTTGCGGAGGACGTTTCGTATAGGCGGCAAGAAGGCAGTCTTGACTTCATCATCGAGATCGAGGCCGGATCCGACAATATGGCCAGTAAGAAATAGGCATCGTTTTTGTGTGATGATCTGTTCATGGATGTCATGGGCTAGTGCCGTGCTGGACATCAGCGCTGACCTGCTCAAGGTTTGAAAAAGCTTACATGAACTCCCCACTGAGACCCAACTCGGTGCAGTAGGAAAGAGCAAATTCCTCCGGCGTGACCAACGAGTTGAGGTCCCACTCGAAAGTATCGGTCAAATTCTGATTTCCAATCAAGATTTCCACCTTGATCAACAATCTCAATTCCTCCTCTGCATTCTTGTAATCCACCATCCCTTCGAGCTCATCAACAGTCATTGGTCGATCCACTGCCTTTTTCGAAACTTGATCTTCCCAAGTGACAGTCTTGACATGATCATCATCCCCAGGATCGGTCTTGATCTCATCACTAAGCGGCGTCGACTGGTCGTCGTCATCCACCTGAGCCTGTCGAAAGATCTCCATGGCACGCTGACCTTCGTCGTCGGTGAGGTCGAGTTTGCCTCGTAAAGATGGACCGGGCTGTTCGGCAGGAGCTACCTGATCTCGATATTCGGTGACTCGTTCGTTGATAATCGCAACTATCTTCGGTACGAACCCATTTGGTGATACTCCGAAATCATCACAAATTGATACAGCAAACATTTCAGGTGAGATGACAGTATCGGAAACGTTCCACATGAACGTGTCTCGTAATCGGAAATGGTCGTGGTCGATGTCAAGTCGGATGGGGATGACATGATCTTCCACATCGGCCATCGCCTTGAGCTGCGCGGGAGTACTGGATATCAGCACATCTTTCTCCGCGAAAAGGATCGACCCACTATCTGGTATACCGCCTGCCCTTGTGCGACTTGCGCATCCTCATGGCATCCTTATCGCGAGGAAACAAGATCTGTAATCGAGCTCTTGGGGGCATATACCTCTCCCCCTTTCTCACACTCCACCAAGGAGTATCCATATCATTATCCCTAGCCCATTTAAACATTTTCTTTTGGACAGATTTCTTGCGATCCACCATCCCACTCGCAAACGCTTTATCAGCTTCCATCCACCCTAACACCTGTTTGATTTCCTCCTCCGACATTGGCGGGAGTTTACCGTCAAAAGTAGGATCATCCGTTTCGTCAGATAATGGGGTGATTTGCGTAATGGGCAGATCGAGCCTCAAGTGGCCTTCCCATTCTTTAACAGGGAGTGAGCTGGCTGCTGTCCCAGATTGACCGGGCGGGCGCGAGTCGGGAGGCGGACGGGAGGGGGTAGGTTGACCCGGGATCCATGTTGGTGGTGGCATCGTCTCGGTGGGTGCGGGGATTGCAGGACCTCGACTTGATGACGGGCGTGAATCCTCCACGGCAGGCGATTCAGGTATAGTATGTGGAGGAGGGGGTCGTACAGATCCACTCGAATCACGACGACCAGATGTTCCCCCTCCGCCTCCGGGTGGCCCTTGTCCATTCAAGTAATTCCGTTCCATGTGAGGGGGCACCGATGAAGGTCCAGGTCCACCTGTTGACGGCAATGGCCTCCCTTGGCTCATCTTCCACATGGCCGCGTAGAACTGCTGCATCTTCTGCAACGTCTCTGGGGGGACCAGACCATTACTGATCATTTGCTGAGCCTGACTGGCGGAATTGGCGAAATACGGGTTCGCTGCATGGAGTCGAGGATCGATAGGTTGACCCATAGCCGGGATTAGGCGGTAATCGAATGGGAATCCAGCTGGATCGATCCCTTGAACCGCTTTGGCCACAGGCGGGGGTCGAGCCGTGTTCGTTCCCATACCAATATTGGGCCTGACCGGAGTCTGGGGAACTTGCGAACCCTGACCTTGCGCTTGAACCGCTTGACCAAATATGTTCATAGCGGCGGCCATCTGCTGTTGCTGCTGAGGCGTGTACCCACCAGGAGGAAGGACTGGAGGTTGTGGTGGGCGAGCTTGTCCATTGGCATCTGGCGTAGACTGATGTCGAGGTGATGGACCAGTGTTGTGAGCCGCAAGAGGTGATTGCGAATGTGGTGGAGGTTGAGCGTGTAATTGAGGGGTGGGGTACTGATGAGCAGAGGACGGGGCTTGGGAATGGGCAGACGGGACAGGCGAGATCGTATTGGGAGGTTGATGGGGTTGGTATTGATTGTTGGGTGGAGGCGTGCCCATCGCCATGGGCGAACCGGCATGGTGAGGTGAGGCAGCATGTTGCGAAGCCGCAGAAGCAGGGCGGGGAGGGGCCATGTGAGGTGGTATACCGGATGGAGGACCGTTATTCTGATTCTGCGGTGTACCAGGCTGTGGGGTAGCTTGTCGCTGAGCATGTGGACTGGGTTCAGAAGTAGGTGGTGGACCTTGTCGTTCGGCTTCCGCCATGAAATGCTCGATGAACTTTCGGTGCATCGCTCCCAAGTGGTGCTGTTGTTGCTGAGGGGGTAGAGCTTGGAAATTCGGATTCGACATGATTGTTTGCTGTTGTTGGGAAATCATGGCTTGTTGTTGTGGAGTCAGGTTAAATCTGGGATTGGGGGCACCAGGAGGAGGACCAGGTCGAGGTGAAGCGTTCATAGGTGGCCCAGGGGGTGGCATACTTTGTCGTGGATCCATTTGACCGGGCGTCCCTGCTCGTCCTTGCCCTTGCATTCCTGGATATTGCTGAGCCTGAGCGTGATTCTGGTTCTGATTTGATTGATTGCTGTTTTGGATCATTTGCTGGATACGCTGTTGCTGAAGCGTATGTGTCGAGGGCGGTGGTTGACCAGGTCCTTGTCCCGGTGGTCCAGCTTGACTATGACTTGATCCAGGTCTCTTTTGACTTGGTCCATGTCCGTGCTGTCCACCTTGACCTTGACCTTGTTGCATCTGTCCTGGTCCAGGTTGCATCTGTCCCATACCCTGCATCTGCCCCATACCTTGTCCCTGCCCCTGTCCCTGGCCCGGCGGCATTCCTTGTCCTTGCCCGTGCCCCATAGACCTCAAGGCATTCATCAACATTTGCGGATTCCCATTTCCCCCTTGACTTTCCAACATCGAGACGACCATCGTGATCTGCTGAGGCGATAGATTCATGCCTTGAGAACGGGCTGCTGCCGTGACTTGCTGGAGGAGCTGTAGCTGATGCGGGGCTATCGATGTACGGTTTTGGGCCATTGTATTTGGGCCCGGACCTGGTTGACCATATTGCTGCTGGTGCTGTTGTAGATGCTGGGGTTGTGGGGGATAGAATTGGTGGTTGGGTACAGGCGACGCGTTATTAGGAGTCGACATGGTGGGCTGATGTTAGCGTTGTTGGGCAGTGGTGACTTACTTATTATATATGAGGCATGAGCCGCAGACAACCGAGAGTACTGAGGGGTGAAGGGGTGGAAGTGAGGTGGATATCGAATGACGAGATGGGGGACGTCCTAGGATAGATCAGCAGACGATCGATACGAAAAGATATGAGACCCAGTCCTCAATAGCGGTCACTCACCAAAGAATGCCTGCGGTGGTACAAGAGACCAAAGTAGGTTGGAAGCTGGACCAGCCAAAGACGCGTCCTACATATCAGAACACAATCCCATAACTTGATCCAAACCACCTCCGTAACCCATTCACAAATGACGATAAGATAACAAACTCACTCTGTTGCTGAATCCAAATATATCCCCGATCCAGAACGAGCAAAGAGATACTCGAAGCGGGGTTGATAGATCTATGTTCTCGGCCTTGGCAACCCGAGAGTTGGCCGTTGGACGTGATTCGGTTGATTTGTTGATTGATTACCTTTATGGCTATGTACTATAGGCGTGTGTACTCGTGTCCCCTTTGCCTTTCGCTTGGCTTAAGAGCGAGTCTCTTTGGAACAAAGCTTGTTCTTTCAGGACCTGAGCTGCAAAGTGGTTTACGCGGTTATCAAGAGGGGGATCAAGGGAGGAGAGAAGGGGAGTGGGCTCCTACAATAACAAAGCGGATATCACCGCCTTTTCTGGGAATATTAGCAGTCAACGTGGTGAATACTGGAAAACTAGAAAACTACTACCAGCCACACAGCTGCCACTCTTGTAAAACGCCGTTAAAGCCGTGAGGTGTCCCATTGTCCTGCTTACCTTACCTTCTACAGCTAGCTACACCTCACTCTCCTACACTGTATCCTATACACACAAACTAACTTCTCTTCTCTTTAACAATGTGGGTACAAATCAACCGTGACGACACGTCAACGGACACTTCAATCCGCTCGAATATCGGCTTATCATCTTTTGTTTTCCCTCAATCAGCCAACACACACGTACAACAATGTCTGTCCGACCTGATGAAGAAGAACTCGTAGATTACGACGAGGCTGCCGAGGAGACTTTCGCCCCACCCGCCGCTACAGATGCTAGCAAGGCAGATGGTGACAAGAAGGGATCATATGTTGGAATTCACTCGACCGGTTTCAGGCAAGTTGTTTGGGTTACTAGCTTGGAGTTGAGCTGACGACGCGTAGGGACTTTTTGCTAAAGCCTGAACTACTCCGAGCGATCTCTGACCTCGGTTTCGAGCACCCCTCTGAGGGTAAGCTTAGTTGCACGCGTTCTCGGGTCTTCAAGCTGACTAGCAGTACAACAGGAATGTATCCCCCAGGCTATCCTCGGTACCGACGTCCTATGTCAGGCCAAGTCCGGTATGGGTAAGACTGCCGTCTTTGTCCTCGCCGCCCTCCAGCAGATGTAAGCTGGCTTTCGCACTCTACATCGAAACAAACTAATCTGCAGTGAACCCGTCGATGGAGAGGTCTCCATTGTCATTCTCTGCCACACTCGAGAACTAGCCTACCAGATCCGAAACGAGTTTGCCCGTTTCTCAAAGTTCATGACCAACGTCCGAACCGGTGTATTCTACGGTGGAACCCCCATCTCTGCCGACCAGGAACTACTAGCCAGCAAGGAGAAATGCCCTCATATCGTCGTCGGTACCCCAGGAAGAATGATGGCTCTGGTCAGGGAGAAGAAGTTGAACGCTGGTAAAGTCAAGCACTTTGTTCTTGACGAATGCGACAAGATGTTGGAAGCACTCGGTTAGTCTTGGTTCATTCTACCCACCCCTCAATCATTGGATTATTATCATCGATCGGATCAAATCGTGCTGGATGATGGGGCGTTTCGGTCGCTTCATCGTCAGCCGCGACGCCTCGGGTCATTCGGGAGGATAGTGAGAAAGTCGAGCGACCAATCAACCGATTACGCTCGCGACGGGAACAGCTGGAATAGCTGGGCACTTGGTCTTCTTACAGGCCGAAGAAGCCTCGGTAACGATCTCCCGTATGAGCTGGATCCGGATCCAGCCTACTGGACCTTTGATCCAGATCTAGTACCCACACATCCCACCCACACCCCGCTCCATTTGGCCACATTCTTACCCTACAGACATGCGACGAGACGTTCAGGAGATCTTCCGAGCTACACCCCACCACAAGCAGGTTATGATGTTCTCGGCCACACTCTCCAAGGAGATCCGAACCACTTGTAAAAAGTTTATGCAGTCGGTAAGCTGTTTTCTTTGCTCACCTTGTACCAAGCTGACAAACAGCCACTCGAGATCTACGTCGATGACGAGACCAAGTTGACCCTTCACGGTCTTCAACAATACTACCTCAAGCTCGAGGAGAAGGAAAAGAACAGGAAGCTCAACGAGCTCTTGGACAACCTCGAGTTCAATCAGGTCAGCTTTCTGGTACCAAAAGTCGTGGGCTGAGCTGACGTTCAGGTCTGCATTTTCGTCAAGTCTGTTGCCCGAGCCACCCAGCTCGATGCTCTGTTACAAGAGTGTAACTTCCCCTCGATCTGTATCCACTCTGCTCTACCCCAGCCCGAGCGTATCTCTCGATTCCAGCAATTCAAGGCTTTCGAGAAACGTATACTTGTCGCTACCGACATTTTCGGTCGAGGTATCGATGTCGAGCGAGTTAACGTTGTCATCAACTATGTGAGTATTCTGCTTCTCTGGGTGATATCTTGCTGATGGGCAGGACGCACCCGCCGATGCTGATTCATACTTGCACCGAGTCGGTCGAGCTGGTCGATTCGGTACCAAGGGTTTGGGTATGTCATTGCCATGTTCAAAGAATCTCG
>Ga0308160_10007576_pt1 | contig 10759 bp, 8 predicted proteins | sample PhyFR1_FD_201036 | JGI IMG/M metagenome (GOLD analysis project Ga0308160, IMG submission 201036) | Phyllosphere microbial communities from UC Gill Tract Community Farm, Albany, California, United States - DLSLF.R1 | ecosystem: Host-associated > Plants > Phyllosphere > Unclassified | place: USA...
CAAGAGTCTAAGATGATTGCTAAGCGCGCAAGATATTCGTGAGTTTTGATACAATTCTATCAGCAAGTGGGACCGTCACGCTAGAGCAGTCGATATAAGCTGATGCTCACTGGAGCCGTTTGGTAAGCGGAGATTCGCCATTCAGCCGAAGGCAACGTACTGCTAATAAAGCGACAGAGATATTTGACGGTGTGGGCGGCCATTGTGCTCCATCTTGTTTATGCACGCGCTGTAGTGGCCTGTCTCACAGCAAGAGGCTCTTTTCACAATGGCTCGCTTTTGACGCAGATATGAGCCCAAGCTGTTGGCCGCGCCATCGTTAAAAAAGGTGCGCGAGCAGGGGAACAGTAATGCCAACCGCTCGTGAGCCATGAACCCTCAAAAAACATGGGTCGCGCGACCGGCTGTAGGTCGGTAGCGCCCGCTTCTGCAACCCCTCAGAATCTCTCCTATAGTGATCGCGAGGGCCGCCTTTGTTTCAACCGCCTTGTAAACGCTGACCTGACACGAAAATTAGGGTACGACGGGAGCGTCAAGGATATATCGCTCTGGCGAGTAGCAAACTTGAGGGACCTCCAGCATCTCGCCCGTACGCTTTTATCTGGCGACGTCGCTTCGGCTTTGACGGCGACATCATGGTTTTTACAAGGCACTCGCCACCATTGCGGAGTGGCAGCGGAGCATTCACTTAGAGGTCAGCAATGACCAGGACACTCAAGCCTCCGTAACGTAATTAATTGAGCGTGCCTTTAGCTGGCTAGCATCGATTACATGCAGAGCGCTTTATATCTCTAGCTAGGGATCAGAATCACATTGAAGCTGTTGAATGCAGGTGGGACGAGCATTAAAGGAGATAAGTTAGCCAGATCGACAGGGGAGGATCAGTCGAGTCCAAAGTCAAGACTCGTCCTCACCTACGCGTCCCAGACGTCATCAGCGACGTCCAGAACCTCCTGCCTCCCCCCTTGGCCCGACCCTTCTGCTCTTTAGAATATTCTCGGACCTGGCAAGGGCAAACAGATTAGCAGGCATGAGCATGGTCAAAGGCACAGGCAAAGGCAGGGAAAAAAAATGAATATAGAAGGGACGCACCGTTTGCAACTTATTTCAGACCAAATCGCAGCCGTCCGGTCGCCTTTGCCACCACCGGAAAAGGTTCAGAATGAAGAGTCTGATCGGTTTGTGCTCGGGCTAAGAATAAAGAAACGATGAGATATCATGAGAGAATAACTCATCCATTGTTGCCGTCGGCATCAAGGAAGGCTGAGCGAGCTGGGGCGGGCGGGCGGCTGCTCCTGATGGACGAAGGAAGAGGGACAGGAGGGACGAGCCGATCAGCGAAGCCTCCAGCTGCCGGGGAGTCTCTTACCGTGGGTGTCAGGATAAAGGCGAGGACGAGAAAAAAAGCTCGTGTTGCTATTGTCGCGTTTGTATAGCTGTATTGCAGCGACACTACAAACGAGTCTGGCCTCAAGCGGCTCGAGAACGACGGCTGCGCCCTTGCTTCTTAATTTCGCTAGCCCCGGTGTCGACCGGCGGTTCCTTGACGGGCAACGGACGCGCTGGCTGGCGGGCTTCTTTTGCTACGGAGGGGATCGTGCAAGCGAGGGCACACGCAACGTGATTTGCGCGGGCGGATGCTCGACAGGGAAATCTGGCGATGCGAAATTCTGCTGGCCAAGCGAAGACAGTGCTTTCTTGTCATGAGGTTTCCAGGTTTTTTTTTCCTTTCGTAAAACGGCGGGTGACTGTCGTCAAGGCAGCGTCCGAGCTCGCAGGTGTCAACCTGATCGTCGACAGCCGGTGCGTTTAACCGAGCGGATCGATCAGGCAGGGTCGGCCGCAGGCGGCCGAAGGGGCGGAGCGCGCGAGGCAAGCCCTCCCAGGGTCTCTCTCCCCCATTGTGCTCCGTGACCCTGGGCGCCTTGCCTGGGCGACCCATTTCAAACCACCTTCAACCTCTACCTCTACCGACCAGAGGATCCATGCTTCGGCCGGCCCAGGTGCGTCCAGCTTTTGGCCTCAGATTTCGACGCTAATGACCCTCGCAGAAGTGCGCGCGGCAACTAGGAACGGTTCGTGGACGACCGCTGACAGTTCTCACTTCATGTCGCCTGATTCATCCCTTACCTCTCGACGTCCTCAGCGAAAATGACCGCCCTGTTTTCGTCACCCGAGGTTTTCCGGAGACGGAGCGCACGCCCGGGCGTCGATTCGAACGGCTGCTTGCGACGTGATCAGATCCCGGCGCCCTGCAAGAGATGGCACAGGGAAGCTAGCTCACCGTCGATCTGCCATGGAAGGAATCTCGACTTCGTTGGCTACGCCCTTAAGAACCTTTGGGCGTCCGAGCGACCTTGTGTGAAGGACGCGCGTCCTCGGCATCGTCGTCGTCATTGGACGCCGAGGATGAGCTGTTGCGCTGAGCTGGATCGCTCTAGACGCCGTTCGGGCGGACGGCTTCGCTGCTTTCCCGCGGCAGGGACCGGCGGCGCACGCGCGAAGTCGACAGTCTAGGTCGATGGACGTAGGGATGCCGAGCTTGATCTGGCATTCGTCCAGGAGCCTCACCTGTTGCGCCTCCCGGAGTCGCTCAAAGCCGGCCAAATTCCTGAGGTCATTTTCGTAGGCGTCAAGCAAGAGCCTGTAGCCAACAACTGCTGATATGGTTTGACGGTGCTTCAGCCCGCGCCTGTAACAAGGTCGCCGGGAAGAGCTTCAAAGGCGTACCGTTGAGCGACGTCACTCGCGCGACTGACTTCATCTGGGTCCACTTCTCCGACAGGGCTGGCTTGCATTCGCTGACGTTGTGTCATTCAAAGATGATGATGAGCTCGTCCACTTCTGGGAGAGACAGAACGTCAGTAGTTGAGCTAGGTCGAGCACGCCGAGCAGTTGCTGCCCTGGTGTCAGGTACACGCACTTATTTCTATTTCTTACTAGAAGCCACCGCATCGACGTCGACATTGCGATCGCGAATCGGATCAATGGCAGCGACGGCAAAGGAGGTGGCCTGTTGAGACGCGAAAGCATAAAGAAGACACGTCAGGCCACTGCAGTCGAGGGGACCCGACCTCTTGCGAGCTTTGGCTGACCACTCCGGTCTTCATGATGGCAAAGCACTCGGCTGATGATCAAGACTTGCAGGGGTGGGAAGAGCGAGGTCGAGGCTGACGTCAGGAAAATGGGGAGGACCGGGGGGCTGTTGAGGGTTTGGGGGTGAGGCTGGCTCAGGCAGGTCGAGGCAGACCTCGCCACGTCACCGGGTCATCGATTCGCGCCGACGCCAACCGGCGCACGCAAAGGCAAGCGGACGGTCATCTCCACCCTTCCGACCGCCACTGCCGGCCCACCCGGACGATGCAGTGCTCGAAGGCGTCCCGGTCACGAGCCTGGAGCACGCCGACGATGTTGCTTTGGTGTCGCTTGGTCCCGCTGGTCTGCACTGCTTTGGCCGGTGAAGCGATCGCAGCTCGCTGCGCCTCAAGTCCTCCAAAACGGAGGTGCTCGTTTTTGGCCCCGCGTTCCTCGCGTCCTCTCCTTCCTTTCGTTCTCTCCGCAGCGCAGCTTCCTTTCGGCGAGTCATACAAGTATATCGGCGTCATCTTTACGACCGCCCCCGCTGGTGCCGCACAGCAGCGCTTTGGCGACCACATCCGGCGCGTCGCCTCCAAAGCGGCCCCTCAGCGCGCGGCCCTCGGCGTTCTCGCCCACCAAGTCGGCCGACTCCCTCGCTCGTTGACCCGGTCCTACTTATGCTTTGGCGCGCCAGTCTTGGTCGCTGCCGCACTCGGCCAAAAGTCGCTCGCGCGCGCCCTTGAGCGGGCTCAGCTCGCGGCGCTTGGGCAGCTCTGCCGCCAGTGACGGATGCTCGCCCCGCTGCACGCACCGGGTGACACGAACATGCACTCGGCGGCAAGCAACTCGCTCGGACTCGACCTCCCATTGATCAATCTCGACCCGCCGGGCCGTCCTTCACCGCGCTGAGCATGTCGCGCCGCCCCCGCTCTCTTCCCGCCTCCAGGGCGAGACCTCTTCGTGACCTCGAAGCCTGGGAGTCGAGCAACCCTCGAGGAGCCGGCGGCCGACGCACCAGCGCCGGAGCTCCCCCGGATGGCCCTGGAGCCGTCGAGCCCCCCAACCCGGGCCGCACCGCCCTCTACAACGGCTTCGCCTTGTTCCTCGTCGCTTCGCCGTTTGTCCTCTTCGGCGTCGTCATCAGCGTCTTGGCCTCCGGCGCTCGCGATATCGCCATCAAAGCGGCCGACCGCGCGCGTCGGCTCGCCCTCCGCCCGCCTCGCCGGCTCTCCGACCAGTCGGGCACTTCTTGCGGGTGAGTGCCGGCTCGGACTCATGGACCATTACGCTCTTTGAGCACCAACCAGACTTCAGCAACTTCTGCGGCCAGTTTTCTGTCAACAACTTGCTCGGCTGGCCGGCCTTTGACTGGAGGCGCATGAAGGACGCTGCCGCCCGCGCGGCAGCACGCTCAATTATCGCAGAAGCCGGCGGATGGACCGCTCTTGTCTCGCCGATGGGCCATTACGATATCCGAGCTCTCATCGCCACGCTAGATGCCGTTTTCGTCGACTGCTTCCGATGGAGCCAGTCTCACGCGCAGCTTCACCATGAGGAGACACCCGAGTGATTCTCGTTTGGGTCACCTCGTGCCGTGAACCCAGCTACTGGCATCTTTCTTAACCGTCTCGTGTTTGACAGACAGATGGACGCCTTTCTCCTCCGGCCGGATGACCGCTACAACTACATCTCGTACGTCAAGATCGACGACAATTGGTGGGAATTTGACTCGCTTTCGGCCGGCCCGCGGCGTAAGTCTCACCGAGGCGCAGGGTATCAGCAGGGCTACGAGCTCGACAATGTCACCATTCTCAACATCGCCCCGGCCGACCCAAGCCTTAATGAGGTCGGGCGTCTCCTCCGGGAGGAAGGCGCGCCGCTGCGGATCTCCAACGGCGCCCGGAGCGAGGTCATCGTCAACGACGCAAAGAATGACAGGCTGTGGGCCAGGTCAATCGAGACCTACATCGCACATCATCCAGAGAGGGCGCCGGAGGCTCGTGCAGCTCTGCGGCGCGGCGCTGAACGCCGCCCGGCAAACGAGGCCGTCCGAGCTGCCGCCCGTCGCGGAGCCCAGCCGGACCAGGCCCCGGACGCTCCAGCCCAGCAGGCGGATGCCCAGCGGTCGTCGGCTGCTCCCAGACCGCTGCCTCTTCATGCCAACTCTCTTGGAGGGCCGGCCATCGGCTGGCACTGTCTGCCGTCTCCGCCCCATGTCGCGGAGGCAGATCGCGCTTCTCGCTCGGCCCTTTCGGCCAATGAGCCAATCGGACCCAGCGACGAGGGAAGCAATGCGCTGCTCTTTGCGCCGGACGGGCGAGCGCTCTATTTAGAACTTTTGGAAGGCGCGCAGAGCGCACAGCAAGCAGTCAACATGGGGCTCGGCTGGCGCGCACTGGCGGTCGAGTCGTGGTTTGAACTCGCAGAGCAGCTTCGGCGACAGGACGAGGCCGATGGTCGTTGCTGGCAGGAGGACTACGCCGTCCCGCTGAGAGGGAGCTTCTCTGCCAATCTTGTGCAAGCGTTCCTCGACCTTATCAGCGTCGGCGAGTCGGTCCGTTGGCTAAACGGCCTCACCGACGACGAGCGAGCCCATCCCTAGTCTGTCCCGACTTAGACTTGAATCCCGGTGTCATACTTTGTTGACCCCTCGCCACCCGGCTGACCCCCGCTTCACCTGCTTCTCATCTGTCTTCCTGCAGTGCTCACTCTGGCGGCTTCCTCATCTTGAAGGCAGGCGATGTCTGGAAGGCCACGCGCTTCAACCAGAGCTGGTGGATTGACTTCAACCCTGCGCGCGTGCGAAGGATACCGGTGAGTGATTGTCCGCAGGCGCTCTCGAGGCCTGCGCTCGTTCCCGACCCCACCCAATCCCTTCTGGCCTACGACCGATGGAGGACTGATCTTTTGCTGTTGGACGCATCTTCAGGCCGCGGCCAAGGACTAGATCAAGTACGCCTGCTAGGCCGAGCCAAATTACCCGGACCGGCCGCGAACTGATGTTCAGCAGCTGGAGCTCTCAAGGTTTCCAACGGTCGACCGTCTCATCGTCAAGCACTTCCGCTCGGAATCTGTCGACGGCGCTGACGATGAGCCGTCGCCTTCTCACAGGACGCCGTCGGCCGAGACGTCATGGAGCTGAGCGGGCGCGAGATCCGACCGGACGACCGCAACAGCTTTGCGCGCAAAGTGGCCGTCAGGAATATGGATATCGGCCGGATGACCCCTCGGCAGAGGGGCATCTGGATCAACGTCGAGCTGGCGCAAAGGGAGGACGTGGGCGTAGCGACGCTCTATCTAGGCGACGTCCGGACGCTCTGGGGCCCGGCCCGAGGGACTTCTGCCTCCAGCTGATCCGTCGCGCACGCCGCGAGGGCGACAAGTCGGCCACATTCGGCTTGAGCGACGTCCAGCAGGCAAAAGCTGAGCAGGCAAAAGCTGGCTCTCGGGACATTGCGACGGAGGAGTGGCTGGTAGTGGTGGACCGGGCCAAGCCGATTGTTCGCCACGCTGCCTTCACCGGCGTCCAGAACTCGGCCGCCGGTATCCCTCTCGCAAAAAGGTCTTACGGTGACTGGAGGACGACGATGGACGAGGGCTTCGAAGAGTCCGTCGCGGACCCCAAACCCCGGACATTGGCGGCCACCGGGCGGCCGACGGTCGTCCAGCTGACGGCGGCCGGAGTACCTCTGGCTCAACAAGCATCCCCGCTGACAGCGGGCGGGGCGGGAAGACATCATCGCCGGTCGAACCGCCCGAACAGGGCACGATGGCCTTGTTCCTCTCCCGTCTGGTACGCGCAGCGGCAGGCACCCGCGAGCGGCGTCGGGCCGACTGTTCTTATCTCGGCGGCCGGAATCCCGATCGCCGTGCAGGCCGACGAGCGCGGCTACCGGCTGCGGTTTGCCAGACAAGGACGTATTACGGAGCAGGACGAGGTTGACGAAGGCGACGGTGCGGAGGTTTGACTCTTCTGAGAGCGGGCCGGTGGTTGAGCCCGTCGGTCATGGAAGCGTACCGGCGAGAGCGTGAAAAGGTAAGGGGGCGGGGCGACGGAGATCAGTCAAGGTCGTTCCTTTACCATCACATGGCGTTCAGGACAAGACCAATAGAGGGCACTGTCATCGGAGGCACATGAAAAAGGACGCCGCGCGAGCCCCCAACTTGCTTCGAAACTACGTGTACCGCCGCGTTTGAGTCATCGGGTCATCGATCCGCGCCGACGTCGACGGGCGCGCGCAGAGGCAAGCGGACGGTCATCTTCACCCTTCCGATCGCCATCTCGCCTCCGTCTCGCTCCTGCCTCTTTTTTCCCACAGAGTACCTACGTTACCTTAGACACCCCAGTTGAGCCGGCAACGCTTTTCTTTTATCACTCGGTGATGGTATGAGGGCCGGATAGGTCAGTCTGGGCGTTGGTCAAGCGCCTGGAAACTCCCGTGCTAGCTCGTCTCGCATGCCCCGGCTCCCTGCCCTACTCTACGCACACAGTGAGATGTATGGTCGGCCCTCAAACCTTCATCAGTCAGTTCCCAAATCATGTGCGTCTGGTCTAACGGAGCGTTACTCATGCACACAAATCCCCGAAAAAGCCATATATTTGGTTGATGAAAACATGTATCTTGGGTGCGTTACCGCGTTGCTTATGTACGGAAACCCCTGCGTTACCGATACCGAGCCATACATCTCCTCGTGCGTGTAGTACTTTCCCTGTACCTCAGGTGTGCCCAAGCCCGGCTCTGGCAGGTTCAGGTCGGCTTTACTGACTGACACCTGTACGCCCCAGTTTTTACCCGGAGGCGCACCGGCTCGGTGTAGTGATTCTTCGCACTCCTTATGGTTTATTGCGCAGGCCGGACTGGGGAGAGGCTTGACTCTCTGGCGGTTGCGGTAGGTTGGTCTGATTGGCTGGGTTATTGTCGCTAGGTTCTTGATAGCAGTCAAAAGGCTTTTGATAGTATTGAGAGGCTGAGACGATAGCTGGAGAGGCTGAGACGATGGCTCGATGACCCTAGCTGTGCGTGCTGACCCAACCAAGTCGAGGAGACCCTTTTGGTGGAGGTCGTGCGCGTACTCGTACGCGACGTTGGTGGGCTTCGACACGTGGTGAAGCTCGCCGCTTCTGACCCAGGCGATGGCGCCCTGGTTGTTCTACCAGGCCGCGACGGTCAGGAGGGTGTCCGAGCTGAACGAGGAGGACCCGGACCCAAACGAACTGCATGCGACGTACCCTTGGAGAGCGAGCGACGTACTCTGACTCCCAGGTGGACTTATCATGGCGCTGATGCGCTTGCTTTTTCAGTAGACGAGGGAATCAAAAGCGAAGATGAGGACGTCAATGACTTACTTGCATGTGTTCTAATCGCCAGCATAGTCCGAGTCGGTAAACAACTAGTGCGGAGTACGGTTGCCGCAGCCCAAACTCCCTCGTGCAGGCGAGGTAAGTCAAAACGCGGAGGGCGGCCTCCCGTTGAGGGTGCACGGGTCGTTGCAGATGCGCGACAGTATAGGAAAACTGCCACGCCTCATCATGCAGTACATGGGGGAGGGCAAGAAGTATAGGAAAGAAAGCACGTGGCAAGGCGACAACAAAGTCAAAGGATGGGGCGCATCTTGTAAACATCAAGCCGAGCACTTGAGCAAAGCAAGGGGGCAGAGGATCAGTATTGCTCGTTAACAAGATGAGACGAAGCCAAGGTCAATAGACCGTTGAGGGCAGGAGACTCCGGGTCAGAAGGAGCCAGAGTAGAAGGAGGATGATGCAGAGGAAAAGTTGGATAAAGCACCGGTTTGAACCCGTAGAACGGGGAGATAAGATGGGACGCACGAGAGATTTGCGAGCAGTTAAGGGCATTGAATGTCAGGCAAGCAAAGAGGGAGGATAGGAGGGGTGGGCATGATAGAGGGAGTGGAATGGTGGAGGGATCGAAACGGGGGAGATGGTGGAAGTTAAAAAATGCTCGCCGCTCCTCGGGTGGTTGATGGCGACGTGGTTGGCCATCGATCGAAGTCGGAGCGAGTCTACCGCCGCCGACTGCTCGGTAAAGAAAACGTTCTGGGAGCGACCGACGGCGGCGGTCTTGTCTCGCAGCAAGCGCATGCGGCCGTACTAGTGGCTGCTCGAGTTGCGGTCCACTGCGAGGAATTCTCAAAATAAGCAAAATAGTCGTTAAAACAATCAATATAACCGCTCATTTCAGCAAACTGCTCTGCCCGCGAGCGCATTACAGCGCGCTCGGCTGGGCAACGCTGACCTCCTGCCCCTACCTCGTTTTGAACGCATTTATAATACAGTTTATTCATTGGTGGGTTATGTCGATGCCCTTCACATTGGGAGAGGGCGAGATCGGCACTTAACTAGGAACTCGTCGGGTGTGATAGGTGCTTGTACGAGCAAACTGCTTGCTCGTGCGATCAAACTATCCACAAGTTACTTTGCTCGCATGAGCAAACGGACTGCACGCGCGAGATGATCCCCTGCTCGCACGAGATGTGAGTTTGCTCGTGACTTTATCCTAGCAACCTTTGAATAAGCAATTTACTCGCTTGCGCAAACACGATTTCGCTTGCGCAGGCAAGATAAAGGCTGGTTCTGCCCCATTTTGACAATTATTTTGCAGAATTAAATATATCAATGATGAGTTGCCTCTATCCCGGCTGGCTTAGCCAAGTGGTTACGGCGGTTGATTCGAATCACTAACTCGATTATCACCTCCTCTTGTAGGGCGCAGGTTCGAATCCTGCAGCCAGCTTCTTTTGGATCGTAGATCACAAATGTTTCGGTGTCCGCCTCATCACACTGTGCGTTCCTTTTCGGCCCGGCGACCGTAACTCTGCATACGGCGGCCCATCAAATCAAGTTGGCTCGAGCGGATCACATTGTGGCTCGGTATCACAAGCTCTTCAACAACTTTCGGGTCGACATCGATCGACGGGTCAGCCAGCCGTCAACGTCAGTTTATTGATTCGATTGGGTTCGGCTGACCGTCGGGACATGGCTGGGCACAAACTGGAGCACGGAAACACCGGAGTCAATCGTGTCAAGGGCAGGCGTCTGATAGCTATATTCAAGGACCCAGTTGCGCTCTGATGTTTCCGGACTACCATTCACCCGCGCAACGGCCTTGTCTGTGCAAGATTCCTTTTCGAGATATTCCATGCCAACTGTGTCTCAATTTGAAGTCATCGGCTCATCGCTAAATTCCCTTACCTGCGCAACAATTGGATCGATCAAAGCAGGAAATCCTGCACGTCTCCGCGTCCGTCATCCAACCTTGATCTCGATCTGCTGGCATTTCACCAACTCTTCAACACGTCTCGTGGCTGCCCCGCATTGAATGGCTACCCAACAGCGACTGGCGGTATGCGCGGCAGTTCTCTGACAGGGCTTTCAGTCACATGTTGAATCCGATGGACAGAATCAGTGCAACCGTGCTCCTTGCGGAAAGGCTTGCAAAAATTCTTGGACCAGAGCCATAAGAGCGGACTTAATAGCAGAGGCTGCACCTCGTGAGACCGCCTGTCGATGAGCGACGTCGATCGATGGCTGAGCTCGAAAGGTACCTGGAAGGGCGTCCGCGTACCGATTAGAGGCTCAGAGTCAGACGACCGAGGACAGCTCGGACCAGCTGGACGATCGAGGCAATGGCTATCTCGGGCTAGTTGTCAGGCTGCGCAGGAA
>Ga0308160_10007577_pt1 | contig 10758 bp, 8 predicted proteins | sample PhyFR1_FD_201036 | JGI IMG/M metagenome (GOLD analysis project Ga0308160, IMG submission 201036) | Phyllosphere microbial communities from UC Gill Tract Community Farm, Albany, California, United States - DLSLF.R1 | ecosystem: Host-associated > Plants > Phyllosphere > Unclassified | place: USA...
GCGTCCCCGAAGACGCAGAGGCGCCGGAGGAACTTTGGCTGAACACAACGAGCCCGCAGCGGACCTACCCGAAGGTGCCGCGACGGGACCCACCCGCAAGAGCGCGCGCGCCGCGGTGACCCGCCCGGCCGGTCGCGCCCTGCAGACCACGGCCCCCGCGACCGCACCCGTCGCACGCACCGCTCCTGCTCGAAGCGCCTCGTCGCCGCGTCGCGTCGGCAAGCCGTTGCGCAGCGCCGTCATCCTCTCGATGGTCGCCGGGCTCGTCGCCACGGTCGCCATCCCCGCGTATGCGGCGACCATGCCGGCCGCCGAGACCATGACGCTCCAGCAGATGTCGGCCGCCGACAACCAGTCGCTCGTCGTGGCCTCGGACGCCACCGCCGAGACCCTCGACCGCAGCAGCTACTCCGCCACCACCGCCGACGAGATCCAGAAGAAGAAGGATCAAGAAGCCGCCGCGGCCGCCGCCGCGGAGCGCGCGCGTCAGCTGGCCGCCAACGCCACGAAGGCGTCGACGTCGGTGAGCTCGATCGACCTCAACATGACCGCGCCCGGATCGGGTGAGGTGCGCTGGCCGCTGACGAGCTACACGCTCGGCCGTGGCCTGTGGGACTCCGGCTACCACCAGGGAGTCGACCTCCTCGCCCCCGGCGGACAGCCCATCTTCGCCGCGGCCGGCGGAGTCGTCAGCGTCTCGCAGGAGAGCTACGGTGGCTACGGTGTCGCCATCGTGATCGAGCACGTCATCAACGGTCAGAAGGTCTCGACCACGTACGGTCACATGACGTACGGCAGCCGCCAGGTGCAGGCCGGACAGACCGTCGCCCCGGGCCAGCTCATCGGCCTGGTCGGCTCGACGGGCAGTTCGACCGCCAACCACCTCCACTTCGAGGTGCACATCAACGGCTCGGTCGTCGATCCCTACGCGTGGCTGCAGCAGAACGCCGGCTGATATTCCACACGAGGCGGCGTGCCGGAGGACATAGTTCTCCGACACGCCGCTTCTTGTTTCCCTCCGCGGCCGACCCCGGGCGTGTCGCAGTGGGTTAGCCTGTCAGCGACGTCGGAAGAACCGAAGGGACATACCGATGAACACCAGTCCGCGCATCCGCACCATGGATGCGCTCGGGCTGCTCGTTCTTCGGCATCGTGTGTTCGGATGCCGCGGTTTCACCGTGACCTCCCAGGCGCTGTCTGCCTAGACAGCGCCTTTTTCATACCCTTTCGCACCTTCCGTCGTCGCGAGTCGAACATCCGAGAAGCCGTCTCGGCCATTCGAGAGGACGAGAAATGCGCACACTGGTGCTGAACGCGGGCTACGAGCCCCTCGCGGTCGTGTCGTTCAAGCGAGCCCTCGTGCTCGTGATGAACGACAAGGCCACCGTCGTCGAGAGCATCGACGAAGACCCGGTCTGGGCCGCCCACGGAACCTACGATCGCCCGGCGGTGATCATCCTGACCCGTTACGTGCGGGTTCCGGGGGCCCGCCAGGTGCCGGTCACCCGTCGAGGGGTCCTGCGCCGCGACGCCCACCGTTGCGGATACTGCGGCAAGGCCGCGTCGACGATCGATCACGTGCTGCCCCGTTCGCGCGGCGGCAAGGACACGTGGGAGAACCTCGTGGCGTGCTGCCTGCTGTGCAACAACGTCAAGGGCGATCGCACTCCTCAGGAGATGCGGTGGGAGCTGCGGCTCGTCCCGGCGCCTCCGAGGGGGTCGTCGTGGACGGTGCGCGGTGTGGACAAGAGCGATCCGCGGTGGGAGCCGTACCTGGCGTTGGCCGCGTGAGACCGGCATCCGGGATCCTTCTGCGCACGTGTGGTGGGTGAGGCGTTCCGGGTGATGGGATGGGGGCATGACTCGTGCTCTTCTCGTCATCGACATGCAGCGGGGTTTCGACGACCTCTCGTTCTGGGGTCCGACCGCGAATCCGGAGTGCGAGGCGCATGTCGCGGCGCTGATCGATGCGTGGCGTCGTGACGACGAGCCGATCGTCGTGGTGCGCCATGAGTCGGCGTCCGTCGGTTCCCCTCTTCACCCGGATGCCGAGGGCAACGGGCTCGTCGACGCGGTCGCCGCTGCTCCCGCCGCTCTCGTCGTCTCGAAGAGCGTCAACTCGGCGTTCTATGGAGATCCCGATCTGAACGCGTGGTTGCACGAGCGCGGCATCCGGGAACTGGTGATCTGCGGCATCCAGACGAACATGTGCGTCGAGACGACGGCGCGGATGGCGGGCAACCTCGGCTACGACGTGACGGTCGTCCTGGATGCCACGCGCACCTTCGATCTGACCGGGGAGGTTGCGGGGCTCGGTACCGTCACCCGCACGGCGGCGGAGCTCATGGCGAACACCGCCATCGTGCTGCAGCAGGGGGGATTCGCGCGGATCGCGGCGACGGCCGATCTGGTCTGAGCGGGGCTGTCACCGGCGGGACGCGGGGAAGCCGGTGCGCTCTGCCGGGCGCGCGATCGGGGCTGTGCGGGCGATGTCGGAGGTCGATCGTATCTTCGACCCACAGGGATTGAGGTCATCGAACAGATGTTCTAACCTGTGGGAGTGAGGGCGATCGTGAGAGACCAGGTACAGGCCGTACCCGACATCCATGCGCTGCGCGATCGCCTCGAGCGCATGCAGGGGCGTCGCATGGACGCGCCGGTCCTGCCGACGCATCCGGCTTTCTCTTCGCTGCTGCCCGGTGGGGGATTGCGGTCGGGGTCGGCATACGCGCTGGCCCGCTCGGCGTCTCTTCTGCTGGCGCTCATGGCGCGACCCTCGCAGGACGGCGCGTGGTGCGGGGTGATCGGCATGCCCGAGCTCGGAGCCGAGGCCGCCGAGAAATACGGTCTCGATCTCGATCGACTCGTGTTCATCCCCGACCCGGGTCCCCGGTGGCTCGCCGTGACGGCGACGATCACCGAAGTGCTGCCCGTGGTGGCGGTGCGCCCTCCCTCGGGGTCGACGGCCGCCCGCGGAGGCGCCGAGACCACGAGACTGGCCGCGCGGTTACGCGATCGCGGTTCGGTCCTGCTCGTACAGGGAGCCTGGCCCCAGGCCGAGGCGGTGATCGATGTCGCCGATCCGCGGTGGTCGGGACTCGGCCACGGGCACGGGTACCTCGCCGGGCGTGAGCTGACCGTGTCCGTGACCAGCCGACGCTCGCCGAACGCCCGACGCGCGCGCATGCTGCTGCCCGCCGCAGACGGGACGATCGAGCTGCTGGGTGCTCCGGCGGAGCGACTGGTTCCGCGCGAGCGCGATGCCTTCCCGGTGCGGGCGGTGGGATGATGCAGGCCCCCACGCGCAGCCTCGTGCTGTGGTTCCCCGACTGGCCCATCACGGCGTTCTCGAACGAGGCGGTGAGCCCTCCTCGGCCGGATGCCGCGGTGGCGGTGTTCTCCCACAATGTCGTCGTCGCCTGCTCGTGGGCCGCCCGGGCGCAGGGCGTGCGCCGCGGACAGAAGCGCCGCGATGCGCAGGCGCTGTGCCCGGGACTGCAGGTGGTGCCGGCCGATCCCGTGCGAGATGCACGAGCATTCGCCCCGGTCGTCGCCCGGATCGAGGAGCGCGCTCCCGGCGTTCAGGTCGTCCGGCCCGGTCTCTGCGCCCTCCGCGCACGAGGGCCGGCGCGCTATTACGGCGGTGAGGTCGAGGCTGCGCGCATGCTGATCCGGCAACTCGACGACGACGGGTTCGGGGGCGTGCGCGCGAGTGTCGCCGACGGGGTGTTCACCGCGGAGCAGGCGGCTCGGACGGCACCTGATGACGACCCCGTCCGCATCGTCGAGCCCGGTGGGGCCGGGGCCTTCCTCGCGCCCCTGTCGATCGCGACTCTCGACGACGCCGAGTTCGGCAGCCTGCTGTCTCGACTGGGAGTGCACACCCTGGGCGAGCTGGCGGGACTCCAGGTCGAGCGGGTGCGGGAACGGTTCGGCGAGAGGGGGGTTCGCCTGCACGCCCTCGCCGGGGGACTCGATTCGCAGCCGGTCCAGCCGCGGACACCCCCTCCCGAGTTGCACCGCGACGTCGCGTTCGAACCGCCTCTCGAGCTCGCCGACCAGGTCGCTTTCGGCATGCGTGTCGCCGCCGAGGAGTTCATCGCCCAGCTCGGTGTGCACGATCTGGTGTGCACCGAGCTGCGTGTCGTGCTCACGGGTGAACGGGGCGAACGCAGCGAGCGCGTGTGGCTGCACCCCGGTTCGTTCGACGCCGCCGGGGTGGTCGACCGCGTGCGCTGGCAGCTCGCCGAAGACGCGCAGGGCATCTTCGGTAGCGGGGTCGCGGGGGTGCACATCGAGCCGGAGGCCGTCGACGCCGCAGCGCACCACGCCAAGGGGCTGTTCGGGGCCGGACCCGACGAGCGGGTGCATCACGCTCTCTCTCGCGTCCAGGCGATGCTCGGCCACCGCGGCGTTGTGACCCCCACGATCGGTGGCGGACGCTGGCTCGCCGAGCGTCAGGTGCTCGTGCCGTGGGGTGATCGGGCGATCGCCGAGAAGGTGCGGACGCGGCCGTGGCCGGGCAGCCTCCCCGACCCTCTGCCCGCCACCGTCTATCCGGAGCCGCGTCTGGTGGGGGTCACCGACATCGCCGGTGCGCCGGTCACGGTGGGCGAACGCGACGTGCTGAGCGCTCCGCCGGCCGTCCTCGAGACCGCCGGGCAGCGACGCCGCATCAGCGAGTGGGCGGGTCCGTGGCCGATCAGCGAGCGGGGGTGGGATGCCCTGCGGGCGCGCAAGGCTCACCGGTTCCAGGTGGTCGACACCGATGGGGGTGCCTGGTTGCTGGTGGTCGAAGAGGGCGAGTGGAGAGCAGAGGGACGCTATGACTGAGGCTCCGCGCACCCCCGGTCCGCAGAAGGGGTCGCGCTGATGGGATGGACCAACCCTCCCGTGAAGTGGTCCGAGCTCGAGCGCGTGCTCAGCGACGCCCGCAGACCCACCGGCGCACCGCCGAACGGCGACGGCGGTGACAGCCCCGCCTGGTCGCACAAACGCGGAGCCTACGTACCGCCCTCGATCGAGCGGCCCACCGATACGGTGCCCTACGCCGAGCTCCACGCGCACTCGTCCTACTCGTTCCTTGACGGCGCGTCCTCACCCGAAGAACTCGTCGAAGAGGCCGAGCGCTTGGGGTTGCACGCCCTCGCCCTCACCGACCACGACGGCTTCTACGGCATCGTACGATTCGCCGAGGCGGCCGAACAGCGGGCCGTGAACACCGTCTTCGGCGCGGAGTTGTCGCTCGGGCTCCCCGGCCCCCAGAACGGGGAGGCGGACCCGACCGGCTCGCACCTGCTCGTCCTCGCCCGCCAGGAAGAGGGTTATCACCGCCTCGCCGCCGCCATCACCCACGCCCAGCTGACCGGTGCAGAGAAGGGCCGGCCGGTCTACGACCTCGAAGACCTCGCCGAACGAGCCGGGGGACCGGGCGACCCGCAGTGGGCGGTGCTCACCGGATGCCGCAAGGGGGCGGTACGCCAGGCCCTCGCCTTCGAGGGTCCGGCCGGAGCCGCGCGTGAACTCGACACCCTCGTCGACCTGTTCGGCGCCGAGGCGGTCTATGTCGAGCTGATGGATCACGGCGATCCGCTCGACTCGCGCCGCAACGACGTCCTGGCCGCGCTCGCCGCCGAGCGAGGGTTGCCGATCCTCGCCACCAACAACGTGCACTACGCCGCTCCGCAGAAGGAGCTGTTGGCCGCCGCCGTCGCCGCGGTGCGGGCGAACCGGGGCCTCGACGAGCTCGACGGCTGGCTCCCCTCCCATGCCGGGGCGCATCTGCGTTCGGGGGTCGAGATGGCGGCGCGGTTCCGGCGCTACCCGGGAGCGGTGGCGCGCACGGTCGAGCTCGCCGATGAGATCGCTTTTCCGTTGCGTCGGGCCAAGCCCGCCCTGCCGAAGCAGAAGGTGCCCGAGGGGCACACGCCCATGTCGTGGCTGCGGCACCTGGTCTGGGCGGCCGTACCGCGCAAGTACCCAAATCTGTCCGACGACGACCGGCGACGCATCGAACGCGAGCTCGAGGTCATCGAGATGAAGGACTTCCCGGGCTACTTCCTCATCGTCTACGGCATCGTGGCCGAGGCGCGGCGGCGCGGCATCCTGTGTCAGGGGCGGGGGTCGGCGGCCAACAGCGCCGTCTGCTACCTGCTCGACATCACCGCCGTCGACTCGATCTTTTACAAGCTGCCGTTCGAGCGGTTCCTCTCGAGCCTGCGCGACGAAGAGCCCGACATCGACGTCGACTTCGACTCCGACCGTCGCGAAGAGATCATCCAGTGGGTCTACGGCGAATACGGGCGTGAACGAGCGGCGCAGGTCGCGAACGTGATCCAGTACCGCCCGAAGAACGCCGTGCGCGACATGGCCCGTGCGCTCGGGCACTCCCCGGGCCAGCAGGATGCCTGGTCGAAGCAGGTCGAGCGGTGGGGAGCCACCCTCGAGAGCGGAGCCGATCACGACATCCCCGACCAGGTCATCGAGTTCGCGTCGGAGCTGTTGAAGGCGCCGCGACACCTCGGCATCCACTCCGGGGGAATGGTGCTCACCGACCGCCCGGTGGGCGAGGTCGTCCCCATCGAGCACGCGCGGATGGAGAACCGCACGGTGATCCAGTGGGACAAGGACGATGCCGCGTGGATGGGGCTGGTCAAGTTCGACCTCCTGGGCCTCGGCATGCTCGCGGCCCTGCAGTACTGCTTCGACCTGATCCGCGACGCCACGGGGGAGGAGTGGGAACTGTCGACTCTGCCGAAGGAAGAGAAGGCGGTGTACGACATGCTCTGCCGTGCGGATTCGATCGGGGTGTTCCAGGTGGAGTCGCGCGCGCAGATGGGTCTTCTGCCCCGGTTGCAGCCCCGCACGTTCTACGACCTCGTGGTGCAGATCGCCCTCATCCGCCCCGGCCCGATCCAGGGCGGGGCCGTCCACCCGTTCGTGCGCCGCAAGCTCGGCCAGGAGCCGATCACCTACGTGCACCCCAAGCTCGAGCCGGTGCTCTCACGCACGATGGGAGTACCGGTGTTCCAAGAACAACTCATGCAGATGGCCGTGGCCATCGGCAACTGCTCCGCCGAAGACGCCGATCTGCTGCGTCGCGCCATGGGATCCAAGCGTGGACTGGAGCGGATCGACTCCTTGCGGGAGACGCTCTACGCGGGCATGGCCGAGAACGGCCTGGTGGGGCAGGTCGCCGACGAGCTCTACGCCAAGATCCAGGCCTTCGCGAACTTCGGTTTCGCAGAGTCGCATTCGCTGTCGTTCGCTCTTCTGGTCTACGCCAGCTCATGGATCAAGCTGCACTACCCGGCCGCCTTCCTCGCCGGGCTCCTGCGCGCACAGCCCATGGGGTTCTACTCGCCCGCCACACTCACCGCCGATGCCCGCCGGCACGGGGTGCAGGTACGTCGGCCCGATCTGCTGCGCTCGGGGGTCGAGGCGACCCTCGAACCCGTGGACGACACGGACAGCGAGAGGGGATCGGAGCGGACGAATGCCGCGGGGACGGCGAGAGGGGCGGATGCCGCGGGGTCCGCATCACCGGGTCCGGCGCCGCGGCGGGCGAGGAGGCCGGCGACCGGGCTCGAGGCGTGTGCTCACGCGATCCAGCCGCCGACGGGGGAGTTCGACCCCGCGGAGGCCGATGAGACGCTCGCCCATCGCCGCGACGGGGGTTTCGCCGTGCGTCTCGGGCTGGCCGGCGTCACCGGAATCGGAGCCAAGGTCGCCGCGCGCATCGTCGACGAGCGAGAGAACGGCGGAGACTACCGCGACCTGCGCGACCTCGTTCGGCGGACGGGATTGGTCACGGCTCAGCTCGAAGCCCTCGCCACGGCGGGAGCGTTCGACTGCCTCGGGCACACGAGGCGCGAGGCGATCTGGTTGTCGGGGTCGGCCGCCCTCGACCGTCCGGAGTTCCTCCCCGACTCCCTGGTGGCCGTCCAGCCTCCTCTATTCACCGACCCGTCGAGCTACGAGATCCTCGCATCCGACCTGTGGGCCACGGGCCTGTCGGCGGACGACCATCCGCTCACCCATTTCCGGGCCGCGCTCGATGCCCGCGGGGTGCTGACCTCGCGTGAGCTCCGCACCTTCGAGACCGACCGGCGCATCGAGGTGGCGGGGCTCGTGACGCACCGACAGCGGCCGGCCACGGCATCCGGGATCACGTTCCTCAACCTCGAAGACGAACACGGCCTGATGAACATCATCTGCTCGGTCGGCGTGTGGAACAGATACCGCCGCGTCGCGCGCGAATCACCCGCTCTCATCGTGCGCGGGATGCTCGAGCGCTCGGTCGAGGGAGTGACCAACGTGGTCGCCGACGGATTCACCGATCTGCGCGTGGGAGTGTCCCACGCGTCGCGAGACTTCCGATGACGTCGGATGCCATCACTAGACTCGGGCCATCTCGCCCGGTTCCGCACCTGACAGGGGAAACGACATGACCGACACTCCCACTCCGCCCGACGGCTGGTATCCCGACCCCGCCGGAGGCGGCGGTCTGCGCCGCTGGAACGGCACCGGCTGGACCGACGAGGTGCGCTCCGCCACGGAATCCGCGTCGGCGCACGACGCCGCGCCGCGACCCGGCGACAGCTCGGCGGACCAGGGCTCCGCGGCCACCGAAGGGTCGTCGTACGACATCTCGTCGAGCCTCGACCCGCAGGAGCACCCCGCAGGCACGGCGAACGAGGGAGAGTCGGCCGGCGCTTCGGCGCACGAGGGCACTCCGTCGCTCGGCACCCCGTCGGCGTACGCTGCGGGCGGTGCGGACAGCCACGACACGCACGGCCATGACGGCGCGCACGATGCGGCCGCTCCGCTCACCGCCTCCGAGCCGGCGGCCCCTGCTCCGCACGACCCGGCTCCGTACGACTCTGCCGCGCACGACTCTGCCGCGCACGACTCAGCCGCGCACGACTCTGCCGCGTACGAGTCCCCGTCGCATGACTCCGCAGCGTCCGAGTCCGCCTCGCACGGCTCGGCGTCGCACGGCTCGGCGTCGTCCGGCTCCGCGCCCTCGGCGGTTCCGGATTCGGCGTACTCCGCCGCCGGGGCAGCCGCCGGCGCGGGCGTGCCGCCCGTGGCTCCGCCCGCAGCCCCCGCGGCTCCGCCCACCGCCCCCGTCGCTCCGCCGGCAGCCCCGGCCTACACGTCGGCCCCGGCCTTCCCGGGCGCACCGGCTTCGTCCTCCGCTCCGTCGTATCCCTCCGCTCCGGCGTACACCGCCGGCGCGGCCGGAGCCGGCTACGCCGCGGGCCCGGGTTACCCGAGCGCACCCCCGGTGTCGTACGACACCGCCGCCCCTCGCCGCGACATCAAGACCAACACCGTGTGGGTGTGGCTCATGGTCTTCCTGCCGGTGCTCAGCCTGCTCGGAGTCGTGATCTTCGACTGGTCGTCGTACTTCCGTGATGCCTTCTACGCCGGCGTGTACTCCTACGACTCCGGCCCGGCGTCGATGGCCGGCACGAACGCCGCGACCGCGCTGATCACCGTCGTGACGTCGGTGGTGAGCATCGTCGTCTCGGCGCTCACGGTTCTGTTCGCCTTCCTCGACTGGCGTCAGTTGCGCGCACGCGGTGTCGATCGTCCGTTCCACTGGGCCTTTAGCTTCTTCGTGCTGGTCATCGGCTCGGGCCTTGTGTACATCATCGGTCGCGGTGTGATCCTGCGTCGCCGCACCGGCTCGGGCCTCGGTCCGATCTGGGCCGCTGTCGCTGTCAACCTCGCCGTGGTGATCGGCTTCATCGTCTGGATCGTCGTGCTCATCGCGCAGATGTCAGCTCTCATCAACGACTTCTCCACCAGTTTCGGCTACTGAATCGTCGGGCGGGCGCCCCTGGTGCCCGCCCGGCCACGTTCGAAGTCCGTCGTGCGTCTTGCGCCCCGCGTTGTCAGCCGCGCGGCGACAGTCACGCGTCGTCAGTGGCGCATCGACGCGCGCACGGTCAGGACCGCGTCGAGGAGCGCGTGAGCCGCGTCATCCTTGGATCCCGCGACCGTCGCGAGCACATCACCCGTGGCATCCACGATGGTGAGGGCGTTCTCAGACGATTCGAACCCGCGCGTCCAGCCCACGGCATTGGCCGCCAGCAGATCGACGCCCTTTCGCGCCGCCTTCGCGCGAGCGCGTTCCCGCAGCTCCGCGTCGTCGGCCACGGTCTCGGCCGCGAACCCGACGATCGTCTGCCCGGGGCGGCGGGCGGTCGCGAGTCCCGCGAGGATGTCGCGGTTCTCGCGCAACTCGAGCGTAAGGCCGCCGGGGGAGTCCTGCTTCCGGAGCTTGTGTTCCGACACCGCGGCGACGGAGTAATCGGCGACAGCCGCGGCCATGACGATCACATCGGCGTCGGGGGCTACGGCATCCATCGCCCGTCCCAACTCGTCAGCGGTCCCGGCGGCGATCACTTCGACGCGAGGGTCGGGGCGCACGTCCGCGTCGAGGTGCGCGGCGACGAGCGTCACGCGCGCGCCCCGGTCCGCGGCGGCCCGTGCGATCGCCACGCCCTGCCGACCACTCGAGCGGTTCCCGAGGAACCGCACGGGGTCGATGGGCTCGCGCGTCCCCCCGGCGCTCACGACGATCGAAAGCCCCTCAAGGTCGCGCGGGCGTCCGACGAGACCCAGGGCCGCGGCCACGATCTCTTCGGGCTCCGACATGCGCCCGGGGCCCGAGTCGCCGCCCGTGAGCACGCCGTCGGCCGGTCCGACCACGTGCACGCCGCGAGAGCGCAGGACGTCCATGTTGTG